>Ga0318506_10000440_pt1 | contig 8782 bp, 7 predicted proteins | sample GRESIP084b2f19_FD_203660 | JGI IMG/M metagenome (GOLD analysis project Ga0318506, IMG submission 203660) | Tropical soil microbial communities from Luquillo Experimental Forest, Puerto Rico - GRE.SIPMG.084b2f19 | ecosystem: Environmental > Terrestrial > Soil > Tropical forest > Bulk soil | place... | reverse complement strand
AGCGAGAACACGACGTCGACCGCATCCACACCGCGGACCCGCGCGCGGAGGCGCCACGTGCCAGGCGCCATCACGCGCGTTCGACGAAGGCGTCCATGACTTTCTTGTCGCCGGCCGCGTCGAAGTAGATCGAGAGCTTATTGTCTTCGACCTCGGTGATCGTGCCGTAACCGAATTTCTGGTGAAAGACGCGGGCGCCGACAGCAAAGCCGCCGACCCTCTGTACTTCCTCCCCGCGCCGCGGAACCGGAGCACTGTTGACTAACACCGGGCGCCGGCGCGGATTTGCCGGTTGCCAAGGCGTCGAGGCCACCTCGGTCGCGCTTGGCCAAGCGGAGTCCCAGGACGCACCAGGCTGCAATCCGAGTTCTGCGACGATCTCGACATGGTCGAGCGGCAGCTCGTCGACAAAGCGCGAACGGATCGTACTCTGCCACTGCCCGTGGATGCGCCGGTTGGCGGCGAAACACACGTAGGCGCGGTGCCGGGCTCGAGTCAGCCCGACATAGGCGAGCCGGCGCTCTTCCTCGAGCGCCGCGAGCCCGTTTTCCTCCATCGCCCGCTGGTTCGGGAACAACCCTTCCTCCCAGCCAGGCAAGAACACCGTGTCGAATTCGAGCCCCTTGGCGCTGTGCAACGTCATCAGATTGACCATGTCGCCGCCAGCCTCCGCGGCATTGTCCATGACCAGACTGACATGCTCGAGAAAGCCGCCGAGGTTCTCGAACTCGGCCATCGCGACGACAAGTTCCTTGAGATTCTCGAGCCGACCCGCGGCATCGGCCGAGCGGTCCGACTGCCACATCGCGGTGTAGCCGGATTCGTCCAGCACTACCTGCACGAGGTCGGTATGAGATACGCGTTCGGCTCGGGCACGCCACCTGTCGAGAGCGATTATGAACGCTGCGAGCGCATTACGCGCCGCCGGTCTCAGCCGATCGCCGGTGATCAGCACCCGCGCCGTTTCGACGAGCGGCAGCTGCTCGGTTCGCGCGAGGGCGTGCAGCTCCTGGACGGTGGCGCTGCCAATGCCACGCCGGGGCGTGTTCAGAATGCGCTCAAACGCGAGATCGTCCGCGGGCTGGTTTATCAGGCGCAGATAGGCAAGGGCGTCGCGGATTTCCTGGCGTTCGTAAAATCGCGGCCCGCCGATCACGCGGTAAGGCAGCGCCAGTGAGATGAACCGCTCTTCGAACTCTCGGGTCTGAAAACTTGCGCGCACCAGGATCGCGATTTCGCTGAGCGCGTGACCCTTGCGCTGCAAGATCTCGATCTCGTCGCCGACCCAGCGCGCTTCGTCCTCAGCATCCCATACCGCGCCTACGCAGACCTTGTCACCGCCGCTGGCGGCGGTCCACAGGGTCTTGCCGAGCCGACCGCGGTTCTGCGCAATCATCCCGTTGGCCGCGCCAAGGATATGTGAGGTCGAGCGATAGTTTTGCTCGAGCCGTACAATCGTGGCGCCGGGGAAATCCCTCTCGAACCGCAGGATGTTGCCGATCTCAGCTCCTCGCCAGCTGTAGATCGACTGGTCGTCATCTCCGACACAGCACAAATTACGTCGCTTCTGAGCTAAGAGGCGGAGCCACAGGTATTGCGCGACGTTACTGTCTTGGTATTCGTCGACGAGCAGATACCGGAAGCGCCTCTGGTAGTCGGCCAGGATGTCGGGGTTGCCGGTAAAGAGGTTCAGGTTGTGCAGCAACAGGTCGCCAAAATCGACCGCATTTACCGTGACCAGGCGTTCCTGATACTGGCGGTAGAGATCGATCACCCGGCCGTTGGCGAAGCCACCAGCATCAGCCGGCGAGATTTTTTCCGGGCCCAGGCCGCGGTCCTTCCAACGCTGGATCTGCGCGAGCAACAGGCGGGCGGGCCAGCGCCGCTCGTCGATGTTCTCCACCTGCAGGATCTGCTTCAAGAGCCGGATCTGGTCGTCGGTGTCGAGGATCGTGAAACTTGACTTGAGCCCCACTGCCTCGGCGTGGCGGCGCAGGATGCGCGAGGCAATCGCGTGGAAGGTGCCGAGCCACACGCCCTCGGCGGCCCGTCCGATCATGCCCTCCAAGCGCTCGCGCATTTCGCGCGCCGCTTTGTTGGTGAACGTGACGGCGAGAAGCTCTCCGGGGAGAGCGCGGCCGGTCGCGATCACATGGGCCAGTCGCGTGGTCAGCACACGAGTCTTGCCGGTCCCGGCCCCCGCAAGCACCAAGACGGGTCCATCAATCGCTTCGACGGCGCGACGTTGCGCCTCATCGAGGCCGGCGAGGTCAAAGGTCCCGGTATTCGGTACCCGGCCGAGGGCAACGGCATCGGACATGGCTTGCATGATATAGCAGCAAGTTGGAGAAGGTGCAGGTACCGCGACCGCCACGTGCCACCCATTCCCACGAGAGCAATCGTTACCCCCAATGCACGCCGCGATCGTTCTTCTGATTCTGATCTTTACCTATATCGGCATGGCGGCGGGGCGGATCGCGTGGCTTCAGGTCGACCGCACCGGGATCGCGTTGCTCGCCGTCATCGCGCTGCTCGCCAGCGGGCAGATGACGCTCGACGATTTCGGCAGCGCAGTCGATCTACCGACCCTGGCCTTTCTGTTCGCTATGATGATCATCTCGGCCCAATTCGCCGAATCGGGGTTCATTGATCTCTGCGCCCGCACCATCACCGAGAGCCGGCGAGGTGTCGCGACCCTGCTGGCATTGACGGTTGCGATCGGCGGTGGGCTCTCGGCCATTCTCGCAACCGACATCCTGATTATCGCAATCTTGCCGCTTCTTATTGCCGGAGCACAAAGCCGCGGCCTGGACCCGCGCCCGCTGGTCATTGCGCTGGCCGCCGCGACCAACGCAGGCTCGGCCGGCACACTGATCGGCAATCCGCAAAACATCTTGATCGGGGCGCTCGGCCGTCTCGATTTTTGGACCTTTCTGGCGATCTGCGCCGTGCCGGCAATGTTCACTTTGGTCGTCGTGTTTGTTGTCGTCTGGCTGCAATGGCACAAGCGCATCACCCGGAGCGTGCTCGCCGCAACGCTCGATCCGACGCTAGTCGCCGTTCACCCGCTCGATCGCAATCAGACGATCAAGGGTGCGGTGGCGCTGCTGGCGCTCCTCATACTGTTCGCCACTCCGCTGCCGCGCGAGATCGGCGCCCTGATTATCGCGGCCTTGTTGCTGGCGAGCCGCAAAATTACCAGCCGCCGAATGATCGCGGCCGTGGATTGGCCGCTGCTGCTGCTCGTGGCGTGCCTGTTCGGCATTACCGGCGCACTCAACCACGTCGGGATTGCGGCCCAGACACTTGATTTCCTGACCGCGCACGGAGTGTTGCCCGACAGCTTGGCGCTCCTGACGCCATACGCCCTGGTCGCGAGCAATGCGATCGGCGGGGTGCCGAGCGCGATGCTTTTTCTGGAGCTATGGCCGACAGCGCCGCCGGGCGTGCTTTATGGCTTGGCACTATTGTCGAGCCTCGCGGGTAATCTGCTGTTGACCGGGAGCCTGACAAACGTGCTGATTGCGGAGCGTGCCGATCAGATGGGAACAGGGCTAACCTTCCTCGAACATGCCCGCGCCGGAGTCCCGATCGCAATCCTGTCGATTGGCTTCGCGGTATTCTGGCTGGCGCTGATGCGTACTCTGCCGCCCGTACCCCCAGCGTAGTAGCCCGGGCAAGGAGGTCCCCGTGTCGATTCACCCGCTGCGCATCGGTACCCGTGGCAGCCCGATGGCACTGCGTCAGACCATGCTTATTCGCGACCGGCTCGCCGCGGCGCGCCCTGATCTTGCTGCACCTGGAGCGGTCGAGATCGTTACCATTCGAACGAGTGGCGACCGCGTTCAGGATCGTGTGCTCGCCGAGATCGGGGGCAAGGGCCTCTTCGCCAAGGAGATCGAGGAGGCGCTGGGTGCCGGCCGGATTGACCTGGCGGTGCATTCGCTGAAGGATTTGGAGACTTGGCTCCCGGACGGACTCGCGATCACCTGTGTGCTGCCGCGCGACGATCCGCGCGACGTGTTGGTGTCGGCGACTGGTGCGAGTCTTGCCGCATTACCCAGAAGCGCAAGGGTCGGCACGGCTTCGCTGCGCCGCCAAGCGCAGTTGCTGCGACATCGCTCCGACCTCCTGGTCGTGCCGATCCGCGGCAATGTGGACACGCGGTTGCGCAAGTTAGAGGCCTGCGAGGCCGATGCGATCGTCCTGGCACTGTGCGGCCTCGAGCGCCTAGATCTGACGGGGCGCGCGACCGAGATCCTGCCACGCGAGGTTATGCTCCCGGCAGTCGGCCAGGGTGCGCTCGCGATCGAATGCCGCGCCGACAATGAGACGGTTCGCCAATTACTCGGACCGCTGCATGATCCGATCAGTGCCGCCTGTGTCGGTGCGGAGCGGGCGATGCTAGCGGCGCTGGACGGTTCCTGCCGGACCCCGATCGCCGGACTTGCCGAGGCCGCGGATGGCCGGCTGATGATCGAAGCGCGGCTGCTGAAACCGGACGGCAGCGACGAGATCCGCGGCCGGCGCCAGGGCGCGATTGTCGATGCGGAGGCACTCGGCACTGAACTGGGCCGGGAATTACGGCGCCGCGCCGGCGCTGGCTTCGGGCTCAGCTAACTTGGCACTGCCTTCGGGCCGAGCTTTCCGCCCCCCTCGCAGGCTTGCGCCCGCAGCCAGTCTTCTGCCGAGAGCCGGCCTTGATAAACCTCCGAATACAATCCGACCGGCCACGTCAATACGAATACAACATTGTTGATGATATCCGTGTTGCGGTTTGGGCACGGGCCCGGGAGCAGAAAACCAACTGCCAGCAGCGCGATGCCGATCGCGAAATATAGGCCGACAATCGCGCGCATAATCCGCCGCGCTACGACGTAGAAGGCTGGCAGCGCGACGGATCCCCTCTTGTGTGGCTCACTCGGCGGCTTGCGCGAGCGGGCGGATCGCAGCGCGCATCTGCATCTCATAGGCGTCGCGCCAGGCGATCTTGGCGTCGGTCACAAAGTCACCGCTGCGCACTTGGGTGTAGATCCCCGGCTCGTCGACACCGGGCGGGATCTTGCCGTCTTTGGCGAAGACGCGTGCCGCGCGCAACAGGCGTCGGCGGGTGCGGGCGATCATGATGTCGCTCGGCCCGAGATTCTCAAAATCGTGATCGGTGATCGGTCCCATGCTTTCGGTCACCGCCTGGTCTTGGCCGTGGATGCTGGCGATGCCGGTAAAGCTCTCGGTCTTCTGCGCGACGCGGTCGATCATCCAGTCGTTTGACGGGTTCTGCGTCAGCCGCCAGCGGCCGTACCAGTCGGTGGTGTTTGGCAGGTAGTCAAAGCCGAGCCGCGAGCCCGGCACCATCTGTCCGCTCTTCAACGGGCGCATCGACGTCGGCGAGCCACGCCAACTCAAGCTCACGAACATCGTGTGAGTGTCGTCCATCGGAACCCAGGCGCGGGTGTTGACGCGGTCGAACGGGCCTTGCGGCGTCTGCGTCCAGAATGGAAACAGGAAATTGGCAAAGCGCCAATAGGTCTGCCCCGGCTCGGCCGGACGGTAGGCGCAATACATCGTACCGTAGTCGGTGTCGGTGATGTGATATTCCGGCGCCCGATTGGTCACCGTCCAGCGCATCAGGCTGTCCGGCGGCACGTCATCGGGCTGGACACTGCCGGTGTGCAGAAAGCCGAAATGCGAAGTATCGATGTCGCCCTCCAGCGCCTGCAGCCAGTTGCACTCGCGCTGCACGAAATTGATCTGCAGATCGGCCGAAGGCATCAGCGAGGCCTCGATCGCCGGCAATGGCGGCGCCTCCTTGCGCGCACCCATATAGACCCAGACGAGGCCATTGCGTTCCTCCACCTTATAGGCCTTGGCCCTGACCTTGTCCTTGAAGTCCTGATGCGGCGGCGCATTGGGCATGTCGACGCAATTGCCTTCGGCGTCATATTTCCAGCCGTGGTAGACGCAGCGGATGCCGTTCTCCTCGTTGCGACCGAGGAACAGCGACGCGCAGCGGTGCGGGCAGCGATGGTCCATGACGCCGACCCGGCCCGCGCTGTCGCGGAACGCGATCAGCTTTTCGCCGAGCAGCATCAACCGCAGCGTTGCGCCGTCGCGCTCGAGTTCGGACGACATGATGGCCGGGATCCAATACTGCCGCATCATCTCGCCCATCGGCGTGCCGGCGCCGACGAGGAGAAGATCGTCGCGGTCCCTCTGCTTGCTCATCCTGAACCTCCCTTATGTGCGACCGGCCTTGCCCACGGAGATCGAAGTCTTACCCGTCACCCCCGTGAAGGCGGGGGTCCACGGCAGACGTCGAAGCGTGGGGCTCTAGATTCCTGCTTCCGCGGGAATGACGTGGCCGGGTCAAGACCAGTAGGCAAAGCCGAGCCCAGTGCCCGAGCCGGCGGGGGTGCGGTAGCCGGGGACATAATGCGACCAGGCCATGTCGAGATGCTCGACTGCACCGCCGATGCTGATCCACATACGGATCTCCGAGCTGCCGGAATTGAGTTTTTTGCGCGGCAGCGATTGCAACGCTTCGCCGTCCTTGCGGGCTAATGCGTCGATGACACCGCGGTCGAGCTCCTCGTCGACGACGAAGTGACTGAGCCCGCCCGAACCGACAATGCCCACGCGCGCGTCGCCGGGCCAGCTCTCGACCGCCTCGCGGATCGCCTGGCCGAGCTTCCAGCAGCGCCGCGGCGTCGGCTGGTTCGGCGGGTAATAGGTGTTGAGGAACACCGGCACGACCGGGAGATCCGGATCCTCCATCAGCCGCTTGCGCACAAAGGCGTGGGCGTGACCTTCGCCGTGCCCAGGCGCCAGACCATTTGATGAGGCGACGTCGAACTCGCGATCGACCAGCTCACCGATCAGGTGCAGCGCCAGCGGCGCGTCGACCGGATAATCGCGCAGCTCCTTCTCCTCGTAATAGCGCGCGGTGGCGAGCCGCGACCATTCCGGGCCCTTGAAGCTGGGCGAGAGCGGCACGTTGCGGATCGTGTCGCCGTAATAGACGAGGATCGACGGTAGGTGATCCTCGTGGAACAGCTCCTTCTGGTCGTCGCCGATGATGATCAGCGCGTCGAGCTCGGCGCGGCGCACGCTTTGCTTCAAGCGATCCACCGCCGCCATGGCCTCGTCGTGGCGCACTGCAAAACGCTCCGGCGTCAATTCCGGCGCCGCTCTCGGGTCGGCGCGGGTCAGCAGTTCCTCGTAGGTGGCGGGGTCGCCTTCCTTGTCGAGAAACTCGCGCACCCCGTCGCGGTCGATAAAGCTCGGCCAGTCCTTGGCCGGAGCATTCAGCATCGGGGTGTGCGATGTAGCAACTCCGAGGACGATCTTGGCCATGACGCTTGCTCTCCGGTGCATTTGCCGCCGTGGCGGCGCGGCAAAATGGTATGGTCGACCGCCGAGCGCGTCAACTTCCGTGGGAGTTGCACATGTTGGATGTCGCCAGAACCAAAAAATTTGTCGATCAGTGCTGGGGCGACGAGGTCGTCCCGACCTTGGTCGAATACATCAAGATCCCAAACAAATCGCCGTCCTTCGACCCGGATTGGGTGGCGCGCGGCTACATGGATGAGGCGGTGGCGCTGTTCGAGCGCTGGGCCAGGGCAAGGCTTCCGTTACTCCGGGGCGCCACGCTCGACGTCCTCAGGCTGCCCGGGCGCACGCCGGTCATCCTCATGGACGTCCCTGGCGACGTGGGGACACGTGCTGCTCTACGGCCATCTCGACAAGCAGCCGGAGATGGTCGGCTGGGCCGCGGGCTACGGACCGTGGATCCCGCTGCTTGAAGGCGACAAGCTCTACGGCCGAGGCGGCGCCGATGACGGCTATGCGATGTTCGGCGCGCTGAGCGCGCTCTTGGCATTGCGCGAGCAAGGCGCGCCGCACGCCCATTGCGTGGTGCTGATCGAAGCCTGCGAGGAATCCGGCAGCTACGACCTGCCCTATTACATCGATCACCTCGCTCAAAGGATCGGCAGCCCGGCGCTGGTGGTGTGCCTCGATTCCGGATGCGGCAATTACGATCAACTGTGGATGACCACGTCGTTGCGCGGTATCGCATCGGGCACTTTGGCCGTCCAGGTGCTCGACGAAGGGGTTCATTCGGGTGACGCCTCCGGTGTCGTTCCGTCGAGCTTTCGCATCCTGCGACAGCTCTTGTCGCGGCTCGAGGACGCGGAGACCGGGACGGTTCGTCCGGCGGAGCTCTATGCGCAGGTGCCGTCCGAGCGGGTGGCGCAAGCCCGACGGGCCGCGGCAGCGCTGGGCGACACGGTCTACACGAAGTTTCCGTTGATGCCCGGAATGTCGCCGATGAGCGAGGATCTGACCGACCTCGTGCTCAACCGCACTTGGCGCCCGCAACTGGCTGTCATCGGCATCGACGGACTGCCCGATCCGCTCAACGCCGGCAATGTGCTGCTGCCCTCGACTGTCGCCAAGCTCAGCCTGCGGCTGCCGCCGACTCTGGATCCGGAGAAGGTGGGCGATAGCGTTCGCAGGCTGTTGGAGAAGGACCCGCCCTATGGGGCGCGGATCGACTATGAGCCCGGACCGGGTGCCGCTGGGTGGAACGCCCCGGCGTTGTCGCCCTGGCTCGAGCGGTCATTGCAGCACGCTTCCGAAGCCGCCTTTGGCGCGCCGCCGGCTTATATGGGCGAGGGTGGCAGCATTCCGTTCATGGCGATGCTCGGCGAGAAATTCCCGCAGGCGCAGTTTGTCGTGACCGGGGTGCTCGGTCCGCATTCGGACGCGCACGGCCCCAATG
>Ga0318506_10000424_pt1 | contig 8859 bp, 9 predicted proteins | sample GRESIP084b2f19_FD_203660 | JGI IMG/M metagenome (GOLD analysis project Ga0318506, IMG submission 203660) | Tropical soil microbial communities from Luquillo Experimental Forest, Puerto Rico - GRE.SIPMG.084b2f19 | ecosystem: Environmental > Terrestrial > Soil > Tropical forest > Bulk soil | place... | reverse complement strand
CCTTTATCCATTCGCTCTTGTCGCGCTGATCGGGATAGTCGCGTATTATGCCGTGTACCGTGCGGGCATATGATCGCGCTTGCCAGCAATATCGCCAAGCTGCCGGAGCTACTTCAAGGTGCTAAGCTTACGACCCCGATCTAAGGAGAAATTTCGTCATGCAAACGACGACGAAAATGATCTTAGCGATTTGCTGTATTGGTGCGGTCGCGGTTGAAACGCTCACGCCTGTTTATGCTCAACGTCATAGATGCCAACCCGGTTGGACGGTACAGGGTGGAAGATGCCAGCCCTACAGATGGGGTGGGAGCGGGTACCGCTGGCAAGGTGGCTGGAACACCTGGAATGGATGCCCACGCGGTTGGACGGTGCAGGGTGGAAGATGCGCGCCTTATCGATTCGGACGGTGAGGCAGGCCGCAAACTTACTTGCTGAAAGATGAGGCGCGGCGGATCGCGGAACGCAACGTTGCCGAAGTCGAGCGCGCTGTCCGTAGCTACTTCAATAAACTCGACGACCTAGAACCGTTTGCCTATTCGGAGCCACACGGATTTCGTGCTGATCGTTATCGCTTAGCGAAAGCTGGCGCGGATTGGTGCCGGCCCTGGTGATCGTTTCGTCCAACAAGGGGGGTGGGTGCCGGGTATACCGACCAAACGGCGTCGGCAGAAAAATCGTGGTCTCGAATCCCCATACGGCGGCGCATCAAAAACTTTCGCAGCGCATCAAAAACTGTGGGGTTCTTAATTCTTTGGGGAAAACGTCACAGACGAGGTATAAGAGAATTGAAGTGTCATCGTGGAGGGATTGCGATGACCATTCCCGATTACATTGCCTTGGGCGTTCTAATCACCCTAATCCTGTTGGGCGCGGGACGGGTGTATCTGGAAACCAGGCGCTTCTGATACGCCGTTTTCAAATTTCAAAATACTGCTCTACCCAGATAGGCGACGTAGAGGAGCCCGACAATCACGAACATGCCGAGGATTACTACGCCGATTTCGACTTCGTTTGGTTGTTCCCGGCGAATCATAGCTTGAATGTGAAGCCGTTACTTTCTGATTCAAATTGTCCAATGGTTTAGCCTTGGCACAAAGCGGACATGCCAGTCGCCGTAACGATAATGTCTGCTGTTGGGGGTAAAGCGGACGCCGCTCAGACACGGCTGAATGTCCGCTAATGACCCAAAGCGGACATGAGTGGCACACGATTGCTGCCGCGCAAACTGACCCCCAAACCCCATTTCGCCGGTCGAAAATCCCCGATGTAATAAGCGAGTTATCGGCGTGCTCCTGAGCGGTTGGGGCTGTAATGCGACGCCGCGAATTCATCAAAGTAATTGCTGGATCAGCCGCCGTGTGGCCGCTTGCGGCGGTCGCGCAAGCCGAGCGGGTGCGGAAGATCGGCGTCCTGATATCGACGAATGAGAACGATGTAGAAGGCCAAGCACGCGCTGCCTTGTTTCGGCGCGGCCTCAACGGGCTTGGTTGGACAGAAGGCCGTAACGTCCAAATCGACTATCGATGGGCTAGTGGAGACCCTGCTCGGGCAAAGGTTGAAGCCACGGAACTCGTCGGTCAAAAACCTGATGTGATAATCGCCAATAGCACAATGTCACTGTCGGCGGTTCACAAAGAGACGACGACGATCCCGATCGTGTTCGTGGTCGTTGGCGATCCGGTTGGACAAGGTTTTGTCACGAGCTTAGCGCACCCCGGTGGCAATATTACCGGATTTACTGGTTTCGAGTTCGGGATCAGCGGCAAGTGGTTGGAGCTCATCAAAGAAATCGCACCGAAAATCACTCGCGTTGCGTTTATTTTCAATCCGGAAGCTGGCCCGTATGCGCAAAAATACATTCAGTCGATAGCTCCAATAGCTCCTGCGCTCGGGGTGAAGCTCATGATCACGCCGACCCGTGATGTTGCTGAAATTGATCACGCCGTCGCGGCGGTCTCGGACGAGCCAAGGGGTGGTCTAATTGTCAGTCCAGACGCTTTCACCGTCGCCAATCGTAGTTTCATAATTTCACTTGCGGCGCATTATCGATCACCTGCGATTTATGCGTATCGGATCTACGCGGCTGAAGGTGGATTGCTGTCTTACGGGCACGATTCTAACGAGCCGTGGCAGCTTGCACCGGCCTATGTCGATAAGATTCTGAAGGGCACTAGTCCGGCGGATTTACCGATTCAACAACCAACAAAATTCGAGCTGGTCATCAATTTAAAGACCGCAAAAACGCTCGGTGTAAGCATCCCGCCGCAGTTGCTCGATCGTGCCGACGAGTTGATCGAATAGCGTCAATTTTGCCGCCGCGCAGAATGTCCGCTTTTGGCACAAAGCAGACATCGCAAGCTTCGCACACTTACATCGCCTGCTTCGGCGCGGTGCTGAGCAAGTCTTGCAGCTGCTGCGAATAAAACCTCGCCGTCCCGGTGGTGAGATGGCCGCGTGTCTCGTCACTGGCGGGGATAAGATAAAGTTTACCGTTCTTCACCCGTTTGAGCGCGGCTATCTCGAGTCCGCTTTCTGGTGGATTGCGTTCGTCATCGGCGGAGTTGATGGCAAGAACTGAAGCTTCAATGCTTTCTAGTCTGGGAGCGGCATCATAGTCGGCGGAAGAATTCCATGCCCAGATAAAGTCGTTGGCATCCGCGTTCATTGGCGCGGCCAGCCGGGCATCCACGACCTGGTCGGCTTTTTCATTCGTCGGTGCGAGCTTCTGATAGTTGAGTGTTCCTCCAGCAGTGGCGATGCCGAAAAATACGCTGGCAAGTTTCAGTGATCGCGGCTGCGTCGTGTAGTTGCCGTCCTGATATTCCGGATCATTGCGAATCAACTCCAGCATCATCCGGCGCAACATCCAATTGGCGACTTGCCATCGCGGTCGGCTGCGACGCCATCGGCACTAAGGCATCCATGTATCCTGGATATTTCTCGCCCCAAAGCCACGCATGCATGCCGCCCATGGAATTGCCGATGATGAGGCGAACATGGTGCAAACCGAGACCCTCGGTGAGCAGGCGATACTGCGCGTCAACCATGTCGGCGTAATCGTATTTGGGGAATTTCGTTTTCAGACCATCGGACGGCTTCAAGCTTTTGCCGTGTCCGATGCTGTCGGGGATGATGATATAATATTTGGTGGCGTCCAACGGCTGGCCCGGGCCGAACAGCTGACGGGCAAAATCAGGGGTAAGCATACCGGCGGCCGAGCTGCCACTGCCGTGAAGCACCAACACAGGCTGACCGGGAAGGCTCGCCTATCGTGGTGTAGTGCAAACGCAGCTCGGGCAGCACACTTCGCCGGTATGAAATTTAAAATCGCGCGCGGTCCAATCGGCTTCCTTTGGTGCGGGATAGTCAGCGGCGACCGCCGAAAACGAAAGAAACGCCAATGCGATCGTCAAAGGGATCCAAAGAAGCCTCATTTGGGCACCTGTGCCTTGATTGGCCTGATTAAACGCTACACCGGCTGCGCGAGGCTTGAAAGCCGGGCGGCCGATGTCTGCTTTTGGCACAAAGCGGACATCACAATTACGCTGACGAATCTTTTGGGGGTAAAGCGGACGTGCTCTGATGTCTGCTTTTGACCCAAAGCGGACATCGGACCGCACACCGGCTTTTCAGTGGAATGGCGATATGCGCCCGGGCCACGCTCTGGCTAGGGCTGGCCGTCGATTTCTGGCACGTCCTCGAATTTCGAAATCCATGGCAGGCGTCGCTTGGTCCAGATTTGCCGGATCGGACGGCCAAGCAACGCGCGCTCGTTCAAAGCCCCCACGCGCAAGGAAAAGGTCTTCGGATTCTTCGGATCGCATGCATAAACGGGCGCGCCGCAAATCTCGCAGAACGCGTGCACTCGTTTGGCGCCACTGTCGGCGGTCTTGGTGTAGCGGCGCGGATTTCCGCTGAGGAGGTGGAAGCCTTGCGCCGGCGCCTGAATGTTAGTCCGGAACGCAGACCCGGTCAGGGTCTGGCAATCAAGACAGTGGCAGACACTGATAGTGCCCGCCTCGACCTCTGCTTCGTAGGCGATCGCGCCGCAGTGGCATCGTCCGTGAACCTTCATCGGGGATGCTCCCATTAAATATCGCACGGTCCAGCTTGATGTCCGCGTATGGCATTAAGCGGACATGCCGGATGCCTTCAGTGATGTCCGCTTTTGGGTAAAGCAGACATGAATTTTGGAGATCGTTAGGCTTTGAGTCCAGCGACACGCACGACGGCTGACCAGCGGGCCATTTCATTGCGAATAAATGCCGCGAACTGATCCGGCCCAGCGTCGAGGGGCTCATAACCCTGCGTGCGCAGGGTTTCCACAGATTCGGGATTGTGCATCGCCTTGTGTGCGGCGTCTGCGAGCTTTTCAATCACTCGACTGGGAGTCTCTGCCGGCGCTGCAAGACCCAGCCAGAGACTGGTGTCGAAATTCGGAATGCCAGCTTCTGCCATGGTTGGCACTTCCGGGAGCGCGGTGGCGCGCTTGCTCGCCGCCGTTGCCAGCGCAGTCAGTTGGCCTGCTCTAATCTGCCCTATCATCGCGGAAGCAATGTTGAAGGACATCGTTATGCGACCAGCGATTAGATCGCCGGCGATTTGTGGGCTGCCGGGGTACGGCACATGTGTCAATTTAATGCCCGCCCGCTGAGCAAATAGTTCTGCAGCAAGCTGCGGGATGCTGCCTGTTCCAGTAGACCCATAGAGCAGTTCCCCGGGTTTCGATTTGGCTAGTGCAATGAGTTCGGTAACACTGTGCACCTGGATCGCCGGGTTAACGGCAAGCACGATGGTACCATTCGCAAGGAGCGCGATTGGCGCGAAATCTTTGACCACATCAAAAGATGGAGTGGGATTAATGATCTCATTGGTCAGAGTTGATAGCGCAAACAGGAAAAGCGTATAGCCGTCTTTAGCCGCGCGCACGACATACTGACCGGCGATGCTTCCCGCTGCGCCAGGTTTGTTCTCAACGGCCACTTGCTGACCGAGCACCGGCGCCGCCCCCTTTGCAAAAAGGCGCGCCGTAATGTCAGAGGCCGCTCCGGGCGTGAAACCAACGATCAGGCGAATTGGCCGCAGTGGGTAGCTGTCCTGCGCTCTTAAACGCTGAGGTGCTGACGTTAATGCGGCGATAGCTGCTGACAGATGCAGAAATTTCCTACGGTGAAATCTCATCCTATTGCTCCGCTGGAAGCAAAATCGCTACTGGTTTTGTATTACCGCCTTTCCAGGCACCCTATGGATGATACCCAACAGGCACTTGAATGTCCGCTTTCGGGGTAAAGCGGACATTGATTGGACGTGCCCCGATGTCTGCTTTTTGACCCAAAGCGGACATGAGCGGCTCAAGATTACTGCTGTGCAACCGACCCCCGAACCCCATTCCGCCGGCCGCAAATCCCTGATGTAATCAGTCATTGCTGGCGTACTTCCTAAGCCCTGGGGCAGGCAATGCAGCGCCGCGATTTCATCAAAGCCGTTGCTGGTTCAGCCATGACATGGCCGCTCGTGGTGCGCGCGCAACAGGCGATGCCGGTGATAGGGCTCCTCACTCCGGTATTGCAGATCGAGGAGCATCTGCGCGGATTCCAGCAAGGCCTGCAGCGCGCAGGCTTTGTCGATGGCGACAACGTGTCGATCCTTTACCGTTGCTCCCTGATGCGCCAGACTTCGTGGTAGCGCCACTCTCCTACGGCGCCCCCGAAACGCGACCGCTATTCTTTGTCCTTGGGGGTGTCAGTGGGCTGCTAGCCATCGCTTACAATAACACCCTACCTGCGACCATCGCTGCAGCTGAGCGATTGAAAAAGATTGCCCGCGGAAGCGCGCGCAGGATTAATTGGTGCCGCCGTCGGTACGTTAGGGTGGTTTGCACCCACTTTGATTGGCGGGGGAGATGCGATCACCCAACGCACCTTGGCCAATATCGAGACTTTGCAACTCATTCCCATTGCCTTCCTAGTCAGATTCCTACTCGGCCCGATCTCATATGCTGCCAGGACGCCGGGCGGTTTATTTGCTCCACTACTGACACTCGGAGCACAATCCGGTCTATTGTTTGGGGCGGCGTGTCACTTCGCGTTCCCGGTAGTTGATATAGAACCAGAAGCATTCGCCGTCGTGGGCATGGCGGCTTTCTTTACTGGGGTCGTACGCGCGCCCCTGACGGGCATCGTGCTTGTCACGGAGATGACTGCCAGTGTAACGATGCTGTTGCCAATGCTCGGCGCCTGTTGTGTCGCAATGCTCGTGCCGACAATAATGCGCAATGCGCCGATCTACGACTCGCTGCGAGAACACACCTTAAGGTCCGAGCGCGCACGACAAGATAAAATCGGGAAAAAACAAACACTTCCAGCCGAAGATTAAGACCATCCGAATCATAATTTCAGGCTATCCACGACAGCGATGGCACGGCGGGCGCCGGCCGCTTCTAAAAGATGGTCAATTGCGTGGTCAGGTGCGGTGGCAAACAATTCGGCTTAGCCTTTACCAAACCCCGAATGTCCGCTTTCAGGGGTAAAGCGGACATCGGCCGAACTTCGCGAAATGTCCGCTGATAACCCAAAGCGGACATTGCCTTCTCCATCACCGCTGCGATGCACAACATCGCTTCCAAATATCGGCGGAACTAAGTTAGACCATCGGTGCGGCCCCATTTTTGAACTCAACCCACAAGATTCATGGCCTTGCCACGGTCCCGCTCGTTCGCAATTGTACGGCATTCAGATGCGAGTGAAGCGCGCGGGGCGATGGTGAAGAGGGCACATCAGAAAGACCGACTTAAGACCAATCCGGCGCTGGGCGCGCGCAAGCTCAAACTCGGCACCTTTCAGACAAATCTCGATTCCGGCTGCGTCATGTCGGCCCTCGACGGCCGGCTGGAGCTCAACTGGCCGAATACCGTGACTCTGGCGAAGCTCGCCGACGCGATGCAGTTCGAAGCGCTGGTGCCGGTGGCGCGCTGGCGCGGCTTTGGCGGAGCGACCGATCCGCAGGGCCCGGGTTTCGAGACTTTCACCTGGGCGGCCGGCGTTGCCGGGGCCACAAACAACTCAGGTGTGATCTCGACCTCGCATGTCGCGCTCAATCACCCGATCATCGCCGCCAAACAATCCACTGTCATCGACCACATTTCCAATGGCCGCTACACGCTCAACATCGTCAACGGCTGGAATTTCCCGGAGATGGAAATGTTCGGCGTCTCACTCTCGGATCACGAAGGCCGGTACGCCTGCGCCGAAGAGTGGGTGGCGATCATCAAGCGACTGTGGACCGAGGACGAGAAATTCGACTTCGACGGCAAGTTCTACCGCATCAAGGGCGGCTATCTGCAGCCGAAGCCGATCCAGTCGCCGCATCCGGTGATCATGAATGCCGGCTCGTCGGAGCGCGGTCGGCACTTCGCCTGCCGGCACTGCGACCTCGTCTTCACCAATATCCGCACCCACGACATAGCCACCAACACCGCGCACGTCGCCGCCTACCGCAAGCTCGCGCGCGAGACTTACGGCCGCGAGGTGAAGGTGTGGAGCAACGCCACCATCGTGCAGGCCGAGACCGAGAAGGAAGCACGTGACTTCTATCATTATTATGTGCATGAGAAGGGCGACTGGGTCGCCGCGCGCAACGTCATCGACACCATGGCAGCCGAGATCAACAAGCGCGATTATCCGCAAGAACGGCGCAACGCCATGGCCGAGATGATGATCTCCGGCTGGGGCGGCTTTCCGCTGATCGGCACCAAGGAGCAGATCGTCGACGGTTTGCTCACCTTGTCGAAGGTCGGCTTGGACGGCGTGCTGTTGTCCTGGCCGCGCTACATCGTTGGCATGCGCGAATTCCGCGATGTGACCTATCCGCTGGTTAAGCAGGCGGGACTCCGGGACGAGTGTGCTTGATTGTCGTGCCCCGCGAGGGCGGGCTTAATCTGGCACGAAGTGGACACGACGCTGACGCCGGTGAATTGTCTGCTTTGGGGGGTAAAGCGGACATCAGGTGGAGGCGCTTCAATGTCCGGTTTTGACTCAGAGCGGACGTTAATCCCCTGCGGACTTGACGCTTTAAATGACCGAAAGACCGCCATCGACCATCAGCGTGGCGCCGGTGATGAATGAAGCCTCGTCGCTGGCGAGCCAGATGATCGGCCAGGCGATTTCCTCGGGTGCTGCCCAGCGTGCCAAAAGCGACGTGGTCTGTCGCTCGGTCTTGAGCTGTTCGATGCTTTTGCCGGCAGCTTGTGCGCGCCGCCGCTATAGCGAATAAACCGGCTGGTTCAGGCCGTCGGCCAAGTGATCCTTAGCCCATACCTGGGGTTTGAGCGAGCGCTCGAGCAGCACGCCAGCGGCCCGCACGCGTTGCCGGTCGGCGTCGAGCGCGGGTGGCTCTTCGCCCTCCTCCAGCGCGAGCGCCGCGTCGTAGAGAAATCGCCGCGCCATTACGATAGCGCGGTCAGTCGGCAAAAGCTTCTCGTTCTCGTGATCTTGAATTGGTCCCATGCTCTCTTGGAGCGAAGCATCCTGCGCGGCGAAACCAAACACCCCGCTATAGGCGCGCAGATCCTTTTGGGCGGCACGGTCCATGAGGTAATCATTGTCCTTGTTGGCGATCGGGCGGAACGTGCCGGGCTCGTAGGGACAGTGAATGCCCTTGCCTTCCTCCATGTCGCGCCGCTCGTCCGCGGACAGCGGCTTGTTGGGGTGGAAATTGATGCTCCAAGCCCAGCAATTATAATCATCGATCGGTACCCAAACGTGCCCACCGAGGGCGTGATCGCCAAAGGGCGGAATGAGCGTGAACCACGGAAAGAGCCATTGCGTGACGCGCCAGTAATATGAATCCGGTTCCCCATTT
>Ga0318506_10000410_pt1 | contig 8963 bp, 5 predicted proteins | sample GRESIP084b2f19_FD_203660 | JGI IMG/M metagenome (GOLD analysis project Ga0318506, IMG submission 203660) | Tropical soil microbial communities from Luquillo Experimental Forest, Puerto Rico - GRE.SIPMG.084b2f19 | ecosystem: Environmental > Terrestrial > Soil > Tropical forest > Bulk soil | place... | reverse complement strand
CTGTGCGACCGTCTTCATCGGCACGCTCTATCCGTTGGCGCTGGAGGTCCTGACAGGCGACAAGATTTCGGTGGGCGCGCCGTTCTTCAACCTGACCTTCGCCCCGCTGTTCATCCCATTGATGGTTGCGGTGCCGTTCGGACCGATGCTGGCGTGGAAGCGCGGCGATCTCCTGGGAGCGATGCAGCGGCTGCTTGTGGCCGGCATCGCAGCTTTGCTTGCGATCGCGGTGGCGTGGGCCTGGGCGCGCGGCGGCAGCGCGCTGGCGCCGCTTGCGATCGGACTGGCCGTGTTCGTCATTGCCGGCGCGCTCAGCGATCTTGCCGAGCGTGTCGGCCTTTTCCGCTTGCCGCTTGCGAGCTCGGCGAGCCGCGCAATGGGCTTGCCGCGCTCGGTCTGGGGAACGGCCTTCGCCCACGCCGGTATCGGCGTGGCGCTGATCGGTATCGTCTGCGAGACCACTTGGAACAGCGAATACATCGGAACGATGAAGCCCGGCGACGCCATCAGCGTCGCGGGATATCAAATGACGCTGGAGGGCCTGATCCAACAGCAGGGGCCGAACTATCGCGAATTGGTCGCGCCGTTCACCGTGAGGCTCGACGGCGAGCGGCTCGCGGTCATGACCCCGTCGAAGCGGACTTTCACCACGCGCGGCATGTCGACGACCGAAGCGGCGTTGCTGACGCGGGGCGCAAGCCAGCTCTACATCTCGCTCGGCGATCCCACGGCCGATGGCGGCATCACCGCACGTATCTACCACAAGCCGCTGGTGCTCCTGATCTGGTTCGGGCCGGTGCTGATGGCGTTCGGCGGGCTGCTATCGCTGTCGGATCGGCGGCTGCGCGTCGGCGCGCCGAAACCGGCGAAGGCGGTGCGCGGTCTGCAGGCGGCGGAGTGAAACATGAAGCGCGTCGTCCTGGCCGCGTGCCTTGTTGCTCTGATGGGGTTGTCGCCGGCGCGCGCGGTGCTGCCGGACGAGGTCATGGCCGATCCCGCCAAGGAAGCGCGCGCCAGATTGCTGTCGCGTGAACTGCGTTGCATGGTCTGCCAGAACCAGTCGATCGACGATTCCGAAGCGCCGCTCGCGCGTGACTTGCGGCTGTTGGTGCGTGAGCGTATCGCCGCCGGCGACAGTGATTCCCAGGTGATCGATTTCCTGGTCGCGCGCTACGGGGAGTTCGTCCTGTTGAGGCCGCGCTTCGAGCGGCAGACCTTGCTGCTCTGGCTCGTGCCGCCGCTGCTGCTTGTGGGCGGCGGGCTCGCGCTATGGGTTTACACAAGACGGCGCGTCAAAGACGGAGAAGCAGGCAAGGCGCTGACCGCGCAGGAGCAAGCGCGGCTGGCGGCGCTGCTATCGGCCGAAACGCCGTCGAAAGAGCCTTGAAAGGTTCCGTTCGTAACGGGCGGCCGGCAAGAAACCGCGCCGCGCAATGGCGCCGGCACACTTCGCTGCTGACCTTGAAACACAAGCTCGAAGGCTTCATGTTAAGCTTCAAGGTGAGCTGAGCGACGCCCCGATTGTGGGCTATGGAACCTGCAGCAAATCAAAGACTTCGGCCCTGTTGGTCGGGCCTGCGATAAACTGCCGCATTCGATCCCTGCTTCATTACAAAAGTTTAACTCCGCCGCCAGCGCGCCGTAAGGCTGCAAACCCCATGTTGATCGGTGAAAATGGGAAAATCCCAAAAAACCGATTCGATTCCAATGCCCTGGAGACACGCTGAATGACCGACCGTCCGACCGATCTTTCGTCCTTTCCCTCCTACCGGCAGCGCGGTTCGCTGTTGTCCGCGCGCAAATTCGCCCTCATGGCCTCCGTCGTGGCGGGGCTTGGTGCGGCCGTCTACGGCTTTGGCCCCTCGTCGGGGCCGGCGAGCATCTTCTCGAGCCCCGCGCAGGCGCAGGTGGGTAATGAGGTACGCAAGGTCGCTCAGCCCATCGGTTTTGCCGACATCGTCGAGCGCGTCAAACCCTCCGTGATGTCGGTGAAGGTCAACATCAACGAGAAGATCACGAAGGACGATAGCGGTGACGACTCGCCGTTCCAGCCCGGCTCGCCGATGGAGCGCTTCTTCCGCCGCTTCGGTGGACCGGACGGCCTGCCGCCGGGTATGCGTCCGCGCGGGCATGGCGTGGTGACCGGTCAGGGGTCCGGCTTCTTCATTTCGGCCGATGGCTACGCTGTGACCAACAACCACGTGGTCGACGGCGCCGACAAGGTCGAGGTCACCACCGACGATGGCAAGACCTACAGCGCAAAGGTGATCGGCAGCGATGCCCGCACCGACCTTGCCTTGATCAAGGTGGAAGGTGGCTCGAACTTCCAGTTTGCAAAACTCTCGGACGGCAAGCCACGGATCGGCGACTGGGTGCTGGCGGTCGGCAACCCGTTCGGCCTCGGCGGCACGGTGACGGCCGGCATCGTCTCGGCGATGGGCCGCGACATCGGCAACGGTCCGTATGACGACTTCATCCAGATCGACGCCCCCGTCAACAAGGGCAATTCGGGTGGTCCGGCCTTCAACACCGACGGTGAGGTGATGGGTGTCAACACCGCGATCTATTCGCCCTCCGGCGGCAGCGTCGGCATTGCGTTCTCGATCCCCGCGGCGACAGTGAAGAGCATCGTCGCCCAGCTCAAGGACAAGGGCTCGGTCAGCCGCGGCTGGATCGGCGTGCAGATTCAGCCGGTCACGTCCGAGATCGCCGACAGCCTCGGCTTGAAGAAGGCCGAAGGTGCACTTGTCGCCGAGCCCCAGGCCAACGGTCCGGCGGCCAAGGCCGGCATCGAGTCCGGCGACGTGATCACCGCAGTCAACGGCGAGAGCGTCAAGGATGCGCGCGAATTGGCGCGCACCATCGGCGGCCTTGCGCCGGGCACAGCGGTCAAGCTCAACGTGCTGCACAAGGGCGAGGACAAGGTCATCAATCTGACTTTGGGTACCTTGCCCAACCAGCTCGAGGCCAAGGCCGACAACGGCAACGACGACCGGGGCGGCGCCACTCGCGGCACGGATGTACCGAAACTGGGCTTGACGGTGGCCCCCGCCAACAGCGTTGCCGGTGCCGGCAAGGAAGGCGTGGTCGTCACCGAGGTCGATCCGAAGAGTGCGGCGGCCGAGCGCGGCTTCAAGGAAGGCGACGTCATTCTCGAGGTCGCCGGCAAGACGGTCGCTTCGGCCAACGATGTGCGTGATGCGATCGCGGCCGCGAAGAACGACAACAAGAACGTCGTCCTGATGCGCGTGAAGAGCGGCGGTCAGTCGCGCTTCGTCGCGATCCCCTTGGCAAAGGGCTGACGGGTTTTGCGAGATGGAGGGTGTCGCCGGCATCAGTCGCCCCCGCCGACGGCTCTTTCCGGGGAGCGGGCGAAAGCCCGCTCCTGCAATCTACCTTCCGATGGAAATACGCCCCCCTCCGTCGGAAGGGCCTAAGGGCGGTGGAGTTCCCCCAGCTCCACCGCCTGCTTTTTGCGATTAACCGAATGGCTCTCGGTCGCCTTGCATGACGTAGCCGACCGGGCCATGTTGAAGGAAGGCCGACCCACTTGACCGCAACCCCGCCGCAGATGCGCCTGTTGATCATCGAAGACGACCGCGAATCCGCCGACTATCTGGTGAAGGCATTCCGCGAGGTCGGTTACGTTGCGGACCTCGCCGGTGACGGCGAGGAAGGTCTCGCAATGGCCGAGAACGGCGACTACGACGTGATGGTGGTCGACCGGATGCTGCCGAGACGCGACGGGCTGTCGTTGATCGGTGCGTTGCGCGAGAAGAACGTCCGCACGCCCGTCCTCATTCTCTCCGCACTTGGGCAGGTCGACGACCGCATCAAAGGTCTGCGCGCCGGCGGCGACGACTATCTGCCGAAGCCTTATTCATTTGCCGAGCTGTTGGCGCGGGTCGAAGTGCTGTCCCGCCGCAATGTCGGCCCGGCCGAGGAAACCACCTATCGCGTCGGCGACCTCGAGCTCGATCGTTTGTCGCACCGCGTCGCACGCGGCAAGGACGAACTGACGCTTCAGCCGCGCGAATTTCGTCTGTTGGAATACCTGATGAAGCATGCCGGCCAGGTGGTGACGCGGACCATGCTCTTGGAAAATGTCTGGGATTATCATTTCGATCCTCAGACCAACGTGATCGACGTGCATATTTCGCGGCTGCGCTCCAAAATCGACAAGGGTTTTGACCGGCCGCTGCTCCATACCATTCGCGGCGCGGGATACATGATACGTGACGGCCTTCGGTAAGCTGATCCGAACCACCGCGTTCCGGTTGACGCTGGTCTATTTGTTGCTGTTCGCGCTTTTTGCGGCCTCGCTGCTCGGCTATTTCGCCTGGAACACACGGCGCCTGATCACCGAGCAGATCACCACCACCGTCAACGCCGAGGCGAGCGAGATCAGCGACATCTATAACCGGCGCGGGCTGCGCGGGCTCGTCTTCACTGTCGACAGCCGCGCATTGCGGCCCGGCGCGAACCTCTATCTCGTCACCACGCCCGCAGGGCAGGCGATTGCGGGCAATGTCGGTTCGCTTGCGCCGGGCGTGATGGGCACGGAGGGCTGGTCGGAGACCGCCTACCGCAGGCTCGAGGACCAGGACAACACGGATCACCGGGCGCTCGTCAACGTCACGCAATTGAGCGGCGGCTTCCGCCTTCTGATCGGACGCGATCTCGAAGAGCGGCGGCGGCTGTTCGGCATCGTCGCCAAGGCGGCGCAATGGTCGATCCTGGTCGTCGTCGTGCTCGGCATCGCCGGCGGCATCTTCGTGGCGCGACGCGTGCTGCAGCGGATCGACGCGATGACCGGCACCACGCGGCGCATCATGGCCGGCGATCTGTCCGGCCGCTTGCCGGTCGGGCGCAGCGGCGACGAGCTCGATCGTCTTGCGGAAAATCTCAACGCCATGCTTGAGCGGATCGAGGCGCTGATGGTGGGACTGAAGGAAGTCTCCGACAACATCGCTCACGATCTCAAGACGCCGCTGACGCGGTTGCGAAACCGCGCCGAAGAGGCGCTGGCGAAATCGAGCTGCGAGGCGGAATATCGCGCGGCGCTGGAGCGCACGATCGAGGAATCCGACGGCTTGATCCGCACCTTCAACGCGCTTCTGATGATCGCGCGCGCCGAATCCGGACAGGCGCGCGGCAACATGGACGACTTCGACGCCGCCGAGGTCGCCAACGGCATTCACGAGCTCTACGAACCGCTCGCCGAAGACGACGGCATGACGCTGAGGGTCAAGACGGCGCCGGCGCCGATCCACGCCAATCGCGAGCTGATCAGCCAGGCGATGGCCAATCTCGTCGAAAACGCCATCAAGTACGGCAAGCCTACTTCCGCTGCGCAGGTGCAAGGCGCGGTCGTCAGCATGGACGCCAAGCAGATCCTGATCGAGGCCCGGCGCGAAGGCGACAAGGTGCTGCTGAGCGTCACCGATCGCGGCATCGGAATTCCGGAAGGCGACCGCAGGCATGCGGTCGAGCGTTTCGTCCGGCTCGATTCGAGCCGCAGCCAGCCCGGTTCCGGCCTTGGGCTCAGCCTGGCGTCCGCCGTCGCGACTTTGCATGGCGGCGAGCTCAGGCTGGACGATGCTCATCCGGGTCTCGTTGCGACCCTGGTCATTCCGGCGCGGGCAGGCGGCACCGACAGGCTTGCAGCCCAAACGCAGGATGTGCCACAGAAGGTGGCGTGAGCTCGATCCCGCGAGACACGGTCACCTTCGCTCGTTCCCATCCGCAAAATTCGTGATGCTTTGCCATGACGACTTGCGAATGCGCTCGTGGCCCGGTCCCGACGTTCGCATTTTGCTGGGGAGGCGGGTTTGCGAATGTTAGAGTCAACGGACGTCGAGCAGACATCGCTGCCAGCGGAGCTTTGGATTTGTCGTTCGCATGAAGGAATCGCGTCGAAATGGGTAGCGAACGTCAAATCCGCTCCGCTGAATCGGACGTCAAGCCGACCAGATTGGCTGGGCGGTTTGTGGCAGGACCTCACGTGTCCGAGCCCGACAGGGCCGAGCGGATCCTGAGAGACTGGCTTGCCGAGCTCGAGCCGGCGCAATCGGCTGTCATCGACGCGCTGCTCGATCATTCCTTCGCAAAAACTATTCTGCTCGGGATTGTCGAGTTTTCCCCCTATCTCTTCGACCTGATCCGCGCCGACGCCGCGCGGCTGATCCGGCTATTGCGCTGCGAGCCGGAGGCGCATCTCGCCTCGCTCATTGCGACGACCTCCCGTGAGGTCATCGACGCCCCGGACGAAGCCGAGGCGATGCGCCTGCTGCGGCGGGTGAAATCCGAGGCGGCGCTGTTGATCGCGCTTTGCGACATCGGCGGCGTCTGGCCGGTGATGCAGGTGACGGAGGCGCTGACCGACCTCGCGGTCGCCTCGGTGCAGTCGGCGTTGCGTTATCTGTTGCGACAGGAGACGCTGCGCGGGCGGCTTGCGCCGCCCGACAAGGACAGGCCTGAGCACGACAGCGGCCTGTTCGTGCTCGCGATGGGCAAGATGGGCGCGGGCGAGCTGAACTATTCCAGCGACATCGACCTGATCGTGTTCTTCGATCCGGACGCGCCGACACTGGCGCGCGACATAGAGCCGCAGACCTTCTTCGTGCGTATCACCCAGGCGCTGGCGCGGCTGCTGCAGCAACGCACCGGCGACGGTTACGTGTTCCGTGTCGACTTGAGACTGCGGCCGGATCCGGCTTCCACGCAGGTCGCGATGTCGACGGAAGCGGCACTGCATTATTACGAACGGGAAGGGCGCACCTGGGAGCGCGCCGCCATGATCAAGGCACGGCCTTGCGCCGGCGACCTGCGCGCGGGCGAGGCGATGGTCTCCGAACTTGCGCCCTTCGTCTGGCGCAGGCATCTGGATTTTGCGGCGCTTGCAGACGTGCACGACATGAAGCGGCAGATGCAGACTTATCGCGGCCAGAGAGAGATCGCGGTGGAGGGGCACAATATCAAGGTCGGCCGCGGCGGCATCCGCGAAATCGAGTTTTTCGCGCAGACCCAGCAATTGATTGCCGGCGGGCGCCACGTCGAATTGCGGGTGAGGCCGACATTGCAGGCGTTGAGTGTGCTGGCCTCCAGCGACTGGATCACCTATCAGGCGCGCGACGAACTCGCGGCGGCTTACCAATTTCTGCGCCGCGTCGAGCACCGGCTGCAGATGATCGCGGACGAACAGACCCACAGCCTGCCCGATGAAGCCGAGGCCATGGAACGCTTCGCCTGCTTCTTCGGCTATGAGGGCAGAACCGCCTTCGCCAGGGATTTGCTCGGTCACCTCAAGATCGTGCAGCGCCATTACGGCAAACTGTTCGAGGGGGATCCGACCGGCACCGTCAAACTGCCGGATGTCGACTATGGTGCGGGGCCCGAGGACAAACGACTGCTGGAGCATCTGGCATCGCTCGGCTTCAAGGAGCCGGCCGCAGTCGCGGGGACCGTGCAGGTCTGGCTTTCCGGCGAATATCGCGTGCTCAGAACGCAATCGACGAGGAGCGCCTTTGCCGAAATCGTACCGGCCCTGATCAAGGGACTGGCCGACGCCGAAGAGCCCGATCGTGCGGTCGCCGCATTCGACCGCTTCCTGCAGGCGCTGCAGCGGGGCGGCCGGCTGTTCACGCTGCTCGGTCAGAACCGCGAGCTCGTCGCCCTCATCGCTCTCGTGCTTGGTGCAGCCCCGCGTCTTGGCGACATGCTGGCGCGGCAGCCGCAAATGATGGATGGCCTGATTGATCCGCGCTTCTTCGGCGCGATGCCGGACAAGCGCGAACTCTCGACGCGCCTTGCGTCAACGCTGAAGGATGCGGATTCCTATGAGGAGTTCCTCGATCGCCTGCGGCTGTTCGGGCAGGAGAGCCTGTTCCTGATCGGCACCCGCATCCTGTCCGGCACGGTGTCAGCGCAACAGGCGAGCACCGCCTTTGCCGACGTCGCCGAGGGTATCGTCCATACCGTGCATGGGCTGGTGCGGGATCGCTTCGCCGCCCAGCATGGCCGCATCAAGGGACAGGAGACCGCGATCCTCGCGATGGGCCGCCTCGGCAGCCGCGAAATGACCGCGTCGTCCGATCTCGATCTCATCCTGCTCTATGATTTCGATCCCGACGCGCCGGATTCCGACGGACCGCGGTCGCTGCATGGCGCGCAATATTTCGCCCGCTTCACCCAAAGGCTGATCAGCGCGTTTACGACGCGAACGAATTACGGCGTGCTCTACGAGATCGACATGCGACTGCGGCCCTCGGGGCGCGCCGGCCCGCTCGCCTCCCATATCAGTTCGTTCGCCGAATATCAGGAGCGCGAAGCCTGGACCTGGGAGCATATGGCGCTGACGCGGGCGCGGGTGATTTCGGCCTCGCCGGAGTTCCGCAATCGAATCGAAAAGGTCATTCGCGATGCGCTGACGCGGCCGCGCGATCAGGGAAGCATTGCCCACGACGTGGCCGATATGCGCCGTGCGATCGCGCTGGAGAAGGGCCAGGACGATTTCTGGGACCTCAAATATGCCGCCGGCGGCACGGTCGATATCGATTTCATCGCGCAATACCTGCAGCTTGTACACGCTGCCGAAAGACCGGAGATTCTCGACGTCTCGACGCTGCAGGTGCTCGACAATGCCGAGCAGTTGGGCGTGCTGCCGCATGCGTCCGCCGAAGTTCTGCGTGCGGCGGCGCGGCTCTACCACGACCTCACCCAAATCCTGCGGCTTTGCGTCAGCGAGAAATTCAAGCCGGAGACGGCGGGGGACGATCTCCTGCACGTGTTGGCGCGTGCCGGCGACGTGCCGGACTTTTCCGCGCTGGAAGCACGCATCAAGGAGACGCAGGCCGAGGTGCGGCGGGTCTATCGCAGCATCGTCGAGGGATGCTAGAGCGCTGTAGCTTTACGTCGATCGCCGTCGCGCTCGGTTTATTGTTCGAGCATGATCTCCGCGCAAA
>Ga0318506_10000391_pt1 | contig 9083 bp, 10 predicted proteins | sample GRESIP084b2f19_FD_203660 | JGI IMG/M metagenome (GOLD analysis project Ga0318506, IMG submission 203660) | Tropical soil microbial communities from Luquillo Experimental Forest, Puerto Rico - GRE.SIPMG.084b2f19 | ecosystem: Environmental > Terrestrial > Soil > Tropical forest > Bulk soil... | reverse complement strand
TAAACGCACCGTGCATGCGCTCGCTCTGCAGCCGCAGCATCATGACGATGTCGACATCGGCGAGCCCGGCTGCCATGTCGTGGAACACCTCGACGCCGAGCCGCTCGATTTCGGCCGGCAGCAGGGTCAGCGGCGCAACGACGCGCACGTGCGCGCCCATCGTGTTGAGCAGCGCGATATTCGAACGCGCGACGCGGCTGTGGAGGACGTCGCCGCAGATCGCCACAGTGAGCCCGCCGAGGCGGCCCTTGCGCCGCCTGATCGTTAAAGCGTCGAGCAGCGCCTGCGTCGGATGCTCGTGGCTGCCGTCGCCGGCGTTGATGACGGCGCAATCTAGCTTCTCCGACAGCAGCTGCACCGCGCCCGATTCGGGATGGCGGACGATCAGCACGTCGGGATGCATTGCGTTTAATGTCATCGCGGTGTCGATCAAAGTCTCGCCCTTGTGCATCGAGCTTGCCGCGACCGACATGTTGATGACGTCCCCGCCTAGACGCTTGCCGGCGACTTCGAACGACGTACGGGTGCGGGTGGAGTTCTCGAAAAAGCAGTTGATGATCGTACGGCCGCGCAACAGCGTCCGTTTCTTCTCGGCCTGCCTGTTGAGCTCGACATAGCCGTCGGCCAGGTCGAGGACATAATTGATGTCCTCCGGCGACAGACCTTCGATGCCGAGAAGATGGCGGTGCGGAAAGGGACGGTTGCGGGCAACTCCCTGCATGAGCGCCGGACTATAAGGAGAGGCCGTCTGCCGGGCAAGGTACTCGGGACGAGCAGTTCGGTATAGACTGGCCGAATCATGACCCTCAATCCGATCTCGCTCGCGATTGCTGTCGTTCTTGTCGTGATCGGCGCGCTCGCTATTGCGCTCGCTCGCCTTTTTCGTACCGGGAGCGCTTCTGATAGCGCTCGCGGCAATCGTCCTCGCCTCGCTCAAAATGGTCCGGCAATGGGAGCAGGCGGTGGTGTTGCGAGCCGGAAAGTTCCTGGCGGTCCGGGGCCCCGGGTTGTTTTGGATGATCCCAATCGTCGACAGCATCGCCGCGGTGATCGACACCCGCATCCGAACCCCCCAGTTTCTCGCCGAGCAGACCCTGAGCAAGGACACCGTGCCGGTGGATGTCGACGCGATCATTTTTTGGATCGTCACCGAAAGCGCGCAGCCCTCGAAGTCGCAGATTATGGTGAAGCAATTTCTTGGGCTGCACAGACCTCATTGCGGGAAATGATCGGCGCTGCCGATCTCGCCAGTTTGCTTTCCAACCGTCAGGAACTCGACAATCGATTGCGTGAGACAATCGACGCGAAGACGTCGGATTGGGGCATCCATGTACGGTCTGTGGAGATCCGCGACGTCACTATTCCGGCGCCGCTGCAGGATGCGATCAGCCGGGAGGCCCAGACCGAGCGCGAGCGGCACGCCCGAGTGATTTTGAGTGCCGCCGAGGCGGAGATCGCCCACAAATTTGCCGAAGCGGCACGGACCTACGCCGACAACCCGCCGCCCTGCATGAACATGCTCTATGAGAGCGTCAAGGAGCGCGGCAGCACGATAATCGTGCCGAGCAGCGCCGTCGACAGCATGAACCTCGGCGGCCTCGCCGGCATCACCTCGCTGGCAAAAACCGCGCCGGCTTATCCGCCCGACGAGGATTCCCAGCGTCCGTCGCGCGTCGAAACGCCCTAGCGCGGCTGATCGCCCATCTGGCGCGCGGCGAGCGCGGTCATTACGAGCGACAGGCCGAAGAATAGCATGTTGACGCCGACGAGCAGGCCGATCGCCCATTCGGCAGAGCTCGGCCAGCCGTCCCAGATCAGAAAGGCGAGAAACAGGTCAATGATGCCGCTGAACAGCACCCAGCCCCAGCTGCGGAGGTGATTGCGATGCTGGATCGCGGCGAGAATCGAGGCAATCCCCTCGACGATGAAGAAGACGATAAGCACCATCGTCAGGGTCAGCACACCTGGCAAGGGTCGAAGGATCAATATCAGGCCGAGCACGATTGACAGGATCGCGGTCAGCATCGACCACGTGAAGCCTGGCGCATGCCGGGAATGCCAGACCGACGCGGCCCGAAAAATCCCGCCGATGAAAAACAGCCATCCGACAAATATCGCCACCGCTACGGTAGCGATGTTTGGTTCGGCCACGGCCAAAAAGCCGAGCACCATCATAAGGATGCCCTGCGCGAGAAACAGCTTCCAGTGCGCGTGGATCGTCGCGGCCAGCTGGCGGCGAATGCCTTCGAGGTCTGCCATTTCGCTCATGCCCAACTCGCAGAAAATCACATACAACTGCTATTATACCGGAGTCCCCAATGGGCGGCACTATCAGCGTCGGGTACGCCGCGGCTAAAGCGGTCGATTGAGCCCGGCCGGCCTGAGGGGCCGTTCATCCTCTATTGCGTTTCTGTCTCCTTCCGCCGGCGATGAGCGAGTGCCGCGTATGTCAGATACCGAGTTTCAGGAAGATCGCCGCTTCGCTCCCGTTAATCTTCGTAAAGAATAGAGTAGTTCAAAAGTTAATAAAACACAGCCCTTCTAAAAATTTGGGTCGATGTGAGCTACCTCACACCTTTCCATGCGCTGTTTGAATATTTTTCGTTGCGCGAGGCAAGGCGAGCGACCAGTTGGGCGCCAAAAGTGCTGGCGGACTCTGTAGTTCTAGCCTCGCAGTGAACCGGCCTTGCAGAGCCTACGCTCTGCGGGCTCGCTCTTGGAGGAGGTTGGAGATGGCTAGCGAAAAGGTGCGTGTGGTTGCTTTTGATACCGTCGAGCTTGACGACGGGGACTGGGACGGCCCCCATCCCCAGGGCGAATTCCTGACCTATACGTCGAAGCACGACGCCGCTTCTATCAGGGTGACAAAAGCTGGAAAAGTGGTCCTGGACGCGGACTACGGCGCCAGGAAGACAGTATTGATCGATGATGACGTGATTCACCTGCCCGAGGGCATCGGTAGGGAAATCTAGTCCGGTTAGCCATTCGACGCGCCGGCTTCCACGCCGAGCACTGTCGGAACGAGGGGGCCGCCGAGTTTAAGCTCGGCGGCCTTTTTCTCGATGTTCACACCCGAAAGAGCAAGGGTCACCCTCCGCGGCCGAGGTAATCGAGGCAGCCTTGCAGGATATAAGCGGCAGCGACGCGGTCGACGATTTCGCCACGGCGCTTGCGGGTGAGGTCGGCGGCGATCATCTCACGGGTAACCGCGGCGGTGGAGAGGCGCTCATCCCAAAAAGTAACTGGAATGTCGCGTTGCGCGATGAGATTCCTGGCGAACTGGCGGACCGATTGGGTCCGCGGGCCATCTTTGCCGGCGAGCGTCAGCGGCAAGCCGATGACGAGCCCCCCGACCGCGTGCGTGTCGATCAGCGCGAAGAGCCGGGCCATATCCTCGCGGAGCCGGCGGCGCCTGATCGTCTCGAGCGGGGTGGCGATGACCCGGCGGGTGTCCGACACGGCGAGGCCGATCGTCTTGGTTCCGACATCAAGGCCCATCAGCCGCTTGCCGGGGGCCACCGCCTCGCGCAGCTCTGCGGGATTGCTTAGGATCATGAGCGATGATAGCCGGTTCTGTCGGACGATTTGGGAGAGCGCGAACGCATGCCGCTGGATAAGGCCGCGGTGGCGCGTATAGCCGCTCTGGCGCGCATCAGGCTTGGCGAAGCTGAGCTCGAGCCTCTGGCTGAGGAACTCTCGCGAATCCTGAGCTGGATGGAGCAGCTGAACGAAGTCGACACATCGGAGGTGCCGCCGATGGCGAGCGCCGTGGCGACCTCGTTGCCAATGCGCAATGACGAAGTCACCGACCGCACTCGCCGCGAGGATATTCTCGGCAACGCCGCTCGTACAACCCAGGGGTTCTTTGTCGTGCCCAAGGTACTCGAGTGAGCGACGGCTCGCTGCTCGCTTTGACCCTCGCGCAGGCTCGGGACGGCCTCGTCCGCAAGTCCTTTTCGGCGCGCGAGTTCGCGCTTGCCTATAATGATGCCGTCGAAGAGGCCAAGGTCCTCAACGCCTATATCACGCCGACGCCCGAGCGGGCGCTGGAGATGGCCAAGGCCACGGATGCGCGGCTTGCCCGCGGCGAGGGCTTGCCGCTCGACGGCATTCCAATCGCGGTCAAAGACCTCTATTGCACGAAGGGCGTGCTGACAACGGCGGCCTCGCACATCCTCGACGGATTTCACCCGCCCTACGAATCGACGGTCACGAGCAAGCTGTGGCAGGCCGGCGCGGTCATGCTCGGCAAGACCAATCTCGACGAATTCGCGATGGGCTCGTCGAACACGACAAGCTGGTACGGTCCGGTCGAGAACCCATGGCACCGCCAAATTGGGAGCCCCAAGGGAGACAATCGCCCACTGGTCCCCGGCGGCTCGTCCGGCGGGTCCGCCACAGCGGTTGCGGCACGGGCGGCGCTCGCCGCGACTGGTACCGATACCGGCGGCTCGATCCGGCAACCCGCGAGCTTTTGCGGCATTGTCGGCATGAAGCCGACCTATGGCCGCTGCTCGCGCTGGGGTGTGGTTGCTTATGCCTCTTCGCTCGACCACCCCGGGCCGATGGTCAGGACCGTTCGCGATGCCGCGATCATGCTGCGAGCGATGGCTGGCCACGATCCGAAGGATTCGACGTCGGCGCCGGTCCCGGTGCCCAATTTCGAGGCGGCGCTGACCGGCGACATCCGTGGGCTGCGTGTCGGAATCCCCAAAGAATACCGCGTGGACGGCATGCCGGCGGAGATCGAGACCTTGTGGCGGCAGGGAGCCGAGTGGCTGCGCTCAGCCGGGGCGGAGGTCGTCGACATAAGCTTGCCAATGACCAAATACGCGCTGCCGGCCTACTACATCATCGCGCCCGCTGAAGCCTCTTCGAACCTGGCGCGTTACGACGGCGTGCGCTTCGGCCTCAGGGTCGAAAGGGGTACCCTCGACGAGATGTATGAAGTGACCCGCGCCGCCGGGTTCGGCGCCGAAGTCCGCCGTCGGGTGCTGATCGGCACGTATGTGCTCTCGGCGGGGTACTACGACGCCTATTACCTCAAAGCGCAGCGGGTGCGGACCCTGATTATGCGCGATTTCGCCAAGGCCTTTGAACAAGTCGATTGCATCCTGACTCCGACCGCGCCCTCTGCCGCGTTCGCGATCGGCGAGAAAACCGAGGACCCGGTCGCGATGTATCTAAACGATGTCTTCACGGTACCGGCTAATCTGGCCGGATTGCCGGCGATCTCGATCCCAGCCGGGCTCTCGGGAGAGGGGCTGCCGCTCGGGCTGCAGATCAGCGGGCGGGCCTTCGACGAGGAGACGGTGTTGCGCGTCGCCGAGGTGTTGGAGCGCGCTGCCGAATTCCGGCACGTGCCGAGCTTTGTCGCAGGAGACCGCGGATGATCGAGGGCCGCACCGGGCCGTGGGAAACGGTGATCGGCCTTGAGGTTCACGCCCAAGTGATCTCGAAGGCCAAGCTGTTCTCCGGGGCGGCGACCGATTTCGGGGCGGAGCCGAACACGCAGGTCTCGCCGGTTGATGCTGCTTTCCCCGGCATGCTGCCCGTCATCAACCGGTTCTGTGTCGAGCAGGCGGTCAAGACCGGGCTCGGCCTCAATGCCAAGATCGAGCTCGAAAGCGTTTTCGAGCGCAAGAACTACTTCTATCCCGACCTGCCGGCCGGCTATCAGATTTCGCAATACCAGCAACCGGTCGTCGGGCGCGGCAAGGTCGCGCTCGATATGCCGGATGGCACGACGCGCGAGATCGGCATCACCCGCCTGCATCTCGAGCAGGATGCTGGCAAGAGCCTGCACGACCAGCACCCGACCCTCTCCTATGTCGACCTCAACCGGGCCGGCGTCGCGCTGATGGAGATCGTCTCGGAGCCCGATCTGCGCAGCGCTGAGGAGGCGAGAATCTATTTACGCAAATTGCGCTCGATCCTGCGCTATCTCGGCACCTGCGACGGCAATATGGAGGAGGGCTCACTGCGCTGCGACTGCAATGTCTCGGTGCGGCGCCCGGGCCACCCCTACGGTATCCGTTGCGAGATCAAGAACCTCAATTCGGTCCGGTTCGTCATGCAGGCGATCGAGTACGAGGCGCGGCGCCAGATCGAGCTCCTCGAAGAGGGCGGGGTGATCGATCAGCAGACGCGCCTATTCGACTCGGCGCGCGGCATCACCCGGCCGATGAGGTCGAAAGAGGAGGCGCACGACTACCGCTATTTCCCCGACCCCGACCTGTTGCCGCTCGTGCTCGATCCAGAGTGGGTAGAGCGGTTGCGCGCGGAGCTTCCCGAACTGCCCGACGCGAAGAAGGTGCGGTTCGTCTCCACTTACGGTCTGTCGTCGGACGATGCCTCCGTGCTCGTCGCCGAGAAGGAGACTGCGCTATTCTTCGAGCGCGCTGCCGGCCACGACCCGAAAGCCGCGGCAAACTGGGTCATGGGGGATCTGTTCGGCGCGCTGAACCGGCTCGGCGTCGGGATCGACGAGTCGCCGGTCTCGGCCGAGCAGCTCGGCGCGCTGATCGATCTCATCGCCGACGGGACAATCTCCGGCCGTCTCGGCAAGGACGTCTTCGCAGAGATGGTCGCCACCGGAACCGATCCGGCCGCCATCATCGAAGCCAAGGGCCTGCGCCAAGTGACCGACGAGGGCGCGATCGCAGCAGCGATCGACACCGTCCTCGCCGCGCAGGCCGAGAAGGTCGCCGAATACCACGCCGGCCGTGACAAACTCTACGGCTTCTTTGTCGGCCAGGTCATGCGTGCCACCCAAGGCAAAGCCAACCCGGCCCTCGTCAACCAGCTCTTGAAAGAAAAGCTCTCAGGTAAATAAGCGATGGGGCACTGGACGCTCGACGACATCCCTTGGCATCGGTTCGATCGCGGTAAGATCGACCCGGAGATCGTCCGCATCGTGAAGGCCGCGAGCCTGGTTGAATACAATGGTGGGGCCTACGGGCATCACTTGTGCCGAATTTTCCATGACGACCCCCATTTTCAGCGGGACGCGTGCCGCTGGGGCGAGGAAGAAATCCAGCACGGCAAGGCATTGGCGCGCTGGGCGGCGATGGCCGACCCCGAATTCGATTTCGACACCGCTTTTCAGCGGTTTCAGGCAGGCTTCCAGGTTGATTTCGACCGCGAGGTCTCGCGCCGCGGCTCGCGGTCGGGTGAGATGATCGCGCGCTGCATGGTCGAGGTAGGGACCAGCTCTTATTACTCGGCACTGCGCGATGCGGTGCATGAGCCAGTTCTGAAGGAAATTTGCCGGAATATCGCAGCCGATGAGATCCGGCACTACAAGCTCTTCTACAGAAACCTAGCGCGCTGCCTCGAACGCGAGCGTATCGGCGTTTGGTGCCGGTTGCGCATTGCGCTCGGGCGAATTGGCGAATCGGAAGATGACGAGCTCGCTTACGCCTATTACGCGGCAAACGACAGCGTGCGGCCTTACGAGCGCCGCCGCTACAGTCGCGCCTATGCCGCGCGCGTCTATAAGCTCTACCACGAGCACCACGCGGCGCATGGCGTCACGTTGATCTTTAAAGCTGTGGGGCTGAACCCTCACGGCTTGCTCGCGTGGACCGCGAGCCGCCTTGCTTGGAGGTTTATCCGGTATCGTGCGACGCAACTGGTGAGCGTAACGAGCTAAGTTTGTATTGACAAATTCGCGATAATATGGTAATTGCTGATCGCTAATGGCAAGCTTGCGGGGACAGGAGGCGAGAGGGTCGGCGGAACCAAAAACAGCGGGAAACAGCGAAAAACAGCGGGCAATTTCGCTGTTATTCCTTCTCGAAAACCGAGGAATCCCGCCAAAAGACAGAGGGCTCACGCTGTAAATTTTGGGAAGAACAGCGAAAACAGCGAGCGCCGCCTCCGGCCGGCAACGAGCCGGGCTCGGCGGAGAACGGAGCTACAGATTTAACCGAGGAGCTTGCGGGCCTCCGCGAGCTGCGTCTGCAATGAATGAAGCAGGCGCGCTTCCGGGGTCGGCGCGCAGTTCGTGTAGCCGGCACCAAGTTCCTTGAGCTGCGCCGCGCTGCGCGGAAAGGCCGCGTGGTTGAGCGGCAAGGCGAGCCGGGCGCCGACGCCTTTCTTCACCGCCTCGCGCACGCGGTCGATCGCGGCGACGAGGCGCGGGTGGTCGGGCTGACCGCTGACACGAAGTGAGCGCGACAGGTCGGAAGGCCCGACCGCCAGAAGGTCGACGCCCTCGACCGCGGCGATCTCGTCGATGCGCTCGACTGCCTCCATGTCCTCGATCATGCAGGCGAGGAGGATCTCACGGTTGACTGTGCCATGTGCTCGACGAGCGGGATCCGGCCGTAATCCGCGGCTGCCGGCCGCCATGCCGCGCTCGCCGAGCGGCGGATAGCGCACCGCCTTGACCGCCGCGCGGCCGGTCTCGGCGCTGCTGACGTGCGGCACCTGGACGCCCTGTACGCCCATATCAAGCAGGCGCAGGATGAAGGCGGGGTCGAAGCCGGGGGTGCGAACGATCGGCGTGATCCCGACGCGCTCGGCGGCCATCACCGCGAGCTGCACATCGTGCAGGTCGTAAGTGGTGTGCTCCATATCGATGAACGCGGCGTCGAAGCCGGCGAGCCCGATCAGCTCGACGATCTGCGGGTCGGCGATGCCGCCGACATGAGTACCGAGCGCGAGGCCGCCCTCGCGCAGAATGTGCTTGACCCGGTTCTCTCTCATCGCTCCCTCCCTAGGCTGCGCGCACCGCCCGCCCCCGTTGCAGGCTGGCAATGATCATGTCCGTGTCCATCACGTCGCCAAAGACGTTGTAGAAGGCAGTCAGCGAGGCGTCGTGCTCCTCCTGGCTATTGGCGGCGTTGCCGTCGCTGACCATGACGGTGCGGAAATTCGTCATGTTGGCGTCCCGCGCCGAGCTCTCGCAGCAAACGTTGGTCACGGTGCCGGTGATCAGCACGGTATCGAAGCTCCGAGCGCGCAGCCGGTCAGGCAGTTCGGATGTTCCGGGCATGAAGGCACTGTAGCGGTATTTCCTGACGATCTCGTCTTCCCCCCGGACGTCGAGTTCGGGCCACAGCTCATGGCCGGGCGAA
>Ga0318506_10000388_pt1 | contig 9114 bp, 7 predicted proteins | sample GRESIP084b2f19_FD_203660 | JGI IMG/M metagenome (GOLD analysis project Ga0318506, IMG submission 203660) | Tropical soil microbial communities from Luquillo Experimental Forest, Puerto Rico - GRE.SIPMG.084b2f19 | ecosystem: Environmental > Terrestrial > Soil > Tropical forest > Bulk soil | place... | reverse complement strand
CGCCAAGATTGCAACAAGGCCGAGCACGGAGACGCGCACCAGGCGGCGCACGATCGCCGCGTAACCGTCGCGGATGTTGTCGATGCGCCGCAACACCCAACCCATCGGCCCCCGCTTCGGACCGCCGTGGCGCAGAAACACGGCGCACAGCGCCGGCGACAAGCTGAGCGCATTCAAGGCCGAGATCAGCATCGCGACACTGATCGTCACCGCAAACTGCCGGAACAATGTTCCTGAAATGCCGGGGATGAAGGCGATTGGCACGAACACAGAAAGGAGGACCAAAGTGATCGCGATGATCGGCGCGGTGATCTCGGTCATCGCCTTCTTTGTCGCGTCCGCGGGTGACAGGTTCGGTTCTTCCTCCATCACGCGTTCGACGTTCTCGACGACGACGATTGCGTCGTCGACCAGGATGCCGATCGCCAGCACCATCGCGAGCAGCGATATCGTATTGGCCGAATAGCCCATCAGCAGCAGAACCGCGAAGCTGCCGATCAGACTGACCGGCACTGCAATTGCGGGAATGAGGGTCGCGCGCAGGCTGCCGAGAAACACGAAGACGACGATTACGACGAGTACAAAGGCGATGACAAGCGTGATCAGCACGTCGTGAATCGTGTCTTGGACGAAGGTGGTCGTGTCGTAATTGACGAGGTATTTGAGACCGGCCGGGAAGCGCTGGCTCAAGCGGTCCATATTGGCTCTAACGAGCCCAGCAGTCTTTACTGCATTGGCGCCGGGAGAGAGATAGATGCCAATCGCCACGGAAGGCTCGCCATTGAAGCGGCCTTCAATGTCCTGGTTTTGGGCGCCGAGGTCGACCCGGGCGACATCGCGTACGCGCAGCAGCGACCCGTCGGGATTGGCACGCAACACGATATTGCCGAACTGCTCGGGTGTCGTCAGGCGACCAAGCGTCTGCACATTCAGCTGGAATTGCTGGTCTCTGCCGATCGGGCGCGCGCCGATCCGGCCGGCCGCCGCATCCACGTTCTGCGCCTGGATCGCCGAGATCACATCGGCCGGGGTCAGCTGCAGATTGTCCAAGCGCTGGGTGTCGAACCAAATGCGCATCGAGTAGTTGAGCGCGCCGAAGATCTGCGCTTGGCCGACCCCGGGTGTGCGGGACAATACGTCGAGCACATTGATGATCACGTAATTGGTGATGAACAGCGGGTCTTGCTTGCCGTTCTCGCTGTAGAGCGCGATGAATTGCAGGACCGCCGACGATTTCTTCTTTATGGTCAGCCCCTCCAGCTGGACTTCCTGAGGGAGCTGGGCCAAGGCGGTCTGCACCCGGTTATTGACGGCGTTGGTGTTGATGTCGGGATCGCTGCCGAGCACAAAGCTGACCGTCAGGTTGTAGCTGCCGTCATTGCCGCTCGTCGACTTCATGTAGATCATCTTGTCGACGCCGACGACCTGCGCCTCGATCGGCTGGGCCACGCTCGATTCGACGACGGCGGCGGAGGCGCCGGGATAGGTCGCCGAGACTACGGTCTGAGGCGGCACGATGTCCGGGAACTGCGCGACCGGAATGCGCGTCAGCGCCAAGAGGCCGGCGATCGTGATGACGATCGCGATGACGACCGCGAGCCGCGGCCGATCGACAAAGATCGCCGAGATCATTGCGTCGCCTTCGGTTCGCTGGTGGAGGAGCCGGTCGCGCTGTCTTGCACGGTCTGCGGCGCAATCGGCGGCGGCGGGGTCGCCGGACCGGGTGACACGACTTCGCCAGGTCGGACACGCTGCAGCCCCTCGCTGATGACCAGCTCTCCCTCCTTCAGCCCATTGCTTACCACGGCGGTGGAGGGGGTCGACTGGCCGAGCTGGATGGACCGCCGTTGTGCTTTGTTCTGCGCGTCGACGACGTAGACATAGTCGCCTTGCTGATCCGACAGCACCGCGGCGCGCGGGATGGCGAGAACGGTAATCGGCTCCACGCCTTCGATCATCACCGTCACGAACTCCCCGTCGAAGAGCTCGCGCGGGGCGGCCGCGCCTGGCGGCTCGCCCGGAAGCAGCGGGTTGGGGATGACGCCGCGCACCGTGACGGTGTCGGTGTTGGTCGCGACCGTCGGTGATACGTAATCGACCTTGCCGTTCTGTCCGTAGATCCGCCCATCCGGCAGGCGCAGCTTGAGCACGACTGCGTTGAAACCGCCCTTTGCGTCGTAGCGGTTGCGCAGATCGAGACCCGCGCGCACAGACACCGGGTAGAGCACATACATCGGATCCTGGCTAACGAGGTTCGCCAGGGTCCCAGTCGTCGGCGAGACGACGTTGCCTTCAGTGACCTCGGTAGCGCTGATCTTGCCGTCGATCGGCGCGCGAATCTCGGTATAGCCGAGATTGATCTCGGCTTCTTCCAGCTGCGCCTTCGCGGAGGCAACTTGCGCCGCCAAAGAACGTTCATTGGAAAGGGTTTGGTCGACATTCTGCTGCTGGCCGGCGGGCGTTTTCAAAAGGTACTGGGCGCGCTCGAGCTGCCTCTCAGCATAGGTGTGCTGCGCCTCGAGCTGCTCCACGTTGGCCTTATCGGCGTCGACCTGCGCCTGAAACGGCGGCTGTTCGAGCTGGTAGAGAAGATCGCCCTGCTTGACCTCGGCACCCTCGACGAAGGCCCGCTTTTCGAGATAGGCGCTGACCCGAGCGACGAGCGCCACCCGTCCCACCGCCTGGATGCGGCCGATGAACTCGTCGGTCTGCGTGATCTGCTGGCGCTCGGCGCGCACCACTCCGACCGCCGGCGGCCCGGCGGGTGCAGGTTGGGCCCCGGCAGAGACGGGAAGCACGCTTAGGATCAGGAGCAGGAGGACGAGCTTCGTGAACGGCCTGTATCTCACCCTGTCCTCCGAAGAGCCGCCATGCCGAGCCTTCTCAGCTAGAACTTAAGTCTTCCGGAAGATGTCAACCGACGTCCCCCGGATTTCTATTCCTCTTCTTCCTCCCGCTCCGTCCAACCTGGTTCCTGACGATCGCCGACATCGGGCTCCAGCGCTCCGATGCGCGTCAGGTCCGCAACCGGCGTGCCGTCCTCTGCTATGGTCACGGCATCCGTATAGCGCATGCCGAAGCGTATATCTTCCGGCATATAGGTGCGAATCTCGTGCACTGATGTCGCGAGCGTCGGGTCGCGCGCTTCGAGCGTCACGAACACTCGCGCGTCCGCCTCGATCGCTCGCGCCATATCGTAGCCATGCAAGGGGCTGCGCTCGTCCAGCACATGCATGAGTGTCCAGTCGAGTGGAAAGAGTGGAATGTGCGCCCGCTCGAGCCGCAACTCCTGCGCGCGGCGGAACAGCTTGCCCTCCGCGGTCGTCTCGGAAAGCAGGACGTTCAGCTTCGCCGCCGCGTCCGCAAGCACGCCGGCGCGCCCGTTGCCGATCCGCACCATCAAGGTCGGTTTGCCGTTGTGCATCGCCACCACCGGATTGGCGGCAAAGACCAACTTGGCCCGCGGCCGCGAGAAGCGCACGAAGGTGAGGCCGGTCAGGATGGCCGTGAACCCGAGCCCGCATACGATCTCGGCCGACGCGACCACATGGCCATACAATGTCGCCGGATACATCTCGCCATAGCCGACCGTCGCCAGCGTCTCGATGCTGAAGAAGAAGGCATCTGCGAAGCTATCCGGCCGAGCATTCGCCACCGACCCGGGAACCAGCCAGAAGAGTGCGGCGAAGACGACATTCACTGACAGATAAAGGGCGAGCAAGGCCGCGAGGAATTGCGGCCAGGTCAGGGCAACGGCGAGATGGTAGGGATCGCGCAGATCAAAGCGGGAAACCCCTTTCTTTTTGAATTCGTAGGAGCCGAGGCGAACCCGCGCCACCTTTTCGTCGGGCTCGCCCTCGATTGGAATGCGGGGGTCCCGCCTCTTTGGATGGCGTGTTGCGGGAACCACACTGCGTGTCGAGCCGGTCGTCATCGTTGTGGCTGCTTGAAATTTGCCGCAGCTCCGGTAAATAGCTGCAACTGACCTTTGGTCTTCAGGCGGCCTCAGCCCGGTGTATCGGATGAACCGCGCGAAAGCTGATCGCAATGCGGTTTCCACTCATTGATCGCAGCGACGCACAGCGTCAGGTTGACCAGTTCCGTCTCGGACAAATGCAGGCGCGCCTCGTCATGGCGGCGCGAGGCGGGTCTTGACCAGATCGATCAGCGAAGGGTCGAGTCCGCTCTTCTGTACATCGTTTTCGAGCGCCACCATCGCTTTCATCGGCCCGGGCGCGGCTTTGAGAGGGTTCAGCCTCGGGGTCATTTCGATTCCTCCTATTAGCGTTATAACTCCTATAAGGATCTCGCCGTGGTCCCGGTCAGGATGTCCGCCTTGCGGTTGAGGGCCGCGATCAGGCCGTCAATGCCGTCGTTCTTGAGGATTGTGGCGAATTCCGAGCGGCGGGTGGCCACTTCGCTGATTGCGCCGTCGAGGTAGATGTCGGAGATCAGCCAGCTTTCGCCATTGCGGCGCATCATGTAGTCGACCTTGACCGGCTCGCCGTTGGCTTTGATGATCTGGCTCTTCACCATGACCCCGGATGGCGCGGGCTGCTCGCCGGTTACCTCCAGTTTCTGTCCGTCATAGCTGTCGAAGCGGTCGGCATAGATCGCCGAGATGTAGCGCCCAAAGCTCTCGCTCACCTGCTGGCGCTGCGCCTCGCTCAGACCGGCCCAGGACGAGCCGACCGACAGCCGCACCATCGAGGCGATGTCGAAGGTGCGGCGAATAACCGGAGCCAGTTGCGTGAAGCGACCGCTCTGGCCCAGTATTCGGCCGTTTTTCATTGTGCTGAGCAGCGCGTCGTAGAGGCCCTGCACGGTATCGCCGCCACCCGCCGGCGCGGCATGGACCGGATAGGAAAGCGCGCTGAGGGCGAGCCCGGCGGCAAAAGCCACCGCTTTCCGCAATGGCATTTTTGGTGCGAGTAATTGGTCTATGGCCTGATTAAAGACCGTCGAAGAAGAACGTGTCGCCATGTTTCCCCTCCTTTTTGCAGGGTGAGCTAATCCAGTCCCGGCAAGATGCGGCGCCCTCAGTGGGAGCAGGATCGAAGCGTCTGCCAGGGTGATCTCGGGACACACCGACCGTGTGGCGGTCGCCGTGAAATCCATTGGGGAGCCAGCCTTTGACTTGACCGATGCCCCCGTCGCGTCGGGCGCTGACAAGGACTCCGGGCGACGGTGGAGCGAACCGCGGCAGTGAACCGGTAGCCGCGGCCGCACTCGGTGCGGATAAAGTCGCGGTCTTCGCCAAGAGCCTTGCGTAACGCTAAGATCTGAACCTTCAGGTTCTCCTCCGCGACGACGATGCCAGGCCACACACGGCTCATGAGCTCGTCCTTGGTGACCAGCGATCCATCGGCCTCCAGCAAGACGAGGAGGAGATCGAGGGCGCGCGTTCCCAACTCAATCGGCCCGGTTTCGGCGACTAATTGCCGCTGGCGCAGCAGTACGCGAAAACGACCGAATTCAAGCGTCGCGTCAGCTGCTGCAGGGCTCGACCGAGCCCGCGTCATCGGCGAATTATCCTGACGCACCGACCGTCGTTGGTCTTGCATGAGCCTCTCCCCGATAGAAGGAGTAGAACAGCGGATCGAGGCTAACGGGGCGCTTCAGGCCGTGCTATTGCACCTGCGGATGAAGGGATGCCGCCTGTGAATCATTCTTATTATACTTTAGTTTAGGATGGCTCTAAAAAACTGGGCGGTGGCTAAAGGGAGGGAGGAACCACCCGGACGCAGGCCGGACCTGCACGCGAATCTAACTGCTCTGAGACTTTTCCACCGTGAAGTTCAGTTTGTCGGCCATCCGGGCCAAGTCCGGCAGCGAAGCCGCCTGCATCTTTCGCATGACCTGGCCGCGATGGACTTTTACGGTGATCTCGCTGATGCCGATATCGAAGGCGATCTGCTTGTTGAGACGGCCGGTCACCACCAAGGCCATGACCTCGCGCTCGCGGGGGGTGAGCGTCTCAAACCGCGCCCGCAACGCGGCGATTGCCTTTTCGTTCTCCAGCCATGCGCGATCGCGCGCGAGGCCCAGCTGGATCGCGTCCAGCAGGTCTTGATCGCGGAACGGCTTGGTCAGGAACTCGATCGCTCCTCCCTTTATCGCCTGGACGGACATCGGGATGTCGCCGTATCCGGTGATGAAGATGATCGGAACTTGAATGTTCGCTGCCGAGAGCTCTCGCTGAAAATCGAGACCGCTTCGGCCGGGCAACCTGACATCGAGCACAAGGCAGGCGGGTCCTTCCGGGCGCCCTTCTTTGACGAATTCCGGCACCGAAGCCAACGCCTTTACTTGCAAGCCCACGGAACGGAGCAAGCCCTCGAGCGACTCACGGATCCCCGGGTCGTCATCGACGATAATGATGGTCGGCTGCGCAGTCATCGCTCGCGCTCGCTGCAATAGAGGAACCGCAATTCTCAGGGCAGCGGCAATCCCGCAACTGGAATATCCTAAAATCGTGCGATCGTAGGAGAAAGGATTTTTTACCTCTGCCGCGACTCGCGGATACCCAGCCACATTCGCTCTCGCGGCAATTCTGTTTAAACCAAAGTATAATCGCGGGCCGGTTAGTTTTGTCTTATGTTGCCCGAAATGCTGTCGAATATCCTGCCACCTGACGGCCTGAATCGCAGGGCGTACGTTCTCTCGGACACCGGGATGAAGGAGGTAAAGTGCCGAAAACCAAGCCCCTGATCTCGGTCGTCGATGATGATGAGTCAATGCGCGAGGCGGTCAGGGGGCTCATGAAATCGTTGGGATATACGGCCGAAGCCTTCGCGTCTGCAGAAGATTTCTTGAGCTCCCGCCAGGTCCCTCGCACCTCCTGCCTGATCGCGGACGTGCAGATGCCGGGGATGACAGGGCTCGAGCTGTATCGCCACTTGGTGGCTTCGGGCAAGACCATACCGACCATTCTGATTACGGCTTACCCTGACGACAGCCTGCGGGAGCGCGCATTGGGGGATGGGGTCGTTGGTTACTTGAGCAAGCCATTCGACGAGAACGACCTGCTCGCTTGTATCCGCTCGTCGCTTAATATCTGAGCGAGGTTAGAGAGCGTTCGTAACCCCGCAGGCGCGACAAACCGGCGGCGAGCGGATCGTCCAATCCGGGTATCAGAAGTCGACTCACATCGATTGCTCCCGCAAATGTGATTGGGATGTTGCGGCAGAATCCGCTGTTGGTGGGAGATCGATCCGGCTAAGGGGTTGACTTCCCGGCGGCGGACCAAGGTAGCATGGCGCCTGTGCCAGTGGGGCCGCCTGGTATGCCGATCGACCATAACCGGACTACTAAATTCTGGCATCCAGCGGCCGAGATATTGCTCGGCAGTGCCGCTCTGGCATTCCTGACCTTAGTTGGCCTCCGGCTCGACCTCAATCTTGCCACAGCCAGCCTCGCCTATGTGATCGTGATCGTGCTGCTGTGCCTTAGGGGCAGCCTCATTCCTGCGGTCGTTCTCTCCATTATCGCTGCAGTGTGCCTGGATTACTTTTTTACTGAGCCGCGTTTCAGCATGCGGATCGACGCTCCCGAGGATGTCATGGCGGTCGCCGCCTTTGCGACGACCTCATTCGTGATCACCGGTCTTGTGAGGCGGGCGCGCAGGTTGGGAGAAGCGGCGGCGCTGAAAGATCGACTTCAAGTCATCATCGACACGATTCCCGCAGTGGTCTGGAGCAGCTCGTCGGACGGCTCGGCCGGTTTCTTGAACCAACGTTTCCGCGACTATACCGGCCTCTCTCTGGAGGAGGGACGCGGCTGGGCCTGGATGAGCGCGCTCCATCCCGACGACCGCGCAAAGGACGACTGGCGCGGAGCGCTCGCGGCTGGAGAGCCGTTCGAGAAGGAAGCGCGTCTGCGGCGGGCCGACGGAGAATATCGCCGGTTTCTGTTGCGCTTTGTCCCGCTCCGCAACGCGCCGGGAAGCATCGTCGAATGGTACGCAACGAGCACCGACATCGAGGACCTGAAGCGCGCCGAGGAAGAATTGCGTCGGCGAGAGGCGCATTTGCGCGACGCACAGATGGAGCTCGCCCACGCCAATCGCGTGACGGCGACGGGCCAGCTGGCGGCTTCGATTGCCCATGAAGTCAGCCAGCCGATCGCCGCGGCGCTGACCAACGCCAATGCAGCGTGGCGCTGGCTTGCCGCCGAGCCGCCCGATCTGGAGGAGGTCGGGCAGGCCCTTGGCCGGATCATCAGGGACGGCAGGCGAGCCAGCGACATCATCGGCCGGATTCGCGCGCTGGTCAGGAGGGCGCCGCCGCAGAACGACCAGCTGGACATCAACGAGACGATGCTCGAAGTCATCGCGCTGACGCGCAGCGAATTGCGCAGCAACGGGACCTCGCTGCGGACACGGCTGGCGCACGGCCTCCCGCTCGTTCCAGGAGATCGGATCCAGCTTCAACAAGTGATGCTCAACCTGATCCTCAACGCTATAGAAGCGATGAGCGGATCGAGCGAGGCGGCGCGAGAGCTGCTGATCAGAACCGAGCAAGATGGGCCGGACGGCGTGCTCGTCGCCGTAGAGGATTCCGGCCCGGGCCTCAAGCCGGAGAGCTTGGACCGGCTCTTCGACGCATTCTACACGACCAAGTCCAGCGGTATGGGCATGGGACTGTCGATCTGCCGTTCGATCATCGAGGCGCATGGCGGGCGCGTGTGGGCGACGCCAAACCTGCCCCACGGCGCTGCCTTTCAGTTCACCCTACCCCAAAAGAGGGAGACCGCATCCTAAGTAGGCGCCCGCCGCGAGGGGACGAGTAATTCATTGCCTTGAGATCGGTGGCTTCGTTGCGCCTGGCGTCGGACGAGAAAGCCTCAAGTTGGGTGCGCAGATAGACCCCGGGCTCTCCCGCGAGCTTGGCGTGTCGGGCAGGTGTAGGATTTGTCGAACTCGAAATTTCCGTTGTTATTCGGTTGTTAGGGCGGCTTCAATTCGTTGATCCGGTCAAAAATTCGGTTGATCCGTGGCTTAACGAATTTGCGATCTAACTACCTGAAATGTTATTCTATTCTGCCAGAGCCTCCGGGCGATTCTGCGGCGAAAACACGATTTTCGTTGTATTTCGGCAATTCGAGTCCCCGTCC
>Ga0318506_10000379_pt1 | contig 9145 bp, 9 predicted proteins | sample GRESIP084b2f19_FD_203660 | JGI IMG/M metagenome (GOLD analysis project Ga0318506, IMG submission 203660) | Tropical soil microbial communities from Luquillo Experimental Forest, Puerto Rico - GRE.SIPMG.084b2f19 | ecosystem: Environmental > Terrestrial > Soil > Tropical forest > Bulk soil | place... | reverse complement strand
TCGGCGGACGCCACGCCGCGGGAGGCGGCGCGGTGGCAGACCTGGGCATCGTGCGCTTCGACCTGCTGGGCGAGGGCGCCGGTCGCGTTGTGGCTGACACTCGAACCTCAGGCGGAGATCGGTTCAGTTGTGCTTGCAGCCCCTGCTGGCGTCCCAGATGAAGCCTTTCGCCAGGTGACTCGTCCGGTGCTCATGCTCGCTGGCACCGAGGACAAGTCCGATGCCGGCGATCGCTATCGCGCGCTGCTGCCCGATTGCAACTTCATGTTCGTCTATGACGCCAACTGCGCTATTGGTGCCGCTCGGCCTGAGGCGCTCGCCTTTATCGCGCTCGAGTTCTTCGAGCGGCGCAATCTCTTCCTGGTCAGCCGAGAGAGCGGGATCACATTGCCTTAGTCTTGGTCTTCGCCGCCCGGCAAGGAGGGAGTACCGATGGCACGATTGAACGGAACGGTGGCGATCGTTACCGGTGCGGCACAAGGCATCGGTGCCACTTATGCCAAGGCGCTGGCCGCCGAGGGCGCACGGGTGAGCCTATGTGATCTTGATCCACCCGACGCGGCAGTGCTGGCAATTCGCGAAGCTGGCGGCGAGGCGATAGCTCAGGTGTGCGATGTAAGCGACCCCAAAGCAGGGGTTCAGCCGCAGCCGCGACTGGGGGCTTATGTCTCGCGGCTTGATGGATTGCCGCCTCTCTTGGCGGCGTCCATCGCGCATCCCGTCCTCGCCGACGAAACCTGTCGAGGCGAGATTCGCCATCTATTTAACTCAGCGAGAAATTGCTCCTCATGTGCACTTTGCGGGCGCTCTCAACGTGGATATGTCTCATCCTTTATGCCAGGTGTCGGCTTGAGCCGCGAACAACGAGTCGCACGCTTCTTTGAAGTCGCGCCGATTTTTTAGGGAGCCCGCATGACGATCGATGCCACCGCCGGCTACGCCCGTATTCCCCCCATCCTCAGCTTCCCTGACACAACAGGATTCGCCGAGACCTACGGATTCGGCGCCGCTTCCGGCAGAGTGTGGCTCGAGGGCCAATACCGCTTTGAAGCGGTCCCAGGTGAGATTCCGGGCTTTCTGACTGCGCTACCGGAGGCAGACCTCTCATTCGAGTGCGCGGCAGTAGCGGTCGGGCATGTGGTCGCGAATTCGTGGCGGCAATAGTTCGATCAGAATGCCGCCAGGGTCGGTCCGTGTCCCTGGTGGCACCTGACCGACAGCCACCTCGGCAGCCAGACGCAGTTGTGCTGCTGCGGCGCTTGCTGCCCCGACCGGGGAATGCAAGAAGTCTCTGATTTCGCCCGCCACACCCTCAACAAACTGTGGATCGTCAGAGAGCGTATCGGTTGCTAGATCCCGCTCGTCAAACCTTCCCTGGCGCACGCAATGTAGATAGCGACCAACGTGTCGAAATCCCATTTCGCTGGGCGCTACGCTCGGAACGAGGTCGTCTCCGTGCACCAGGCGATAAGTGCGGATCCCCAAAGCGGTGTTGTAATCGCGTGCAAAGTCGCCGCTCCCGGGTCGCGGCATGCCGAACGTATAGACCGCGTCTACGGTGGTGGCGGCATTTGGAGCCAGGCTTGATGCCGTAACGACGGCAAGCGCTCCCCCCAAGCTGTGGCCGCCAACAAAGAGTTTCTTCTCAGGGTTTGGTCTTTTCGTCGCTGTTTCCCTGATTCGGTCCAAAACGATCGAGGCGGCTTCGGCGTACCCCTCCGCTACTCCCGTAGCTGTGAGATGCGTATCGAAATCGCTGATCCAGTTCGCCAACACAACCGGATCGGTGCCGGCGAAAGTGATAAACGTGGCGCCGCGCCCCGCCGCCACGAAAGCATGGGTGCTGGCCATGGGCAGCACTGACCGGAGTTCTGAGATCACTTCTTCGACGAGACGAAGCTTCCAGGTACTTAGTATGGCTTCGATTTTCTTGGGTTCATCGGTTTCGTACGCAAGCTGAGAGAGCCACGCCATCGCCTTCGCGGTGCCGCGGTGGAAATCTCGATCGGACGAGAACCCGTCAAAAGCCGCGGCATCGTAGAACTCGCTAGGGAGCTTTGTGAACATGCTCATGATAATCTCCTGAAGAAAGGTCAGCTCCCCTGGTGCGGCTCAGTTCGGGTGGGTCGGGGAGGTTCGGCGAAAGCCGCTGAGGTGATGGTCATGGTATGCGGGTGATATCGCAATCACCGGCGCCTTTGGCGAGGATGCACACCATGACCAACAGGAAGGTTGAGTCTGGGACGATCGACGTCAAAGCCCTATTGGCGGAGGACCGGGAATTCCTCCGGGCGCTCGCGCGAGCATGGCCCGCCTGCAGGCGACTCGCGCCACCAACAAATAGCGCCATACCGATCTCGACCTCGGCAAGACAGGAAAGCGGGGCGCAGGGCAGCAACATCACCGGCAGCCCCATTACCAGTCGGCCCTGATCAGAAATCGCCGGCACCTCGCCGGCGTCGGATATGGGGTTCGGCGCCGGCTTTTCTTAGCTTCCAGCGCCCGCTGCGTCTGACCAGGCTCTTGGCGGGATTTGGGCAAGCCTATCACCGGGCATTTGCCACGATAGTTTTGGCTATTGGTGCACCAGGACAATACGTGCGGCCACGTATGTCCGCGGCTCAGGCACCGGAAGTTCGCGTGACTCTCCGCCGGAGAGAGGCGGATTCGAACTGTTGGTTCCGCGAGAGGCGCCGACCAGTGAGAGGCCGGCGGCAAGCCGTTCGCCGCGTTAAACCAAGAGCCTCAAATTTGAAAACCGGCGCGGCGCGGCGACAGCGGGATGCCGCTGCTATGATGTCTGTGCACCAATAGAGTTGGGGCGCCGTCGATCGCAACTTCGGCCACACGCTCGCATTTCTCGTCTAAATCGGTTGGTCCGCGGTCACTTTTACGTGCTCGAAGTCCGCGGACGCAAGACCGGTAAGACGATCTCACTGCCGGTGGACCCGATCATCGTTGTCCGTCAATCCAGCGCTGTACCAGCAGCTGACCGGACCATAGGCGACAGGGAAATCAGGCCGCTGCTGCAGGCGCACGGATCGGGTGTTAGGACTTCCGCGAACTTTTCGGGCTCTGTTCATCAACCCATGGGGGAACCGTAAAGCAATGGCACATGATCTGAAACGCGGTGGCCTGCTGTTGCCGCTTATGGCATCTGTCCTCCTCTCCGCGTGCGTCTCCCAGAGCGCATACGACCAACTTCAGGCGCAAAATCAGCAGCTTCAGAAGCAGAACGCGGCGTTGTCGGCGCAGGTTGCTGCCGATAAGGCGCAGATCTGTCGGCTGCAAGGAGCGATCAAATACACCGTCAACAGCGATTTGCTATTCCCGTCGGGCGGCTGGCAGATGAGCGATCGAGGAAAGCAGATCATCTCTACTATGGCGGCGAAGTTGGCGCCTACGCAGCAGAACAAGATCCTTGTGGCTGGCTACACCGACAATAAGCCGGTCGGTCCGGCGCTGGCGCGCCAGGGCATCACCTCAAATCAGGACCTGTCGCAAAAACGTGCTGAAAACGTGATGGAATTTCTGATCTCGCAGGGCGTTAATGCCGACCTCATCTCGGCGAAGGGATTTGGCGACGCGGATGCGGTTGCTTCGAACGACACAGCCCAGGGCCGCGCGCAGAATCGTCGCGTCGAGCTGTCAGTCCCCGCCTCCGGGTGCTGAGAGTTCTGCCTTAGGGCCGATGGGGTAAGTCACCGAGACACATCAACGACTGCCAGAAATTCGACCACTAGGCCGTCACTGCTGGCATTAACGACGCGGCCGTGACGCGGTAGATCGCTATCGCCGGCAGCGCCGAACATCTCGACATACCAATTGGCCGAGGTCCTCTGGGTCCTTGCTGATGATGTGCGCGTGATCGAAATTGAATGCGGGATTGCTCATCGCTTGCCTCTTGTCGCGCTGCCTGCGCCGGGGTTGCGCGATGATAGACTAAGGCATCAAACGGAGAGCGCCCATGTTCCCCGCCAGCGACCAGCTTTCGATCTGTTTCGCGCATATCGCCTATCGGCTGCACGAGCGGTTTTCGGCTCTCGGCACCGGGATCGGCAGTTTCGCCGTGCGCGACCCCGCGACCTTGGAGAAGCGGGTCGGAGAGGCCGATGTGCTGGTGGTCTCCGGGCTGTGGCAGAACACCCTTCTCGATCGCGCGGGGCGGCTGCGCTTCATCCAGTCGATCGGCGCCGGTACCGACCAGTTCCCGCGCGACGAGCTAAAACGACGCGGAGTACGCTTGGCCAGCGCCCGCGGCGTCAATGCGCGCGCGGTCGCGGAGCACGCGATGGCGTTGATCCTCGCATTGAGCCGTCGGCTCCCCGAGGCGCGCGACAATCAGGGAAAACAAGTGTGGCGCGGGATGATCGGCGAGCTCGCTGAGCGCGAGGACGAGATCGGCGGCAAAACGCTACTCGTCGTCGGTCTGGGCGATATCGGCGGGCGGCTCGCCCGGCTCGCCAAGGCTTTCGATATGCATGTCATCGGGCTGCGGCGGGTTCCTCTGTCCGGCCGCGGCGCGGCGGATGCAGTGCATAGAATGGACGAGCTCAACGCGCTCTTGCCCGAGGCCGATTTTGTCGCGCTTACCTGCCCGCTCACCAAGGAGACCGAGAGCCTGATCGATGCCCAGGCCTTCGGCCAGATGAGGCCCTCGGCCCATCTTGTGAACGTCGCCCGCGGTCGGATCCTTCGCCGCTCTTCGCCTGCTGCCAGCGGCGCAGCAGCAGCTCAGTTTCCTCTTCGCGGCCGATCAGCGGTGTCTCGTCTGAACGCAGCGCCTCGAATCGGCTGCGCAAGCGGCTTTCCCCGAGCACGCGATAGGCCGGCACCGAAGCGGCGAGACCCTTGACCTCGACCTCGCCAAGACTCTGGTACTCGAACAGGTTACCGACCAACCGCCGTGTATTATCGGCGATCACGATTGCTTCGGGCTCTGCGAGGGCCTGGAGCCGGGCTGCCAGGTTTGGCGTCTCGCCCACTACCGCTTGTTCTTGCGCGGCCCCCGATCCGATCAGATCGCCGACGATTACGAGCCCCGTAGCAAGACCGACGCGGACTCGCAGCAACTCGGGTGTTTTAAGCCGGCGCACAGCCTCGACCACAGCGATGCCGGCGCGCACAGCGCGTTCTGGATCGTCCTCATGCGCAATCGGGTAGCCGAAATAGGCGAGTACGCCGTCGCCCATGTACGTGGCCACGAACCCATCGTATCGGCTAATGGTCTCGGCGACGCACTTGTTGTACGAGCCGATCGTCTCACGAAGGTCCTCGGGATCGTACCGATGCCCAAGTTCAGAGCTAAAACGCGCGTTGGTTTACAATCACTTACGCGCCCGGTGCACATGGTCGAACTTTACCGTCATGGCAGCCCGTTTGTCCATTCAAAATTTTGTGGTATGTCTCTCTCTACATACCGTATCTGGTGGCGGCGACGAGATGACCAACGACGCGGATCGAAAGACGTATTGGGACCTGCTCGAAACCTTGAGGTGGATTGGTACGCGCGATGAGCAACTCGTCGCCGCCATGTGGGACTGGAACGATGATAAGAAGATGGCCGTGGTCCTCTTCGGGATGAAAGAGCAAAGAGGGATCCGCTCCCTTCCAGGGCCTTCGGGGTCAAATCGCGGCGTTGATCTGGACCCCGCTGCACCACAGGGCGACGAAAAAAGGTCGATCCGCGTACTGGATGAGGTGCTCCGCAAGGTTCAGAGCGGTCGTGTTCGGATGACGGCGATCAAATGCGACGGGAGTAGCGAAGAGCAAACTCCGGTGCCGTTGGTTGAGCTCAACGGCTTAAGGCTCCAGCTCGTCCCGGGCCACCCGGTTGCGTCGGTAGGATTATGGTCGCGATCGCACAATTCGCTGGTTTGGAAATGGCCGCAGTTTTTGAGTGGAGATGTCGTTGGCGCATGGCCGGCGCCAAACGCAAAAACAGCCGCGGTTTCCGGTGCGATCCTGCGCCACCTGCGAGAGATCATGAGCCCTGAAGCGCCGCTTAGTAGGGCCGAAGCACTGAAGCGGTGCCAGGCCGAGGTTCCCAACGCCTACCCTGCCGCCTTCAAGAAGGCCTGGGCGGATTTGGAACCCGGTTGCAAGAGAGGGCGCGGCAAGCACGGGCCGAGGGGGCATTGACGAGGCCGGGAAACCTCCTGATGAAACCTTCGGCCAGTTAAATCATCTGACCTGTTTCACCGATCGCGACGCCGCAAATCCTCGGCCGAGATGAATTGGCCGTTGATGAGGTGAAGCATGTCGTCGACACAATTAGAGAGCGCGGGCGTGAACCCGACGCGGCCGTGGCCGGCCGACCGGATTGAGCGCTGGCCGATCGAACGGTTAATACCCTACGCGAACAATCCCCGGCTTCACACTGAAGCCGATCGGGACAAAATCATCGCCTCCGTCCTCACATGGGGATGGACGAAGCCGGTGCTGGTCGATGAAGAGGGAAGGGTGATTGCCGGCGAACTGTGTCTTCGTGCGGCGGTAAAGCTCAAGCTGACGTCCATTCCGGTAATCGTCGCGCGGGGTTGGACCGAGGAGGAGAAACGCGCCTATCGGCTGGCCGACAATCAATTGGCGGCGCGGGCGACCTGGGACCTTGATCTGTTACGCAATGAACTTGAGGTTCTCGAATTTGGCAAATTCAATCTCGACCTGATCGGCTTCGAGCCGGATCGACTTGCAGAGATCCTGGCCGGTCTTGGACCGAGCGGTCTGACGGATCCCGACAGCATCCCGGAAGTCCTCGATCGACCGGTCACGGATCGCGGTGACGTCTGGCTGTTGGGCGACAACCAGATTGGCTGCGGCGACAGCACCAGCGCGACGGATGTCGCGGCAGTGCTGGCGGGAAAGCAGCCTGACCTGATGGTCACCGATCCGCCTTACGGGGTTGCCTACGACCCGTCCTGGCGAGCGCGCCGCGGGCTCGGCGCCGGCAAGCTTGCCCAGGGCAAGGTGCTCAACGATGATCGCGCCGACTGGCGTGAGGCCTTCGCGCTGTTCCCGGGGGATGTCGCTTACGTCTGGCACGGAGTGCTGCAAGGCGACGTCGTCGCCGCTGGTCTGGCCGCTTGCGGGTTTCAGCGGCGCGCTCAGATCATCTGGGCCAAGCAGCACTTCACGTTAGGCCGCGGCGATTACCACTGGAAGCACGAAACCTGTTGGTACGCCGTGCGCGAAGGCAAGCCCAGCCAGTGGCAGGGCGACCGCACCCAGACCACGGTCTGGGAGATTGCCAACAACAACCCATTCGGCAGCCCGCAGCGCGATCAGAGTTGGGGCCACGGCACCCAGAAGCCGGTTGAATGCATGCGCCGCCCGATCATCAACAACAGCCGGCCGGGTCAAGTAATCTATGACCCGTTTCTCGGCTCGGGCACGAGTTTGATCGCGGCCGAAATGACCGGCCGCGTCTGCTACGGCCTCGAACTCTGCCCCGCTTATATTGATGTCGTCGTACGGCGCTGGCAGGCCTTCACCGGCCGCGCCGCAAGGCATCAAACCTCCGGTCAATCCTTCGACGAACGCGCCCAAAGGCAGGGCCTCGATCAATCAGGAGCGGCACATGGCTAGACCTCCATTTGCCGTGACAGATGCGGTGCGCGAGAAGGTGCGATACTTGGCGGGTGTCGGGGTCCGTCAGGACGACATCGCCAAGATCATTGGCTGCTCGCCGAAGACCTTGCGCAAGCGTTGTCGTGATGAACTCGATCGCGGCGTGGCCGAGGCCAACGCGACGATGTTCGGCTATCTGTTCGCTGCCGCCAAGGGGGGCAATATCGCCGCGATCATCTTCTGGCTGAAAACGAGAGCGAATTTGCGGGAAACGCCCGACAACCCGGTCCCCGGCGCCGATGCCGAGTCGGAGTCGCAGGCGGTCCTCGTGCTGCCCGACAACTGCCGCGATCCCGGGCTGACCCAAGTGCTGCGGGACGCCCAAGAAAAATATTTCGCCGGGAAACGACGGCGACAGCCCCGAAGCGCAGGACTTGATGAGGAGCGATCAGCGCAGAAGAAAAACACCGGGCCCTCTGCCGATGGTGGTCCCACCCGGCTGCCCGACAACAACGGATAGACGGCTTTGGCTCTCGGCGGTGACGAATGTCGGTACCATTAACACCCACGATCTCGGCGCAACCCGGACCGCAGACCGACTTTCTGCGCAGCCCCGCCGATATCTGCATTTACGGCGGCGCGGCGGGGGGCGGCAAGACCGTCGGACTGATCTTCGAGCCGCTGCGATATGTCCGTCGGGTCGCCAATTTTACCGCGGTCTGCTTCCGGCGCACGACGCCGCAGATCACCAATCCCGGCGGGTTATGGGACGAGAGCCAAAACTTCTATCCGCGCCTCGGCGGCATCCCGCACCTCGGCGCACGCGAGTGGCGCTGGCGGCACGGCGGCAAGATCAAATTCGCGCACCTGCAGTTCGACAACACCGTCTACGACTGGCAGGGCGCTCAGATCGCGTTGATTTGCTTCGACGAGCTGACGCATTTCACCGCGCATCAGTTCTTCTATATGGTCAGCCGCAATCGCTCGACCTGCGGCGTGCGGCCCTACATCCGCGCCACCTGCAACCCGGACGCGGACAGTTGGGTCGCCGATTTCCTGGCCTGGTGGATCGACCCGGAGACCGGCCTGCCGATCTCCGAGCGCGCCGGCATGCTGCGCTACTACATCCGCGTCGCAGGAAAGATCGAGTGGGCCGATCGGCCCGAAGAGCTGATGCAACACCTGCCGCGGCCGCAGGAGTTGCCGCCGGGCTTTGAGCTTCCGCGGCCGATCAGCGTCACGTTCATCCCGGCCAAGGTGTTCGACAACCCGGCTCTGTTGCGGGTCAACCCGGATTATCTCGCCTGGCTGCTGTCGCTGCCGCTGCTCGAGTGCGAGCGGCTGCTTGGCGGTAATTGGAAGATCCGGCCGGCCGCCGGGCTCTATTTCAAGCGAGAGTGGTGCACGGTGGTCGATGAGGTCCCGGCGGAGCTCGACCACATCGTCCGCTATTGGGATCTGGCCGCTACCGAAAAGACCGAGTTCAACGACCCCGATTGGACGGTCGGCATCAAACTTGGCCGCGATCGAAGTGGCGGCTACTGGGTCCTGGACATGGTGCGCCGGCGCGCCAATC
>Ga0318506_10000377_pt1 | contig 9153 bp, 8 predicted proteins | sample GRESIP084b2f19_FD_203660 | JGI IMG/M metagenome (GOLD analysis project Ga0318506, IMG submission 203660) | Tropical soil microbial communities from Luquillo Experimental Forest, Puerto Rico - GRE.SIPMG.084b2f19 | ecosystem: Environmental > Terrestrial > Soil > Tropical forest > Bulk soil | place... | reverse complement strand
GGGCGGGCGGGCGCGGGCTTCCGGTGATTGACGCAACCTGCCCGCTGGTCTCAAAGGTGCACATAGAGGGGCAGCGTTACGCCAATCAGGGTCGCGAGATTATCTTGATCGGCCATGCCGGCCATCCGGAAATCCAGGGCACGATGGGACGGATCGATGGTCGGGTGCATCTAATCTCGACCCCCGAAGAGGTTGCGGCGCTTGTGGTCGCCGATCCCGAAAAGCTCGCCTTTATCACCCAGACAACCCTCAGCGTCGATGATACCCGCGCGGTCATCGAAGCCCTTAAGGACCGGTTCCCCTCGATTGTCGGCCCGGATACCAAAGACATCTGCTATGCGACACAAAACCGTCAGAGGGCGGCTCGCGAACTTGCGCGAATTGTCGACGTTGTTTTGGTTGTCGGCGCGCCGAACAGCTCGAATTCTAATCGGTTGCGGGAGATTGCCGCCGAAAGCGGCGTGGCGAGCTACTTGATCGAGGATGCGCGGGCGCTCGATCCGCTCTGGCTCGATGGCGTTTCGGCAGTGGGCATCACCGCCGGTGCTTCCGCTCCCGCAGTGCTAGTCGAGGATTTGATTGCCCGGTTACGTGAGTTGGCCGAGATCGAACTGGCGGAGTTGCCAGGCGTTACCGAAAACGTCCGCTTCAGGATGCCTCCGCAGCTTTCCGATGTCGCCGGCTAAGACTGCGTCGCTGTGATAATTCTTTGAGGAGAGTAGTTCGTGGCCGTGCCGTTGCGCCAAGTGATCCGGGTAGGCGCTTATGTTGTCGGCCGGCATCTGAAGGGTGTACGGCGATATCCGCTCGTCCTGATGCTGGAGCCGCTGTTCCGTTGTAACCTCGCTTGCGCCGGCTGTGGCAAGATCGATTATCCTGACGCGATCCTCAATCAGCGCTTAAGGGTTGACGAGTGCCTCGATGCAGTCGAGGAATGCGGTGCGCCAGTCGTGGTGCTCGCCGGGGGCGAGCCGCTACTCCACCGCGAGATGGACAAAATCGCAGCGGGCCTTATCGCCCGTAAGAAATTCGTTTATCTCTGCACCAACGCCTTACTCCTCGAGAAAAAAATCGAGCTGTTCAGGCCCAGCTCATACTTCGCCTGGACGGTCCATCTCGACGGCGACCGCGATGATCATGATCGCTCGGTGTGCCAAGAGGGGGTCTACGACCGTGCTGTCGCTGCGATCAAACTAGCTAAGGCGCGCGGGTTTCGCGTCAACATCAACGCGACCCTGTTCGACACCGCCGAACCGGAGCGGGTGGCCCGATTCTTTGACCAGGTCACGGAAATCGGCATCGACGGGATCACCGTATCGCCGGGATACGCTTACGAGCGGGCTCCCGATCAGGAGCACTTCTTAAACCGCCTGCGGACCAAAGAGCTATTCCGCGGCATCTTCAAGCGCGGGGCCCATCGTTGGTCGTTCAACCAATCGATCCTGTTCCTCGACTTCCTCGCCGGAAATCAGTCCTACCATTGCACCCCGTGGGGTAACCCGACGCGGAACTATTTCGGCTGGCAGCGACCTTGTTACTTACTCGGCGAAGGCTATGCCAAGACGTTCAAGGAGCTTATGGAGGAGACCGACTGGGACGCTTACGGCACCGGGAATTATGAGAAATGCGCCAACTGCATGGTGCATAGTGGCTACGAGGCGACCGCGGTGATGGACTCTATCCGCAATCCTCTAAAGCTCGCAAAGCTCACACTACGCGGCATCCGTACCGAGGGCGACATGGCGCCCGAGATTTCGCTTCGTCGGCAACGTCCCGCGAGATACGTCTTCTCGGCTCACGTCGAACAGGCGATGGCGCGCCTAGGCGCCAGCGACCAGCGAGTGCAGAGCTCGAGCGGGGCCAACTAGCGCCGACAGCGCGATCGCGGTCTCCCGCGCGAGCCCGATCATTCCCGGGACCTGGAAGGGCTGCCGCAGCACGGCGGAGAGGATCTTCAACAAATCGGGTTTTCCGCTCGCGGTGATCGGAACCAGCGACGCCAGAGGGAGATCCCGTCGCGCAGTGTCGGCGATTGACCGCAGGACGATGAACGGGATACCGAGTTCGGTCGCGGTGCGCGCCACGATCTCGCTTTCGATGTCAACGGCGAGAGCTCGGCTGGTAGACCAGACACGCTCTTTCTCGGTTTGTGTGGCGAGGATCGAGCTGGCGCCAAAGACCAACCCTTCGATCGCTCCAATCGATTGCGCAAACTTGCTTAACTGGCAGCGAAGCGATGGCTCAATCGCCCAATGCTGCCCTTCCGAAACGACCTCGCCGGAAACGACTACTGTTCCGGTCTTCAGTTCCGGTGCCAGTCCTCCGGCAATGCCGAAGCTGACGAGGCAATCGGCCTGCGCGGCTGCCGTCGCGACGAGTGTCGCAGTATGGTCCCGATCCCCGGCTCCAGCCACAACCGAAAATCCCGCGGTTCGAGCAATCTTTGCCTCAACTGCAAGACCAGAAATGCACACCACTCTGGCCGTTGAGCCAGTTCCGAAGCGCGCCTCAGCCACCGTTACCGAGTCGGTCAATCAGATGCCGAAGGGCACTTGGTGAGAGTTTCCTGCCGTCAAGCGACGATAGCGGGACAGGGCCCAGAGTGGGAAGATAGCGCGGTACCCATGGTATCGCAGATAAAACACGCGCGGAAAGCCGACAGCCGTATACCAGGGCTCGTCCCAGCTTCCATCACTGTCTTGGGAGTTGATCAAATAAGTGACGCCGCGTGCGACAGCGGGATGCTCGACCTGACCCGCTGCCATCAGAGCGAGCAAGGCCCAGGCCGTTTGCGACGCCGTACTGTATGGCGCGTCGCCGTGGGGCGCGCCGGGAAAATATGATTCGCCACTTTCGCCCCAACCGCCGTCTGGGTGCTGGCGGTTCAATAGCCAGTCGACTGCTCGTCCTACCACGGACGTAGCCGATCCGATGCCGGCTGCATTAAGGCCGGCGAGCACCGACCAGGTTCCATAGATGTAGTTGGTGCCCCACCGGCCAAACCAGCTGCCGTCGGGCTCCTGCTCACGCCGGAGATATTCCATCGCCGCGCTACGCGCCGGGTGATCGGCCGGATAGCCGATTTGGGCGAGGAACCCGAGGCATCGGGCGCTGACATCCGCAGTCGGGGGGTCGAGCAATGCGCCATGATCAGCGAACGGGATATGGTTCAGGTAGTAATTGGTGTTATCGGCGTCGAACGAAGCCCAACCACCATTTCGGCTCTGCATTCCGACGACCCATTCCGCCGCGCGGTCGATGGCCCGGCGATAGTGGGCGGAATCGAAGCGATCGAGGGCGAGCGCGACCAGAGCGGTGTCGTCTAGATCGGGATAATAGGCGTTCTCATATTGAAACGCCCAGCCGCCCGGCCGCACTTTGGGACGGGTCACCGCCCAGTCGCCGGCAAGCTCAAGCACCTGCTTGGCCTCGAGCCAGTCGAGCGCCCGTCGTATCGCCGGGTCAAGGCGCACGTCACCGACCTCCATGAGCGCGTGGCCGGCCAGCGCCGTGTCCCAGACCGGAGAGAGACAGGGCTGGCAGTAGCTCCGCTCGCCGTCAAGCACGAGAAGCTTTTGGGTCGCGGCCAAGGCGGTCTGATAACCGGGGTGATCGGGCGCATATCCAAGACAATCGAACATCATGATGGCGTTCGCGATCGCCGGGAAAATCCCCCCGAGACCATCCTCGCCGTTCAGACGTTCGGTAACAAAGGCGACAGCCTTCTCGATTGCTCGTTGCCTCGCATCCGCGGGGAAATACGGCTCGGCCCTTCGCAACAATCGGTCGAGCATTCCGAAGGCCAGCGAGAGCGGTGATAACGTCGTGCCGGAAATCCCGTCGCGCACTAGCTCCGGCGGTTCGACGAACAATTCGCGGATCGTTACAGCTTTCGGATTGCGAGCGCGCGGTCTCAGTGCCAGCAGCACGAGCAGCGGCACCAATACGGTGCGCGACCAATAGGAAACCTTGGCAACGTGAAACGGCGACCAGCCGGGTAATAGCATGATTTCGACCGGCATGACCGGAACCGCTCGCCAAGGTAACTCGCCGAACAGTGCCAATGTGACCCGGGTGAATACGTTACACCGGCGGGCTCCACCCCGCTCAAGTATAGCCGCACGGGCGCGCATCATATGCGACTCGTCGACCGGATCGCCGACCGCCTTTAGTGCGAAATAGGCTTTGACCGAGCAGCTGACATCGAGATCGCCGCCGTGGAATAATGGCCAACCGCCGTCCGCGCCCTGTGCCGCCCGAATGTACCGAGCGATGCGAGCCTCGAGCTCCGGCTCGATGCGCCCGAGATAATGCCGCAGCAATACGTATTCAGAGGGGATCGTCGCGTCGGCCTCGAGCTCGAAGACCCAATGACCGTCCCGGTGCTGTCGCCCGAGTAATGCTTCGCTGGCCCGCATCACGGCCTCGTCGAGCCCCGGCACACCGACCCTGCCGCTTGCTGCCGCGAATTCGCTGACCGTCTGTCCATCATTCATGGAAGGGCGCACTGTCGTTCATTTACTGTCTTCGATTTGCGCCATATCGGCCAGTGACGATCGCTTCGAGCCGGCGCGGCAGCCACCTCGTTCACCAGCCGTGCCACCAAAAAGCCGGAGGCGATAGCCCCTTCGATCGCAGCAGGCAATCCTGTATCGACATAATCACCGGCTAGTAAGAGATTCTTCCACCGTGTCGTCGCTGCCGGGCGGCGAAGCAGCTGCACGGGACTCGCGAGAAAGGTCGCCCGCCGCTCTTTGACGACTCGCGCGGGAGGGACGGGATGCGCCGGGAGCTGATACGCTAACGCGGCATCGCGCCATAATAGGTCGCGCAGCTCTCCCAAGGGTTGGTCGACGAACCTGTCCGCAGCGCTGATCGTCACGGATAACCCTTCGCGCTTGCGAAAGATCCATTCGGCGGCACCACCAATCATTCCGATGAAATACGGTGAGTCCGCCGGCACGGCACAGCGAAAGTGCGCATTGACGATCGGGGAATAGGCATCCGGCACAGTGAGCGCCGGAACCAACCGTGCCGCCATCGCTGCAGGCACAGCGAGGATCACGCTGTCGTCGCGGCCAAGACCAACTGGGCCACTATCGAAGACAAATTCCGTGACGTAGTCCGAGGCAAAATGCAAGGCCCGGAGCCGTGCGCTGAAACAGATTTCGGCGCCTTGCGCGCGCAGGTAGGCAAGCGCCGGGTCGACAAAGGTTTCCGAAAGCCCATCGCGCGGCACCAGTGGGCGGCATGCCGCACCACCCCGCCCGAGAGTTTCCTCTAGGGTCCGCCAGTACAGCCTCGCCGATGCCCGGTCGGCACTCGTGTTCAACGCAGCGACCGCGAGCGGCCCCCATAAGAAGCGGAACACACGCCCTCTTTGATTGAGCATCTCGACTACTGTCGCGCTTAGGTCGGCTCGCCGCAACGCGAGGATGGTGAGGTAATCGGCTGCTCGTGTCCCCGGCACTCGTCTCTTTGCGCTTGCGATCCACCACGGCACGGCGCCGCGGTTTGGCCGCAAGTTCCAGCGCCGGCCGGTCTCGCCATCTATGAACGGAAAGACCGCATCCGGCGGACCTTCAAGCGTATCGAGCGCGCCTATCCGTTGGAGATAGCCGAGTGCGTGATGGTTGCCCGCGAGCAGGAGATGGTTGCCGTTGTCGATCCGGCAGCCGAGTTCCGCATCCAGGTAAGAACGACAGCGGCCGCCCGCATGATGGCTGGCCTCGTAAACCTGTACCCGGCGGCCCGCAGCAGCCAGCTCGACCGCTGCGGCAAGTCCAGCGAGGCCGGCGCCGACCACATGCACCGTACCCAACCCCATTATCATACGAGACCGTGCCGCAATACCAGCCAGAGTTTAAGCGTCCTTGACACGCTCACTCGTGTCGCGGGATCGCACCAGTTCGAGCGCAGCAAGGCCGAAAGTGTTGCGCGGTAGATCGCGGCCATGACTGCAGCTGGCCGCATCGCCCGGCGCGAGCAGCACCCCATAGCACTCATGCTTAACTGGAAGTGGTCCTCGGCGATTGCGGCGACCTCGCGGCAGACTGCCGACAGCGCTGGATGGCGTAAAACCGCCTTCGGGTACGTTCCGCGTATCCCGTGCCGATCGAGAACTTCGCGCGGCAGATAGAGTCGCCCCCGGCCGGCGTCCTCATCGAGATCGCGCAAAATGTTGGTCAACTGCAGAGCCCTGCCAAGCGACTCAGCGACCGCATGGGCAGCATCGCTCGGATCGCCAAAGATGTGAACCGAGAGATGGCCAACTGCGCTTGCAACCCTTGCGCAGTAGAGGTCCAGCAACACGAGATCAGGAGCCCGAATAGCCTCTCGTGCGTCCATCTCCATGCCGTCGATAACAGCCACGAAATCATCCCGGCGCAGGTGGTAGCGTGACACCGGTTCGCTCAGTGCGCGTGCAACCAGATATCGCGGATGGCCGGCATAAACGGCGTCAATCTCCTCGCGCCAAGCGTTGAGAGCCGCAATCTTGTGCTCTACCGGCCGTTCGCCATCAGCAATATCGTCTACCTCCCTGCAAAAGGCGTAGATGGCGTACATCGCGTTACGGCGATGCCGCGGTAGGAGACGCATCGCCCAGTAGAACGAGGTTCCGGCCGTCTCGACCCGGTGTCGGATGGTTTGACGCAGCGCCGCGTCGCGCGGCTTCTCCGCGACGGCACCGAATGTAATATCGTTCATCTTCGGAAACCTTGCAGGACTCCAACTACAAACGCAGCCATGAAATCCGATTTTTGCAGCCTCACGCGATCCGCAAGAGGATCGTACCGACGGAGTCGGCGCGCCAGACGCGTTGCGAGCTCGACGATGGCGGCGCACTCCCAACGCAATCCAGGTGAGACGACTCGCGGCGCCAAGCCGTGCGCGGTCGCGACGAGCGCGTCGGTACGGTCGAGCATGTTGTGTAACACCCGGCGTAATCTGGGGCACGCCGCTTTGGCTCCCAGCGTTTCGACGCCGATCCCTTCCGCTTCAAGATCCGTCATCGGCACATAGACTCGGTCGAGCGCGCGGTAGTCATCGGCGCAATCCTGCAGATGGTTGAGCACCTGCAGCGCCGAGCACAGCGCGTCGGAGGCAGGCCATGTCTCGCGACTCTCGCGGTGGAGGTCGAGCAGTTGCCGCCCGACCGGCGACGCCGAATAGCGGCAATACGCCATCAGATCATTCCAGTCGTGATAGCGCAGCTTTGTCGCGTCGAGGCGAAACGCGTGCAGCACGTCGTGGCAGTGCTGGGCGGTCGTCCGGGTCTGTGCCAAGCTCTCACGCATCGCTGTCGCGGATGGCGAATCGCCCCCTGGTGCGCCGTCGAGGATTGCCGCCATGCGATCGAGGCGACAAACCTTGTCGGCGGGGCTCAGCGCGGGGTTGTCGGCGATGTCGTCAGCGTTTCGGGCGAACCGGTAAAAGGCGTGCACATGCTGCCGAAGGTCGCGCCGGATCAAGAACGAGCCGACCGGAAAATTCTCCGCGTTGCGCCCTTTGCCTGAGGGCGTCTCGATGCTATGGGCAGGATCGGCCGGCTCATGCAGCTCGGCCAGCTCAGCCGTCATCCGAGATACCCATTGGCCTTGAACCAGCCTACGGCGTCTGCGATAGCACCGGGCGCCGGACGCGGCCTATAGCCGAGCTTGCGCGAGGCCTTCGCCGAAGTGAAATACATCTTCTTTCTCGACATCCGAACCCCGTCAAGCGTGATAAAAGGCTCCCTACGAGTAAGCCGCGCGACAAACTCTGCTGCGATCGCGACGGGATAAGCCACGGTATAAGGGACCCTGATTCGAGGGGCTCGTCGACCTGCAGCCCGCGCCACCTCGTCGAGGATCGTCGCAAGAGACAGGTTTTCGCCGCCAAGGATATAACGCTCTCCGACGCATCCCATCTCCGCCGCCGCGACGTGACCGGCGGCGACGTCGTCGACATGCACGATGTTGAGACCAGTATCGACGTAGCCTGGCATCTTCCCGCGCGCGGCTTCGAGGATGAGGCGGCCCGTCGGCGTCGGTTTACGATCCCACGGCCCGACCGGCGTTGATGGATTGACGATGACTGCGGGCAATCCGCGCCTAGCAGCCAAGTCGCGGACAACTTCCTCGGCCTGGAATTTCGAACGCTTGTAGGGGCCGACCATGTCCTCGACGTTGCTCGGAGTTTCCTCGTCGGCTGTTCCCTCGGGAACCAGACCGAGCGTGGCGACGCTGCTCGTGTACACCACCCGTTCGATGCCGGCATCGAGGGCGGCCCTCATCAGAACACGGGTCCCCTCCACATTCGCGCGGAACATCGGCGTAGGATCGGGGACCCAAAGGCGATAATCGGCGGCAACATGGAACACGTAACGACAACCGGCAACGGCACGTGCCAGCGAAGGCGCGTCTTCGAGACAGCCCTCGGCAACCTCTACCGAAAGACCAGCGACGTTGCGCCGATCGGTGTTTGGGCGGGCCAGGACGCGAACATCATGGCCTTTTCCCAATAGAGCGCGTACCACGGCTGAACCGATGAATCCGGTTGCTCCGGTGACAAGGCACAAGCCCGGTGACAGCGCCATTGCCGATCACTCTTCACCCACTCTTCGGGTGGTAGCGTGAAATTCGGCTGATGTCTCGCGGAAATCGCCGTTTCCGCCCTAGCCCCGTTTCGCCTTGGCTCAGCGGGCTGAGGGCGACGTCGCCGTCCCGGCCAATGCTGCCGCTCGGGCGCGCGCCGCTTGCGCCTTATCAGAATCGCCGAGCACATCGTAGGCATGGGCGAGGCGAGCCCATCCCTCCTTGTCGTTCGGCTGCTGCTCGAGCCGCGCAGCGAGGCGTTCAACCATCCCGCGAATCATCGCCTGGCGCTCTTCCAGCGACATCGATCGGGCGGCTGCGATGTCTTGTGCGCTCGGGCCGGCAGGAGCCTTCGTGCTCGCTTGCGGCTCGTCCGGTGCGATTTCGGCGAGCCGTGCGGCAACGGCCTTACGCCACGGCGCGTCGGCCGGGGCATCGGCGAGCAACGCTTGCAACGCGGTTTTGGCCGCAGCGCTGTCGCCCCGTTGTACCGCTGCCTCGGCGCCGTAAAAACGAGCGCGCGGGTCATTGCCGGATTTGGCAAACTCCACCTCCGCTGCCGGCGTCATGGTGCCTC
>Ga0318506_10000356_pt1 | contig 9316 bp, 13 predicted proteins | sample GRESIP084b2f19_FD_203660 | JGI IMG/M metagenome (GOLD analysis project Ga0318506, IMG submission 203660) | Tropical soil microbial communities from Luquillo Experimental Forest, Puerto Rico - GRE.SIPMG.084b2f19 | ecosystem: Environmental > Terrestrial > Soil > Tropical forest > Bulk soil... | reverse complement strand
GTACATGAAGGCAAAATGGACGACTGTGCCTGAGAACCCCGCGACAACCGGTTTCCAAAGCCAGCCCTTGGTGCTCATTTGGCTGCCTACATTGGTCGCGCGCACGTCGATCACAATATCACCGTGTTATTCGGTGGTCGGGTAATAGCGAGAAAGGGACGTGGGAAACAGAACAACAGCTAGCGGGCGGTCATTCGTTCGCACCAAAACCAGGGGCTGACGACCACTGCTGCGAGCATTCCTAGAAGCCGCGAGAGAATGAAGGCGACCACCCCAGCGGGCGCGATTCCGGTGAGGGGGTCAGAAAGCGACCGGGCAATCGTCACGGCGGGATTAGCGCCGCCGTGCCCCGATCGACGTCACTGTGCGGAACGGAATCGTGCAACTCTGGGGTCCTGTGGCTGATGAACGGGTGGCGCAGGCATTGCGCGTTGCGGCCGAGAACGTACCGGGTGTCAAGGGCGTAGAGGTGACCACCTTGCCTTGATGGAGCTCATTTCAGGGGATGGTTTTGCATTCACTCGACGACAACTCACCAGTTCGATCTGCTTCGAACGGCCTAGCGTGATGCCGGACCGATATGTCTGGCTGGTGTGGTCGAGCGCGTTCCTCCTCCCGTGGCTCGGCGCGTACGTGGCGTTTCCGCGCCATCGCAAGGCGATGGTGTGGGCAAGTCTGATGACGGCACCGCTCGGTTTGACCGAGCCGCTCTTCGTCCCACACTACTGGAACCCGCCGAGCCTCTTCGATCTCGCGCGCCGGAGCGGCTTCGACATCGAGAGTGTTATTTTCAGCTTTGCGATCGGCGGCATTGGAGCGGTCCTCTACAACCTGCTGACCGGCCGCGCACTCCTGCCCGTATCGGCCGCTGACCGGCATTCGCCCCGCCATAAAATGCATTATTGGGCGCTCGCCACTCCATTCCTGTCGTTTCCGCTCCTGTACCTATTTCGGTGGAACCCGATCTACCCCGCAATCGTCGCCATAACCTTGGGCGCCGCCGCCACGATGCTCTGTCGTCTGGACTTGGTCCGCAAGACATGGATCGGGGCATTGCTGTTCCTAGCGTACTACTCCGTCTTCCTGCTCGGTCTTGAATGGACGGCGCCCGGTTACATTGGGCGCGTCTGGAACCTGGACGCTCTTTCAGGCCTGAATATCTTCGGCATGCCCCTGGAGGAACTGCTCTTTGCCGCCGCTTTCGGCGCGTACTGGTCAGGTGTCTACGATCACTTCACCTGGAAGACCTTGTCGCCACAGTGATACAAACGCCTCGCTCGTCCTCAGCTAAATCGGAGGGCGATAACCCATGACGCCTCAGATGGTGGCGCCCGATGCGAAGTGGAGCGCGCGCGAGCTTTAGGCGCTTGTTGGCGTTGTAGGGAAAGCAATCCGCGCCCATGGGGTCGCGTAAAGGAAACGCGATCGCGGCTATATCAAGAGCTTGTCCGACCTCGAGCAGATCGTCGTCAAGAGCGAGCGCGGCGTGCCGGTGCTGCTTAAGGACGTGGCACGGATCGAACTCACGCCCGACGAGCGCCGGGGTATCACCGAGATGAACGGCGAAGGCGAGGTCGTCTCCGGCATAGCGCTGCAACGGTTTGGGGAAAACGCACTGTCCGTGATCCGCAACGTCAAGGACCGTCTCGCCGAGATCGCGCCGAGCCTCCCTCAGGGCGAGACCATTGAATCGGTCTACGACCGCTCCGACCTCATCTACCGCGCCATCGACACGCTCAAGCGGACGTTGATCGAGGAGAGCGCCATCGTCGCCCTCGTCTGCGTGGTGTTCCTGCTGCATGTCCGCAGCGCGCTCGTTGCCATCATCACGCTGCCGATCGGGGTGCTGATCGCCTATCTCTGCATGCACTTCCTGGGCTTGAGCTCGAACATCATGAGTCTCGGCGGCATCGCAATTGCCATCGGCGCGATGGTCGATGCCGCGATCGTCATGATCGAGAACGCGCACAAGCACCTGGAGCGTGCTCCGCCCGGGAGGGCGAGAGCACACATCATCGTCAACGCCGCAAGCGAGGTTGGACCGGCGCTGTTCTTCAGCCTCCTGGTCATCACGGTGTCGTTTCTTCCGATCTTCGCGCATGTGATGGCTTTCCTTCAACTTGTCGGTCGCCGTCGCCGTCGGTTTCATCGCGCTCGCGGGCGTCGCGGCCGAAACCGGCGTCGTGATGCTGATCTATCTCGAGCATGCCTATGCCGAGCTGCAGGAGCGGCGGGCGATGGAAGGGCGACCGTTCACCCGCGAAGATCTTTATAGCGCGATCATGAGCGGCGCGGTCGAGCGCGTGCGTCCGAAGATGATGACGGTCTGCGCCATCATGGCCGGGCTATTGCCGATCATGTGGAGCCACGGCGCCGGCGCCGAGGTGATGCAACGCATCGCCGTGCCGATGATCGGTGGCATGGTGTCGTCAACCCTGCTGACGCTGATCGTAATTCCGGCGATTTATGCAGTGGTGAAGGGACTTTTGATCCGCTCACCGCGCTTGGCGCCGTCGCTACAGCGGACATAAGCGCCTTAGGAACGCCATGTCACGACGTCGTGAACGCCTACGAAAGGCCAATGGTGCTCCGAACATAGCCTCTGGAACGCCAACCGTCGGATTGTTATTATAAACTCATGCAGTTCGAAATTGCGGGCCGGCTGTTCGTGATTGTGCTCTCGGTGGCTCTAGCCACCGGGGTGGCGGTGCGTTCGGTTCAGGCAATTGCCATGGACATCGCGGCGCCAGCAGCAACCGCTGCCGCGACCACGGATACCGGCATGCCCATGTCCGGTAAGTGCAGTGGTTGCGCTGGCGACGAGAAGGCGATGGCGGCGGGATGTTCTGCGCTTTGCAGCAGTGCCGTCGCAGTGCTACCTGTCGTCGTCGCGTTCGGCCCGATCTCCGTCGAGACCATCGGCCCTGCCGCCGCGCCGGCCGCGACCGGGCACGCTTTTCCCCCCGATCCCTACCCTCCTAGACCCATCGTCCTGAGCTGAGACGCGTCGCTTAGGCGGCGGCGTCTTGGTGCGCGTGCGATGCGCAAGCGTCGCAGGCGAATCCGAGTTGAGTTGCGGACGAACTCGTGCCGCATCTCGTTCTTACGATACAGGACGACTGTCGATGTCCCTCGTCATTCATCCGGCGATCAGTCGCCGTTCATTTCTCGCTGGTACCGCCAGCGCCGCCGCAGCAGCGTCGCTTCCGCGCGTGACTCGCGCTGGGCCGACACCGATCAGGGAATTCAAGCTCACGGCAGCGCCGGCGCGCTGGCCGATCGTCGGCAAACCTCATCCCGACACCGAAGTCTGGTGTTACGGGGGTCGCATCCCGGGCCCCGAAATCCGCGTGCGGCAGGGCGAGCCGGTCCGCATCGTCGTGGAGAACAAGCTCGAGCAGGATACGACCGTTCACTGGCACGGCATCAGGCTGCCCATCGCCATGGATGGCGTTCCCGGCCTCACGCAGCCGCCGATCCAGCCGGGCGCAAGCTTCACCTACGAGTTTACTCCGCCGGATGCGGGCACGTTCTGGTATCACCCGCACGCCAACAGCCTGCAGCAGCTCGGGCGGGGAATGGCCGGCGCATTGATCGTGGAGGAGGCGGAACCCGTCCCGGTCGACCGCGACATGCTCTGGATGCTCTCGGATTGGCGCCTCACCTCGCGCGCCCAGATCGCGTCCGGCTTCGGCAATGCCATGGAAGCGGGAATGTCCGGTCGCGTCGGCAATACGGTGACCATCAACGGCGCCGTGTCCGACGAAATCCCGGTGCGCGCCGGCGAGCGTGTGCGGCTGCGCCTCGTCAACAGCTCGCTGGCGCGCATCATGGCGCTGCGCTTCGAGGGACATCGTCCCGTGGTGGTCGCGATCGACGGCCAGCCCTGTGAGCCGCACGAGCCGGAGCGAGGACGTTTGCTTCTCGGCCCCGCCATGCGCATCGACGTGATGCTCGATATGCGCGGCGTGGCGGGCCGGCGTTACCGCGTGATCGACGATTTCTACGACGGGCTCTCCTATTGGCTCACGCAGCTTGCCTACGAGGACAAGCCCGCGGTCCGCGCGCGTCCGCTCGATGCCCCGCTTTCATTGCCGCGCAATTCATTGCCGGAGCCGGACCTTGCCAACGCCGAACGCCACGAGCTCCGGCTGCAAGGCGGCATGATGGGCGGCGGCGCGATGATGGGAATGGGCGGCATGATGGGCATGGGCCGCGGCGCGAGCTGGGCCATCAACGGCACTTCGATGACCAGCGACGGCCACGCCGGCATGGCGCCGCTGCTCACGCTCCAGCGCGGACGCAGCTACCGGCTGAGGATGCGCAACGACACCGCTTGGTGGCATCCGATGCATCTGCACGGCCATAGCTTCCGGGTGCTGGCCCGCAATGGATCCGCCGTTCCACACCGGCAATGGGCAGACACCGTGCTGGTGCCGCCGAAGGAGGCCGTCGACGTCGCCTTCGTCGCCGACAATCCCGGCGACTGGATGCTGCATTGCCATGTCACGGATCACCAGGTGTCCGGCATGATGACGATTCTCCGTATCGCCTGAACACCGAAACACTGAAGGAGAGAGAGATGAAGAGACGGACGTTCTGCCAAGGCGCCATTCTGGCCATGATCGCGCTGCCGCTGCCGGCAGCCGCCGAACCTATCCATGCGACCTTGTACAAGAACCCGCAATGCAGCTGTTGCGAAGGCTACGCCGCCTACCTGCGCAAGAACGGCTTCGAGGTCGACGTCAAGCCGACCAACGATCTCACCGAGATCAGCAGCAAGGCCGGTGTCCCCGAAAGGCTTCAGGGCTGCCATACGATGTTCGTGGATGGGTACGTCGTCGATGGTCACGTGCCGGTGAGCACAATCCGGAAGCTCTTGTCCGAGCGGCCCGCGATCGCCGGGATCACGCTTCCCGGCATGCCGGAGGGCTCTCCCGGCATGACCGGCTCGAAGCGCGAGACGTTCACGATCTACGCCGTGACCAAGGACGGTGCGCCGCCCAAGGTCTACGCCACCGAGTAATCGCCGAGGACGTCCCGATGACGTGGCCGATGAGGGACTTCGACTTGGCTACCTGGGGAGGCCGGCATCGCCGGTCAAACAGGCTATGACCGCTGCGCCACGTCGAATGACGAGTGATGCAGTGGCGGGGGAGGTCGCAGCGCGCCCGCGTCGGCTGCGCCATTTGATCCCGGCCGTCGTGTTCGTCGCGCTCGCGCTGATGCTCGGCTGGGCGCTCAACCACGACCCCCGGGAACTCCCCTCGGCGCTGATCGACAAGCCGGTGCCGCAATTCAGTCTAGCGCCGGTCAAGGGGCGCGCGCTTGGTCTGTCGAGCGACGACCTGCGGGGCGAGGTCTCCATCGTCAACGTCTTCGCCTCGTGGTGCGTTGCGTGCCGGGAAGAGCACCCGCTGTTCATGCAAATGAAAGCGGAGGGCATCGTTCCGATCCACGGCCTCAATTACAAGGACCCGCCGGACAATGCCGCGCGGTGGCTCGACACCATGGGCGATCCCTATACGCGCACGGGGGCCGATCTCAATGGCCGCGTTGCAATCGACTGGGGCGTCTACGGCGTCCCGGAGACGTTCGTGATCACGAAAGCCGGCCGCATCGCCCACAAGCATATCGGCCCGCTTACGGCCCAAGCCCTCGAAGGCACGATCCTCCCGCTGATCAGGAGGCTTCAGCAACAATGACGTTCGCTCTTGCCTCTTTTACCGACCGTCTCGCAGCGTCGATGGCTGCGGCGGTAGTCATGTTGGCCACCTCGCAATTTGCGGCCGGGCAGGAGCCGCCGAAGAACTTTGTGATGCATGATGCACCCAAGCCTGTGGCCGCGATCAAATTCGACGATGCTCAAGGCCAGTCGCGAAACCTTGCCGATTTCAAAGGCAAGGTGGTGCTTCTCAATATTTGGGCAACCTGGTGCGGTCCCTGTCGCAACGAGATGCCGGCGCTCGATCGTTTGCAGGCTGGGCTCGGTGGCTCTGACTTCGAGGTCGTAGCGCTGTCGATCGACCGCGGAGGCATGGATGCCGTGCGCAAATTCTTTGCCGATATCGGCATCGGCACTCTCGCCATGTATCTCGACAGCTCCGGCCAGGCGTTGCGCACGCTGAGCGCGCTGGGCCTGCCTACGACGCTCCTCATCGACCGTGAGGGCCGTGAGATCGGCCGCCTGATCGGGCCTGCCGACTGGGACTCGCCCGAAATGGTCGAGTTCGTCAGGTGCGTGGTTGCAAGGAGCGATGCAGCCACAGCAGGAAAAGCTCCGGCACCCGCGGCGGCACCGCTGTGCGCCGGGCGCAGCGTTGATCGTCCGGCGAGTGGCGCGCGCAGCAACAGTCAACCATGACGGAGGGATAGATGGCCGTCGTCAAACCGACCGAGACCGCCGAGGTGCCCCTGAGCAGGCTGGGGCTAAACCTCGTTCGCTACTATCTCGGCAATCGATGGGCGCTCCTGGTGCTCGGCGCCGGGGTGCTCTTGGCTGGCATCGCACTCAACTGGAGTTGGCTGGTGGCCGCCGGCATCGCGCCGATTCTCCTGAGCACGTTGCCCTGCCTGGTGATGTGCGGACTCGGTCTGTGCATGCTGTGCCGGTCGAGCGAAAAGCAATCGACGCCATCGCGTGATGCGGCAGATGCCGCGATATCGCCGCCTGCGCCCGGGATCGCGAAGATCGATGAGGTATCGGCGATCGGTTCTGGCTGCTGTCAGCAAGGGGGCAGTGAAACGCAGTCACCCCAGGTGAAACAAGGTCAATCGATCGAGGAGAGGAGAGACTCCCATGCGTAAATTCACGACCACGCTCCTACTCGCTTCAACGCTGGTCGCAGGCGCGATCGCGGCGCCGTCGCTCTACGGCCAAGGCGACCACCAACCATCCGGCTCGATGATGGGTCATGGGATGACGGAGGACAAAAACACAAACGATGGGGGAATGATGGGCATGATGAAGCAGATGAGCGCGATGATGGATCACTGCAACGGCATGATGAGCCGCCGGCGCCCGAACGATCAATGGCGAAGGACTGCGCCGTCCACGCCGGACAAGAGCGGCTGAACGCGGGTCGCGCAATGTGTTGAAAGCTCCCGTCGGCAGTCGGATCGTGGAGGAATGGATGCCATCGCTGCAGACATTCGTACTCGCGTTGTCGCTAGCGGCGATTGTGCCGGCATCGGCCCACTCGCTCAAGGAACTCGAGACCAGCCTGGGCGACCGGGAGCAATATTTCCAGTCGATCGACCAGAACGCGCCCGGATTCATACTGCAAGGCGCCGACGGCCGCCCCGTCAGCTTGGCCGATTTGCGCGGCAAGGTCGTTGTCCTGCACTTCATCTACACGAATTGTCCGGACGTATGCCCGCTGCACGCGGAGCGCATCGCCGAAATCCAGTCCATGGTCAATCAGTCTCCGATGAAACAGCAGGTCGAGTTCGTCACCATAACGACGGACCCGAGTAGAGACCGAGGCGATGTTCTTGCCGAGTACGGCCGCGCGCATGGCCTCGATCCCGTCAACTGGATGTTCCTGACGACCGCGCCGGATCAACCGGAAGACGCGACGCGCAAGCTGGCGGAGCAGTTCGGACACCGGTTAGACAAAGCGAACGACGGCTATCAGACCCACGGCATCGTGACGCACGTGATCGATAAGGAAGGCCGCTGGCGGGCGAATTTCCACCGATTGAAGTTCGAGCCGACCAATCTTGTCCTGTTCGCGAATGCACTGGTCAACGACGTCGAAAGACCGCACGTCCACCCCAAGCCGGGACTGTGGGACCGCGTCAAGGGATGGTTCTGATCATGCGCATGCCTTTTCAGTCGTCGCTGAAGTTGCCGGTGACGCCTGCGGACTTGGAGCGCCGTCGTCGGAACCTGATCGTCGTCGCGAGCTCGATCCTCCTGATCGCGCTCATGGGAGCGCTGACCTATTATTCCGTTCCGCTTTATCGCCTGTTCTGCCAAGCCACCGGATTGGGAGGAACGACGCAGGTCGCACGCGCGGCGCGCGGCGCCGTTCCCGGTCTCGCGATCACGGTGCGTTTCGACGCCAACGTAGCATCGAACCTTCCATGGCGCTTCAACGCACCCGAGCCTGTTGAAGTTCGTCTCGGTGAGCAACACCAGGTCGAATACACGGCCGTCAATCTGGGCAATGAACCCGTTCTCGGTATGGCGATCTACAACGTGACCCCGCTCGAGATCGGCAAGTACTTCTACAAGATCCAATGCTTTTATTTTACCGAGCAGCTCTTGATGCCGGGAGAACGCAAGGAGTTCCCGGTTCTCTTCTACGTCGATCCGAGGGTCGCCGACGACGCCGATGGTCAGCACGTCAATACGATTACGTTGTCCTACACGTTCTACAATAAAGGGCGCGAGGCACTGGAGCGGTACCTGCGAGACCATCACATGGCCGCGCTTCCTTCGCCCGCGGCCCGCTGATCCGCAACCCTCAGGCCCATGGGCCGGGAGACTCCGATGACCGAATTAGCGCCGCATCAGCGACCGAAGCGTTTCCCAGGGCTCGTTGCGTGGCTGCTCGTGCTGCTGATCCTGCTTGCTGTGGTCGGAGCATGGTTCGCATTCCACCCCGGTTTCCGATGGGGGCAAAGCGGCGCCCACTGGGCTGCCGCCATGCCGGAAGGTGAATTCGAGCGGCGCGTGCGCGCATATCTGCTCGAGCATCCCGAGGTCATTGCGGAGGCGATCAGTCGTCTCGAGTCGCAACAAGGCGCGCAGGACGCGGCGGAAGTGCAAGCGGTGCTGAAGTCGCGCGCCGACGAAATCTTTCGCGATCCCGACAGCCCGGTCGGCGGCAATCCGGACGGAGATGTCACGCTCGTCGAGTTCTTCGACTACAACTGCCCCTATTGCCGGCAGATGGTGCCGGTGATGGCGCAAGCGGAGAGCGCGGATCCCCAGCTACGCATCGTCTACAAAGAGTTCCCGATCCTCGGACCCAATTCCAAGCTTGCGGCCAAGGCCGCGCTTGCAACCCGTAAACAGGGCAAATACCTCGCCTTCCACAAGGCGCTCTATCAAGTTCGCGGAACCGTGGACCCGAGCAAAGTCGCGGAAGTCGCCGCCACGGTCGGCCTTGACGTGGATCGACTGAAAGCCGAGATGGACGATCCCGCGATCGCGGCGCTGATCGAGAAAAATCTAGCGCTCGCGCAGGCATTGCGGATCGATGGGACACCGGGGTTCGTGGCCGGCCACCAGATCCTTCGCGGCGCGGTCGACCTGAAAGCACTTCAGGGATTGATCCAGGAAGCAAGAGGCAACCCCTGATCTACC
>Ga0318506_10000350_pt1 | contig 9367 bp, 7 predicted proteins | sample GRESIP084b2f19_FD_203660 | JGI IMG/M metagenome (GOLD analysis project Ga0318506, IMG submission 203660) | Tropical soil microbial communities from Luquillo Experimental Forest, Puerto Rico - GRE.SIPMG.084b2f19 | ecosystem: Environmental > Terrestrial > Soil > Tropical forest > Bulk soil | place... | reverse complement strand
AGCGTAGCGGATTCGGCGGCCGGCGGGGGAGGCGCGGCGCATCAGCGGGACGCCGAAAGCGAGCGCGTCTATGCCGAGCTCGACCGCTTATGGGCGCGCGGCCGTCAGGTTCTCGGTTGCGATCTCGCTATAATGGGGGGCGCCATGACCTGGGTGTCAGAGCGCAACCTGGTCGCCGCTATCTCCAAGGCCGGTGGCTTCGGGGTCATCGCCTCGGGATCCATGTCACCACATCTGCTATCGAGGGAAATCCGAGCGACCCAGGCGATGACCACGCGTCCGTTTGGTGTCAACCTGATAACCCTTCACCCGGAGCTTCTCGAGCTGATCGATGTCTGCGCAGACCATCGTGTTGGCCACGTCGTGCTGGCAGGTGGGCTTCCGAGCAATGCGGCGGTAAGCCGAATCAAGCGGAGCGGAGCGCGCGTCTTCTGCTTTGCACCCGCCGTAGGCTTCGCGCGTAAGCTCGTCCGTATGGGCGTCGATGCGATCGTGATCGAAGGCAACGAAGCGGGCGGACATATTGGACCGGTTTCGACCGGAGTATTAGCCCAGGAGATTCTGCCGCACCTCACCAGTGTTCCGGTGTTCGTCGCTGGTGGCATTGGTCGGGGCGAGGCAATGCTCGCGTATCTCGAGATGGGCGCATCGGGTGTCCAGCTCGGTACCCGCTTCGTTTGTGCTCATGAGTCGATTGCTCATCCGCGCTTCAAGCGGGCGTTCATCTGTGCCGCTGCGCGCGACGCTGTCGCTTCGGTGCAGCTCGATCCGCGTTTTCCAGTGATCCCGGTTCGCGCGCTAAACAATCCGACAACTGAGCGGTTCGTCGCGGTGCAGCGCCGGGTTATCGATCGGTTCGCACGAGGCGAACTGTCGCAAAAGGCGGCACAGCTCGAGATCGAGCACTTTTGGGCCGGTGCGCTCCGGCGCGCGGTCATCGACGGCGATATCGAATCAGGTTCGCTGATGGCGGGTCAGAGCGTTGGTTTTGTGACGCGCGAGCAGAGCACCGCCGAGATCCTCGAGGAGCTCGTCGGACAAGCGCTGGCTGCTCTTACAGCCCGTGGTGAGCGCTCGTGCCGCCGGACGCCGCGGTCCGCGCCGACCTCGTTGGGGAGGCAGGGCGCGCGAGGATGACGGAGGCCGGAGGGAGCATCAGTGGAACCCGCCGCCTCCTGCGCCGCCTTCGCGATATCATGGCGGGCTCGGGCACGCCCCAGGAGCGGCTCGACCGCATCGTCCGGATTGTCGCCGCGGAAATGGTGGCCGAGGTCTGCTCTGCTTACGTGATGCGCGCGGGAGAGGTCCTCGAGCTTTTCGCGACCGAGGGGCTGCGACCGGAAGCGGTTCATCGGACAAGGCTGCGCGTCGGCGAGGGACTTGTCGGGGTAATTGCGGCGACCGCGCGACCGCTCGCCCTGGCCGACGCGCAGTCCCACCCCGACTTCGCCTATCGGCCGGAGACCGGCGAAGAGATCTACCATTCGCTGATGGGCGTTCCGATCCTCCGCGGCGGCCGGGTGCTCGGCGTCCTCGTTGTCCAAAACCGATCGCTTCGCCATTATACCGAGGACGAGATCGAGGTGCTTCAGACGATCGCAATGGTCGTCGCCGAACTCGCTGCGACAGGCGAACTCGTCAACCCTCTGGAGATTGCGCAAAGTCAAGTCGGGGGATTATTGCCCGTCCGCCTCGTCGGCATACGGCTCAATGCCGGCATGGCGATCGGACCGGCCGTATTGCACGAGCCCAGGTTGCTGATCCGTCAAGTAGTGGCTGAGGACGTCGAGGGTGAGCTCAAGCGCCTGCGCCACGGGGTCGCGGCGATGCACAGCGCGATCGACGAGCTGGTCGCGACGAGCCGCGGGCTCGGCAGCGGTGAGCACCGTGACGTCCTTGAGGCCTATCGCATGTTTGCGGCCGATCGCGGCTGGATCGCGCGCATCGCCGACGCGATCCGCAGCGGCCTGACCGCCGAGGCGGCGGTTCAGAAGGTCCGCGATGAAACGCGAACGCGCATGATGCAGGTCGGTGATCCGTATTTGCGCGAGCGCATGCTCGATCTCGAAGACCTCGCTAATCGTCTCCAGCAACATCTTTCCGGACGCCCACCGAGCGCCGCTTCGGCGGATCTACCTGCGGAGTTTATTCTCGTCGCCCGAGCGATGGGGCCGGCCGAACTGATGGATTATGCTCACCGGCGTATCGTGGGCCTCGTGCTGGAGGAAGGGTCGCCGACCGCACACGTAGCCATCGTGGCTCGGGCCCTCGATATTCCTGTGGTCGCGCGAGTTGATGATGCGGCAAGGCGGATCGAGGCGGGCGACATGGTCATCGTCGATGGCGATCATGCCCAGGTTTTGATCCGGCCGCGCGAAGACATCCGTCAATCAGTGGCTGCGACGGTCGAGGCGCGAACCCGCCGGCGCGCCATCTACGACACCCTGCGATCGGCAGCATCAGTCACCCGCGACGGGATCCAAATCAAGCTGCTTCTGAACGCGGGGCTGCTGATCGACCTGCCTCAGCTCCGAACGACCGGTGCCGAGGGCGTCGGGCTCTTTCGCACCGAGATCCCCTTCATGGTGCGGGATAGCTTTCCAGGCGTCGAAGACCAGACCGAGTTCTACCGAAGCGTATTCGAGCAGGCAGAGGGCTCTCCGGTTGTCTTCCGTACCCTGGATATTGGCGGAGACAAGGTGCTGCCCTACCTGCCCCATGCCGTCGAGGACAATCCAGCGATGGGCTGGCGAGCGATCCGCATCGGGCTCGACCGTCCAGCGATGCTGCGCCAGCAGCTGCGCGCGCTGATCCGGGCGGCGGGAGCACGGCCTTTGTCTGTCAAGTTTCCCATGATCGCAGAAATCGCCGAGCTGGAACACGCACGCGCGATCCTCGATATGGAGCTTGCTCGCGCCGCGAAAGAGGGGAGAATCCTTCCTGCGGAGATCAAAACTGGGGTCATGCTCGAAGTACCGGCGCTGTTATGGCAGTTGCCGGCGCTCTGCGAGCGGGTCGACTTTCTGTCGATCGGGACCAATGATCTCGTGCAGTTCCTCTTCGCCTGCGATCGCGGCAATCCTCGCCTGGCCGATCGCTACGACCCGCTTTCCATGCCGATGCTGGCTCTCCTCCGCGAGGTCATCGAGCGGACCCGTGATGCCGGGGTACCACTCAGCATGTGCGGCGAGATGGCGGGCAATCCTATCGAGGCGATGACTCTAATAGGGCTCGGCTTTCGGACATTGTCGATGGCGGCGACCGCGATCGGCCCGGTCAAGACGATGATCCGCAGCCTCGATGCGACCGCTGTCGCCGATTATCTCGACGAGATCGGGGGCCGGCCGGATCATTCGCTCAGACCGAAGCTCGAAGCCTACGCGCTCGATCACGACATCGCCTTGTGAGCCGCCCGATCCGGAGGATCTCTTTCCACTCAACGCCTGAGGTTGGACAGCAGCCTGCGTTGTTGGTTAAAGTGGGCCGGTAGCGGGATCATCCTATGGCGTTGTTCCGGCGTCTCAAGACCCCCTTTGTGGAGGATCTGCCCGACGGCGAAGCCGCTTCGCCATCAGGCCCACGGTCTGCCGGGGATCTGCTGCGGCAGCAGCGGGAAGCGCTTCGTCTCAACCTGGACGACGTTGCGGCCGCACTTAAGATCAAACCTGATTACCTGGCGGCACTCGAGGCTGGGCGTCCGGACCTGCTTCCCGGCCCGACCTACGCGATCGGCTTCGTACGCACCTACAGCGATTATCTCGGTTTGGACGGCAGCGAGATCCTGCGCCGCTTCAAAGCGGAGTCCACCGGGCTCGATGCAAAGCCCGATCTCGCCTTTCCGATGCCGCTCGGCGAACGCAGCATCCCCGGCGGGGGGATGCTCCTCGTAGCGCTAATTTTGGTGCTTTGCGGGTACGGCACCTGGTACTACCTGTCGACTGTCGAGCGCTCACGTCCGGAACGCGTTGCCGAAGTGCCGAGCGAGCTTCTGCCGCTAACCTCAACGCAACGCACAGGAGAGTCCACCTCCCCGCCACCCGCACACGCTACGGCTGAAACTCAGCTCCGCGCGCGGTACGGCGCCGAGTTCAGGACGCCCGCTCCGACCGGCTCCGAACTCGGTCCGACCGGAGAATCGGTTTCGGCTCCGCCAGTGCCGCCTCCCGCGGCAGCACCTGCCTTGTCGACGGTGGTATCGACACTGCCCCCGGCTCCTCCTCCGGTCTTGGTCGGTCTAGCCCCAGCACCCCAGAGCGAGGGGCCGAGCGCCTATGGGATCGTCGACGAACCGGCGCGCATCGTTATCCGAGCCACTGTCGAGAGTTGGATCAAGATACGCGACGCCAATCAAACCGTGCTTCTCGAGGGTTTCCTCAAGGCGGGCGAGAGCTACCGCGTGCCGGATAGGCCCGGTGTGTCGATGCGCACCGGCAATGCCGGCGGTCTCGATATCACGGTCGACGGCAAACCGGTGCCTCCGATCGGTCGAATGGGCGCGGTCCGAAATGTCTCGCTCGAACCCCAAGCGCTGATCTCGGGGACGGCAGTCGGCGGGTGAATTCGGCCTTGATTGAGTAGTGGCCGGTTATGGGGCTAAGCCGAATTAGGACAGCACCCTTGATTGTCCTCTGGTGTCAAACCTGTCTATAAGCCGTTGACAGCCTATCAGCTGCGCGAGATTTGACGATGAGTGTCAGGCCCTATCGCGACATCCAACGCCGTGCGTGTCGCCAGATCCATGTCGGCCAGGTACCGGTTGGCGGCGACGCACCGATTACGGTGCAATCGATGACCAACACCGTAACGAGTGACGTAGCGGGGACAGTCGCACAGGTCCGTGCGCTCCAGTCTGCCGGGGCGGATATCGTTCGTGTTTCCTGCCCCGACCAGGAGTCCGCACTGGCTTTGAAGGAGATCGTGCGGCAAGTGACGGTGCCGATCGTCGCCGACATTCACTTCCATTACAAACGGGCGATCGAAGCGGCGGAGAGTGGTGCGGCGTGCCTGCGGATCAATCCCGGCAACATCGGCTCAGCGGTGCGCGTCCGCGAGGTGATCAAAGCGGCAAAGGATCACGGCTGCTCAATGCGGATCGGCGTTAATGCTGGCTCGCTCGAACGCGATCTCCTCGAACGCTACGGAGAACCGTGCCCCGAAGCCATGGTCGAAAGCGCGCTCAACCATGCCAAGATCCTCGAGGACAACGACTTCTTCGAGTTCAAGATCTCGTGCAAAGCTTCCGACGTGTTTCTCGCGGTCGCCGCCTATCAGCAGCTCGCCGAAGCCTGCGACTACCCCCTGCACCTCGGGATCACCGAAGCGGGCGGTCTGCGCAGCGGTACGGTCAAGTCCTCGATTGGGCTCGGCATGCTGCTGTGGTCGGGGATCGGCGACACGATCCGGGTTTCGTTGTCGGCCGATCCGGTCGAAGAGGTCAAAGCCGGTTTTGAGATGTTGAAGTCGCTAAACCTGCGCCGCCGAGGGGTCACCGTCATTTCCTGCCCGTCTTGCGCCCGGCAGCAATTCGAAGTGATTAAGACGGTCGAGCGCCTCGAAGAGCGCCTCGCCCATATCACCACGCCACTGACGGTCTCGGTTATCGGCTGCGTGGTCAATGGTCCGGGCGAGGCGCGCGAGACCGATATCGGCTTGACCGGCGGTGGGAACGGCACGCATCAAGTCTATATCAGTGGGCTGACCGATCACCGGTTAAAAAACGCCGACATCGTCGATCATCTCGTCGAACTGATCGAGAAGAAGGCGACCGAACTGGAGGCTGCACGGGCCGCCGCCGAACCCGCCCTGGAGCCCACCAGATAGTTCAACAGAACCGCGCTCAGGCGGCCGCAAAGCGGGCGGAGCGAGTCTCGCTGCAGAACACGCGGGTGGCAACGGCGACGATCAGCGCCACTCCGACGAGCGGCGCGACAGGAACGTGCGAAACCTCGGCGAAGTCACGTGGATCCAACAGCAGCAGGAAAGATCCGGCCAGCGCCACCTTCTCCCATACCCGGAGTTCGTCTCCGTTGCGGGCGCTGACGAGCCAAACCACTGCGACCGCAGCCAACATCAAATCATAGATCAGAATTACCGGGATCGCGACCAACGTCGCCGCTGCGAGGGTCGCCGCCCTGATGGGTAGGGCGTGGCCAGAGCGCCAGACGAAGCCCACCAACAGACCCGCCGATAGCGTCGCCCCGGCTTGCACGGCATAGGCCGTTGTGGAGTTCCCGCCGAGCAGCAGTACCGCGCCGAATGGGCTGACGAGCCCGCCGAACGCGACGCGCCCAGATTCGTAAGTGGCGTGCGAGGCAGCAACGGTCGTGAAAAAATCGCTCCACGTAACCCAGCCAAACAGCATCAGGGAGGACAAGCAAAGTCCAGCCGCCGCGGCAAAGGCTGCAATGAACGCACGCCAATGGCCCCCTGCGGCAAGCGCCACCGGAACCAGTAGGCCGAAATGCGGTTTGTAGCAGAGCGCGCCGAATAGCAAGCCCGCGGCGATCGGCCGACGGTCAATGCAAAGCGTCCCCGCCCCGAATAGCGCCGCCGTAAGAAATGCATTCTGACCCAAGCCGAGCGTCCAAAACACGGCTGGAAATGCCAATATCGGGACGAGCCCTGCAAAACTACACTCGTCCAGAATGCTGCGCACAACAATTAGATAAAGAATGAGGGTCGCCCCTTCGAAAACCAAGAACGCCACCAGATAAGGCAGACGCGCAAGGGGGGCGCAAAGCAGTAGGAAGACCGGCGGGTAGTAAAAGAACCGGTATTCGACGCCGGATTCGGTTGCTCGCTCTTCGGCAGCACCATGCGCCGCCTGGTCATAGACGAGTTCCGGCGTACCGGCGTCGGCCAAGCTTCCAGCCGCATAAAAGCTGACGAAATCGGTGCTCGTGGGCGCACTGAGCGGTGTGATCAGGCCGTGAGTTCCCGCAACAAGGAACAGAAAGCAGCTGATCTCGATCGCGAGCAGGATCCCGCAATAAGAGACGATGCGGCCGTGGTCCAGCGAATTGCCCAGCGCGCGGTAAAAACGCAACCCCGCCGATACCATCGGCTCTCCGACTTCCGTTTGGATGACTCGAACCAATTCCGAGCGATTATCGGCAAGCTTAAGCGCGCGGCGTTAGAAAAGAATTGAAGCGGACGCCTGGGAGAACTGCGCCTGCACCGAAATGCGGCGGGGAAACAGGTTCCCGGGCAGTGTCGAGAGGAGGATTTGCCGCTCGGCCCCCCAACGCCGATTGCTCCTCATTCCCCAGAGTAGCAGTATGGTTACTGCATCTGGAGCCGTCGATGTAATCTTCTTCTAAAAAGTTACATGATAAGTCCGAAAAATTAAAGCTTTGGCAATAGTTATGACTTGATATCTGGGAACCACTCTATATGTCGGAGATTAAGATGGCGAGTTGCGTATCATTCTTGCTGGGCTCGGTCGGGGGGAAGGGGGCGAGAAACGAGATTGTCTGCCGGCTGATGGAGGACGAAAGCGGCGTTACGGCGATCGAATATGGGCTGATCGCCGCGCTAATCGCAATCGCCGCCATCGCCATGATGGCGCTTGTCGGCACCAACCTGACCAATACGTTCAGCTTGATCGCCAGCGATCTCTAGGGTCGAGGGGATGTTGCGCTGCGGGTCCGTGCGGCCCGCAGTGTCATTCCCGGCAAATAAATTGCGGAAGTAGGCCGCGCGGCTGCTGCTCTCGGCGGCCTCCGCTTTCGCGAACGACCACCGAGCGCCGCTTCCCTCTCGAACCCCCGGTTGACGTCGGCCAGGCTGTGCCCTGATCATCGCTCGTCCGCGACCTCCATCGACGGACGGTGAAGAGGGATGCACCGATGGCGATTTCGACCGGTTTGGCGATGAGCTGGGACGAATGGCACAAGCACGACGCCCTGGCGCTTGCGGATCGAGTTCGAGCAAAAGAGCTCACCGCTAAGGAACTGTCTGCGCAAGCGGCGGAAGCCGTCGGGCGGCTCGATCCCGCGATCGAGGCGGTGCTTGGGATTTACGAGGATGCCGTCGCCGATCCCGACAAGGACGGCCCGAGCAAGACGGGTCAGCTCTACGGTGTCCCGATGCTGCTCAAGGACCTCGGCTCCGGTCTCGCCGGCCGCACGCAAGAATCGGGCTCCCGGCTGTTCCGGGATCACGTCGTCAAAGCAACGGACCCGCTGGTCGCCAATTACCTCCGGGCCGGGCTGGTTCCGATCGGTCGGTCGACGACACCCGAATTCGGGATGACCTTCGACACGACGACCGATTACCTCGGCCGGGTCAAAGTGACGCGCAATCCCTGGAACCCGGAGCGAACACCGGGCGGCTCCTCGGGCGGCTCCGCCGCGGCGGTTGCCTCCGGGGTGGTGCCGATCAGCATGTCCTCCGACGGCGGTGGGTCGACGCGTATTCCGGCCGCATTCTGCGGTCTGGTCGGGCTCAAGGCGACACGCGGCCGCGTGCCTCGCCCGTTGGCCCAGAGCGAATACATCAGCCGTATCAGCATTGACGGCGTCGTCACTCGCACGGTTCGCGACACCGCAGCAGCTTACGATTACCTGACCCACACCCCCAACGGCGGCAGCTTCATCCCAATGGGGCAACCCTCCGGAACTTATCTCGCGACCGTCGAACGCGATCCGGGACCGCTGAAGATCGGATTGTCGACCGGCGGCTGGGGACGGAGGACATCGACCGATCCCGAAGTGGCCGAGCGCGTCCGCACAGTGGCCCGGCTGCTCGACGGGCTGGGCCATCTGGTCGAGGAGCTCGACGACCGATCGATTTGCGACTGGACGACGTTGTGGTCCGCCTACACCATCGGCTGGATCGGCAGCCGGGCACAATTCGCCACAACGGCCAAGGAGCGCCAGCTCGACCCAAGGCGACTCGAGCAATATCTCGGCCCGATGGTCTACCGCCACTATCTCGCCGCCGAGCGTTACGACAAATTCGCCATCTGGAAAATGATGGCCGACAACAACACGGTCACTCGAGAGTTCGGCAGGCTTATGGAAAGGTTTGACCTGTTGCTGGTGCCGACTATGGCGATCCGCGTACCGAAAGCGGGTGGCCCCTACTCGCTGCTGCGCGACGAGGAGCTCGACCCCTGGTTCGACCGGCTCTGCGACGCCTGCCGCTACACGATGCCGGCAAACGAGACCGGTCTGCCGGGCATCTCGCTGCCGGCCGGCCTCGACCGGGACGGGTTGCCGATCGGCGTGCAATTTTACGGCAATTTCTGCAGCGAGGATTTGCTGTTGCAGATCGCCACTCAGATCGAACGTGCACGCCCGGAGTGGTTCGGCGCCGTCCCAGGGACACATGTCGGGATGGTTAATTAAGGCGCTTGGTGGAACTA
>Ga0318506_10000348_pt1 | contig 9379 bp, 10 predicted proteins | sample GRESIP084b2f19_FD_203660 | JGI IMG/M metagenome (GOLD analysis project Ga0318506, IMG submission 203660) | Tropical soil microbial communities from Luquillo Experimental Forest, Puerto Rico - GRE.SIPMG.084b2f19 | ecosystem: Environmental > Terrestrial > Soil > Tropical forest > Bulk soil... | reverse complement strand
GTAACAGCCGCCGAGCCGGAGATTCCCTGTGCGTTTGCGGCGATGGGAATTGCGACGGCCATGGCGACAAGCAAGGTCAACCATTGCCGGATCTTCAAGCCGGCTTTGACAAAGCCGCTCAGGTGATCATTCATTCTTGCCCCAGACCCCTCGCGCGGCGATGGATCAAGCGCCGCAATGGTGACCAAAGTGTGGATGCTGACTACGTCTCATTCGGCGTCGGGCTGATTTTCCGGACGCGCTCGGTCGAATGCAGGCAACGCCAGACAAGCGCGATCGACGCCGACGATTCTCGGAAACTTCTCGAGCGGGACTTTCAGCCGTCTGGCGTTGTTGACCTGCGGCACGAGGCAGATATCGGCGAGCGTGACCGTGCTGCCGCAGGCGTAAGGGCCAGGCGTGATTAGCTGTTCCAGTGCTTCAAATCCGGCGACCACCCAGTGGTGGTACCAGGCGTCGATCGCGGTTTGCTCCTGCCCCATATTATTCTTCAGATAACGCAACGGGCTGGTATTGTTGAGCGGATGAATATCGCAGGCGATGAGATCGGCGATCGCGCGCACGTGAGCGCGTGCGATCGGATCCTTCGGCAACAGCGGCGGCTGAGGATGCGTTTCATCTAGATATTCGATAATGGCGAGCGACTGTATCAAAACGTCGCCACCGTCGGTGACGAGAGCCGGGACGCGCATCTGCGGGTTGACCGCGCGAAATGCCGGCAATTTGTTGTATCCGCCATCCTTGACCAGATGAACTGAGGCCGTCTCGTAGCTAATGCCCTTGAGATTAAGCGCAATCCGCACGCGGTAAGCGGCCGACGAGCGGAAGAAGGAATAAAGTTTCACATTGCCCTCATATTACCAGCATCCATGTTCTGACCGGCGCCGTCCTGCTCGATTGCTTCGGCGACAAGCTGCGCCGACCGGTCAGTGATTCGCTGTAGTGCGCGTTGGAACGCGTCGCGGTCGCTGGGCGACAAAATGTCGGTTAAGCGGCGGGCGAAATCGAGGGCATGCGGTGCAAGCTCCTCATAGGTCGCCCGCCCGGCGGCAGTCAGCGACAAGAGGGTCTCGCGCATATCGGCGCGGTTGACGCGCCGGGCTAAGAGCTTGCGTTTTTCCAGAAGGGCCACCGCGCGCGACACCTTGGTCTTATGCATATGGGTGTGAGTGCCGATCGCCTTGCTCGTCATCACCCCAAACTGGCCGAGAGTGACCAGCACGCGCCAATCGGGAATCCCGATGCGATAGCGACGTACGTAAACCCGCGACAGCGCTCGGGAGACTAAAGTGGCCACGACGTTAAGCTGGTAAGGCAAAAATTGTTCGAGCTTAAGCGGCGCTCCGCGCATCGCCGCGTTCGGTTTGGTGGGGATTTCGCTGCGTAAGGCGTTCTGGCCGGTCATAGGGCGAAGATGAACGATGTTGCTCGTCCGTGCAACGGCACTGGGCCGATTTCAGCCCAAGTTAGGTGCGCCAACACAAATGCAATTCGGCTAATTCAGCGCGAACACTCTATAGCGACGAATTCGCCGCAATGGTCACCGCCGCATGAATTGCCGCCGGCCACAGTCGCCGTAATCGCGCCAGCAATATCGTCCCGCTCCACTTTGCGGAATGAAAGCGCCTGCACATATTCGTGCGAGTGGCCATAGGCGTTAGCCACCGTCGTACCGCATGCGGCATTGGAGACGAGGCAGCGGTCGACACCGTAATCGTTGGCGTCGTTGGCAATGATGAACATGCGTTGTTCGGCCTGGGCGCTGCTGCAGAGAAACGAGGCTGCGAAAGCGGCTGCCGCGGCGACACAACGCATGATTTCCCCCAACGCAACACAATCGACGGACGGCGTTGAAGCCGTTTACCTGTCCCTCGATTGAGCATGCGTCACTAGGGTTAAGCCTTCTTTAAGCCGCGCCATTCAAAGAAAGTTCGCTAGGCATTTAACCGGCCCGGTTATGCGGAATGGAGCCGGCGGGACTGCTGGCAAGGAAGCTGGCAAGACGGCTGTCAAGACGGCTGTCAAGACGAGGGGCCCTTGACGGCATGTGCCGCCTCGACCATTGTGCATTGCATGAACGGACGCCACGTCTGCGGCATTTGCCGGGAGATTATTCGCTAGCGTCAAACGCTGGCTGCGGCCGTCTTTTTCTCATCCCCGAGACCCAGACACGCCCGGCCAGCAGGCCGGTGGGTGTGCGCGTTTTAATTTGTGCCGGGTTGTGACCGGCGCTGAGCCGTACAGGTTGATTGCTTATGGAGCTTAAGCTCTACGATACGCTTAGCCGCGAAAAGCGCGTCTTCACGCCGCTAGATCAGTCAAACGTGCGCATGTATGTCTGCGGCCCGACGGTTTACGACTTTGCCCATATCGGCAATGCGCGGCCGGTGATCGTGTTCGACGTGTTGTTTCGGCTCTTGCGCCATATCTACGGCACTGACCATGTCACTTATGTCCGCAACATCACCGACGTCGACGACAAGATCAACGCCCGCGCTGCGCAGGAATATCCGGCGCTGCCGTTGAACGAGGCAATCCGAAAAGTCACCGAAACGACTGATCGGCAATTCCACGAAGATGTCGCGGCGCTCGGCTGCCTGCCGCCGACGGCCGAACCGCGGGCGACCGAGCACATTGCCGAAATGCGCGTGTTGATCGAACGGCTGGTGCAATCCGGCAACGCCTATGTCGAAGAGGACCATGTCCTGTTCAGCGTTGAGACAATGCCCGATTACGGGAAGTTGGCGCGGCGCTCGCTCGACGAAATGATCGCCGGCGCACGCGTCGAGGTGGCGCCGTACAAGCGCGCACCGATGGATTTCGTTTTGTGGAAGCCGTCGAAACCGGGCGAGCCTGCTTGGCCGTCGCCGTGCGGCATCGCCGTGCCCGGTCGTCCGGGCTGGCACATCGAATGCTCGGCCATGGCGGACAAATGGCTATGGAGTAACGCGCTTTCCAAACTTTCAGAAAGCGGGCTCGCGCATCCTCATCAATTCGACATTCACGGCGGCGGCGTCGATCTCGTTTTTCCGCATCATGAAAATGAAATCGCGCAGTCGCGCTGCGCCTTTCATACCTCGGGCATGGCGAATTACTGGGTGCACAACGGTTTTCTCCAGGTCGAAGGCGAGAAGATGGCGAAGTCACTCGGTAACTTCGTCACGATCCGCGATTTACTGAAGGACTGGCCGGGCGAGACGGTGCGCCTGGCCATGCTGCTGACGCATTATCGCCAGCCGCTCAACTGGACGACAAATGCGCTGCGCGAAGCCTACCGAACTCTGGATCACTGGTATGAACTCACCGGCGATACAAAGCCCGGTATGTTGTGTGCGGACACGATTGGTGCGCTCGCCGACGATTTGAATACGCCCAAAGCCATCGCTGCCCTGCACGAGCTGCGCGCCGAAGCAGCTAAAGGGAGCAAAATGGCTTGCGCCTCTCTCAAAGCAAGCGCGCAGCTTATCGGTCTGTTGCAGGAAACCGGCGCCGAATGGGCAAGCTTTCGGCCGGCATCGATTGCAGTGGACGAAAACAAGGTGACAGCGCTAATTGCGGCGCGTAACGCTGCACGGCAAATGAAGAATTTTCAGGAATCCGATCGCATTCGCGACGAACTGACGAGAATGGGCGTTGTCTTGAAGGACACAAAGGACGGTACGACCTGGGAGATCGCGCGATGAACCCGCGCCCGTTGCCGCAACTGGCGATGCGTCCGATGCTGCCGACCGACGTGCCGCTGCTCGCCGAGATTTTCCGCGCCGCAATCGAGGAATTGACCGCCGACGATTATAGCGAGGCGCAACAGGAGGCTTGGGCGTCGGCCGCCGATGACGAGGAGGCGTTCGGCGCCAAATTGGCGCACGAGTTGACGCTGGTTGCGACCTACTGCGGTGCCGCGGTCGGCTTTGCCGCGCTCGCTGAGAACAGGCGGATCGACATGCTCTATGTTCACCCCGCCGCTTCCGGACAAGGGGCAGGGGCGATGCTGTGCGACGCACTGGAAAAGCTCGCGGCCGCACGCGGTACCGAGGAAATCAGCGTGGATGCCGGCGACTCCTCACGCAGCTTTTTTGAAAAACGCGGGTTTTCCGCGCAAAGCCGCAATACGGTGTCGCTTGGCGGCGAGTGGCTCGCCAATACGACCATGACAAAGCCTCTCGGTGGGCAAGGGAGGAACTCATGAAACGCCCGGAGACGCCGTTTCCGCGACACTGGCTTTATTATCTGATCTTGAAATACGCAGTGATCGGTGCGGCAGTGGTCGTCTCGCTCTACACGATCTACCGGCTCTATCGCGGTTAGTGGTATGGCGCGCGAACGGCTCTATTTGTTCGATACCACTTTGCGCGATGGCGCGCAAACGAACGGCGTCGACTTCACGCTGACCGATAAGCTTACTATCGCCGGCATGCTCGATGAGCTCGGCGTCGATTACATCGAGGCTGGCTATCCCGGCGCCAATCCGATCGACACCAGTTTCTTCTGCGAGCGCCGGCCGATCCACGCACGTGTCACCGCCTTCGGCATGACGCGCCGCCCAGGCCGGTCGGTATCCAACGATCCCGGCCTGGTGGCGCTATTGGACGCGCAGGCGGATGCGATCTGCTTCGTTGCCAAAAGCTGGGACTATCATGTACGGATTGCACTCGAGACAACCGAGGATGAAAACCTCGCCTCGATTCGCGACAGCGTGCGCGCGGCGAAGACAAAAGGACGCGAAGTCCTGCTCGACTGCGAGCATTTCTTCGACGGCTACAAGGCTAATCCCGCCTATGCGCTCGCCTGCGCCAAGGCCGCGCATGCCGAGGGAGCGCGCTGGGTGGTGCTGTGCGACACCAATGGCGGTACGCTGCCACATGAAGTTGAGCACATCGTCGCCGAAGTCTGCAAAATCATACCGGGCGATCGCGTCGGCATTCACGCCCACAACGACACCGAGGAAGCCGTAGCCAATAGTTTCGCAGCGGTACGCGCTGGCGCGCGGCAGATTCAGGGAACACTCAACGGATTGGGCGAGCGCTGCGGCAACGCCAATCTCGTCTCCATCATCCCGACGCTAAAGCTCAAGCCCGAATATGCCGATAAATTCGAGATCGGGGTGAGCGACGACGCGCTCGGGCGCATCATGCGTATGTCACACGGGCTCGACGAATTGCTTAACCGGGCACCGGACCGTCACGCGCCTTATGTTGGCGAAAGCGCGTTCGCGACCAAGGCCGGAATTCATGCTTCTGCGATCGTCAAGGAGCCGAAGACGTATGAGCACATCGCGCCTGAACGGGTCGGCAACAAGCGCAAACTCCTCGTCTCCGATCAAGCCGGCCGATCGAACGTCTTGGCAGAGCTCGAACGCATTGGCTTGTCGCTCGACAAAGACGATCCGCGTGTGACACGACTCCTCGACGAGGTGAAAGAACGTGAAGCGATCGGCTACGCCTACGAGGCGGCTGACGCGTCATTCGAGCTTCTGGCGCGGCGTATGCTCGGCCAGGTCCCGCACTATTTCGATGTCGAGAAGTTCGACGTCAATGTCGAGCAGCGCAATAACGCCAAGGGCGAGCGCGTCACCGTGAGCCAAGCGGTGGTGAAACTCAAAGTCGGCGACGAAGAACTGATCTCCGTGGCTGAAGGCATTGGCCCGGTGAACGCTCTTGATCTCGCCTTGCGCAAGGACCTTGGCAAATATCAGAGTTTCATCACCGGGCTCACATTGACCGATTATCGTGTCCGTATCCTCAACGGCGGCACGCAAGCGGTCACGCGCGTGCTGATCGAGAGCACCGATGAAAGCGGCGATCTTTGGCGAACGGTCGGTGTTTCAGCAAATATCATCGACGCGTCGTTCCAGGCGCTGATGGATTCCATTGTCTATAAGCTCATGAAATCCGGCGCGCCGGTCTAATTGCTTTCTTTCTTCGCCCTAGCTGCGAATTGGAGGGCTCGCATGATCGATCATGTCTCCGTTGCGGTGCGCGACCTTAACAAAGCCGAGTCCTTCTACGCCGCGCTGCTGGCGCCACTCGGGATGCGAAAATTGCGCGAATGGCAGAATGCGGCGGTCGGCTTCGGCAAGAAATATCCGGAGTTTTGGATTAACCGGCGCGAGGCGATGGATCGCGTCGCTACGGACAGCGGCGTCCATATTTGTCTGCGCGCCACTGACACCCGCGCCGTCGAGGATTTCCATGCCGCAGCGCTCAAGGCCGGTGGTACATCGGACGGCGCACCAGGCGTGCGAGCGCAATATCACACCGACTATTACGCGGCGTTCATTCGCGACCGGGACGGCAACCGCATTGAAGCAGTAACGTTTCTGCGCAGCGATACGGCGCAGTAAATCCAAGCGGCCAATATATTTCGCCTTGAACGCGCGGCCGGCTACAACCGCTCGGCGGGAATCGCCATTGCTTCTTCCGCTTCCGCTCGGCCGAGCGCCGCTCGGCGCAAAGTCGGCAAAATATCTTCGACCCGCTCCGCCACCAGGAAATTGACGGCAAGCGATTCGGGCACGAATGCGCGTTCGCGCATATGCGTAATGAGCGTCAGCAGCGGGTCCCAATAACCGTTGATATTGGCGATCAAGATCGGCTTACGATGGCGGCCGAGCTGGGCCCAGGTCAGTTGCTCGACCAGCTCCTCGAGCGTGCCGATCCCGCCCGGTAAAGCGACAAAAGCATCGGCGCGCTCAAACATCGTGCGTTTGCGATCGTGCATATCGCGGGTGACGATGAGCTCTTGGCCGAGCCGGCGCGGCCGCTCACGCTGGGTGAGAAACTCAGGAATAATTCCGGTTGCCTTGCCATCATGCGTCAGCACGGCATGGGCAAGTATGCCCATCAAGCCAACCGAACCACCGCCGAAAACAAGACGCACGCCATTTTCGGCAAGAATTTTGCCGAATTGAGCAGCCGCTTCACCGAAAATCGGCTCGGCTCCGGGACTCGATCCACAATAGACACAAACCGCGTTAATTTTGTTCATGGATAAATTCTCATTAAGCGATACATGTGGCGTCGATTCTTGCTGCCTGCAAGCGCTATTTTGATGGGAGAAGTACGCCGACGGTGCAAGTGGACAAGAAAACGGAAACTCTGTGAAAACGAAGAACTGCCGGCTCCGTTCCCTGCCGACAACGCTCGGCTATCGCTTCCGCCACACCGCTTCACGCGCGCGGCATTAACGAAATCACGCGCGGCGAAATACTGGCTCCGCGTCGGCGGCAGTGAGGTCCGCAAGCGGCGTTTCGCCGGCGACCGCGGTCTGGCCTTCACCGGCCAAGACTCGCGTGCCCTCAGGAAGATAAACATCGAGCCGTGAGCCGAAGCGTATCATTCCGATGCGCTGGCCGGCACCGAGCGTCTCGGTCTCGCGCACGAAACAAACAATGCGGCGCGCAACCAGTCCGGCAATTTGGACGACCGCAACGCGTCGTCCGCTGCCGGTGCCAATAACGAAAGCGTTTCGCTCGTTATCCTCGCTCGCCTTGTCAAGATCGGCGCTGATGAACTTGCCGGCGCGATAGACGATGCGCTCGATTCTCCCCGCAACCGGACTGCGATTGATGTGGCAGTCGAACACGCTCATGAAGATCGAGATGCGTGGCAGTGGCCGATCGCCAAGTTCAAGTTCTTTCGGTGGCATCACGCTGGCAATTTGGCACACGCGGCCGTCCGCCGGCGCTACGACGATGCCTTCGCGGAGCGGCGTTACCCGTTGCGGATCACGAAAAAAATAGGCGCACCATAGCGTCGCGATGACGGCAATCCAACCGAGCGGCGGCCACACCCAGAATAAAACAAGGGCGGCCAAAGCAAAGCCGCCGATGAAGGGGTAGCCTTCCGAGTGGATCGGTGCGAGTTGTTGACGAATTGAGTCGGCGATCGACATTAAAATTTGCGTGCCTATGTGGTTTCGTTTTGCATCACTTCGAGCAGCGGAGCATGATATATACCGTACCGTAACGGGCCGCTCATTCGGCGGCGTCTGCGGCTGGAAGCAAATCCGGGCGCGGCTCGCTTTCCTCGGGTAATTGCGGCGGATTGCGATTCGGTGCGCCACCGTCATCGCCGACTTCAGCCAGAATATCGCGGGCAAGCTGCGCCTCGCGTTGCCGGTTCCACATGCTGGCATAAAGACCGCCCAGGTCGATCAGTTCGCGATGCGTGCCGCGCTCGACGATGGCGCCGCGATCGAGCACCAGAATTTCGTCGGCATTGACGATCGTTGAGAGGCGGTGGGCAATGACCAAGGTGGTGCGGTTTTCGGCGACGCGATCGAGCTCGTCCTGAATGTCTTTTTCAGTGTGGCTGTCGAGCGCCGATGTCGCTTCATCAAGCAACAAAATTGGCGGTCCTTTGAGGATCGTGCGTGCGATCGCGACGCGCTGTTTTTCGCCGCCGGAAAGCTTCAGGCCGCGTTCGCCGACCTCGGTTTCATAGCCTTTCGGCGTGCGGCGTATAAAACCGTCGATCTGCGCTTGACGTGCCGCTTCCTCGACTTCGCTGTCGCTCGCATCCCAACGCCCGTAGCGAATATTGTAACGGATCGTGTCGTTAAACAGGACCGTATCCTGCGGGACCATGCCGATTGCCGCGCGCAAGGAGGTCTGCGTGACCTCGCGAATATCTTGATCGTCGATCAGGATACGGCCGCCGGTGACATCGTAGAAGCGGAACAGCAGCCGTGAAATCGTCGATTTGCCAGCGCCCGAGGGTCCGACAATCGCCACGGTGCGCCCGGCGGCGACGTCAAAGCTCAAACTCCCAAGAATCGGCCTGGCCGCTTCATAGGCGAATGAAACATCCTCGAACCGGATGGTGCCGGCGCGCACCTGTAGCGGCTGCGCGCTGGGGGTGTCGGTGATTTCCGGCTTCCGCGCCAACAGCGAGAACATTGTCTCGATATCTATGATTGCCTGCTTGATCTCGCGATATACCATGCCCATGAAATTCAGCGGCGTGTAGAGCTGAATCATCATCGCGTTGATCATCACGAAGTCGCCGATGGTGTTGGTGCCGCGCGCAATGCCGTAAGCGCAAAGCACCATCGCCGCGGTGAGGCCAATGGTGAAAATGACTGCCTGTCCGGCATTGAGCACTGCGAGCGAAACATAGGCCTTGACGCTGGCGTCCTCGTAACGCGCCATCGACCGGTCGTAGCGTTTCGCCTCGCGCATTTCGGCGGAGAAATATTTAACGGTTTCGTAATTCAACAACGAGTCGATCGCCTTGGCATTGGCGTCGTTGTCGCTATCGTTCATTCTGCGGCGAATGTTGATGCGCCATTCGGTGGCGTAATAGGTGAACAGCATATAGCAGATCACCGTTACGGCGATCAGGGCGACGTAGCGCCAATCGAAATGAAACAGCAGCACTGC
>Ga0318506_10000337_pt1 | contig 9474 bp, 9 predicted proteins | sample GRESIP084b2f19_FD_203660 | JGI IMG/M metagenome (GOLD analysis project Ga0318506, IMG submission 203660) | Tropical soil microbial communities from Luquillo Experimental Forest, Puerto Rico - GRE.SIPMG.084b2f19 | ecosystem: Environmental > Terrestrial > Soil > Tropical forest > Bulk soil | place... | reverse complement strand
CCCTTGACTCGCCCGGCGGCTCGATCTTGATCACGTTGGCGCCCCAGTCGGCGAGCTGGCGCACCGCGGTCGGCCCGGCGCGGGCATGACACAGATCGAGGACGGTGAAACGGGAGAGCGGCAGCGATCCAATGCTCACAACAATGTTCCTCCGGTTTGCGTGGAGTACGTTACTGAACTTTCACCCGCCGCGCGCGGCCAGGTCAAGGTTCTGAGCGGGCCGTTTGGGGAAAAGCCAGCCCGCGCCAGCCGATCATCTGTGCGCTAGCATGCCCTCGATTACAGGCAATAGGCGCCCCGCGACGATCCGATGACCGACCGGGTCCAGGTGCTCACCATCGACGAGATGTGATCGGTCAGAGCACGACAACGAGACTGCATCATAACGGCGCGCAAGCGCAGCTTGGGCATCGTCGTCGCCACATAGCACGACTTGGATTCGCTGCGCTCGTAACCGGCTTACAATCGCTTCAACATTGGCCAGATGTTGCTCGACGCTTAGGCCATGCTTCCTTGATCGGAAATCGTTTCCTCCCGGCTGAAGAATGGTGATTTTTGTGCCTGCAGGGATCACCGAATCCATGCGAAAAAGCATACCGGTGGTGGTGTCCCCATCGACCCCTGCATTGATGACCTGAACATCAAATCCGTCGGCGCGCAGCATGTTTTCCAGCTGGGCCGGAAACGCTTCGCTGAGGAGAACGCCCTTTCCATGTATGCCGCTGGCGCCGAGGGCGACAACGTAAGTCGGCTCCGCGCTCGCCGCGCGACCGAATAGGCCGCCCACCAGAAGAAATGCGGCCACCTTGGTTGACCTTTTTGGGAACATGATATCTCCTGGCTGTACCCCCGCATAGTCGGTGCGGTTCAGCGGGAATAATCCCGACGACGGCTAATCCGAACGGTTCCCCTCTGGTTGAGGGCCGAGATAGCGCGCACGTGGGCGGATCAGGATACCGCTTTCATATTGCTCGATCGCGTGAGCGATCCAGCCGACAGTGCGGCCAAGCAAGAAGATGCCGAGCGCGGCCTCTCGCGGAAGATCGAGCCCGAGCGCAACCGCGGCCAAGGCAAAATCGACATTGGGGCGGCGCCCGGTCAAGCGAAACCCTGCCTCTGCCGCCGTTTCGAGCAATCCGCGGGTTTCGGGTGCGGCCTGCTTTAAGGCGCTGAGGATCGCAGTGGCCCGCGGGTCGCCCTCCGGGTAGAGGGGCTGCCCAAACCCCGGGAGGCGCTCGCCGCGCGCCAGACGGCCCGCCATGACCGTCATCGGGTCGTCGCCCTCGACCAGTTCGCGGAGGAGCCCCTCTGCACGTGCCGTCTCACCGCCATGGCGGTGGCCGGACAATGCGCTCAGTGCCGCCGCCACCACGGCGTACGGGCTTGCACCAGTCGAGGCGACGCAGCGCGCGACAAAGGTGGACGCGTTGAGCTCGTGATCGGCGATCAGCGCCAGGCAACGGCGGAGAAGATCTGCTCCCGCTGGGCCCAGCTTCCAGGCCGCAGCGAGCCGAACGTGGATGGGCTCACGGGAAGGCAAAGCGGGGGCTACGCAGGCGGTCAGCTCGCCCAAAATTCGCCAGCCGATGCGGGTGGTCCGGGCCCGGGTAAGCTCGACCGCAGGCGGTGCCTCGTCGCCGAGCGCAATGATCCGCAATTGGCAGCGCTCGATCACCCCCGACGCCGAAGCTGCGGTAGCCAAGCGGATCGCTCCGTCTTTATCGGCGACTTCAGCGCCCACCGGATCGAGCCACAGCAGCTTTGCGATCTCCTCGAGCGTCGCCGCGTCGGAGAGCCGAACGGCGTCCCGCCCCCGGTAATAGAAGCGCCCATCTTCGATCAGACAGATAGACGAGCCGATCACCGGAGTCAGCGCGTGCGGATCGGGCGTCCGTGGCGGTCTCGCGCCGGGGCGGGCATCGAGCAGTGCCTCGACGTCCTGAGCGCGATAGCGCCGCTCGCGCGTGCCGGGGACGACAACCGAGCGCAACCGCCCACGGCTGACATAGGCATAGAGCGTGTCGAGCTTGATACCGAGCCGGTCAGCAGCCTGGCGCGCCGTCAGAAGGATTGCCTGCATAGATTGATTTCAGAATCAAGGTTGACATCAAGTCGATACATCTATCCTGTAAGGCATCTATCCCGGAGGATCCCATGACCGCGACGACCAATCTTTTATGGCCAGAGCTGCCCGTTTTGGAACCGACGATCGGCCGACCCATGACCGATATTCGCGGTCTCGATAAAAAGGCGGGGTGCTACGCCTATGATCCCGCGTTGGGGGAAACCGGAATCTGCCGGTCGAAGATCACCTATGTCGACGGCGAGAACGGAATTCTGCTTTATCGCGGCTATCCGATCGCCGAGCTTGTCGAGCAGTGCAGCTATCTCGAAATCTGCTGGTTGCTGCTCAACGGTGAACTGCCGACTGCGGCGCAGCTCGAGCAATTCACATACGACATTGTCCATCACACGATGGTAAACGAGCAATTGCATGCGATCTACCGCGGCTTCCGCCGCGACTCGCACCCGATGGCGGTGATGTGCGGTGTGGTCGGAGCCTTGGCGGCGTTCTATCACGACGGGCTCGACATTTTCGATCCACAGCACCGGATTATCGCCTCGCACCGGCTGATCGCGAAGATGCCCACGATCGCGGCGATGGCGTACAAATATTCACTCGGCCAGCCGTTTGTTTATCCGCGCAACGACCTCGGCTATTCCGAGAACTTCCTCAACATGCTGTTCTCGGTGCCATGCGAAGCTTTCCGTTCGCCGGCGGCCGCGGTGCGTGCGCTCGAGGCGCTGTTGATCGTCCAGGCGGACCACGAGCAGAACGCCTCGACGTCGGCGATGCGACTCGTCGGATCAACTCGGGCGAACCCCTACGCCTGCACTGCCGCGGCAATTGCCGCGCTGTGGGGACCGCTGCACGGCGGTGCCAATGAAGCCGTCCTCCAGACATTGGCGGAGATCGGCAGTGTCGATCGGATACCCGAGCTACTGCGCCGCGCCAAGGACAAGAACGACCCGTTCCGCCTGATGGGGTTCGGCCATCGCGTCTACAAGAGCTACGATCCGCGGGCGAAGGTCTTGCGCCAGCGCTGCTACGAGGCGCTCGACGCGCTCGGCCAGCGTGACGACCCGCTCCTCAAGCTCGCGATGGAGCTGGAAGGCATCGCCCTTGAGGATGATTATTTCATCGAGCGCAAGCTCTATCCGAATGTCGACTTTTATTCCGGCATCATCTTCCGCGCGCTGGGCCTGCCGCCGGCGATGTTCACGCCGGTCTTCGCGGTAGCGCGCACGGTCGGCTGGGTCGCGCATTGGAACGAGATGATCGGCGACCCGGAAACGCGGATCTTCCGCCCGCGCCAGCTCTATACCGGCGCCGCCGAGCGGCCGCTGGTTCCGGCATCGGAGCGGGCGGCGCATCCGCCTCTCGTCGGCTGAGCGCCAGCCCGGGAGCGGCTATTCTCCGGTAATGCCGAGCTTGGCGTGGAGGCAGACGCCGCCCACCGGCTCGCGCGTTCCATCGGAGATCTGGATCCTGTGACAATGAACGTCGTCGAGCAGTTCACGGGCCCGTGCGAGGGCTGCCGGTTCGGTCGGGTAATCTTCCGATCGGGGCACTCCTTCGGGCCACTGCTCTTTGGCCATGGCCGGTGATGAGTCGATATAAGAGATCCGATACGTCATTCCTTCCTCCGAAGATCTTTTCTCCCGATTGCGGTTGCTCCGCCCAACCCCGCATCGGCCGATTGCTAGTCGAACGTCGGTCTCATTTCTCGCGGGGAGGTAGAAATCCGAGTTTACCTTCACTTACAGTTTGCCATCCTTATCACCTCTGAAACGGATGCGGACCGGATGACAAAGAATGTGAATCACTCCTCGGCAGAAAAAAGGCAGAATTGAAAAAAATCTTATCATTGCTTTGTGGTAGGCTCCCCTGCTCCCGGGATGCAAAATCGTTGGAGACGGGTAGAATACTGCAAGCCGCCAAGGTCGCTCGGTGTTGCCGCGACCGCTCGGTGACAACCGCCCGGGGGAGAGATGGCACAACTTCACCCGCAAATACGCGACGTCCTCAAGGTGACGGCCGAGGCAGGGCTTCGGCCGATCGAAGAGATGACCCCCACCGAAGCGCGCGAGCAGATGGAAGCTACCGCGCGCGCACGCAAGGCCGAGCCGCTTCCGGTCGCCAAGATCGAGGAGCGCCTTTTCCCCGGCCCAGGGGGAATGACTCGCATGCGCCTCTACTGGCCGCACCAATCGGCAGCGCCGGTGCCCGCCATCGTCTATTTTCATGGCGGCGGCCACGTCATCGGCAGTCTTGATACGCATGATTTCGTTGCCCGCAACCTCTGCGGCGGGACCGGAGCGATGGTCGCCTCGGTCGATTACCGTATGGGGCCGGAGCATAAATTCCCGGCCGCGGTGGATGACTGCTTTGCCGCCCTCGAATGGGTTCACGCGAATGCCGCAAACCTCGGCGCCGATCCCCGCCGGATCGGCGTTCACGGCGACAGCGCTGGCGGCAATCTCGCGGCCGTCGTCGCCTTGCTCGCCCGCGACGTCGGCGGTCCGCAGCTGCGGCTGCAATCGCTGGTCTACCCGGTCACCGACTATAGTCTCGTCGGCGAAAGCTATGACAGATACTCCAGCGGATACGGCATCCTCACGAGAGCGGCGATGGTCTGGTTTCGCGATCACTACCTCCGCAGCGTGGACGACGCGAGCGACTGGCGCGCCTCCCCGATCCGCACCGTCAACCTCGCGCGAGTGGCGCCGGCGATTGTCATTACGGCGGAATGCGACGTGCTGCACGATGATGGCGAGCGCTACGCCGAGGCCTTGCGCCGCGTCGGCGTGCCGGTCGAGTACAAGGACTTTACCGGTATGATCCATGCTTTTTTCGGCATGGTGCCGGCGGTCGACGACGCGATGAACGCGCAGCGCGTGGTCTGGGCCGCGTTTAAGCGGGCCTTCGCCCAGGCTTGAGGGCTGCGCTCGAGTCGCAGCGCTGCCATTCCTCTCTGACTATCGGATCCGTCTCTCCCGGCAGGCGCAGCGTGTACTCCGCCTCGACCTCCGCGGCCGGTGTCAGCCTGGCGAAGGCCCACACCGCGGCGGCGCGGACCAGCGGCGAGCGATCGTCGAGCCGGTTGCGGGCAGCGGTGATGAGCTGCGAGTCTCCCGCAGGCGCGTTGCCGATCGCGATCAACACGTTGCGAATGAACCGATCCCGCCCGGTGCGCTTGATCGCCGTGCCCGCGAATAGTTTACGAAACGCGGCATCGTCGAGCCCGGCGAGCGCGACCAGGTGCGGTGCCGTCAGCTCTTCTCGCGGCTTGAAATCCGGCTCCCGCGCGGCCTGCGCGAATTTGTTCCACGGGCAGGCCGCGAGGCAATCATCGCAACCGAAGATACGGTTGCCGATCGCCGGGCGCAGCTCGACCGGAATCATCCCCTTGTGCTCGATCGTCAGATACGAGATGCAGCGCCGCGCATCGAGCTGATAGGGCTTGGGGAAGGCCGCGGTCGGGCAGGCGTCGAGACAGCGCCGGCATGAACCGCAATGGTCGGATCCCGCGGCATCGGGTTCGAGTTCGAGGCGCAAATAGATTTCGCCGAGAAACAGCCACGAGCCGAACTGCCGCGACACGAGGTTGGTGTGCTTGCCTTGCCAGCCCAACCCGGCGAGTTGCGCGAGAGGCTTCTCCATTACCGGAGCGGTGTCGACAAACAGCTTCAGCGCGCCTGGCCACTGCTCGTCGATCCAATGCGCGAGATTTTTCAGGCGGCGCTTCAACGTGTCGTGATAATCGCGGCCGCGCGCGTACACCGAAAGGATTCCGCGGTCGGGTGCCCTGGCGAGCGCCAGCGGATCCTCCTCCGGCGCATAGCTGACGCCGAGCACGACCACGGTGCGCGCCTCGAGCCACAGCGCTTGCGGGTCACCGCGTCGTGCTGCGGTATCGGCCAGCCAGCCCATGTCACCGTGATAGCCACGGGCGATGAACTCGCTGAGGCCGGCTCGCGCTTCCTCGGCGAGACGGGCCGCGGCAAAACCCACCGCGTCGAAGCCGCGGGCGAGAGCCCGATCCCGGATCGACTCGCGGATCGGATCCGCCATCGCCCCTCAGCCGCGGCCGCGATAGGGCGGAACTCCCGGGTCGGGGATCCACAGACCGGGAGGCGGCTCGCCGGTCTGATACAAGACATCGATCGGGATGCCGCCGCGCGGATACCAATAGCCGCCGACCCGCAGCCACGCCGGAGCGAGGGCATCGACCAGCCGGCGCGCGATCGTCAGCGTGCAGTCCTCGTGAAATGCCGCGTGGTTCCGGAACGAGCCGAGATAGAGCTTCAGCGATTTGCTTTCGAGGATCGCCGCGTCGGGGACGTAGTCGATGACGAAATGCGCAAAATCGGGCTGACCCGTGACGGGACAGAGCGAGGTGAACTCGGGGCACGTGAAACGGACGAGATAAAGCCTCCCGGGATGCGGGTTCGGCACCGTCTCGAGAACAGCCTCTTCAGGCGAGTGCGGCAGCGCCGTGCGGTGGCCGAGTTGGGTCAGCGTCATTGCCGGCTCTCGAATGCCGCGGCGAACGCCGCGAATGAGCTTGTCTCAATGGCCGCCCGCATCGCCGCCATCAGATCGGCGTAATATTGCAGATTGTGCGCGGTCAGCAGCATGCTCCCGAGGATCTCGCCGGCGCGGCTGAGATGGTGGAGATAGGCGCGGCTGTAGCCGGTGCAAGCCGGACACCGGCATTCCGGGTCGAGCGGCGCCGGGTCGTCGGCATGGCGCGCATTGCGCAGGTTCACGGTGCCGTGCCGGGTAAAGGCCTGTGCGGTGCGCCCTGAGCGCGTCGGCAAAACGCAATCGAACATGTCGATGCCGCGCATGACGGCGCCTACGAGGTCCGCGGGCTTGCCGACGCCCATCAGGTAGCGCGGCCGGTCTTCGGGTAAGGCGCGCACAGTCGCATCGAGCACCGCAAACATCGTCTGCTGGCCTTCGCCGATCGCCAGGCCGCCGACAGCGTAGCCGTCGAAGCCGATATCGATCGCCGTCGCCGCCGATCGCACGCGCAGATCGGGATCGATCCCGCCCTGGACGATGCCTAAGATGCCATGGCCTGACCGGTCGATAAACGCGCGGCGGGAGCGCTCGGCCCAGCGCATCGTCAGCTCCATCGAGCTCTCGACCGCTTCGCGCGACGCCGGATAGGGCGTGCACTCGTCAAACGCCATCGTGATGTCGGCGCCGAGCAGATGCTGGATCGCCACCGACCGCTCCGGCGTCAGTTCGTAGAGACTCCCGTCGAGATGAGAGCGGAACGTGACGCCGGCCTCGGCGATGGTGCGCCGGGCGGCCAGCGACATGACCTGAAAGCCGCCGGAGTCGGTTAGGATCGCGTTGGGCCAATTCATAAACCGGTGCAGGCCGCCGAGCGCGGCGATGCGCTCGGCGCCGGGCCGCAGCATCAGATGGTAGGTGTTGCTGAGAACGATCCGCGCACCGGTCGCGGCGACCCCCTCGGGGGTCATCGCCTTGACCGTGCCGGCCGAGCCGACCGGCATGAAGACCGGCGTGTCGACCACGCCATGCGCCGTCACAAGGCGCCCGCGCCGTGCCGCGCCGTCGCGCTCCAGCACCTCAAACCCGACGCTCACCGATCCTCCCGCGTTCCCGATCTACAATGAATGTTTGTGCCAGTTGTTTCAGTTTGTTGCATCTGCAGCACATCAGCAGCACGAACGCGATGTCGAGCATGGCCGTCCAGATCAGCTCATTCCAGAAAATCCAAACGGGTCGGGTACCGGGCGTTCAACGTATCCTATGGCGAAGCGACCCGTCAGGACACCGGAATCGAGAGACTTACCCGGGTCCGCCGCTCTTCCGGCTACAGCAGCTGTTTCGAATTACTTGGATAATATAGGGAGCAGGATCGAGAGAACCTATCGGGCCGCGACAGATCTGCCGGCCGGTGGCACGCGGTTCACCGCTGGCCGCAGCCGCTTTTCACCCAGGAAGAGCAGAATGGGCGAAGCGATGAAGATCGATGAAGATGTGCCGACGATGATTCCGAAGATGATTGCCAAAGCAAATCCGCGCATCACCTCGCCGCCGATTAGCGCGAGCGGCAGAATCGATAGAACCACGGTCAGCGAGGTCGCGACGGTGCGGCTGAGGGTCTGATTGATGCTGAGGTCGATCAGCGGCCGCAGCGGCATCGACCGGAATTTTGCCGAGGTTCTCGCGGATCCGGTCGTAGACGACGACCTTGTCGGTGACCGAGTAGCCGATCAGGGTCAACAGCGCCGCCACCGAATTGAGGTCGAACTCGATCTGCGTGATGGCGAAGAACCCGATCGTCTTGGTCACGTCGAGGATCAAAGTGACGACGACCCCGACCCCGAACTGCCATTCGAACCGAAACCAGATGTAAAGGAGCACCGCAACGAGCGCGAGAGCGGTCGCCAGCAAGCCGTTGCGAAACAGCTCGCCGCTCACCCGCGCGCCGACGACCTCGACGCGCCGGATTTGCACATCGGGCAGCGCCGCCGCGACTCGGGCCGCGAGCAGCCGCTGCGCGTCCTCGAGCTGGGTCTTGTTGTCGAAGCGGACCAGAACATCCTCGGGAGAGCCGAATTCCTGCACCCTGAGGTCGCCAAGGCCCAGTGGTGCAAAGGCTTGGCGGATCGCGTCGGTCGCAAGCGGATGGGGGCCGCGCAGTTCGACCACGACCCCGCCGCGAAAATCGACGCCGAGATTTAGTCCCGGGTAAAAGAACAGCACCACCGAGATCGTGCTGAGCACCGCGGAATCCGCGTAGTATCATTTGTTTTTAATATATTAGAGCGAATTTCAAAATCGCACCACGCGTCGCCACCCGTTTTTGTGTGCTTGCCACAGTTGTGGCGGCGTGTATTTCTACCCGCATGCCACGTCCTTCCCGCTTCCCGCGCCGCCTGGGGCTCGCGATTAGCGAGGAAATGGAACGCGCACTTGACGACTGGCGCGCTCGTCAGCCGGGCGTTCCGAGCCGCCCCGAAGCAGCCAGGCGGCTGCTCGAGATCGCGCCGAAGGCCGAGGCCGGGAAATGCTGACCGCCGCCTGCATTCTCGCCTTTCTCCTGGCGGTTCCGTGGCGCTCGGCCAGGTCTTGGTCCCGGGAGGTCTCAAAGTCAACAGCACGGCTAGGGCCCCCGAAGAGTGAGAGATCCCACTACTCGCCTGCCGTGCTGCTCCTTTCAGTGGGTTGCGCGCCAGGTGGGGGCGCAAAAGAAATCGCGAAATGGCAAGCGTCAGAGAGGTTGAACAAGCGACCAATCGCCAGCGACTTTTGCTGGTGGCGGGCAAAGCCGGGCTGAAGCCCAAACACCTGAAGAAGATCAAGGCAATCTGCGCCAAGTACCGGGACGCGCTGGACGGCCGACGGGTTCGCCCCGACAGCGGTAA
>Ga0318506_10000333_pt1 | contig 9515 bp, 9 predicted proteins | sample GRESIP084b2f19_FD_203660 | JGI IMG/M metagenome (GOLD analysis project Ga0318506, IMG submission 203660) | Tropical soil microbial communities from Luquillo Experimental Forest, Puerto Rico - GRE.SIPMG.084b2f19 | ecosystem: Environmental > Terrestrial > Soil > Tropical forest > Bulk soil | place... | reverse complement strand
TGACGTCGTTGCCCGGGGTGGGTGAGTGGACCGCGGCCGAGATCGCGCAACGGGCGTTCGGCGACGCCGATGCCGTATCGGTGGGTGACTACCACATCCCGAAGATGATCGGCTGGACACTGCTGGGCCACCCGGTCGACGACGTAGTGATGCTCGAGCTGCTCGAGCCGATGCGACCCCACCGCCACCGGGTGGTTCGCTTGCTGGAGGCCAGCGGACTGGCATACGAACCGCGGCGCGGGGCGCGCCTACCGGTGCAGCAGATCAGTCAGCTCTGACTCGCGATCAGCTTCGGGCGCGACGTTCGCGCTCGGCCGCGGCGGTTTCACGATCCAGCCGCTGGGTCTCGTAGATGGTGACGTTGGTGCGCGACATGACCAACGCCGCGATCCCGACGGCGAGGATGGCCCCCGGCACCACCGAGAAGGAACCCGTCATCTCCGCGACCATGATCATGATCGCCAGCGGCGCGCGCGCGACGCTGCCGAAGCACGCCATCATTCCCACCACCACAAAAATCCCGGGCTCGTGGGGCACCCCGGGCAGGCCGGACAGATCGCCCAGCCGCCAGATCGCGGCTCCCACGAAGGCGCCGATCACGATTCCGGGGCCGAACAGTCCGCCGGATCCGCCGGTGCCGATCGACAGCGACGTGGCGACGATCTTGGCGATCGGCAGGACGACGACGATCCACAACGGGATCGCCATCAGCGATGCGCGGTCGGCCGCCAGCTGTGCCCAGCCGTAGCCGCTGCTCAGGATCTGGGGGATCAGCAGTCCGAACAGGCCGACCAGGAGCCCGCCCAGCGCCGGCTTGAGCACCGGCCCGCCCGGAAGCCGGTGGGTGAGCCCCACCGTGGCGTGGAACGTCCGGGCGTACAGGTAACCGATCGCCGCCGCGACCAGACCGATCACCACGAACCACAGCAGCGGCCAGGCCTTCTCGAAGCGGTACTCGGCGTCGATGTAGCCGAAGAGCGGTTCGAAGCCGAGGAAAGCCCCGAGCACCGCATATGCCGTGCCAGAGGTGATGAAACCGGGCAGCAGGTAGCGGTAGTCGAAATCGTCGCGGTAGGGAAGCGATGCGGCAAGCACCGCCCCGCCCAGTGGTGCGGCGAAGATCGCCCCGATGCCGGCGCCGATGCCTAGCGCCACCGCGGTCCGGCCGTCCTCGTCGGACAGGTTCAGCCGTCGGGCAAGCAACGAGCTGAAGCCGGCCGAGATTTGCGCCGTCGGGCCTTCGCGGCCCGCCGAACCACCCGAGCCGATCGTCAGCGCACTGGCCACCATCTTCACCAACACCGCGCGGAAGCGGATGGCGCGGGGATCGCCGTGCACCGCCTCGATGGCTTCGTCCGTACCGTGGCCGGTGGCCTCCGGGGCCAGCTTCGCCACGATGAAAGCAGACAGCAATGCTCCGGCCGTCGTCACCAACGGAAGCGCCCACGGACGCTGAAAGCCGGCCGACCCGTGGCTGCCACCCTCCCCGACGGGCGTCGGGATGTGATAGCCCGCCAGATAGCCCAGCAGAAACTCTCCGGTGTATTTCAGCGCGACATAGAAGAGGACGGCTCCGAGGCCGGCGATGAAACCGATCGTGACGCCCAGCAGCAACCACTTTTGCAGGTAGCCCGACGCCCTGATCGATGCGCCGAAGTGTCCGCCCGCGGCGGCGGGCGGGGCCACTGCGGGCTGGGGTTCGTCCTCCGTTGGCTCGCTCACGAGTTGCTCACAAAGGGTGCACCCCTGCCCTAAGCGCCCCATGCACCGGCCCATCGTATGACACGCACAGGCGGGAATAACTGGACCGCAGTCCGGTTATATGGATAGCTCTTGATAAGTAAATAAGGAGGAAAACATGCCTGCTGTTACCGCAGACACGCTGACGTTGCCGCGGGTCAGCCCCGCCGCCCCCGCCGACACCGAACGACCCGTGCGGTCGATCTCCGCCGGCCCGCGAGGCTACGAGGGCGAGGGTTTCCCGGTGGTCCGCGCGTTCGCCGGGGTAGACACCGCCGCTCTGGATCCCTTCGTGCATATGGACCAGATGGGCGAGGTGGACTACGAGCCGGGGGAGCCCAGGGGCACCGATTGGCATCCGCACCGCGGCTTCGAGACCGTCACCTACATGATCGACGGCAAGTTCGCGCACCAGGATTCGCATGGCGGCGGCGGCCTGATCACCGACGGCGCGACGCAATGGATGACGGCCGGTTCCGGCATCCTGCACATCGAGACCCCGCCCGCCGAACTGGTCGAAAGCGGTGGGCTCTTCCACGGCGTCCAACTGTGGGTGAACTTGCCGAAGAAGGACAAATTCGCCGAGCCCCGGTATCAGGCCATCGAAGGTGGCGACACCAAGTTGGTCGCGTCCGAGGACGGCGGGGCGCTGGTGCGCATCATCGCCGGTGACATCGGCGGCCAGCCCGGACCCGGGATCACCCACACGCCGATCACCCTGGCGCACGCGACGATCGAAAACGGCGCCCGGCTCAACATTCCGTGGCGGCGCGACTTCAATGCGTTGGTATACGTGTTGTCCGGCAGCGGATATGTCGGTCCGGTCGCCCACCCCATTCGACAGGGTCAATTGGCCGTGCTCGGACCCGGCGATCGGATCACCGTGGGTGCCCAACAGACGCAGGACTCGTCGCGCACGACGGCAATTGATGTGCTGCTGTTGGGCGGACAGCCGATACGCGAGCCGGTATTCCACTATGGCCCTTTTGTCATGAACACTCGCGCGGAATTGGTCGAGGCTTTGCAGGACTACCAAGCCGGAAAATTCGGCAGTATTCCGCCGAACGCGTTAATGCCACATCGCGGTGCGGGTGGCACACTTTAACAATGCCGCCATCGGCGAGCCGCCGGCCGGGCCGTCCGCCCGCGGGGAAGGCAGATGACACGCGCAAGCGTATCTTGCACGCGGCTCGCCAGGTGTTCAGCGAGCGTGGTTATGAGGGAGCCACTTTCCAGGCGATTGCCGTGCGCGCCGACCTGACCAGGCCGGCGATCAACCACTACTTCTCGAGCAAGCGGGTGCTGTATCGGGAAGTGGTGAACCAAACCAACAAACTCGTCGTCATGGCCAGCATCGAACGTGCCGAGCGCGAGACCACGCTGATGGGGCGGCTGACCGCGTTCATCTCCGCCGCGGTGCTGGCGAATTCCGAAAATCCGTCGGCGTCGGCGTTTTTGGTTACCAATGTGCTGGAATCGCAGCGTCATCCGGAACTGAACACGACCGAAAACGACGCCGTGCGAATTAGCCGGGAATTTCTGATGCGGGTCGTCAACGATGCGATCGGGCGCGGCGAGATCGCGGCCGATATCGATGCCTCCGCATTGGTCGAGACCCTGTTGGTGGTGCTCTGCGGCGTGGGTTTCTATGCGGGCTATGTCCAGAACTACGAAGAGATGCTGGCCGTCACCGACGTGCTGCGGCAGCTTCTGGAAGGTGCTCTCTGGCGGCCGCAGTGACATCGCGCACAAAGCGCATAGGCTAACTAACTTACTCGGTAACATAGTCCCGACATGACTGATCTGGACGCCTCGTTACCGCCTTCACTACGGACTGCCGGTGACAGCTGGGCCATCACCGAACTCGTCGGCGCCACCGCGTTGGGCGTCGCCGCGGCGCGCGCGGTGGAAACGGCCGGACCCAACCCGCTGATTCGCGACGATTTCGCCCAGGCGTTGGTGTCGTCGGCCGGCCCGGCGTGGGCTCGACTGACCGACCCCGAGCTGGCCTGGCTCGACGGCGATCCTTATGGGCGACGCGCGCATCGACTTGGCATCGACTACCAGGCGGTGCGCACTCACTTCTTCGACGAGTACTTCGAGAACGCCGTCGGCGCCGGGATTCGGCAAGTGGTGATCCTGGCCGCCGGGCTGGACTCTCGCGCCTACCGGTTGGGCTGGCCGGCGGGTACCGCGGTGTACGAGATCGACCAGCCCAAGGTGCTGGAATACAAGACGGGAATTCTGGAACAGCAGGGCGCGCTTCCCACCGCCAGCCGGCGCGCGGTTCCGGTCGATCTGCGTGATGACTGGCCCGCAGCCCTGACCGCGACCGGCTTCGACCGCACCCAACCGACGGCGTGGCTCGCCGAAGGGTTGCTGCCGTACCTGCCGAGCGAGGCTCAGGACCGGCTGTTCGAAATCTTCACTGCGCTCAGCGCGCCGGGCAGCCAGGTCGCTATCGAGGCGTTCGGCATGAATTCGCGAAGCAACTCGCAGCGCTGGCTGCGAATGCGGGAGCGGCTGGGTCTGGACGTCAATGTCCAGGCGCTGACCTATCACGAGCCCGATCGCACGGATGCCGCTCAGTGGCTGACCGACCACGGCTGGCGGGTAGAGGCCGTGGACAACCGCGACGAGATGGCCCGATTGGGCCGCCCCGTGCCCGAAGACCTGGCCGACGAGGCCGTCCGCAGCAAGCTGCTGCGAGCGCATCTCGGCGGGCCGTCCAACTAACCGAGGATCGACCCAAGGAGCAACACGATGAGCTCACTGCGCACACACGACGACACCTGGGACATCAAGACCAGCGTCGGCAGCACCGCGGTGATGGTGGCCGCCGCCCGGGCCGTCGAAACGGAGCGGTCCGACGCACTGATCCGCGACCCGTACGCCAAACTTCTGGTCACCAACGCCGGGGCCGCCGTCTTGTGGGAGGCCATGCTCGACCCCGCCGTCGTAGCCAGGGTCGAAGCCATCGACGCCGAATCCGCGGCCCAGCTCGAGCATATGAGCAGCTACCAAGCCGTGCGGACCAACTTCTTCGACACCTACTTCGCTGATGCTGTCGCCGCCGGCATCCGCCAGGTGGTGATTTTGGCGTCGGGGCTGGATTCGCGCGCATACCGGCTGGACTGGCCGGCCGGCACCACGGTGTACGAGATCGATCAGCCACAGGTGCTGGAATACAAATCCGCGACACTGGCCGAGCACGGGGTGACGCCGTCGGCCGATCGGCGTGCGGTGGCGATCGACCTGCGTCAGGACTGGCCGGCTGCATTGCGTTCCGCCGGCTTCGACGCGACAGCGCCGACCGCGTGGCTGGCCGAGGGTCTGCTGATGTACCTGCCCGCCGAGGCTCAGGACCGGCTGTTCACTTTGATCGGCGAGCTGAGCCCGCCGGGAAGCCGCGTCTCGGCAGAAACCGCACCCGCACACGCCGAGGAGCGGCGACAGCAGATGCGCGAGCGGATGCTAAAGGTGGCCGACGAGCTCGGCTTGGAGGAGACCGTCGACGTCGGCGAGCTGATGTATCGCGACGAGCACCGGGCGGACGTCGCGGACTGGCTCAACAACCACGGCTGGCGTGCTCGCGCGCAGCGCTCGACGGACGAGATGCGCCGGGTGGGCCGCTGGATTGAGAACGTCCCGCTGGCCGACGACACGGACGCATTCTCGGACTTCGTGATCGCGGAACGGTCGTAATGCCGCGTACCGCGGACGACTCCTGGGACATCGCCACCAGCGTCGGGGCGACCGCGGTGATGGTTGCGCTGGCCCGCGCCGCTGAGACGGCCAGCGCCGACCCGCTCATCCGGGACCAGTTCGCCGAACCGTTGGTGTCCACCCCCGAACTTGAGGGGGTTCGGGAGCAGGTCGCCGCTTGGTGGGCTCCGGAGCCTGATGCCGGCTCCGAGGATGAGGCGCCGGATTTCACCGTCGACTCCCGGCACATGATCAATTACCAGGCGGTGCGCACACATTTCTTCGACGCGTACTTTGCCGATGCCGTCGCGGGCGGTATCCGGCAGGTCGTGATCCTCGCCGCCGGTCTCGATTCGCGGGCCTACAGGTTGGACTGGCCGGACGGCACCGTCGTCTACGAGATCGACCTGCCCAAGGTGTTGGACTACAAGGCCGAGACGCTTGCAAGCCACGGCGCCACACCGGTCGCCGACCGGCGACCGGTGCCGGTTGACCTGCGCCACGATTGGCCCCAAGCCCTGCGTGACGCCGGGTTTGATGCGACGCGTCCGACGGCGTGGCTGGCCGAGGGGCTGCTGCCGTTCCTGCCGGCGGCCGCGCAGGAAGCGATGTTCGCCTCGATCGACCGGCTGAGCGGATCGGGCAGCCGGGTGGCGGTCGAAATTTTCGGGGTCGACGAGGAGAAGCGTCGCGAGGCCGAGGAAAAGTGGCAAGAGCTGCGGGCCAAGCGGCAAGCGCGCGGCGACGACACCTCCTTCAACCCCTTCGATCTCTGGTTTGACGACGAGGGTCGCCCCGACTGCGCCGACTGGTTCCACGCGCACGGCTGGGGCGCACGCACGGTCAATGCGCGCGAGGAGGCGCTGCGACTGGGCCGCGCACCGCAATCGGAGGAACGGCCGCTCACGAACAGCTTTGTGACGGCAACCAAGCCCTGACGGCTCGCGGTTGCGGTTCCCGCGAATTCGCCGGCTCGTCGGGAACAATGGTGAGTCGTTATGAGCAACAGCGGATCTGGCCAGTCGCAGCGACTGGTGGTCTTAAAGGGGCGGCTGATCGCCAGCCTGGCTTCGGCTTTCGTGATGGCCATCACCGGCGTCGGGTGGACGGGCTATCACACGGCGCTCGGCAAGATCATCATTTCCCACGTACTTCCGAATATCCCGACGCCGCCCGGCGCCGACCAGAACATTCTGCTGATGGGCCTGGACAGTCGATTGGATCAGAATGGTCGGCCGCTGCCGCAGGAGATGTATGAGGCGCTGCACGCCGGCGACGAGACCTCAGGCGGTTACAACGCGAATGTGTTGATAGTCGTGCACATTTCGGGCGGTGACGGGCCGGTTACCGCGGTGTCGATTCCCCGCGACGACTACGTGGACTTGTCGGGATGTCCGGGATCGGTGTGCCAGGGCAAGGTCAAGCAGGCATATGGGCTGGCGTATCAGCTGTCCTTGGATTCCCAGGCTGCCGGCAGATCGGGCGGCGCCGGCGCGACCGACCTGGCCGCTCGTGAGCAGGCTGCCCGCGAGGCCGGCCGCAAAGCCGAAATCGGCACCGTAAACGATTTGTTGGGTATCTCGATCGATCATTTCGTCGAGGTCACCTTGGGTGCGTTCTTCCAGATCGCGAAAGTCGTGGAGCCGATTACGGTGTGCCTCAACGCAGACACGGTGGACAGCTATTCGGGCGCGGACTTCCACCAAGGGGTTCAGCGGATTGATTCCGCACAAGCGATGGCGTTCGTGCGGCAACGGCGCGATGAAAACGACGGCTCTTTTACCGATTTCGACCGCACGCGGCGACAGCAGGCGTTCCTTGTGTCGTTGGTCAAGGCGGCTCGGGACGGCGGTGCTTTATCCAGCCTGAGCGCGCTTCGCAAATTGCTTCAGGTGGCGCGCGACAACGTCGCCGTCGACGCGGGGTTGGACCTCGTTGATTTTGCCTCGCGCGCTTCACAACTGAGCGAAAGACCATTGTCGCTCTACACCCTGCCGATCTCCGGCTTCGCCAAGGATCCGAATGGGTCGGACGTCAACCTCGTCGACGTTGCGACCATCCGGAGGATCGTTCACGAGCGTTTCTTCTCGGACACACCGGGTGCGCTGGATGCCGTGCCGTCAACCACCCAACCACCCCCCGCGTTGTCCGAACCCGTGGTTCTCGACGTCGTCAACGCCACGTCACGCGACGGGCTGGCGGCTGCGATCGAGGACGCGTTCGCCGTCCGCGGTTTTACCAAGGGCCGCGCCACCACTGCCGGGGCCCCAGCCGACGACAGCAGCATCGAATACGGCCCCGGGGCCGACCAGGGCGCGCGGGTGTTGGCCGATCAACTGCACCTGCCGGCGACCGCGAGGGACACCGTGTCGCCCGGAACCATCCGGCTCACCGTGGGAACCCGGTTCCCCGCGGGCGACTACCTGGCCCATCCCGGTGCCACGGCCGACGGGTCGGCGTCCGGACAGGTCAGCGCGGTGGCCGCCACCGGCGACGGTGATCGCGCTCCCGCGCCGACCGACCTCAGCGAGATGGCCGCGACAAGCATCCCCTGCGTCAAATAACTCCTGTACGGTGCACCGGAGTTTTCGTCTGGTCGGATCCTTTCTACTGCGCTCCCAACCGGATGGTTAGGATCGCGGTTATCACCGGTGAGTGGGCGCCCGCGACGCAGCGGGCAACTCTGCTCGGGAAGGACAACGATGACCACCGAATCGGTCGCACCGAAGACACAATCCACGAACGGATCGGCGGCCGAGCCGGCCGACATCCCGGCGACGGTGGCTCGGCTTCGCCGGACCTTCGCCACCGGCCGTACCCGCGACATCGAGTGGCGCAAGCGGCAGTTGCTGCAACTGGCAAAGCTGATGGAAGAAAACGAGGACGCGATCGCCAAGGCACTCGCGGAAGATCTCGACCGCAACGCCGCCGAGGCGTTCATCGCTGACATCGCGACCACAGCCGCCGAAGCGAAGTATGCGGCCAAGCGGGTCCGCAGGTGGGCCCGGCGCAAATACCTGCTGCTTGAGATGCCACAACTTCCCGGCCGTGGCTGGATCGAGTACGAGCCCTACGGCACGGTACTGATCATCGGCGCCTGGAACTACCCCTTCTACCTGACGCTGGGTCCGGCGGTCGGGGCGATCGCCGCCGGAAACGCCGTCGTGCTCAAACCCTCCGAAATCGCCGCGGCGTCGTCGCGACTGATGGCCGAGCTGGTGCCTCGCTATCTCGACCGCGATGCGATCGCATTGATCGAGGGCGACGGCATGGTCAGCCAGGAGCTGATCGCGCAGGGCCTGGACCGCGTGATGTTCACCGGCGGGACCGAAATCGGCCGCAAGGTCTACGAAGGTGCGGCGCCCCATCTGACCCCGGTCACGCTCGAACTGGGCGGCAAGAGCCCGGTGATCGTGGCCGCCGACGCCGACATCGACGTCGCGGCCAAGCGGATCGCCTGGATCAAAATCATGAACGCCGGCCAGACGTGCGTGTAACCGTCGGCGGCAAGTGTGACGCGTCAACACTGCGAATCCAACCGACGGTTGTCCTCGATCCCGATCTGGAGGGGCCGTTGATGAAGAACGAGATCTTCGGCCCGCTCCTGCCCGTGGTCACCGTCAAATCCCTTGACGAGGCAATCGATTTCGTCAACGCTCGGCCCAAGCCGCTGTCGGCATACCTGTTCACCAAGTCGAAGGAAACCCGCGAGCGGGTGATCAAGGAGGTGCCCGCGGGCGGCATGTTGGTCAACCATCTGGCATTTCAGGTGTCGACGGCCAAGCTGCCGTTCGGTGGCGTCGGTGCGTCGGGCATGGGTGCCTACCACGGCAAGTGGGGCTTCGATGAGTTCAGCCACCGCAAGTCGGTGCTGACCAAACCGACTCGGCCCGACATGTCGAGCATCCTCTACCCGCCCTACACCGCACGGGCGCTCAAGCTGGCTCGCCGGCTGTTCTAGCCTGCGGCCGGCCGGTGCCGGCGCAGACCCAATACCCTGAAGACCCCTATTCGCGTATAGGCCAAATTCCTTAACAGGAGAGAGGAACCTGATGCCCGGAGTGCAGGAT
>Ga0318506_10000329_pt1 | contig 9544 bp, 7 predicted proteins | sample GRESIP084b2f19_FD_203660 | JGI IMG/M metagenome (GOLD analysis project Ga0318506, IMG submission 203660) | Tropical soil microbial communities from Luquillo Experimental Forest, Puerto Rico - GRE.SIPMG.084b2f19 | ecosystem: Environmental > Terrestrial > Soil > Tropical forest > Bulk soil | place... | reverse complement strand
GGAGCCGTCGTTGCAGCCGCATCACATGCCGTTCATCAAGAATCTCAGGACGCTGGGCATCGAGGCAAACCTGCGCATTGTCGACCCCGTGCAATATCGCAAGCGGGTCGACGATTTCGACTTCGACCTCGCGGTTGAGCGGTTCAGTTTTTCGAGCACGCCGGGCGACTCGTTGCGAAACTATTTTTCCTCGCAGGCCGCCGCGATGAAGGGTTCGCAGAATCTCGCCGGCATTTCCGATCCGGTCATCGATGCGCTCATCGACGGGATCATCGCAGCCGATAGCCGCACGAGCCTGACGACGGCCTGCAGGGTGCTCGACCGGGTGATCCGCACCGGCCGCTATTGGGTTCCGCACTGGTACAAGGCCTCGCACTGGCTTGCCTACTGGGACGTGTTCGGCCGGCCCGCGGCCAAACCGCGCTACGCGCGCGGTATCCCCGAGACCTGGTGGTACGATCACGAAAAGGCGGCGAAGATCGATCAGTGAACCACGCCTGACGCGTCGAGACGCGAGATTAACCACCGCGCCGGCGATTTGTACGCGTTGAATAGCGATCTGAAATGTCGTGCACCGGCGAGCCGGACCCGCGGGGGATGGCTTTCAAGGGATTTAGATCCCTTGCGTCCGCCGCTGCCGAAGGGGCTTAGCGCACAACCTGCTGCGCAACCCGCATAACGTCGTTTTTCAGCAATCTGGGCCAGTTGCCAGGTTGCTGATCCGCATGTTTCCCCAATGCACGTTCTTAAGGGTGGCATGGCCGGTGCCCGGAAGTGTTATGGCCTGTGGCCGGAGTGTTATCGCCTGTGCCCGGAAGTGTTAAGATCGTTGGAAGCCACGATAACGCGTGTTTTCAGCGGTTTTTTGCGAATTCGCTGCTCTGCCGTGAGCGCAAGTGTGAACCAGTTCACACTCGTATCGGAAAAAGCTCGGTACGATCCGAATCCGAGGCTGCAACAGACGACGGATATTGCAGCCAACCGCGGGAGGGGAACCATGCCCGCCAGCAATAAGATCATAATTTGTGCAGCGTTGACGACGGGGCTTCTGCTCCAAGGCTCACGGTGCTTTGGGGAGGACCACACGAAACTCGCTGGCACCTGGAAACTGGTCGCGTTCATGACCGAGGATATCGACAACAAGGTGCGAGAAAACGTGTGCGACGAGCAGGCGGAGGGCTATCTTACATTTACGGCTGCTGGTCGCGTGTTCGGATTCGCGACCACGAAAGGCGGCGAACCGTTGGCGAGCACACCGCAGAGCTACGATGCATCCCGGCCAATCATTTCCTATTCGGGCAACTATCGCGTCGAGGAGAGCGATCTCGCCGCAAAGGTCGATTTAGCCTGGGATGACGGATGGCCGCGCACCGAGGAGCTGCATCACTACCGTTTGGACGGCGACAAGCGGCTCGTAGAAACGACCCACGTCCGTTATCCGAATGCGTTCGGGAGTAGAATGATCAGCATTCTGGTTTGGGAGCGCGAATAAGAAAAATTAAGAACAATTAAGGACTGCCCCAAGGATTTGCCGGTCACCCCGCGGCACACTGAGCTTGCGGCAGACCGACTGCTTCGGTCAGGTCGGCTGGTTGTGGTCACTCCCCGGGCGGGCGGGAGGAAGGCCCATGTCCGACATCAAGCGGCGTGAGTTCATGATCCTTCTGGGCGGCGCGGCGGTCGCGTGGCCGCTTGCGGCGCGCGCACAGCAGCCTGATCGCGTGCGGCGGGTGGGCGTATTGATGGGAATCGCGGATGACCCGGAAGGACAGGCGCGGGTCATGGTTTTCAAGCAGGCCCTTCACGCCCTGGGCTGGACAGAGGGCCGCAATGTCCAGTTCATCTATCGTTGGAGTGCGGGGGACGTCGTGCATGCGCGCCAGTTCGCCAAAGAGTTGCTCGATTTGCGGTCGGACGTGATCCTGGCAAATACGACGCCCATCGCCGTCGCGGTCAGGGATGCCACCCGCACGACGCCCACGGTGTTTGTCCAGGTCAGCGAACCGGTCACCGCCGGCGTGGTCCAAAGCTTGGCGCGACCAGGCGGCAATCTCACCGGTTTCACCAATTTCGAGCCTTCGATTGCCAGCAAGTGGCTTGAACTGCTGAAACTTGTCGCTCCGAACATCTCGCGCGCCGCGTATCTCTTCAACCCAGACACGGCGCCGCTCTTTTACGCGCGGGCAGTCGAGACCGCCGCGCCGGTGTTGTCGGTAAAGCCGTCTGCCGCGGCGGTTCACAACGCGGACGAGATGGAACGCGCGATCGAGCAGTTTGCGCGCGCATCCGATGGCGCGCTCCTCGTGCTGCCGGACCTGTTCACCGCGACGAACCGTCGATCGATCGTCGCGCTCGCCGCCCGGCACCGCCTGCCGGCGGTCTATCCGGCCCGCTACTTCGCCGCCAGCGGCGGCCTGATGTCCTATGGGATTGAGCTGCTCGAGACATACCGGCAGGCAGCATCCTATGTCGATCGCATCCTCAAGGGCGAAAGGCCCAACGACTTGCCAGTCCAGCAGCCGACCAAGTTCGAGTTTGTGATCAACCTCAAGACGGCCAAGGCGCTCGGGCTCACCCTGCCGCCTCAATTGCTCGCCAGCGCCGACGAGGTGATCGAGTGATGTGAGGGAGGTTCAAAAATGAAACTTCCCCGCCGAAATTTTCTGCATCTGGCCGCCGGCGCTGCCGCGCTACCGGCCATACCGCGCTTCGCGTGGGCACAAAGCTATCCGACGCGGCCGGTGCGCATCATCGTCGGCTTTCCTCCCGGTAGTGGGCCTGACATCGCCGCCCGCCTGATGGGTCAATGGCTGTCGGAGCGGCTCGGTCAGCAAGTCGTCGTCGAGGACCGGCCGGGCGCCGCCGGCACTATCGCGACCGAGGCGCTCGTGCACGCGGCCCCGGATGGCTACTCTCTCCTCTGTGCCACTGCGGCGAACGCGATAAACGCCGCGCTCTACCAAAATCTCAAATTCGATTTCATCCGCGACATCGCGCCCGTCGCAAGCATTGGCAATATCCCGTTTGTCATGGCAGTCAATCCATTGCTTTCGGCCAAAAGTGTTCCTGAGTTCATTGGCTACGCCAAAACCAACCCGAGCAAGATCAACATGGCATCGGCCGGGACTGGAAGCTTGTCCCATGTATCCGGTGCGCTATTCAAGGTGATGGCCGGCGTCGACTTGAATCACGTGCCGTATCGGATCAGTTTCATGCCCGATCTGCTCAGCGGGCAGGTGCAAGTCGCGTTCACAACAATAACGCTATCAATCGAGTATATCCGAGCCGGAAAGCTGCGCGCTCTAGCGGTCACCTCCGCCACGCGCTCCACGGCGCTGCCGGACATCCCAACAGTGAGCGAGTTCGTACCGGGCTACGACGCGACTGGATGGTACGGCGTTGGTGCGCCTAAGAGAACCCCAGCCGACATTGTTGACAAGCTCAACAGAGAGGTCAATGCGGGCCTTGCCGACAGGAAGCTAAAGGCGCGACTTGCTGATGTGGGCGTTGAGCCGACGCCGATGGCACCTGCCGAATTCGGCAAGCTCATCGCCGACGACACCGAGAAGTGGGGCAAGGTGATCAAAGCAGCCAACATCAAGCCGGAGTGATCCGGCCGATATTCCATAACAGTCCCGTTCGGCGAAAATGACGGCTCATGGCACCTCTGAAACATCACGACATAATCCGGCTAAGAGGCACCGGTTCGAGAAAGCGGACATGGGACTGGCTTAGCGGTCGTGCAGGCGGACATCTCTGCAACACGCGGGAAAAAAAAGCGCATTTTTGTGATCGCCATCACATCGCGCGCGCAACGACGGGCCTAGTCCCGAAGCCGTCGACCGGTACCGCGTGTGCGGTGCTCATCTTCGATGGTTTCTTCCGAACTCAGCCCCGCCAACGCGGGGCTTCTTTGCGTCTTACGTCATCGATCGGGAGCATTCCGGAAGACCTGGATACCATCCAACCCTATGGTTGGGTGGGTGGGGATAGTGGGGGATGATTCATGAATAACGTACTGAGCCTGCAGCTTGCACGTGAGCGTGCTTGGCAAGCCAGAGGCCGTTTGAATGGAAATGCCTTCAAGAGACCAAGTCTGCCACCGCGGAACTCTGAAATCACGGGGCTTGATGGGCGGAGATTGCATGAGCGGCTCGAAGCCGAGAATGCACAGCTTCGACGCCGTGTGGTGGACCTCGTGCTCCAGATTCAAGCACTGCGCGATGGCGCTGGAACACTAAGGGCGTATGATGCGGCACGCCATCGACGGGACGTGCCATGAAAGGCATTGCCGAATGGCTAGCATCGATCGGCCTGAGTGAGTACGCCCAACGGTTCGCCGACAACGGCATTGACCTCTCGGTCATCCGCGATCTGACGGAGCAAGACCTCAAGGATCTCGGCGTTCTGCTTGGGCATCGCCGCAAGATTCTGCGCGCGATCGCGGAGCTTGATGGGGTCGCTCCTGCACCGATTGAAACAGCGACCGAACCGGTGGCGCGTGACGAAGCCGAGCGCCGTCACCTCACCGTGATGATCTGCGATTTGGTGGGCTCGACTGCCCTATCGGCCCGACTCGATCCGGAAGACATGAACGCCGTGATCGATGCCTATCACGCCGCCTGCGCCCGCATCATGCTCACCTATGACGGCTTCATCGCCGAATTCCGGGGTGACGGGATATTGGCCTATTTCGGCTATCCCCGCGCGCACGAAGACGATGCCGAGCGAACCGTGCGGGCGGGGCTAGATATCATTGCCGCCGTTGCGCGGCTCGAGACGCACGCCGCGGAACCGCTCGCGGTCCGGATTGGCATCGCGACCGGCTTGGTGGTGGTCGGTGACCTTAGCGGCGAGGGTGCGCTGCGGCAGCATGCTCTGGTCGGCGAAACGCCGAACCTTGCAGCTCGCCTTCAGACCTTGGCCGAGCCCGGGACAATCGTCGTTGCCGCCTCCACGCGCCGCTTGCTCGGAGATCTGTTCCGTCTGCGCGACCTCGGCCAGCACGAGGTCAAGGGCATTGCCGCGCCGGTGGCGGCGTGGGTGGTCGAAGGCGTGTCGGCTTCCGAGAGTCGCTTCGAGGCGATCCGCGTGGCGGGTCTGACCGATCTCATCGGCCGCGAGGACGAACTCGACTTCCTGCTGGAGCGCCAACGGCTGGCCTGGAAGGGCGAAGGGCAGATCGTGCTGATCTCCGGCGAGCCGGGGATCGGCAAGTCCCGCCTTGTGGCGGCTCTCGCCGAGCGCATCGCCGGCGAGCCGCACACGCGCCTGCGTTATCAATGCTCGCCCTACGACACCAACAGCGCGCTTCGTCCGTTCATCGCCCAGTTGGAGCGGGCCGCCGGGTTCAAGGCCGACGATACGTCCGAGCAACGCCTTGATAAGTTGGAAGGGCTCCTCGCCATGGGCGCATCGCAGGTCCAAGCTGTAGCGCCGCTTTTTGCCGCGCTGCTGTTGATCCCGTTCGGCGAGCGCTATCCGCCGCTTGCGCTGAGCCCCACGCAGCAGCGCCGCCGCACGCTGGCGGCCCTGCTCGATCAATTCGAGGGTCTCGCCCGCCGGCAACCGATCCTGCTCTCATTCGAGGACCTGCAGTGGGCGGACGCCACCTCGCTCGAGCTCCTCGATCTGACGGTCGAGCGGATGCGCCAACTCGCGGTCCTTGCACTGTTCACCTTCCGACCGGAGTTCGAGCCGCCCTGGGTTGGTCTTCCCAACGTCAGCACCTTGACGCTCGGTCGCCTGGATGGCCACGACGTTGAGGGCATGGTCGCGCGGGTGACCGGCGGACGCGTGCTGCCCGCCGAAGTGATGAAACAGATCGTCGCCAAGACCGACGGCAACCCGCTGTTCGTCGAGGAACTCACCAAGGCGGTGCTGGAGGCGGGCATCCTGGTCGAGGACCCCGAGGGCTATCGGCTTGAAGGGCCGCTGCCGCCGCTCGCCATTCCGGACACGCTTCAAGACTCTCTGATGGCGCGGCTCGACCGCCTGGCGCCGGTGAGGGAGATCGCTCAAATCGGCGCCGCCATCGGGCGTGAGTTCTCCTATTCCTTGCTGCGCGCGGTGGTTGGACGCGACGAAAGCGCATTGAAGCACGGACTGGCCCAACTCGAGCAGGCTGGGCTCGTGTTCCGCCGGGGCGAGCCGGAGGAAGCCGTTTACAGCTTCAAGCACGCGCTGGTGCGGGATGCGGCCTATGAGAGCCTGCTCAAGAGCCGCCGGCAGCAATTGCACGGCAAGATTGCGCGCACACTTGAGGAGAGGTTTGCCGACGTCGTGGCGAACCAGCCGGAAATCGCGGCGCACCATTTCACAGAAGCCGGCCTTGTTGAGCCCGCCATCGATCACTGGCTTAAGGCTGGACAGCATGCAGCCCGACGCTCGGCCAATGCCGAGGCGCTGAACCATCTTGCTCGTGGTTTGGACCTCCTTCCCAATATCGACGACCCGATGCTACGCAACAAGTCGGAGTTGCTGCTTCAAACGTCGCTTGGCCACTCCCTCCGGTCGATTAAGGGCTGGAGCATTGACAGTGTGAAGCATGCGTATACGCGAGCGCTGCAGCTGTGCAAAGAAAGCGGGTTTGACGAACACACCTTGCCTGCGGTGTTTGGTTTATGGACCTGGAATTTCCTTCGTGGAGCGCTGGGTGAAGCTCAAACCCTTGCCGAACATTTGGTGAATACAGCCGAGAATGCAGATGGCTCGGTTTTCAAGGTTCTTGCCCACGAAGCTCTAGGGTTCACCTTATTTGCCCGCGGGAAATTTGCCGCTGCCCATGCGGCGCTCGAACGCAGCATGAGCATGTGCGAAGACAGCAAGGCCGCGGCGTATCTCGACCTGTCGGCGCAAGACCCGCGAGTTCATGTAAGGCTATACGACGGCATGGCACTCTGGTTTCTCGGCTATCCTGATCAGGCGCTGCGGATTTGCACTGAGGCGCGCGGTTATGCAGATACATCTCAACATCCGTTCAGCGAGGCAATGGCACGAACGATAAGCCTCCGCGTGCATCAGTTTCGCGGTGAGGCTACCGTTGTCGCAGGCCAGGCCGACGCGGCAATCGCACTCTGCGAAGAGCGTGGGTTCGTGCACTATCTGGCCATGGCTCTGATTTTGCGCGGATGGGCAACTGCCCAGCAAGGCGAGTTTGAGAAAGGTATTGCCGAGATTCAGGCAGGTTTGGAAAAAGAACGGGCCACCGACGCCTTATTGTTTGAGTCGTACACTTTGGGGTTACTGGCGGACGTTTGCATAAAGAACGAACGCTACGCGCAAACGTTCGACCTTTTGCACCAAGCGCAATTGCGACTCGATGAAGAGAACTCCGAGCGCTTTTATGCGGCTGAAATATATCGTTTGCTTGGAGAAACACATCTGCGATCAAATCGAGATCTGGATCAGGCGGAGCGTTGTTTTTGCAAGGGCCTTGAGATCTCGCGCGAACAGAAAGCCAAATCTTTCGAACTTAGACTTTGCGTGAGTATTTATGACCTGTACGAGCTGAGAGGCAACGCCGACGCGTATCGCCCGCAACTTGGCGAGATCTACGGATCTTTTCGCGAGGGTTTTGACACCACGGATCTCGTCAGAGCCAAAGCCAGGTTGACAAATGCTTGATTAGGATAGTTTCCTCAGGTCGTTTTCAGGCAGGGAAGTCTCCCAATCCCCTTGCAAAAATGTCACCGCGATTAGCTTTCAAAACTTGCTCTTTTTTTGCCGAGGCGTATGGCGCGCTAGGTTCTGACTCGCGAACGCAAATATGCCACCCGTCTCGCTCCCGATGCTTGCGGCCGGGGCTTTCCTTTTTTATGCGCGCCGTGGTCGAAAGCGAGTGGCCAGAAACTGGCGCATGAGCTGCCGTCGAAGCAGAGTTCACATGCCGAATCCCAGGGAATCTCCTGCGGAACCGTCCGGCCCGTCTATGCGTTGTGAGTGTGAGTAGTGATGGGCAAGCGAAATGGTGGCGTTGTCAGACCTGGCCTGCAAGCAGTGCGGCGGGAGGATGGAAATAGTGGCTGATATTTCTCCTTGGGGCCGCGAGCCGGGCCTTCGCGCGTTCGTGTGCTCTGAGTGCGGCACAGTAGAGAGTGTCCTGATTTACCCCGATCATCATTTCGGGCCGAAGGACCCAACCTACAATGGGAAACGGTGTTGAATTCCGCATTATGCCCAATGGCGAAGATGGCCACTGGTATTGGGAAGTCATCAAGAACGGCCGCGAGGTTGTTGCGCGCGGCGTTACCGAGCCGGAGCCCGCTGCCTGTGAACAGGCGAATGAAGCGGCACGAAAAATGGAATTGATTGCATAACAGGAACTTCCGGCGTGCAAGAGAAGGGGGTATCTGAGCCATGCCTACGACAATCTTGATATGCGGCAGTCCTGCGGATGGCTTCCAAATCGTCGGCTTGTTCGCCGATGGCGGCGATGCTGAATCCTACGCCGAAGATCATAGCCTCAGAGACTGGTGGATTGCCGAGCTAACGTCACCGGAAGCGTTCGCAGATAGCCAGCGGCGACGGTTTCGAGCATCGCGCGCTCTCTTATAACTGACCTTGAAAAATTCGACCTGACGACCGCCGCTCGAAGCCCGGATCGCGAGCTACCCGGTCCCTTTCATCAACCGACGACATCAATCACATCGATTAGCGCACCCAGGGCGTGGCCGCCGCGCCGGACGGCGTAAAAAGCCCCAGCCGTTCAGGGCCGGGGCAAGTTGGCAGAGCGGATCGAAGTTAGAATTCGGTCCTTCCCGCTCTGCATCGCGTAGGGCGACACTCCTTGGTTGCTTTGCCCACGTCCTTGGGTCTTGTTTATCTGCGCCAAAGATTTGTTCCGCATGACGACAGTGCGGGCACCAAGGTCCTCGGCAAAGTCCATCCATTTCCCGGCAACGACTTCTCCTCGTTCCTGCTGCAGGCGAAGGCGTCAAAGTGAAATTATCGGGCTCGCGAACGCTGGCGGCGACACCATCAACTCCATCAAGCAGGCATCCGAATTCGGCATCGTGCAGGGGGCCAGAAGCTGGCTGGGCTGTTGATCTTCATCACGGATATCCATGCACTCGGGCTCAAAACCGCGCCCTTTTTCAACAGCCGCAGCGAGCATTTGGCTGCATTTTCGGCTACGTAACGAATTTATTAGTTGACTACGATATGACGCTACGCTATAAGCTTCTCCAGCCTCGCTCATCGAGGGGCGTCTTCTAGAGACGATCCTGAAGGCGGAGCGAGGCGTGGCGTCCTGCGGCGGCGGCTTGTAACCGCTTGCCCCGGGAGGCCCGGGAAGTCGCCCGCCGGGCACTACGACCCGGCTGCGAGGAGCTCGCTGCACGGATCCGGGTCATGCCGGAGCCGGAAGCGCGGCCCCGGGTGAAAAACCGCCACGGTGGAGCGCCGAGAGGCGAGCGTCCCCCGTCATGGGACGCAAGGCGCCTCGCTAGGCGCCTGGCGTGCCGCGTCATAAGCGCGTTCACGCGCGTCTTGTGACGCGCCGAGGGCACGCCCAACGGGTGCTCAGCGCAGCACCCGAACGACT
>Ga0318506_10000327_pt1 | contig 9585 bp, 8 predicted proteins | sample GRESIP084b2f19_FD_203660 | JGI IMG/M metagenome (GOLD analysis project Ga0318506, IMG submission 203660) | Tropical soil microbial communities from Luquillo Experimental Forest, Puerto Rico - GRE.SIPMG.084b2f19 | ecosystem: Environmental > Terrestrial > Soil > Tropical forest > Bulk soil | place... | reverse complement strand
TCGTCGCGCGGCCTCGGCCTCGGCAGCCCGCCCCGGCCGCTGTCTTGCCCGGCAAGCTCGGCGTCCTTGGCGGCGGGCTTCGCGCCCCTGCCGACCAGGTCCGGCGGCTTGCGCAGCAGGGTGCGGTAGGACCCGGGGTAGTCACCGAACAGGGGCACCTGCCAGAAGGAGGGCACCGGCCCCGGCGTGCCGGCCAGCAGTTCGAGCCGGCCGACGGTCAGCCGCAGCAGCCGCCGCGCGCCGATCAGCGCCACGGCGGCGAGCGGCAGTTCGATCAGGGCGGCCGACAGCACGCTGACCATGAACCCGCTCGTGCCCCAGTCCAAGGTGATGTCGAACCACGCGTCGCAGCACAGCAGGGCCGCCAGCACGATCAGGCAGATGATGAGGACCTGCCGCCGGCGCCAGGCGGCCCAGGCGGTCGCGGCGAATACCACCAGCAGGCCGATGTCGAACCCGACCCAGGCCGCGCGCCAGCCGCCGGCCCGGTAGTCGCGCGGCAACGTGACCTCGAGCACTCCGATCCACACCGCGAGAAGCAGCACGCCGGCCAGGCACACCGCGATGAGCACCCGGCGCCGGCGCTGGCTGAGCGGGGTGGGCATGAGGCTCTGGGCGTTCAGGCTGGCCAGCGCGCGGGCGAGCCGGGCCCGTTCCTCGGGGGTCATCCGCTGCAGATCGGATTCGTCGAGCACGTAACCCCTCCTCTCCGCCACGGTAAGCACCCCCTGCCCGCACGGTAAACACCCTCTGCCCGGAAAACCCCGGCCGGCCGGCCGGTATGCCCGCGCGAGCCGGCTGGTTCCGCGCGCGCACCATTCCGGCGCCCGCGACCGACGATTCCGGGCCGGAGGCCGATGGCTCCGGCGGCACGGCCCGGCCGGGTTCCGGGGATAGGCTGAAAGCGTGCCTGGTGAACTGGTCTTCGCCCATGCCGGCTTCGGCGCGGACGCCGTCGCCTATCCCGACGGCTGGGACCTGCAGCGGCGACTGCACGAGCGCCGGGCGGCCGGCCAGATCCCGGACACGTGCCTGCTGCTGGAGCACGAGCCCGTGTACACGGCGGGCCGACGGACCGGGCCGCTGGACCGCCCGCTGGCCGATCCCGGGATCCCCGTGATCGACGTGGACCGCGGCGGCAAGATCACCTGGCACGGGCCCGGGCAGCTCGTGGGGTATCCGATCATGGCCCTGCCCGAGCCGCTGGACGTGATCTCCTACGTGCGGTCGCTGGAGGAAGCGTTGATCAGGTGCTGCGCGGACGTCGGCGTGGCCACCGCCAGAGTCGAGGGCCGCAGCGGGGTGTGGATCACAGGGGACGGCGGCCCTGATCGGAAGGTCGGCGCGGTCGGCATCCGGGTGTCGCGAGGTGTCACCATGCACGGATTCGCCCTCAACTGCGATTGCGACCTCGGGTGGTTTGACAAGATCGTGCCCTGTGGCATCAGGGACGCCGGCGTCACCTCGCTGACCCTGGAGGCGGGCCGGCCGGTCACCGTGCCCGATATCACCGGCCTGGCCGAGCGCCATCTCGCCGAGGTGTTCGGCGCTCCCGTTTGGCGCCACGCCGACGTGGCCGGCCTGCTCGCGGGCGCCGAGCTTAGCCCCGCCGCACCCTGAGCGTCAGTCCCGAGCGCGGGCCGCCAGGCCCGCGAGGTAATCGCCGAGCCCGCTCAGCGGTACGGCGGTTTGCTCCCCCGAGGTCATGTCCCGGACGGTGACGGTGCCCGCTTCCTCCTCGGCGTTGCCGTAGATCAGCGCCCAGCGGGCCCCGGTGTCGCTGGCCCACTTGAGCTGGCGGCCCAGCTTGCCCGAGGAACCCAGGTACACGCTCGCGCGCAGCCCGGCGCCCCGGCCGGCCGCGGCGAATGCGAAGCTACGCGGGGCGTGCCGCTCGTCCATGACCGTCACGGCCACGTCCAGCCGGGTGTGCCCGGTTCCCTCCCGCGACAGCAGCAGCAAGATCCGCTCCAGGCCCAGCGACCCACCGGTGGCCGGCACGTCCGGCCCGCCAAGCTGCTCAATCAGGCGGTCGTACCGCCCGCCGCCGGCCAGCGACCCGGCACCGCCCGCGGCGGCCACCTCCCAGATCGGCCCGGTGTAGTAGCTCAGGCCGCGCACCAGACGGGGCGTGAACACCATCCGGTCGCCCGGCACCTGGCCGCCTGCCAGGGATAGCAGCGCGTCCACCTCGTCCAGCCCGGCCGCGCCCTCGTCGTTGCCCTTGAGCGCGTCCCTGATCTGCTCCACCGCGTCAGCCGCGGTCAGCGCGCCGACCAGGGAGGCGGCTTGCGCCTCGGGCAGGCCCCGCCCGGTCAGTTCGGCGATCACCTCGCCAGACGCCAGCTTGTCCAGCTTATCCAGGGTGATCAAGACGCCCGGGCCAAGCTCGGCGGGCACGCCGAACGCCTCCAACAGGCCGGCCAGTACCCGGCGCGAGTTGAGCAGGAACCGGAACCCGCTCAGGCCGAGTTCGGTGAGCACGTCATGCACCGCGCAGACGATCTCCGCGTCGGCGAGCACCGACGTGGTGCCCAGCGTGTCCACGTCACACTGGGTGAGCTCGCGGTAACGGCCCCGGCCGGGCCGGTCCGCGCGCCAGACCGGGCCGATCGCGTACCGCTTGTACGGGGTCGGCAACTGGCTTCCGTACGCCGCGGCCACCCGGGCCAGCGGCACGGTGTGGTCGTAGCGCAACGCCAGGTCGGCCTCGCCGGTGCCCTCGTGCTCGCCCCGCCGCAGGATCTTGAAGATCAGCTTGTCGCCGTCGTCCCCGTACTTGCCAAGCAGCACGTCGAGGCGCTCGAAGGCCGGGGTGACCAGCGGCTCGAACCCGTACCGCCCGAACACCGACCGGATCCGAGCGAACGCGTGTTCGCGCGTCTCCCAGTCGGCGGCGAGGAAGTCACGGGTTCCCGAGGGCGGATCGAACTGCGTTGGCATGTGCCTATGGTCCCCGACACCGGCCGTCCTCGTCACATCGATTAGCCGCATCCGGTGCCGCCGGGCCCGTTCATCGTGGAGAGAAGCAGCACGTTCCCTTCCCGGCGGCCGGTCCCGGCCGCGCGCCACGCCCGGGCTCGCAGACGTACCCTGGAACCGTGGTACTCGCACCCGAGGGGCGCAGGCTGCTCCGCATCGAAGCCCGCAACAGCCAGGTCCCAGTGGAACGCAAGCCCCCGTGGATCAAGACCCGGCTGCGCACTGGCCCGGAATATGCCGCCCTGAAGGATCTGGTCCGCAGGCAGGGGCTGCACACTGTCTGCGAAGAGGCTGGCTGCCCGAACATCTTCGAGTGCTGGGAAGACCGCGAGGCGACGTTCCTCATCGGCGGGGACGCGTGCACTCGGCGCTGCGACTTCTGCCAGATCGCCACCGGGAAGCCGGAGCCGTTGGACACCGGGGAACCGCGCCGCGTAGCCGAGTCCGTGGCGGCGATGGGGCTGCGCTACGCGACGGTCACCGGGGTGGCCAGGGACGACCTCCGCGACGGGGGCGCGTGGCTGTACGGGCAGACATGCGCCGAGATTCACGCGGCCGTGCCCGGCTGCGGCGTCGAGCTGCTCATCCCCGACTTCAACGCCCAGCCGGAGCGGCTGGCGGTGGTGTTCGGGTCCCGCCCGGAGGTGCTGGCCCACAACATCGAGACGGTCCCCCGGATCTTCCGGCAGATCAGGCCGGGGTTCCGTTATGAGCGCTCGCTGGGGGTACTGGCCAGGGCCCGGGAGGCCGGGCTGGTCACCAAGTCCAACCTGATACTCGGCCTCGGCGAAGAGGACAGCGAGGTCAGCCAGGCCATGGCCGATCTGCGCGGGGCGGGCTGCGAGCTGCTGACGATCACCCAGTACCTGCGGCCGTCGGTCCGGCATCACCCCGTGGCCCGCTGGGTACCGCCGGACGAGTTCGACCATTGGCGCGAGGAGGCCGTCGGCCTGGGCTTCGCCGGGGTGATGTCCGGCCCGCTGGTCCGCTCGTCCTACCGGGCGGGCCGGCTGTACGCCGAGGCCGTGGCCCGCCGGGAGACTCAGTTCCCGGCGCCAGTTTCACCCTGACCCCTGGCTCTCGTATCCTGCCGTCCATGGTGAATAAGCCCGCAGCCCCGCCGGACCCCGCGAGTCTCGGCCGCATCAAGCAAATTCGCATGGCGGCGGGCATGGTCCGCAAGGCCAATCCCTGGGCGCTGCCCATCGTCGCGCTCGTCGGTGTAGGCATCCTGGCCGTGTTCGTGATCGTGGGGCTGGTCACCGGCCTGTTCGTCCTCCTCCTGCCCTTCGGCATCTTGTTCGGGCTGATGGGGGCGATGATCGCGTTTGGCCGGTTCACCCAGTCCGCCCAGTACTCGACTATCGAGGGCCAGCCCGGCGCGGCGGCCGCGATCCTGCAGAGCATGCGCGGCGGCTGGACGGTCACGCCCGCGGTGGCGGCGAACAGGAACATGGATGTGGTCCATCGCGCGGTCGGCAAGCCCGGCGTGGTCCTGGTCGGCGAGGGCAGCCCGAGCCGGCTGCCCAGCCTGCTCGCGGCCGAGAAGAAGCGGATCTCCCGGGTGGCCTACGACGTGCCCATCTACGACATGCAGGTCGGCGACGAGGAGGGCCAGGTACCGATCCGCAAGCTGCAGCGCAAGGTCATGCGCCTCCCGCGCAACCTGAAGGGCCAGGCGGTGGCCGAACTCAACTTCCGGCTCAAGGCGCTGCCCGCGAACCTTCAGGCCCCCAAGGGCCCGCTGCCGAAGACCGGCCGCATGCCCAAGCAGCCCCGCCCCCGTTCCCGCTGACCCAGTCGTCGCGACCAGTGATCTAACGGCGGATGACGATCGTGTTGGCGGCGCGGTCGTGCAGGCCGCGCAGGTCGCGGTCGGTGACCAGGGGCGGGATGACGGCCAACAGCAGCAACGTGCGGACCAGGGCCCAGCCGAAGCCGACCGGCTTGCCGTCCAGGCGCACGACCCGGATTCCCGTCAGCCGCTTGCCGAGGGTCAGCCCGGTCAGCGCGGTGAGCAGGTAGACCTCGACCGCGAAAATCGCCAGCGTCAGGTACTGCGTGTGGAATGCCGCCAGCGAAATCAGCATGCAGGCGAACCAGTCGATGAGCAGTGCGCCCAGCCGGCGGCCCATGCTCGCCACCGAGTTCGGGCCGTCCTTGGGCAGCCCGAACTTCTCGCCCGGATACGCCGGGCCGGGAGCCTTCGCCTTGCCCACCGAGGAAGCTGACACATTCCCACGGTATCGCCTACGTGTCATGGGATGGCGGCTGACCTGCCCACACAGCTTGATCGGGCCAGGAGCCTGGCGTAACACGCGTGAAACACCAGGGACACCACCCGGAAACGGCAGGCGCCTAACGTCACAGCCGTGGTCCCGCGCAGGCGCAACCGGCGCGGCCAGGACCTGGCCGCAGCCTCGAGGGAGGGTTGATGTTCACGAACGCCGACGAGGTACTGAAGTTCATCGGCGACAACAAGGTGGAGTTCGTCGATGTCAGGTTCTGTGACCTGCCGGGGACGGTGCAGCATTTCACCGTGCCGGTGGAGTCTTTCGACGCGAAGGTCTTCACCGACGGGCTGATGTTCGACGGCTCCTCGATCCGCGGGTTCCAGCAGATCCACGAGTCCGACATGTTGCTGCTGCCCGACCCGGCCACGGCGGTACCCGATCCCTTCCGCCAGCACCCGACGCTGAACCTGACGTTCTTCGTGCACGACCCGCTGACCGGCGAGCCGTACACCAGGGACCCGCGCAACGTAGCCCGCAAAGCGCAGGACTTCCTGCGCGGTAGCGGCATCGCGGACGTGGTGTACTTCGGTCCCGAAGCGGAGTTCTACATCTTCGACTCGGCCCGGTATGCGACCGGTCCGGAATCCGGCTACTACTACCTGGATTCGGTGGAAGGCGCCTGGAACACTGGCCGCGACGAAGAGGGCGGCAACCTCGGTTACAAGCCGCGGTACAAGGGCGGTTACTTCCCGGTCCCGCCGATGGACCACTACACCGACCTCCGGTCGGAGATGGTGCGGATGCTGATCCGCTGCGGTATCCAGGTGGAGATGCAGCACCACGAGGTGGGCACGGCTGGCCAGGCGGAAATCGACATCCGGTTCGCCCCGCTGCTCCAGATGGCCGACAACCTCATGCTGTACAAGTACGTGGTGAAGAGCGTGGCCAGGGCGGCTGGGAAGACGGTCACGTTCATGCCTAAGCCGCTGTTCGGCGACAACGGCTCCGGCATGCACTGCCATCAGAGTCTATGGAAGGACGGCGCCCCGCTCTTTTACGACGAGGTCGGCTACGCCGGGCTATCCGACGTCGGCCGCTACTACGTGGGCGGGCTGCTCAAGCACGCGCCTTCGCTGCTGGCCTTCACCAACCCGACGGCGAACTCCTACCACCGCCTGGTGCCCGGTTTCGAAGCACCGGTGAACCTGGTCTACTCGCAGCGCAACCGTTCCGCGTGCGTGCGGATCCCGATCACCGGCGCCAACCCCAAAGCGAAGCGGCTGGAGTTCCGTGTGCCGGATCCATCGGCCAACCCCTACCTGGCGTTCTCCGCGATGATGATGGCGGGCATCGACGGGATCCGGAACAAGATCGAGCCGCCGGAGCCGGTCGACAAGGACCTCTACGAGCTTCCGCCGGACGAGGCGCTTGCCATCCCCCAGGTGCCCGGTTCCCTGGAGAAGGTGCTGGACACGCTGGAAGCCGACCACGACTACCTGCTCGACGGCGGGGTGTTCACACCGGACCTGGTGGAGACCTGGATCGACTACAAGCGCTCCAGCGAGCTAGACCCGCTCCGGCTCCGCCCGCACCCACATGAGTTCGAGCTCTACTTCGACATCTAAGCCTTCGGGCGCGGCTGGCCTGCGGATACGTCACTGCGGGCCAGCCGTAGTCCGCACAGAGTCCGCAGGATTCCCCGCCTCGCGCCTGGCCCCGTCATCCGGGTCATCACCCGCAGCTGCCGTACAGCGGCGCGAGCGGATCGGGCCGTGGGCGGGTTTACCATCGGCTACCACATCGTCAACGACTACCGGCGCTACCATCCCGGCGTGAGCTGGGAAACGCTGACCTTGACCAGCGCCACCACGATCCTCGGAGGAAGCCACTACCAGCCCTGCCCGCAATGAGCACCAGAACTCCTCCACCTAGCCCGGCGCCTGCCCTGACAAGGACTTGCCCGCCCCTGGCTCGCGGAGGACTATGCGTGCAGAGGCTACCTGGAGGCACGGTGCCGGGAATGACGTGGCGCGGCCGGTTTCTCGCCGGTCCGCCGTGGCCGCCGGCGGCCGCGCCCCCGCGCGTGCCGGCCCGGGGCCGGTGGCACAGATGGCCGGCTGCGCGGTGACCGGTGCCGGACAGCCGCTCGCTGTTGCGCTGGCACTGGCCGCCAGCATCTGCTTCGCCGTCGCCGCGGTGACCCAGCAGCGGGCCGCTGCGCGGCTGCCCTCGCAACGGGCGTTTGACCCGGCGGTGCTGCTGCGGCTGATCCGCCGGCCCGCGTGGCTGGCCGGCCTGGCCGCGGTCATCGCCGGGTTCGTGCTGCAGGCCGGGGCGCTGGGCCTGGGCCGGCTGGTGGTGATCGAGCCGGTGCTGGCCACCAGCTTGCTGTTCGCGCTGGCTCTGGCCGCCCGGCGGGACCGGCGCCGGCTATGCCGCGCCGAATGGGCCGCCGCGGTGGCCGTGATCGCCGGCCTAGCGGTCTTCTTGGCGGCCGGCCAGCCCACGGGCGGCCAGCGCACCGCGGGGGCGGGGGCGCTGGGGCTGGCCGTGGCCGCCGCGGCCGTCCTGGTTGGCGCCTGCACCGCGCTGGCCGGTCGCGTTCCTGACCGGCGCCGGGCCCTGCTGTTCGGCATCGGCGCCGGCGTGGCGGCCGGGGTGACCGACTCGCTGGTCAAGTCGGTGGCGGTGGTCGCCGCCGGTCATGTGCTGTCTCTGGCCGCCGATGTCCGGCCCTACCTGTTGATCGCCGTCGGCCTGCTGACCTTCACGATTCAGCAGAACGGCTACCGCGCCGCCGGGCTGGCGGCATTCCTTCCCGCGTTCGCGGTCATGGAGCCGGTGTGTGGGGCGCTGCTCGGCCTGATCATCTATCACGAGCGGCTGAGCGGCCGACCGGGCCAGATCGCCGTGGAACTGGTCGCGTGCGCGGCGGCCGCGTGGGGCATCGCCCGGCTCGCCGGGTCGGCGTGGCCAGCGGCGCCCGGCCGCCCGGGCCCGTCCCGCCCAGCCGGTCAGACTGAGCCGGCCGTAGCTGCCGCCCGCGAGGATCTGGGATGAGAGCGTAGGCCTGACGGCGTTCCCGGGATCGGTGCCCGGGTACCCGGAAGGGAGTGCTGTCGTGCGCACGGTGTGATCGGAGGTGAAAGTTCGAGCTGTACTTCGACGTCTGATCAGGCCCGGCGCGCGCTCAGGAGGCCCAACGGGCTGGGCGCCGGGAACTCGATGCGCAGGGCTTTCCTCCCTCCGGCCAGGTACACCGTCGCTACATGCGCGGGCCGGTACGGGATGCGCTGCGCGTGGAGGAACAACACCACCGACCGCACGTAGCCCACTGACTGGGCGTGTGGATGACGCGCGCGGCCGGTCTCGGCGAGGTCAGCGAACCGTAGCGGCAGGTCGGCGTCCGCGCCCGGCGCCGCGCTGCCGAAGTTGATGATGTACATCGGGTGCGTCGACGCCATCTGGGCGATCGCGATCAGCAGCCGCGAGTCAACCCGCCCGGCGGACAGTTCCCGGCGTGCGATCGGCGCCGTGGCAATCCGGCTGCTGCGCAGGAGCTCTGCCCCGGACGTCTTCCGGCGGAGCAGGTCGGCGCCGAGCATGGCCTGGTAGGCGGCAGCACCGTGCTCAGCGATCTGGCGGATCTCGATGCGCTGCGGGCCGGAACCGAACCTGGCGAGCACGGCCGGCGCGTGGCCGGAGCTGAGCAGGTGACCGAACTGGGCCCGGACCAGTGCCGTCGCGACGATGATCTCGGAATGGAGCGGGCTGGTGGTCCCCGGCCGGAGCTGGTACAGGACCCGCGCCGGCACGCCGCGTGCCGCGAGGGCGTTGCACATGACCGGGTCGCAGGCCACCACGGCCGTCCGGCTGACCTGCCTGGCGACCCAGGCCGCGGCAAGGTTACGCTCGCGAGCCCCGGCCCCGGGCGGGCCCAGGCCGCCCTGGCTCTTACCGGCGGCCCCGGTCCGGCCGGAAAGCAGGAGGACGACCACCGCGGCGATGACGAGGGCAATCACCGCTACCAACACGCCCGCGATGCGATAACGCCGCCCGGACGTTTGCTGCTTGCGGTCAGCCGGGGTGGGGATCGCGGCACGGTTGCCCGGTTGCTTCTCGTTCCGGTCGGTCGGCCAGGTGTACCTCGGCGCACCGCTGGGTCCGGACAAGGCGGGGGACGCCGGTCCGGCCGCTCGCGGTGCGGCTGGGGCAGTCGGCGAGGCCGGGGCAGCCGGGGGTGGCGACACCTGGGCGGAGCCCGGCGGGGCCACGGGCCGCACCGGTGGTACGGCCAAGGCCGGCGGCGTGACCGGGAGTGACGGCTCGAACAGCGACACTCCCTGACCCTCAGCTTCCGGTTCCGATG
>Ga0318506_10000299_pt1 | contig 9834 bp, 6 predicted proteins | sample GRESIP084b2f19_FD_203660 | JGI IMG/M metagenome (GOLD analysis project Ga0318506, IMG submission 203660) | Tropical soil microbial communities from Luquillo Experimental Forest, Puerto Rico - GRE.SIPMG.084b2f19 | ecosystem: Environmental > Terrestrial > Soil > Tropical forest > Bulk soil | place... | reverse complement strand
GTGTGCTGGAGGTTGATCCAGCCGAGGAAGCCGGCCCAGGCGACCACCGCGGGGGCCGTCAGCGAACGCAGCCCGGCGACGACACCGATCAGTAAAGCCATCAACAGAACGAGCGCATGTGTCACGGAGACCCTCCTCAGGGGACGAACAGCCCGGTCCTATTAAACGGAGCTAAGGGAAACGGCCCGCGCCGATAGCTGGGGCAGTCTCCCCAGGGCGGACGCTAACACAGCTGCCGCATCGGCACTCCGTTGTCAGAATCGGCAGAACCTGATGTCGGAAGCCAGAATCGCTTTGGCTCCGATGGCGGCGAGCTCGTCCATGATCTCGTTGACGCCCCGACGCGGCACCAGCGCGCGGATTGCCACCCAGTCCGGGTCGGCGAGCGGCGCGATGGTCGGTGACTCCAGTCCCGGCGTGATCGACGTCGCCTTGTCCAGGACCGTGCGCGGGCAATCGTAATCGAGCATCAGGTATTGCTGGCCGAACACCACACCTTGTACCCGGGCCACCAATTGATCGCGCGCACTGGTGACCCTGCTTTGGGGGTGGCCACGCTGATCGGCGCGCTCGATCAGCACCGCCTCCGAATCACACAGCGGCTCACCAAAGGCCGCCAGATCGTGCAGGCTCAGGGTGCGACCGGAGCCCACCACGTCGGCAATGGCATCGGCCACCCCGAGTTGCACCGAGATTTCCACGGCTCCATCCAGCCGGATCACGATTGCTTCAATACCACGGGCGGCCAGATCTTTTCGGACCAGATTCGGGTACGCGGTGGCAATCCGCTTTCCGGCCAAGTCCGCCGTCGTCCAGTTGTTCCCGGCGGGGCCGGCGTACCGGAAGCTGGACGAGCCGAAGCCCAGCGCCAGGCGTTCACGCACCGGCGCATCGGAATCGAGGACCAGATCCCGCCCGGTGATGCCGAAATCGAGCTCTCCCGAACCGACATAGATGGCAATGTCTTTGGGCCGCAAGAAGAAAAACTCGACCTGGTTGACGGGGTCGATGACCGTCAGATCCTTGGGGTCGGTGCGGCGCCGGTAGCCGGCCTCGGCGAGGATCTCGGTGGCCGGCTCGCTGAGCGCACCTTTGTTGGGAACCGCGACGCGCAGCATGCTCACAACTTTCGATAGATGTCGTCGAGGGACAGGCCGCGCGCGATCATCAGCACCTGCGTCCAGTACAGCAACTGGCTGATCTCCCCGGCGAGCGCGTCGTCGGGCTCGTGCTCGGCGGCCAGCCACACCTCGCCGGCCTCCTCGAGGATCTTCTTGCCCAGCCCATGTATGCCACCGTCGAGCGCGGCGACCGTGGCGCTGCCGGCCGGCCGGGTGCGGGCGCGGTCGCCGAGTTCGGCGAACAGATCCTCGAAGGTCTTCACGGCCAGCGATTGTTTCACGCGCGCCCGAGCAAAGTCACGGCGGTTTCGCCCCCTCGATCGCCAAGCACGATGCCGTCTCGGCGGCCAGTTCGAACTCAACCAACGTAGGGCTCAGTCCTCCGGGTTGTAGCCGAGGTTAGGGCCGAGCCAGCGCTCGGCTTCCTGCAGGGTCCAGCCCTTGCGCTTCGCATAGTCGGCGACCTGGTCCTGGGCCATCCGGCCGACCACGAAGTACTGCGACTGCGGATGCGAGAAATACCAGCCGCTGACGGCAGCACCGGGCCACATCGCCATCGACTCGGTCAGCTCGATGCCGGTCCGCTCCCGGACGTCCATCAACTTCCAGAGCGTCACCTTCTCGGTGTGCTCCGGGCAGGCCGGGTAGCCGGGGGCAGGGCGGATTCCCACGTACTTCTCATGGATGAGTGCCTCGTTGTCCAGCTGCTCGTCCGGCTGGAATCCCCAGAACTGCTTGCGGACCCGTTGGTGCATCCGTTCGGCGAACGCCTCGGCCAGCCGGTCGGCGATCGACTCCAGCAGGATGGCGCTGTAGTCGTCGAGGGCCGCCTTGAACTCCGCGATCTTGTCCTGGCTGCCGAGCCCCGCGGTAACGGCGAAGGCGCCGACGTAGTCAGCCAGACCGGTGTCCTTGGGCGCGATGTAGTCGCCCAGCGACCGGTTCGGGATGCCGTCCCGGTGCTCGCGCTGCTGGCGCAAGTTGTGCAGGGTGGTGAGCACCTCGGTCCGGGTGTCGTCGGTGTAGACCTCGATGTCGTCGCCAACCGCGTTTGCCGGGAAGAACCCGATCACCCCGTTGGCGGTCAGCCACTTCTCCTTGATCAGGGTGTCGAGCATCTCCTGGGCGTCGTCGTACAGCTTGCGGGCAGCCTCACCCGAGGCCGGGTTGTTGAGGATGTCGGGGAATCTGCCCTTCATCTCCCAGGCGTTGAAGAACGGCTGCCAATCGATGTACTCGCGCAACTCGGCGATGTCGTAGTCATGAAAATCCCGTACTCCCGCACCCACGGCGGGCACCGGCGGTGTGTAGCCGTCCCACTCGATCGGCGTCCGGTTCGCACGGGCCTTCTCCAGCGTCAGCATCGGCCGCTCGTTCTTCTGGGCGTGCCGTTCGCGCAGAGATGCATAGTCTTTCTCGGTGGCCTCCAGCAGGGCTGGACGCTGCTTGTCGTCGAGGAGCGCGGCAGCGACAGGCACCGAGCGGGAAGCGTCCTTGACCCAGACCACCGGACCGCTACGACGCGGCGCCACCTTCACTGCCGTGTGAGCGCGTGAGGTGGTCGCGCCACCGATCAGCAACGGGATCTCCAGCCCCTCGCGTTCCATCTCGACGGCGAAGTTGACCATCTCGTCCAGAGACGGGGTGATCAGCCCGGACAGCCCGATGATGTCGGCGCTGTGCTCCTTCGCCGCATCCAGGATCTTCTGGGCGGGCACCATCACGCCGAGGTCGATCACGGAGTAGTTGTTGCACTGCAGGACGACCCCGACGATGTTCTTGCCGATGTCGTGGACATCGCCCTTCACGGTCGCCATCACGATCGTGCCGTTGGTGTCCTCACCTGCAGAGTCCCCGGACTCTTCCTTCTCCGCCTCGATGTACGGCAGCAGGTACGCAACGGCCTTCTTCATCACCCGAGCCGACTTCACGACCTGGGGAAGGAACATCTTGCCCGAGCCGAAGAGGTCGCCTACGACGTTCATGCCGTCCATCAGCGGACCCTCGATCACCTCGATCGGGCGGCCACCCGCTTCGGCGATCTCGGCCCGCAACTCCTCGGTGTCGGCGTCGACGTGGGCGTCGATCCCCTTGACCAAAGCGTGTGTGATCCGCTCGCGGACCGGCAGGTTGCGCCACTCGGCCGCAACCGAGTCCTCGGTCTTCCCTGAGTTGTTGAATCGTTCAGCGATCTCCAGCAGCCTCTCGGCCGCGTCCTCGCGACGGTTCAGGACGACGTCCTCGATCCGGTCCCGCAGCTCCGGGTCGATCGAGTCGTAGGGCACCAGCGCCCCGGCGTTGACGATGCCCATGTCCAGGCCGGCCTTGATGGCGTGGTACAGGAACACCGCGTGGATCGCCTCGCGGACGGGGTTGTTGCCCCGGAACGAGAACGACACGTTCGAGATGCCGCCGGAGGTGTGCACGCCGGGAAGGTTCTCCTTGATCCAGGCGCAGGCCTCGATGAAGTCGATCCCGTAGGTCGCGTGCTCCTCGATACCGGTCGCCAGCGCGAAGCAGTTCGGGTCGAAGATGATGTCCTCGGGCGGGAAGCCGACCTCTTCGGTCAGGATCTGGTAGGCGCGGGCGCAGATCTCCTTGCGGCGCTCCAGGTTGTCGGCCTGACCCTGCTCGTCGAAGGCCATCACGACGACGGCGGCGCCGTACTTGCGGCACAGCCGTGCCTCGCGGACGAACTTCTCCTCGCCCTCCTTCATGGAGATCGAGTTGACGATCGGCTTGCCTTGCACGTTTTTCAGGCCCGCCTCGATGACCTCCCACTTAGAGGAGTCGATCATCACCGGGACGCGGCTGATATCCGGCTCGGCCGCGATCAGCTTGGTAAACCGGTCCATCGCGGCGACGCCGTCGATCATGCCCTCATCCATGTTGATGTCGATGACCTGGGCACCGACCTCGACCTGCTGCCGGGCGACCGACAGGGCGGTGTCGTAGTCCTCGGCCTTGATCAGGTTGCGGAACCGGGCGGAGCCGGTGATGTTGGTGCGCTCACCGATGTTCACGAACAGGGAATCGTCGGTGATGTTGAGCGGCTCCAGGCCAGACAGTCGGGTTGCCACCAGGATCTCCGGCAGCTCGCGCGGCGGCTTGCCCTCGACGACCTTGGCGATCTCGGCGATGTGCGGCGGCGCCGTTCCGCAGCACCCACCGACCAGGTTGACGAGGCCGGCCTCGGCGAACTCGGCGATGTAGGAGGCCTGACGCTCCGGGGACTCGTCGTACTCGCCGAAGGCGTTGGGCAGGCCGGCGTTCGGGTAGCAGGAGACGTAGGTGTCCGCGATCCGCGCCATCTCGGCGATGTAGGGCCTCATCTCCGGCGCGCCCAGGGCGCAGTTGAGGCCCACCGCGATCGGCTTCGCGTGCCTGATCGCGTTCCAGAATGCCTCGGTCACCTGACCGGACAGCGTCCGCCCGGAGGCATCGGTGATGGTGCCCGAGATGATCACCGGCCAGCGGCGTCCGCGCTCCTCGAACAGCGTCTCAACGGCGAACACCGCCGCCTTGGCGTTCAGCGAGTCGAAGATCGTCTCGACGATGATGAGGTCGGCACCGCCGTCGACCAGGCCGTTGGCGGCTTCGAGGTAGGCGGCGACCAGCTGGTCGTAGGAGACGTTGCGGGCTCCCGGGTCGTTGACGTCCGGCGAGATCGATGCGGTGCGCGTCGTCGGCCCCATCGCGCCGGCCACGTAGCGGGGCTTGTCCGGGGTGCTGAACTCGTCGGCGGCCTTGCGGGCCAGGGCGGCGCCGGCGTAGTTCAACTCGTAGCTCAGGTCCGCCATGTCGTAGTCGGAGAGCGAGATCGCGTTCGCGTTAAACGTGTTGGTCTCCAGGATGTCGGCGCCCGCCTCGAGGTATTCGCGGTGGATACCGGCGATGATCTGCGGCTGCGTCAGGTTGAGCAGGTCGTTGTTGCCCTGAAGAGCGGTCGGCCACTCCGTGAACCGGTCGCCGCGATAGCCGGCCTCGTCCGGCCGGTCCCGCTGGATCGCCGTGCCCATCGCGCCGTCGATCACCATGATCCGCTGGCCGAGAGCGGCCGTCAGTTCGTCGGTGCAGTCGGGGCGGATGTTGGGCGCGAAAGTGTCGGGCTTGGGGGCGTTCACTGTGCAATCCTTCCGTAGCGGAAGGCGTCCTTGACTCTGCCGAGCGTGGCGGATACCGGCAGTGACCCGGAACCGTTGCAACGCCTCTCGACCAGAAAAGTCTACGACGTCACCCGACGTCTGGACGCCTAGCTGGACTCGACCCGTTTGGCGATCGCGGCGCCCTAGAGCGCCAGCTCCCGGATCTTGTCGGCAATGTCGTAGTCGCCAAGGTTAACCGGATTTCAGCCAAACGTATTTCTTCTCGACCGCGTCGACGCCGGTTGTTGAAGTCGTCCAGCGCGAGGTCCGCGGCCTGCAACTGGGTGCCCATCGCGCCGTCGCCGACCATCACCCGCTGGGCCAAAATGTCCAGGATTTCGGTGTCGTAGCGGTATTCCCTGGCGGCAGTCACGCCACAAGGATAGTCGGCCTATGCAAACACCAACTCTGCGACAGCAAGCCGTACCCTGTTTCTGTGACCCAGCCGGATGGCAGCGCGCTGCCCGAACTCCACAACACTGTTGTCGTTGCGGCGTTCGAGGGCTGGAACGATGCCGGCGACGCGGCCAGCGACGCACTCGAGCATCTCGATGCCATCTGGGAAGCCGATCCGATCGTGGAGATCGACGACGAGGCGTACTACGACTACCAGGTGAATCGCCCGGTCATCCGCCAAGTCGACGGGGTCACCCGGGAGCTGGTGTGGCCGGCGATGCGGATCACCCACTGCCGCCCACCGGGCAGCGACCGCGACGTGGTGTTGATGCACGGGGTGGAGCCCAACATGCGGTGGCGCACCTTCTGCGCCGAGTTGGTGGCCATCGCCGACAAGCTCAACGTCGACACCGTCGTGATCCTTGGGGCCCTGCTGGCCGACACCCCGCACACCCGGCCGGTGCCGGTCTCGGGTGCGGCCTACTCCCCCGAGTCGGCGAAACGCTTCGGCCTCGAGGAAACCCGTTACGAGGGCCCGACCGGGATCGCCGGGGTGTTCCAGGACGCCTGTGTGGCCGCCGGTATCCCGGCGGTGACGTTCTGGGCGGCGGTGCCGCACTACGTGTCGAACCCGCCGAACCCCAAGGCGACGGTGGCGCTGCTGCGCCGCGTCGAAGACGTGCTCGACATCGAGGTCCCGCTGGCCGATCTGCCGGCCCAGGCCGAGGAGTGGGAGCAGGCGATCACCGAGATGGCCGCCGAGGACGAGGACCTGGCCGAATACGTGGCATCGCTGGAGCAGCGAGGCGACGCCGAGGTCGACATGAACGAAGCCCTGGGCAAGATCGACGGCGACGCGCTCGCGGCGGAGTTCGAAAAGTATTTGCGCCGCAGGCGCAAATAACGAACCGACCGTCGACTAGTTGGCTGGAAAATCGCGGATTTACCGCAACAACTCGACGTTGGACGCAGACAATGATCGGCCGAGCGCGGCGACTTCGGCGTCCATCCGGGGCAACAGCTCGTCAGTGGTTTTGCGGATGGGAAGTTCGCCGACCGGGGTGGACAGCACCGGCTTGAGCCAGCGGAACAGCCCAACCCAGCTTGGGCAGTAGATGCAGCTCCGGCGGCCCTCGATGCCCTTGACGAACGCGTGCGCGCACTTATCGACGGTCGTGGTCTTGTTCAGCGGCCACGGCAATTTGCTGAGCAGTTCGCGGAACGAGGGCAGGTCCGTCTCGCTGTCGCGGACGAGGGCGGTGTTGATCCACGACATGTGCGCCGAGCCGACGCTGACGCCGCGGTGGGCCACCTCCAACCGCAGCGCATTCGCCAGGATCTCGACGCCGGCCTTCGACGCGTTGTACGGCGCCAGCCCCGGGCACGCCGTGTATGCGGCCAGCGACGAGACGATCAGCACGTAGCCGCGGCGCTCGATCACCGCCGGCAACGTGGCACGCACGGTGTGGAAGGCGCCGAGCACGTTGACGTCCAGCACCCGTTTGAATGCCTCCGGATCGACCTGCAGAACCGACCCGTAGCTGGCGATGCCGGCATTGGCCACGACGACGTCGATGCCGCCGAAGCGTTCGACAGCCTGCGCGGCGACGCCCTGCATGGCGGGCAGATCACGCACGTCGGCGACGGCGGTGAGCACGTGGTCTTCGCCGAGTTCGGCGGCCAGCGAAGTCAGCTCGGCTTTGTCAAGGTCGGTCAGCACCAGCTTGGCGCCCCTGTCGCGCAGCCGACGCGCCACCTCGGCCCCGATTCCCCGGGCACCGCCGGTAATGAACACAACTTTGCCCTGGATCGACGTCATGGCCGAAAACGTACCGCCCCGGTGATCGCAGGGCCCACTAGGGCCAGTATTCGTTCATCGGTTGGGCGAATCGATCGTTGTTGGTGAGCGGGGGCAGTCCGAGGGACTCTTCGATTGTCCGCAGCAAGCTGTAGTGGTTGTTGTGGTTGTTGGCGACGAAATGGCCTTGGCGCATCCCGGAGTTCGGCGACGGGATCACGATCATGGGGACGTGATTTCCCTCGTTCCCGTTGCCCAGGTACAGGTTGTTGTAGTCCTCGTCCCAAGTGATGAAGATGGCGGAGCGCTGCGTCTGGAATGCGGGCGAGTTCAAAATCGTGGGCAGCGTGGCCGCGAGGAACTCGTCGCCGGCCCGAATGTGGTACTGATGCAACGCGAGTTGGCCGATGACGAAGCGCAAGTCGTTGCACCCCTCCTGGTTGTGACATTCGTCGGCGGCGAACCACACGTAGTTCGGGGTGGTAGCGGTCGAGGCGAGATCCGTGGCCATTCGCGTCAGCGGCAGCACGTGTGCCTGGCAGCGGGCAGGGTTCGCGAATATGTCGTGGAAGGCGAGAAACGGCAATTCACCGGAGCTGTAGGGACCCGCGGTACCGATGAAACACGGTGAGGGCATGGACTGTTCGTAGGCTGCCCACCCCTTGCCCGCCTTCTCGACGTTGTCGACCAGGTTGGGTTGGTCGAAGCAGTCTTGCGGACAGTTCCAGCCAACCCCGAAGTCCGACCCGCCGAGGATCGGGTAGTAGTTGGGGAGGCTGGGGTGGGTCAGGGCGAAGTAGTTCGCGCCGTAGCCATACTGGTTGATCAGCGCGTTGATGTAATCCGCATTGCGGCTGCCCACAATGTCTTTCACGCCATGGTTCTCCAAATACAGCATGAACACGTGATCGAGGGGGCCGACTTTCGACCCCGGTGGCGCGGGTGGCGGCGGCGGCGGCAGTGGAGCACCCACGGTGAACGACAAGTTGTCGGCGTAGGCGTTGTTGTAGTGGCTCGGCGCCGGATTGCAATCCTTGAGGGTCACAACGACGACCGCGCTGCGGGTGCCCGCGGGAATCAACCCAGAGTTTGCGCGTTGGAGAAGCACGGTCTTGAATTCGCGCTCGACCACACCGACCGGGCCGATCCTGGCAACGTCGAGGGACGACTGGTTCGCCGCCAGGAATTGGACGGTAACCGACGCTTCGGACGGGTCGCCCAGGAAGCCCCCGAGCCATCCGCTCAGCGTGTAGGGCACTGTGCCGGTGTCGATCTGGGCCGCCGCGCCGCTGAGGTCGACGGTTTGGCCCAGTTGGGCAAGAGCCACATTTCCACCGCCGAAGAACTGGGCTCCGCCGTCGGGGGGGCCGTCGCCAGGGCGCGGAAATTGTAGGAACTTCGGAAAGGGCGGCGCCGGAGTGGACAACGGCGACGGCCAACGGCCGATGGTGCCGTATTTGACCACCGTGGGTGTGCCGTTCACGTTCCAGCCGGGGATCGTGACCGAACTGTATCCCGTCAACGACGGATCACCGAACTCGGCGCCCGGGTTGACCAGCAAATTCGGGCTCCAAATGGGGTTGGCGGCAGATGCGTGCACCGTGTTCATCGAAACCACCAGCATCCCGGCCGCGCCAAACGCGGCAGCCACGCGGCGAAAACGACCGAACATCAGGCAAACACCTCTGTGGTTGACGCGCTGCGTACGCGTTGCTCCGTCGATGGTGGCCCATGACACGCCGTCCACCCAGATTGTTGCGCAGATTGACGCTAAGGCGTTGCTATTTGGTGACTTTGGTGATGCAATGCGGCGCAACGCATTCCGCAGCCGTCTACAGATGCACCCCGAGCAACGCGTCGATCGCGCTCGCCACCAAGGTGGGCGCCGCGGCGTCGTGGCCGCCGTACTCCAGCGCGTCTGTAGCCCAACCATCAAGTGCGGCAATGGCTTTCGGTGTATCGAGGTCATCGGCCAGATACCGCCGCACCCGGGCGATGACGTCGGTGGCGTCCGGGCCGGCGGGCAGAGTGGTCGCGGCGCGCCAGCGCTGCAGCCGGGCGGTCGCCTCGTCGAGCACCTGCTGGCTCCAGAACCGGTCCGCGCGGTAGTGGCCGGCCAGCAGACCCAGCCGGATGGCGGCCGGTTCAACGCCTTGCGCGCGCAACGCCGACACCAGGACCAGGTTGCCGCGGCTCTTGGACATCTTGTGCCCGTCCCAGCCGATCATCCCGGCGTGCACGTAATGCCGGGCGAATCGCCGCTCGCTGCGGACACATTCGGCGTGCGCGGCGGTGAATTCGTGGTGCGGAAAGATTAAGTCGCTCCCGCCGCCCTGAATGTCCAGGCCGCTGCCGATGCGACTGAGCGCGATCG
>Ga0318506_10000292_pt1 | contig 9867 bp, 14 predicted proteins | sample GRESIP084b2f19_FD_203660 | JGI IMG/M metagenome (GOLD analysis project Ga0318506, IMG submission 203660) | Tropical soil microbial communities from Luquillo Experimental Forest, Puerto Rico - GRE.SIPMG.084b2f19 | ecosystem: Environmental > Terrestrial > Soil > Tropical forest > Bulk soil... | reverse complement strand
TGACCATCGACACCTGCGGCCTGGCTAGCCACAGTGGCATTGGTCATTGTGCTATTGGGCAAGTCCCAGTTCGAGAAGCCTTCGGGCGGGTGCACGCCCGGTGGGAAGATGAGGATCGCCGTTGCCTTCTGGCTGCCGTCGGGCTGCGGCGAAGCGGTTATGGCCAGGTACGAGCCTTCCTTTATGTCGGAGAGCGGCGCCTTTACCACCTCGTTGACCGGCGCATTGTCGGCGAGCTTGATCTTCATCTCTCCGCCGTCGCGCGCTTTTGCCGTTAATATCCCACTGTCGACGCTCGCAATGGTGGCCCGCACGCGCACTGATGCAGGTGTTTGTGCTGCGACCATCGAAGCTGTGAAAAGGAAGGCAATGGCGCTCGCGCTAGCTATCCTCCGTGTCGTCATCGCCATCATCGTCCTCCCGTTGTTGCGACCGCTGCCTTAGCGGCAAGCCTTAAAAACTCGACCACCACGATATTCTGGCGAATTGGCCTGGGAAAGGGCCGATAGACGCATGCGGACAGTTGGAAAAACCGCGTCAAAACCGCCGGGGCGTTGCGCTGGGCACAGGGCAAATGACAAATTTTTGCTGCCGTGCATGAGTCCGCTTTTGGCACTTAGCGGACATCTCGATGCTATCGATCAACGTCCGCTATTGGGGGTAAAGCGGACATCGTGTGCAAGCGCTTCAATGTCCGCTTTTGACCCAAAGCGCACATTCGGTCCTGAGGATTGTTGCCACGCAAAATGACGGTCAACCCCATTTCGCCGGTCGTAAATCCCTGCTGTAATCGCTGCGATTTTGTGCCAGGCGGTAATCGCGTATGCCCCAAAACCAAAGCTCACAAGAGCCGCCTGACCGTCAGAGCTCCCAGTCTGATGCGGCGGGGTGGATCATGCTCGGCGATCTTATTGCCAATCTCGATCGTCCTGACGTCACCGCCGCGGTGCTCACGACGCTGGACCCGATCGTTGCCACCGGGATCGAGCAACGCGCCGCTGCGGCGGCGATGGCCGTGGCCGATTTTGCCGCCCGCACTGTTCGCGACTTCGTGGAGCAAGCAGATGACGAGCGCTGGTTCCAACTGCTCACTATAATCCGTAAGGCGGAAAATCCAGGCGTCGCTGCGATCCAGGCGATTCTGGCATGGGTCACTGCTGACGCATAGCGTCTTTGGCCCCCGGACAGATCGCGGTTTCCAAATAACGCAATTCGAGCGCCACGATGAAGCTGAGACGCGCTTCCACAAATTGGGTGAAGTTACCAGAAGCGCAGCTGACGCATGAGGCAATGCCCGCTTGTGGCACAAGGCGGGTGTTTTGTTGCGCCGCGCCACTAGTCTTTGCGTTGCGTACGGCGTGCGCTCAATGATCAATTGAGCACTGCTCTATTTCAGTAGGAGAAAAGTGTCACCACAACGGTCAAGGTGACCATCACTGCCACCGTACCAAACAAAGCTATGGGTCGAACAACACTTGGGTTCATTGAGCCCGTCCCCCGACTTGACTCTGGTTTGCGCAGTTTACCACTCCAATAGCAAATGACGAGCCCGAAATGGGAATAGGGATCTCGGATTTCATAATTTCGTCACATGGGAACCCGTATTAAGCTGGCATGGTATTGTTGCGTGAGCGTACCCGCCCTGGGCTGGGCATTATGGAGCCGTGTCTGCCCTCTTCCGCCGAGGCCCACCTCCCGGCCCCGCCTGGATCCACAAGATCAAGCACGACGGCTTCCGCATTCTGTCAGGGAAAGACTCGACAAGCGTACCGGCTAATTGCACGCGCCGGAAACGATTTCTCGTCCCGGTTCCCCTTATCACAACGGCCGCGAGCAAGCTCCCGGTTCGCTCATGCTTGATGGACAGCGAGGCTATCGTTTGCGACGAGAACGCCTCGCCGTTTTGATTTAGTCCGCCGCTACGGCACAATCGCCAACGCCGAACATTGCGCGTTCGATTTGCTCGAACTCGACGGTCGGAATTTGCGCACCGAACCGATCGAGAGAAAGGAATTGCTCGCGGAGCTTTTATGCGGATCGCAACTCAGTCTCGTTTTCAACGAGTGTTTTGACGAGGACGGCGTGATTGTCTACCGCGAAGCCTGTCGACTGGTTGCGAGGGCATCGTCGACCTATCGCTCCGGGCGTTCGCCGCATTGGATCAAAGTTAAAAATCCGAATGCGCCAGCGGTGAAGCGCAAGCCGAAGAAGATTGGGGCCGCTCATCTGAATCAGCGCGAACGTCGCACTTAGTTCTGCAAGGAGCACCATCTCCTCTGCAAGGAGCGCCTACGTCGCGCTCTTATCTGCATCAGCCTCAAGAGACCAATAGCGAGATTATCGTTCGCCTCGCGCGACTGCCGAACCTGCGCCGCCACTTCTTCGCGCTTTAGTCTTAACTGCCTGAGACGTTCGGCCATTCTGGTTTTATCGGCCCGCTGTTCCCGATCTGCCAGTTCGCTGTAGTGGCGTGCAATAGCGCGATAACGACGCTGCACACTAGCAATGGACGCGTTGTCAGCCAGCCATTGAAATTCCGCGGCTTGCTTTCGGTAAAGCCGTATCCGCATGAAATTGTCCAACACCGACATTGCCAGTCACGCCAAACACCCAATGGAACGCCTATCGAATCTACGAACAAAACTTTTGTATGTTTCTCACGTTTGCCAAGATATCCACTGAATTCACAGCGGCTCCTAGGAACTCAGTCTCGACCTTCGGCGTTCTCGCTCCGCCATCCATGCATGGGGACGACAGCCGTGGATCGCAAAAATCGAATCGGGCGCCGAGACCTCCGTGAGATTCTCAAAAGCGCGCAAGGCCGGAGCGAAGGAGTAGTCGCCGTCGATGAGTGCCAGTTAGAACCCTTGCGCCCGAACACGATTCTCCGAATTCTCGAAGAAAGGATCGCTCGTCGCTATCGCGAACATCATATTTGGCCAAGGCTGCCTCGGCATTATTGGGTTAAACCGGGCTAGCAGTCGGAAGCCAAGCTCTGTTGACGCGCGATGAGGCGCAGCGGATTGCGGCTTGTTGGTTTGCCGGCACGTCCGTGACTGCGCCAGACGGCGAGAAGGATCGTGATGTGTTAAAGGACTCGTCTACTCGCCGTAAGGCGCGCACGAGTTCGCTTGGATTTGTTTCCGCGTAATCGTTTGGTGTCCACCGGCTTCGCGCGACGTAGCTACACAACCAGCTCGTAAGCTTAAGAATACCGCCGAAGAGCAATGTGCTGAGTGTGCCGGCGAAAAAAATTGACCAAAAATATACCGCCCTCGCAGACTTGTGCGGTAACCCCTGCTTTGAATCTGCAACAACGAAGCCTGTTGACGCCACCGGTTTTGTAGAATCCAACGTCGCAGGCTCAGAGACGTAATTATTGCGGCTCGTAGATTCTTGATGATCCAAATCCACAGATTTCGGCAAATCGCTCCAGCGTGCCGTAAAATTTGCCGTCGGCTCATCGATCGGTGTCAGGGTGTCGGTGGAATCCGTGTCCGCAGCTTCGAGTTGCGAAAGTTCCGTGGGCTGAGTCTGTAATGGTGCCGAAATTTGTTCGCGAGCAATGTGCAGCGTCGGGTTTGACGGCATCCCATTTCGCTGCGAACGAACCGGTAAGCCTGAGGCGATATACCAACAATGCTGATTGTTCGTTCGATCTGCGCGATAATACCAGTGCTTGCCTAGTGGGGCCGGTGCCCCAGGACTGGTCCTGCACTGAATCGTTTCGCTAAGGCTCGACCCGCTTGTCAACACGATAGTTGCGACTACTACGACAATAACAAGAGTGGCGCGCCCCAACATTGATCGCCGCATCGATCTATCCCCGAAATCGAATCGCGATAGCAATAGCAAGACTCACTTGCATTGGGGCGCTCGTGAGTTGGCATTGTGGCAATTCACGTGACCCACAGGCAAAGTCACAACAAGCGCTATTTGGAACCGCCTTATGAATGAGTTCGCGGGTTCCCGTTCAACTTTATTTTCAGCCCCGCCAAAAGTGGCCTGTTCACTAAAGCCACCCTATCGTCTCAAAAAATGTCGAGCTTGATCACTCCGCCCGCTGCACCGTCGCTCGAACTTTCTCCATGCTTTCGGAAATGACTTTCGTTAATTGCATCACCTGTTGGCTCAGTGTGTTGTATTCCTCAATCTCGCGTTGAATACGTTCGCCGTCGATCCGAAGTTTTCCTCGCAGCCGTTCAAAGTCACCAATGAGACTATCAATTCCGCCCGTCGAATTTTCTGATACTCGGCCCAGCAACTCGCTGAGATTTTGGGGGCCATCGTCATTCTCGGCAGCATAAGCACGTTTGTGTCCCTCGAGTTGAGGTCGCCTGTACTTGGCAAAATCAAACGGTCCGGAAGTGGTCATGGTTTGCCCCCTTGCCCAATTTGACCCGTCGAATGTTCGCATGAAATGCGACGTTCCCGTGACGTCACCCGCTTTTTTCACCCGCTTTTGTGTCCGTGTTGCCAAGCCTCATTGTCGGAGCCGCAACGACCACAAGCTGAGGCGATCGGATGTGGCGCTCATAAGGAGTTTATTGCACCTGGGAACAAACCGCCGTGGTCCGGCTTGTGTGAAAAGACATACTGGGGGTGGGATGTCTCCCCGCGAAGTCATAGCGTGCTACCGACTGTACGCCGCCTACTGCCTCGAGATCGCTCAAGGGTTTGAGGACCGCGGGCGTAAGATTGCGCTGCTTAATATGGCGCAAACTTGGATGGCCCTTGCCGATCAGGTCGAGAGAGCAGGAGGCGCGCCTAAAGCAGAGGACGCGACGCTTGGCATCCTGCATCCGAAGTCGGATGAATCGTAACCAGACAGCAACACAGGCCAGAAATTTGCGCAACGCCGGTTTTGCCACATATTGGACGCGACTCCGACACCACTGTGGTTGTTAAGTAGGCGGTTCCATGCGCAACCGCGCTATTTCCAGGCTTTCCGGGGCCGCTTGCCGCAGCGAGATGTTTTCAGTCAGTCTGTTTGGCCATTGAAGACTATGCATTAAGAAAAACCAGATTAGCCGGAGGATCCTCGAAATCTGTGCAGTGCATGGGTCCGCTTCTGGCACAAAAGCAGACATCCAGATGCACTCAACCAATGTCCGCTTTTGGGGGTAAAGCGGACATCGCGCAAACCTCCGAGAAATCCGCTTCTGACCTATAGCGGACATTCGGTCCTGGGGACTGCTGCCATGCAAAATTGAAGGTTTAGGCACTTCGGCATCGGGCCTACATGGCAATGTCAGCCGCGCCGCGCCGCCTCGATCGCGGCGACATCGATCTTCTTCATCCCCATCATCGCGCCAAATGCGCGCTTTGCTTCATCTCCGCCGGCGGCTAACGCCTCGGTCAGCGCGCGTGGCGTGATTTGCCAGGAAACGCCCCACCTATCTTTGCACCAACCGCACGCGCTTTCCTGGCCGCCGTTGCCGACGATGGCATTCCAGTAACGGTCGGTCTCCTGCTGATCGTTAGTGGCGATCTGGAACGAGAAGGCCTCGTTATGTTTGAACGCGGGACCCCCGTTGAGGCCGATACAAGGGATGCCGGCGATCGTGAATTCGACAACCAGCGCGTCACCCGCTTTGCCGGACGGGTAGTCGGCGGGCGCACGGTGGACGGCGCCCACCGTGCTCTCGGGAAAGGTTTCGGCGTAGAAGCGAGCAGCGGCCTCGGCGTCTTTATCGTACCAGAGACAGATCGTGTTCTTTGCCATACCGAGTCCTTTCTTGTTTGAACGCCAAATTCACGTTTGAACGCTAAATTCTATCGCATCGCCGGCTGAACTTTCCGAAAGCCGTCGGGCTGGCTACCTCAAGTTCCAAGCCGGATTTTATTGGCACACAAGGCCACAAAGAGAAGGCCGCTTGCTTACTGCCGGGGTCGTGTTCGTGACGATGACGGCACTGGCGTAGGCTTGCGCGCAGGCGCAACGGACGGCTGCGCCGGAGACTCTGGGATCTTCGCAGTTAGTTCCGCGACGGCGGCCTCCAACCGCGCTATCTGGCGCGCCATCTGGTCTTGACCGCCGGCGAGTAGCTCGACGGTTTGCCTCAGCGCTGCGAGATTGTGTGTCATCTGCTGCACCGGCCCTGGGTCCAGCGAGGGGGTGGTAGACGCAGTCTGCACAACGGGTGGAGCTTGTTTTTCAGGACCGGCCGATGTCCAGCCAATCCACTGAATCGAAGTTGCGATCATTTGCTTGACCTCTGGCGACCAGCCAAGATCCGGGGCCCTCGTCGCGATTATCTGCTTTGCTGACTCGCCATAGGATTGCCAAGCCAAGGCAGTGGCAATACCAATTAAGATAGCGACAAGGTAGCGAAACCCTCGCGGGCGTCGCGAGCCTCTCTTTTTCAGCTCGTTTTCTATTGCCAGGAGACGATATTGAATTGCCTTTCGCTCCGAAGCTTCGTCGTCGAGGTGATGAGTAATCGCCGAAAGAAGGTCGTCCAATTCCGGTTTCGGCGGAGGGCTTAGATTTAGTAAAGCTTCGACAGAGACACGTAACTGTTCGTCTAACTGATCAATTGAGCCTGCCGCCGCACCGGATGACGGCCGTTCGGTAGGTACTATTTTGACAGCCCCTTCATCACCAGGGTTCATGGGCGCGTGTCCCTACTTGGGGTGGTTGCTATTACGGGAACGACAGTCAATGCTCCCGCGCGCTGTTTAGCTCCCATCAACTTACACCAATTTAGGGGCTGCTTGGAGACGAGCAGGGCGCACCATCCATCGCCAGATTAAGCCAGAATAATGAGACCGTTTCTGGCATCGAGCTGATCGATTAGCCGCGCTTCACCATGTCCGCTTTACCTCCGAAAGCAGACATCAGTTCAGTGATCTGGGATGTCCCGATCAAGGAGAGCGGCGTTAGCGTAGAATGATGCTTAGCCGCCGATGTCTGCTTTCGAGGGTAAAGCTTAGCTACTGACGGGTGAAGAGGCGCGACGGAGGCGTTCCGGCCTCGCTTAGTGCAAGTTTTGAAAGATGAGCAAGACTATGATGATCGCGCCGAGAACGATCATCCAATTGGAAACTTGAACACCTGCTATCGATGTTTTCTGCTTGAACCAATCCATTGCCTTCCTCCCCGGATAGGCCGCCTCTTTCGGCGATAACAGAAAAAGCGGGCAACCGATAGGATCAGCAGTCGAGCTGGTCACCAAGGATGAGGCGCGGCGGACTGCAGCCAATATCGCCAAGCTGCCTGATAATCTCGCAATGAAGTGAAACAGGGTACTTAGAAGAGGTCCATCAGTTCTTCCAGGTACAATTCTTCCAGTGCTTGGGCATAGCTGTTGTCGACAAACACCAGCACGAGCGCGACGAGACAGATGATGACACAGGCCGAGAGCATCGTAATGTCAGTTTGTCTTTCCGTTTCCTTTTCCCTTTGCGCCTTACGTTTTTGCGCGAACACCCTCTCTAAATCTGTTGGCATGTTCCAGTCCCCTTGGCTGGATCTATATACTACTTCAGATCAAAGCCGAAAGCTGTAACGCCGGCCACGCAAAAACGCCTACGCTACACACGGCGACGTTCAGGCTGGCCCAGTCGCGATGAGGCGCGGCGCATTGCGGCGACGACGTCTGCCGGTTACGTTGCGTTCTTTGCAGTTCGCGATTGTGATACCGGCGACGTAAGGTTTACCACTGCCACCGCAGACGGTGCAGGTTGTCGTCCGCTAACCTCGGCATTTAGGACATAAAAGTTTATTTAGCATTGCCTGTCCCTAATGGCCTGACAGAGGCAACTGACACCTTTTTCTCTGTCAAAGCGACCAAATGGACAATGCCTCAGGTCGCAAAACGACTTCGCGACGCAAACAGGTGTCTGACACGTGTCACCAGATATACTTCGAAGCCAGTCCGATTAAGACAACGACCGCGATTGCCAGCAATGCGAGCTGCAGCCAGACGTTGCTGGCAAAACCACCTTGTGGCCTGGTTTGCATATTCATAGATACCCTCCCTCAAGCTAGCTCTCTATCTCCGACAACCTTTCCGGTTTTCGGAGAAAGCATCCGCGCCTTTGGTTGGATCGTCCGCGACAAACGCCTGGACGTTATATCCGGTCACCGGGCATCGGTAGATAAAGGCAGCCATGACGAAGCTGTCATTTTAATCGCGCGTCGCGGCTGTCAATTACGGATGTTTACGTAATGTATAGAACATCATCGCCCTTGCGGCGGGTAAGCTCCTCACCCGCGACCAGGCGCGGCGGTCTTGCCTGTCTTTCATATTTTGGTCTAAGAATTGAGGTACCGTTTTTGGCGGGTGAGCTTTGGCTGGGTTCCCAACCTGAAAAAGGGGGATCACCGTGGCTAAGGAGGAGACCCGCTCAGATCGATCGACGACTCCGGCGGGCTCAGAATTCTTCAATACGCTTCAGGAAATGCGCCGTGACTGGATGGCGCGTGCAACGGCCGAAATCGAACTCAGCCTCAAACTGTCGAAAAAATTAACAGCCGCTGATTCGGTTCCTGACACCGTTGCGGCCTGTCAGGAATGGCTGAACGAGGAGATGGGTGCGCGCGCTGAAGACGCACGTCTGCTGATGTCCAATGGACAAAAGTTCATGGACACTACCTCTCGATTTCTTTCGAGTAGCTGGACAAACGTGGGCATGACCACGTAGCGCCTGGGCGTCGGATACTGGTTGGAGAGGCGCAACGAGCAACGATTGCTCGCAGCGTTGATTATTGTCTCCATAGAAAAATTAATTTCTGCGAGGTCTCGCGGCGCGCTCGGTCGACTCACATTGATGCGCTAGGAAGAGAAAGAAGATAGGATTGAGGTGGTTGAGGGGCTTTCCAATGGGAGAGTTCCGAGATGTGTGACTACAGCCTCCACAGCATCAAATCCCGCCCTGCGAAGGTTGGCGACAAGCTGACGACGCGCGACTTTGGCACAGGCACACGAGGATTCGCAGCATCGGACAACTTGAGCGTCGCGGTGTGCGTTCTGCCGGGAACTGAGCTTGCTTTTGCTCATGAGGTTAAGTGCCAGCCAACGAGACTGTGGCCTTGGCACGATAGTGCGATCAAGCATAAGACGGCGATCTTTCGTCAAATCAACAAGGACAAAGTTGCTACTCATCACGACGCCCTGGAGTTTCCCGATGGGCAAATCGTGCTCCTAACGTCGTTGGGTCAGGGTCAGCAAGCGACAGTTCTTCAGTTGCCGGCGGAGCCAAAGACTGTCGTTGAGTCCGAAGCCCAGCGGCGGGTAGCCTACGTGGGCTGAATTTCGACTCGATGGCCGCCCTGCTCGAGGGCGGCCATTTTCATTCGATCAAGCAAGCGGAGTCTTAAGGAGACAGCCCTAACCATGACAAGGGGGAGGAAGTCGGAGGCCAATGGCTGACATAGAGGAGAAGATTGGCGAGGTCCAAGATGAGTTCGCCGAAACATTCGATGTAATGAGTCGAGCAGCCAGGTCGCGCGCCACGGCCGAGATCGAGCTTGGCCTTAAACTTTCCCAAAAACTGAGTACCGCTCGTTCGCCTTCTGACGCTCTGTCGACCTACCAAGAGTGGGTCACCGAGGAGATGAAAGCGCGCACCGAAGATGCCCGTCAGTTAATGACCAACTGTCAGAGGTTTATTACTGAGGGCACACGACTTTTCTCGAACGGCAGGTCGAACGGACGCTCGAGCAGGTAGAAGCCGCTCATTCCCTAACGGCGGCGAACGGCGGCAAAGTTGCTGAAGCGCGATGATGCGCGGCGGATGTCGTTAGGTGGATGTCGGCTTCTCGAACAAAGCGGCTTCTGGAACAAAGCGGAAATCACGATCGTGCTGAACCATGTCCGCTTTGCCGTCTTCCGTAGGGAGGCGAATCAGAAATGTGCGGGG
>Ga0318506_10000291_pt1 | contig 9870 bp, 8 predicted proteins | sample GRESIP084b2f19_FD_203660 | JGI IMG/M metagenome (GOLD analysis project Ga0318506, IMG submission 203660) | Tropical soil microbial communities from Luquillo Experimental Forest, Puerto Rico - GRE.SIPMG.084b2f19 | ecosystem: Environmental > Terrestrial > Soil > Tropical forest > Bulk soil | place... | reverse complement strand
TCGATGTTCAACTTTGAAAACGCCATATGTTACAATGAGTTATCAATCGCACCCACCCGCTGCGGCGACCACCATTGCCACGCTCACAACCGATGAACAATCGGCGCTGCGTGTTGCCGATCTTGTAGCCGACGAATTCTTTGCCGACGACGGCGCCATCAGTCTCGTTGATGCCGGACAGGGTCAGTGGCGCGTGACCTTCTATTTTCGCCACGAGACGGACGAGAGGCGGGTGCGCGCGCTTTTACGCGATCTGGCGGTCACGGCCGACGGCGCGGAGGTAGCGCAGGGAGCGCGCTTTGCGCGGATCGCCGGCAAAGATTGGGTCGCGGAAAGTCTGCGCGGCTTAAAGCCGATCGCAGCCGGGCGTTTCGTGGTCCATGGCGCGCACGATCGCGGCCGCGCGCCGCCAAACCGGATCAGCATTGAGATCGAAGCGGCGCAGGCCTTCGGCACCGGCCACCATGGCACGACGCGCGCTGGATCGACTGTGCAAGTCGGCAAAACCGCGGCGAATTCTCGATCTCGGCACCGGTAGCGGCGTGCTGGCGATCGCTATCGGCCGCACTTTGCGCCGGCCGGTGCTGGCAACCGACATCGATGCGCTTTCCGTGCGCATCGCGCGCGACAATGCCAGGCTCAATCGCGCCGGCACCCTGGTTCACGTCCGCCGTGCCAACGGCCTGGCGTCATCGGATATTAGCGCCCGCGTGCCGTTCGATCTTGTCTTCGCCAATATTCTCCTTATGCCGCTGCAAAAGCTCGCCACGCCGTTGACCAGGATTGTCGCTTCGCGCGGCCGCGTTATCCTCTCCGGCCTGTTGAACGCCCAAGCCAATGCCGCACGCGCCGCTTACCCAAAATTTAAGCTGGAAAGGCGCATCATGCTCGAAGGCTGGACCACTTTGGTGCTAAAGCGCGGCGCCGCCGTTGTCCGCAACGGATCGCGTCGTTAGATTGCAGCAAGATGTTCGAAGCGCGATTTCAATCATTCGAAGACCGCACCGCGCGCGCAATGAGTGCTCCGCGTCTCGCCGCGCTGCGCGCCGAACTCAAACGCCACGGTCTTGGCGGCTTCGTCGTGCCGCACGCCGATCGCTATCAGAACGAATATGTGCCGCCCTGCGCCGAGCGTCTGGCTTGGCTCACCGGCTTCACCGGTTCGGCCGGCGCCGCCATCGTGCTCGCCGAGCGGGCGGCAATTTTTGTCGACGGCCGCTACTTGGTGCAGGTGCGCGAGGAAGTCGACGATACGGCATTTTCGCTCGAACATCTGGTCGAACATCCGCCCGCTGCCTGGATTGAAAAGAATTTGCCGTCCGGCACCAAGCTCGGCTATTCGCCGTGGCTGCACACGGTCGAAGGCGCCGAGCGCCTCGCCAAGGCTTGCGAGACCGCCGGCGGCAGCCTCGTTGCCGTCACCGACAATCCGATCGATGCGCTGTGGCAAGATCGCCCCCCGCCGCCGCTCGGCGCCGTGGTGTTGCACGATCTGCGCTATGCAGGCGAAGACGCTCCGGCGAAACTTGCGCGCGTGCGCGAGGCGGTGGGAAAGCGTGCCGACGCGCTGATCGTCTCCGACCCCCAGGCACTGTCGTGGCTGTTCAACGTCCGCGGCAGTGACGTGCCGCATACGCCGGTCGTGCTCGCTTTCGCGACGGTGCACCTCTCCGGCCGGCCGTTGATCTATATCGATCCCCGCAAGCTCGGCGGTGTGGCGCGCGAACGGCTCGAAATGCTAGCTGCAGTTCGCACACCGGAGGACTTTGAAAAAGACCTTGCAGCGCTCGGCAAAACGGGCCGCGCGATCATGCTTGATCCAGCGATGTGTCCCGACGCCATCGCGCGCGCGATGACGGAAAATGGCGGCAAGATCGTGCGCGCTGCCGATCCGATCGCGCCGATGAAGGCGGTGAAGAACGCCGCGGAGATCGCCGGGGCATGCGCGGCGCAACAGCGCGACGGCGCCGCGGTGACCCGATTTCTTGCTTGGTTCGATCGCGAGGCGCCGCGCGGCAAGCTCACCGAAATCGATGCGGTCGAGGCATTGGAAAGTTTTCGCCGCGACACCGGGCTTCTTAAAGACATTTCGTTTCCGACCATCGCCGGCGCAGGCCCCGACGGCGCGATCGTGCATTATCGAGTCACGCGCCGAACCAACCGGCGTATCGAACCAGGCGAACTCTTTCTGATCGACTCGGGCGGCCAATACGAGGATGGCACCACCGACATCACCCGCACGGTCGCGGTCGGCACGCCGAGCGCGGACATGCGCAAGATCTTTACGCTGGTTCTCAAGGGCCATATCGCGATCGCGCGTGCGATTTTTCCCGAAGGCACGACGGGTGCGCAGCTCGATACGCTGGCGCGGCAATTTTTGTGGCGCAACGGACTCGACTTCGATCACGGCACCGGGCACGGCGTCGGCAGCTATCTATCCGTGCATGAAGGGCCGGCGCGCATTTCCAAATTGGGCACCGCACCTCTCAAACGCGGCATGATCTTGTCGAACGAGCCCGGCTGTTACCGGCCGGGTGCTTACGGCATCCGCATCGAAAATCTTGTTCTTGTTACTGAAGCGACGCCGCATGGCGGCGCGGACAAGCCACTGAATGCTTTCGCGACACTCACTTCGGCGCCGATCGACCGGCGGCTTGTCGAGCCAGGCTTGATGACAACCGAGGAGCTCGCCTGGTTCGACGCCTATCACGCCCGCGTCCGCGATGAGCTCGCTCCGCTCGTCGATGAGCAAACGCGCGCTTGGCTGCGCGAGGCGTGCGCGCCGCCGACCAAAAGTTGAAGCAGCGGCGAAAGCCGTCGCCGGCTTGTGTCCTGAACGGAACCTTTGCGCCAAGCGGACGTTTGTTTGCGTGCGGCTTTTTGCATAGGAACGCGAGGCAACATTATGTTATCGACCATCCTAATTATCATTGTAATCCTTTTGCTGATCGGGGCCTTACCGACTTGGCCCTACAGCTCCGGCTGGGGTTATTACCCGGGCGGCGGCTTAGGGCTGTTGTTGTTGATCGTGATTATTTTGGTGTTAATGGGGCGAATCTGAGTCGTCGTTGTCGTATGTGCTAGGCCGCTCAGCGGATGAGTTTCATCCACTCGTCCTCAGTCAAAACTTTGACGCCGAGTTTCTTGGCGTCGGCCAGTTTTGAGCCGGCGCCGGGGCCAGCGACTACGTAGTCGGTCTTCTTCGACACCGAGCCGGACACCTTTGCGCCGAGCCGTTCCGCCGAGGCTTTGGCCTCATCGCGCGTCATTCTCTCGAGCGTGCCAGTAAACACCACGGTCTTGCCGGCGACCGCAGAATCGCTGCGCGGCTTTTCCGCTTCGCGAATCGTGACCTGTTCGGCCAACCGTTCGACGCGGCGGCGATTGTGTGCCTCGGCGAAATAATCGCGCAAGCTGTCGATCACCGTGTCGCCGATCTGATCAAGCGCATCCATGTCCTGCCTGGTGTCGTCGTCGCCTTTAGCAAGCTTCAGACAAGCATCGTGGAAGGCTTGCCAGCTGCCATAGCCGCGCGCCAGCGCCACGGCTGTGGTTTCGCCGACGTGGCGGATGCCGAGTGCGTAGATGAAGCGTTCCAGCGCAATCTCACGCCGCGCGGCGATCGCGGCGAAGAGATTCCGCACCGAGGTTTCGCCGAAACCCTCGACCTCTTGCAGGCGGATTTTGGAGTTGCGTTGCTCAAGCGTGAAAATGTCAGCTGGCTCTTTGACCCAGCCTTGTTCGTAAAACAGTTCGATCTGCTTGTCGCCGAGTCCGTCGATGTCGAAGGCGCGGCGCGAAACGAAATGCTTGAGATGCTCAACCGCCTGATACGGACAGGCGAATTCGCCGGTGCAGCGGGCAATCGCGCCTTCTTCGCCGGTTGCGGTTTGGTCGCGCACCACATCGGTATGAAGCGGGCACGGGCAAACCTTCGGAAACTCATAAGGCTTGGCGCCGCGCGGCCGCTTCTCCGTGACCACGCCAAGCACCTGGGGAATGACGTCGCCGGCGCGTTGGATTTGAACGGTGTCGCCGATCCTCACGTCGAGGCGGGCAATTTCGTCGGCGTTATGCAGCGTCGCGTTCTGTACCACGACGCCGCCGACCGTCACCGGTTCGAGCTTAGCGACCGGCGTAAGTGCGCCGGTGCGACCGACCTGGATCTCGATGTCCTTGAGCAGCGTGATGGCCCGCTCGGCCGGAAACTTGTGCGCAACGGCCCAGCGCGGCGAACGTGAAACGAAGCCAAGCCGCTCCTGCCAATCGAGCCGATCGACTTTGTAAACTACGCCATCAATATCGTAGTCCAGCGTCCCGCGCTGCGCTTCGATTTCGTGGTGAAATTTCAAGAGTGCATCGAGACCGCGGCAGAGTTTGGTCAGCGGATTAGTCTTAAAACCGCAGCGCTCGAACCATTGGATCATGCCGGATTGTGTATCGGCCGGCATCTCGCTCATTTCGCCCCAGGCATAGGCAAAAAAGCCGAGCGGGCGCGCCGCCGTGATTAACGGGTCTTTCTGGCGCAATGAGCCCGCAGCCGAATTGCGCGGATTAGCGAAGACCTGACCGCCGGCTTCGGCCTGTCGCTTGTTGAGCGCGAGGAAGGCATGTTTGGTCATGTAGACTTCGCCGCGTACCTCACAGATGGCAGGAACGCCAGTTCCCTTCAGCCGCTGCGGAATGTCGGCCAGCGTTTTGATATTTGGGGTGACGTCTTCGCCTTCATTGCCGTCGCCGCGCGTCGCGCCGGTAACGAGCGTGCCGTGCTCGTAACGCAACGACATCGACAGGCCGTCGATCTTCGGTTCGGCGGAGAATGCGATCTCGTCATCATCGGGCAGACGCAGAAACCGCCGTATGCGGCCGACGAAATCACGCACGTCGTCATCGGCGAAAGCGTTGTCGAGCGAGAGCATCGGTACGGCATGACGCACTTTGGCAAATCGCGCCGACGGGGCAGCGCCGACGCGCTGCGTCAAGCTTGTCGCCGTGCGCAATTGCGGAAACCGGCTTTCGATGGCGCTGTAGCGCTGCCGCAACCGGTCATACTCGGCGTCGCTGACGGTCGGCGCATCTTCCTGATAGTAGCGCCGGTCATGCGCGGCGATTTCAGCCTCAAGCCGCGTGTGTTCGGACTTAGCCTGCGCTTCGGTGAACTCGTCCACCGCAAGCTTGGAAGTGTTCTTTGGTGCCATCCTGTCGATAATCCGCTCCGGGCCGGCCGCGCTTGCAGCCAGAATTGATAGCCACGCGTGCCGGTGTTGTGTACTACCCCGCCGCGCGGATCAGACGTTCGGCAGCAGCGCGGGCTTCAGCGGTGATTTCCGCACCCGCCAGCATGCGCGCGATCTCCTCGCGGCGGCGTTCGCCTTGCAGTTCGGCGATGCGGGTGACAACCCGATTGCCGCGGGCAAACGCGTCCTTGCTGATGAGGTAGTGGCGTTCGGCGCGCGCCGCCACCTGCGGTGCATGCGTCACCGCGATCACCTGGACACCGGAGGCCAACCGGCCGAGCCGCACGCCGATCGAATCAGCGACCGCACCGCCCACGCCGGTATCAATCTCGTCAAAGACCAGGGTTGGCGCCGAGCCACGGTCGGCCAGCACCACTTTAAGGGCCAACAAGAAGCGGGCGAGTTCGCCGCCGGAAGCGACTTTCATGAGCGGGCCCGGGCGCGTGCCGGGATTGGTGCGGACCCAGAACTCGATGCGATCTATGCCGTTTGGTCCCTCGCTCTCGCCGCCGATTTCGGTCGAAAACTCTGCCCGGTCGAGCTTGAGCGGCTTGAGCTCGGTATTCACCGCTTTGGCGAGGGCTTGCGCGGCGCTCCGGCGGGCGGCTGACAGCTTCTCTGCAGCCGCCCGATACTGTGCCGACGCCTCGCGCGCTTCCTGCTCGAGCACGGCGAGTCGTTCGGCGCCGGCGTCGATCAATGTCAGATCGCTCTCGTAGCGACGGGCCAGTATTGCAAGATCGTCGACCGGCGCATTGTACTTTCGTCCGGCAGCGCGCAGGGCAAACAATCGCTCCTCGATCTTCTCCAATTCCTGCGGATCGTAATCGGCGACTTGCAATGCCTGTTCGAGCTGTAGCCGCGCCTCCTCCAATGCGGTGAGTGCGGCATCTATGGCCTTTATCACCGGCTCCACCAGTGCCGGCGCCTGCGCACCGCGCCGTTCCAGGCGGCGCACGGCGCCGGCAAGCGGCGGCACCGGCGAATTCAGGCCGGCAACGCTGTCGTGGGTCGAGCGCAGATCGTCGGCGACCTTTTCTGCTTGCATCATTGCAGCGCGGCGTTCGGCGAGCGCGGACTCCTCGCCGCCTTGCGGCGCCAAGCGGCTGAGTTCCTCGACCGCATGACGCAGCCACTCAGCCTCACGGCTGGCGCGCTCGACGTCGGCACGATGGCTTTGCACAGCGGCTTCGCGCTTGCGCCGTTGTGCCCACAGGTCCGCGACTTCGGCGGCCTCGTTCTCGATGCCGCCATAAGCATCGAGCAGTGCGCGATGTGTAGCGGCCTCGACGAAAGCGCGCTCGTCGTGCTGACCATGGATTTCCACGAGTGCAGCGCCGAGCGCGCGCAACACCTGCACGCTGACCGGCTGATCGTTGACAAAGGCGCGGGTTCGGCCATCGGCAAATTGCACGCGCCGCAGAATGAGCTCATCGTCGCCAGCAAGGCCGTTTTCGGCAAGCAGCCGGCGTGACGGATGCTGTTCGCCGATTTCGAAGGCGGCAATGACCTGACCCTGCTCGGCGCCTTCGCGCACCAGCGCCGCTTCGCCGCGCGCGCCGAGTGCGAGCGCAAAAGCGTCAAGCAGGATCGACTTGCCGGCGCCGGTTTCGCCGGTCAGCACGGCGAGGCCGGAACCGAAATCGATGTCCAGGCGATCTATGAGAACAATATCGCGGATTGAGAGCCGGGCGAGCATTCGAAAGTCGGAGGTCGGAGGTCAGAGATATCGGAGGTCAGATGATATTAGCGATTCTCTATTCTGTCCTCTGACATCCGATATCTGAACGTCATCCGTTCTGCGAGGTCGCCAGCCCCATTTTTTGGAAGGCGCGGCTAATCCAAGAGCCCTTGTTTTCAGTCGTTGGCTCGCCGCCTGCCGTCTTCACCAGCCGATAGGCGTCCTTGTACCAGGCGCTGTCGGGGAAATTGTGGCCGAGCACGGCAGCGGCGGTTTGCGCCTCATCGATGATGCCCAAGGCCACATAACATTCGCTCAGTCGCATCAAGGCTTCTTCGACATGCCGCGTGGTCTGATATTGCGTTACCACCACTTTGAAACGGTTGATGGCGCCGACGAAATCGCGCTTATTGAGGTAGAAGCGCCCGACATCCATCTCCTTGCCGGCGAGCTGATCGCGCGCCATGGCGATTTTTTTCTGGGCGCTGATGGCGTATTCGCTGTTCGGATATTTGCGCACAACTTCTTGCAGCGCATCGATCGCCCTGTCGGCGCGCGCCTGATCGCGCGAAACGTCGAGAATCTGATCGTAGTACGAGGAGCCGATCAGATATTGCGCATAAGCGGCGTCGGGGCTGCCAGGATGCAGCGTCACGTAGCGTTTCGCCGAATTGACGCATTCATCATACTGCTCCGCCTGGTAATAGGCGTAAGCCGACATCAGCAAGGCTTTGCGCGCCCATTCCGAATACGGATTTTCGCGATCCACCTCGTCGAATTTCTTGGCCGCTTCCTTGTAATCCTGCTTGGTATTCAGAAGGAAAAGGCCTTCGTTATAGAGCATGTCGGCGGGGTTTTCGGGGACGTAATCCTCGTCCTTTTGAAAAAGGCTGCAGCCCATCAGCGCCAAGCTCAACGGCACGGCAATAACCGCCGCGAACCAATTGGCCCGCGCGCGCAACCTGTTCCCGGATCTCGCCGATCCTCGTAACCGCGCCGTCATGAGCGTAATTTTTGAGCCCCGCCTGCCAGCCGCGCGCCGCCCGACCGGCGCCCGCAGCCCTATGACAATACAGCAATTATGGCCGACAATCGGCCCGGATTAAGGCGTGAAGGTTACGCGGTTTCAGGAGACCTCAGGCCCGTAGGCCGGCACGGCAAAGCCAATGCCGAGGTCGGCATGGCCGCGCGGACGACGGGTCTCCGGCATTTCTACATAGGTCCACGCGCTACGATCGGCCATCAAGGCCGTCAGAACCGCGTGATTGAGCTTATGGCCGCCGCGGCTGGAACGGTAAGCGCCAATTAATGGCGCCCCGGACAAGGCCAAGTCGCCAATCGCGTCGACAACCTTGTGCCGGACGAATTCGTCGGCGTAACGCACGCCTTCGGGATTGAGGACGCGATCTTCGGCAACTACAACGGTGTTCTCGAACGAGGCACCGAGCGCGTAGCCGGCGCTCCAGAGCTTGGCGACGTCGCGCATGAAACCGAACGTGCGCGCCCGCGCCAAGTCCCTCCGGAATAGATTCGGCTCCACGTCGACCGCAAGCGTCTGTCGGCCAATGAGCGGATGATCGAACTCGATTTCGCTCTCGATTCTCAGTCCGCGCAAATAGGGGCGCAATTCGCCGTAACTGTCGCCTTTGGCGACGCGCACGGGCTTGAGCACCTGGATGTAGCGCCGCGATGCCGCAAGCGCGACAATGCCCGCTTGATCTATTGCGGCGACAAACGGCGCGGCGCTGCCGTCCATGATCGGGATTTCCGGCCCATCGACTTCGATAACCGCGTTGTCGACGCCCAGTGCATGCAATGCAGCCAACACATGTTCGGTGGTTGATACGGCGGGGCCGTTTTCGTCGCCGAGCACCGTGGCGAATTCGGTCGCTGTGACCGACCGGAAATGCGCGCTTAATTCCCGATCGGGCTGGCCGTCGGTGCCGGAACGCACGAAGACAATGCCGGTATTGCTTTCGGCCGGATGCAGGGTAACGGCGGCGGGTAAACCAGAGTGAACGCCGACGCCGGCAACGGTCACATGGTCCTGTAGCGTCGTCTGCCTGCCGGCCGGCACGCCCCACGTCATGCTTTGCCCCACACCTCACGGCCACTCTCCGCGACCAGGCATGATCGCGAACAAGGCCACCCCGACGGAGGGAACGCGTTCAGACTGAAAATTTGGGGACGGCCGCAACGGCCAAAAGACGCGAATCCCCCGAAACATCCCCTCGACGCGTAAACCCTAATGCTGCCCCGCCGACAGGCCAATTCACGCTTTCTTACCGACTGTTACCTTTTTCCGGCCGCACTCTGGTCCGCACCTTGCCCAAAATCGCGCCGCGCGACGTCGTCAGAGCAGCATGGCTGCCTGACGTCCGGTCAAGTGTAACGATGCAAAAGCAGTGGCAGCGAGGGGGAAAGCCACGTGCAAACAGAAGCTTAGAGGACCGGCACTGCCGGACAGCCTGAGTTGCGCCGCAACCGGCCCAAGCCCGAGACGGGCGCTGGGCCGGCCCTTCGTTAGTTTACTTGTCGGCGCAAGAAGGCCGGAATGTCGAGTTGATCCGCCTCAGCTGAGTTATGCACAGCGCTCGCTCGGCCGTGCTGATCGAGGCCCTGGGGCGCTGTCCGCTTGGCGTATTCGGAGACCGGCTCCGGCCAGGCCTCGGCCGCTGGCCGCGGCATTGGGCGCCCCGGCAGCCGATCGGCGCCCGGCATTGGTGCGACCGCACTGGCGCGTTGCGCCGGCGGCGACGATTTAGCGCTTTCTTCGCGGCGGCCGAGGCCGACCGAAGCCAAGCGTTGCAGCAGAGACCTGTGCCGCTTTTCGGGGTGGTGATCGTCGGCAAGCTCACCGCGCTTGGCGCGAATTTCGTTCTGGGCCGGCAGGGGCAGTTCATCGATTCGCGGCATGCGCGGCGTACGCAGCGGCATCCGTTCGGCTTGCGG
>Ga0318506_10000282_pt1 | contig 9984 bp, 10 predicted proteins | sample GRESIP084b2f19_FD_203660 | JGI IMG/M metagenome (GOLD analysis project Ga0318506, IMG submission 203660) | Tropical soil microbial communities from Luquillo Experimental Forest, Puerto Rico - GRE.SIPMG.084b2f19 | ecosystem: Environmental > Terrestrial > Soil > Tropical forest > Bulk soil... | reverse complement strand
CATGATCGGGATGCTGGACGTGTTGGACGCCAGCACCGATTCCGGATCGGTGACGACCCGGTCGAGCTCGGCGAAGATCTGCGCCTTGACGGCCTCGTCCTCGACGATGGCCTCGATAACCAGTTGTCGGTCGGCCAGGTCGTTCATGTCCGTGGTGAAGGCGAGCTGGGAGAGCGCGCGGTCGCGCTCCCGCTCGGTCACCTTGCCCGCGCTGACGCCACGCTCCAGCGACTTCACGATGCGGTTGCGTCCCGCCGTGATCAGCGCCTCGGTGGGCTCGAACACCGTCACACCGACGCCGGCGCGGACGGCGACCTCGGCGATACCGGATCCCATCTGCCCGGCGCCGACAACCCCTACCCGCTCGATCACTGCGTCCTCCTCAAATGCGCGAGCAGACGCAGAATCGCATCAAATGGGCTGCAGAAGTGCGATTCTGCGTCTGCTCGGCAGACTAACTCAGTGGAACTGGCCCTCTTCGGTGGAACCGGTCAGCGCGGTGGTCGACGAGTCGGGGTCGACCGTGGTGGCGATGCGGTCGAAGTAACCGGCACCGACCTCGCGCTGGTGCTTGGTGGCGGTGTAGCCACGCTCCTCGGCTTCGAACTCACGCTCCTGCAGCTCGACATAGGCGCTCATCTGGTTGCGGGCGTAGCCGTAGGCCAGATCGAACATCGAGTAGTTCAGCGCGTGGAAGCCGGCCAGCGTGATGAACTGGAACTTGAATCCCATTGCGGCAAGCTCCTTTTGGAACTTCGCGATGGTGCCGTCGTCGAGGTGCCCTTTCCAGTTGAACGACGGCGAGCAGTTGTACGCCAGCATCTGGTCGGGGTAGGAGGCCTTGACCGCCTCGGAGAACTTCTTGGCCACCTCGAGGTCGGGGGTGCCGGTCTCCATCCAGATCAGGTCGGCGAACGGCGCGTAGGCCTTCGCGCGCGCGATGCAGGGCTCGATGCCGTTCTTGGTCCGGTAGAAACCTTCCCGGGTGCGCTCGCCGGTGATGAACGGCTGGTCGCGCTCGTCGACGTCGGACGTGATGAGCGTGGCCGCTTCGGCATCGGTCCGGGCGATCACGACGGTCGGCGCGCCGCACACGTCGGCGGCCAGCCGGGCCGAGGTCAGCGTGCGGATGTGCTGCTGGGTGGGGATCAGCACCTTGCCACCCAGGTGACCACACTTCTTCTCCGAGGCCAGCTGGTCCTCCCAGTGCGAACCCGCGACGCCGGCGGCGATCAGGGCCTTCTGCAGCTCGTAGACGTTGAGCGCGCCACCGAAGCCGGCCTCGCCGTCGGCGACGATCGGCGCCAGCCAGTTCTCCACCGACCTGTCGCCCTCGACCTTGGCGATCTGGTCGGCGCGCTGCAGCGCGTTGTTGATCCGGCGGACCACCTGCGGCACCGAGTTGGCCGGGTACAGGCTCTGGTCGGGGTAGGTGTGGCCGGAGAGGTTGGCGTCACCGGCGACCTGCCAGCCCGACAGGTAGATGGCCTTGAGGCCCGCGCGCACCTGCTGGACGGCCTGGTTGCCGGTCAGGGCGCCGAGTGCGTTGACCCACTCCAGGTCGTGCAGCTCTTCCCACAGCACCTCCGCGCCGCGGCGGGCCAGGGTGTGCTCCTCGACAACGCTGCCTTGCAGGGCGACGACGTCCTCGGCGGTGTAGGTACGGGTGACGTCCTTCCAGCGCGGATTGGTGTCCCAATCCTGCTGGATCTGCTCGGGGCTCTTCGGGGTGCCAACGACGGACATTGGGCTCGCTCCTTCAACGGTCTTCATTGCTGAGTTCTTGACGCCAACCGACGTGGCGGTAGCTGGACGCTCAACTTCACTGGCGTGCTAACACGACGATGGCACAGCTTGTCGACGGCGGTCCACCCATTTCAATTGCCAATTTAGGCAACAACTTCCCTCGATTTTGCAAATCTTGCGAAGGCTCCGGCAAACTTAACCGTTTCAGAAGCTACCCGCCGGTAACCAAAATTCGCAGGTCAATCGGCCAATTTACCAGGACGCTTGTCCGGTTAGAGGGCGATCAGCGAGGCGACCGCTTTTGTCTCGTCGCCGACCGCGTATGTGAGCGTTGTAACAGGCCGATCGGCCAGGTTCGGACCGAATTGATCGGTCGAGCCGGCCGGGTGCACGTGCGAGATGATCTCCAGCTTGTCGCCCAGCGCCACCGGCGCCTCGTGTTCGATCGTGATGCGCAGCGGCCCCCGCAGCAGTTCGTCGTGCGCCGCCAGGTAGTCCTCGATCACGCTCCAGTACACCGAGTTGTTCATGTGGTCGAACAAGTCGATGTCGGTCACGCGGACCGGGAACTCGTGGATCTCGGCGGCGTCGTCACGGCTGCCCGGCTTCAAGTAACCCTTCCACCGCAGCCGATCCACGGAGGTGGTCTTGTGCAGGCCCGCCAGGAAGTCGTCGGCGATGCGCGCGGGCATCTGGGTTTCCCGGTTGATGTTGATCCAGAACGCCTCGGATTCGATCAGGCCGCCCTTGCGCCCGTCGACGCGAACCCGCATCTCACACCACCGGTTCGAGGTACCCGAGCACCATCTCCGCAGGCGCAGCATGTCCTGGAACTCGATCGGGCGGATCAGGTCGACCATGGTGCGACGCACGATCCACAGCGGATGGGTCTCCTCGAAGCCCATCTCGCGCAGCTGGTCCTGACCGATGTCTTGGATGTGCCGGGCGGCGGCGTCCAGCCGCAGCCGCCCCGTGCGGTCGATGTCGCCGACGCGCAGCGGCCATTCGCGGTCGAACACATCGGGGTGACCGTCAGGCACCGGCATCAATATTTTGTCCAGGCTCACGGCTCCACTCCCCGTTTCCGCTTTCTTCGCACCCCCGAATTTTGCCCCGAGGACCTGACGCGCATCATGCCAATCACGCCTGTCAAACACCAAACGTGACCCAATCGTGCTGGTATGCCAAGTCTGCGAACGGTGCCTTCGCAGCAACCGGTACGCTTCGTTGAGTGCCCAAAACCTTCGTCGGCTCCCGCGTTCGCCAGCTGCGCAACGAGCGCGGGTTCAGTCAGGCCGCACTGGCTCAGATGCTGGAGATCTCGCCGAGCTATCTCAACCAGATCGAGCACGATGTTCGCCCGTTGACGGTGGCCGTGCTGCTCCGGATCACCGAGGTGTTCGGGGTGGACGCGACCTTCTTCGCCTCTCAGGACGACACCCGGCTGGTCGCCGAGCTGCGCGAGGTGACGATGGATCGCGATCTGGACGTCGACGTCGACCCGACCGAGGTCGCCGAGATGGTCGGCGCGCATCCCGCTCTTGCCCGCGCGGTGGTCAACCTGCACCGGCGCTACCGGATCACCACCGCGCAGTTGGCCGCCGCCACCGAGGAACGTTTCTTCGACGGCAGCGGCAGCGGGTCGATCACCATGCCCCATGAAGAGGTGCGCGACTACTTCTACCAACGCCAGAACTACCTGCACGAGCTGGACACCGCGGCAGAAGACCTGACGATTCAGATGCGGTTGCACCACGGCGACCTGGCCCGCGAGTTGACGCGCCGGCTCACCGAGGTGCACGGAGTGCACATCACCAGGCGCATCGATCTCGGGGACACCGTGTTGCACCGCTACAACCCCAAGACCAAGACGCTGGAAATCGGCAATCACCTCTCGACGGGTCAGCAGGTGTTCAAGATGGCGGCCGAGTTGGCGTACCTCGAGTTCGGCGACCTGATCGACAGCTTGGTCGCCGAGGGCAAGTTCACCAGCGAGGAGTCGCACACGCTGGCCCGGCTGGGGCTGGCCAATTACTTCGCCGCGGCCGCGGTGTTGCCTTACCGCCAGTTCCACGACGTCGCCGAGAACTTCCGCTACGACGTCGAGCGGCTGTCGTCGTTCTACTCGGTGAGCTACGAGACCATCGCGCACCGGCTCTCGACGTTGCAGCGGCCGACGATGCGCGGGGTGCCGTTCTCGTTCGTCCGGGTCGACCGGGCCGGCAACATGTCAAAAAGGCAGTCGGCCACCGGTTTTCACTTCTCGTCCAGCGGCGGCACGTGCCCGCTGTGGAACGTCTACGAGACGTTTGCCAACCCGGGCAAGATCCTGGTGCAGATCGCCCAGATGCCCGACGGCCGCAACTACATGTGGGTGGCCCGCACCGTGGAGCGCCGCGCCGCGCGGTATGGTCAGCCCGGTAAAACCTTCGCGATCGGGCTGGGCTGCGAGCTGCGCCACGCCCACCGGCTCGTCTACTCGGAAGGACTCGACTTGTCGGCGGACCCGAATATTGCGGCCACGCCGATCGGCGCGGGCTGCCGGGTCTGCGAACGCGACAACTGCCCGCAGCGGGCGTTTCCCGCTTTGGGGCGGGCACTCGATCTCGACGAGCACCGCAGCACCGTGTCCCCCTACCTGGTGAAGCAGCCTTGACCGCGGCCGGCGCAGGTCAAGTCGGTCGCATCCCGCCGGGGAGGTTCCGCGAGCTGGGACCGATCAACTGGGTGTTCGCGAAGTTGGCCGCGCGCCGGATGCGGGTGCCGGAGATGCATCTCTTCACCACCTTGGGGCAGCGCCAGTTGCTGTTCTGGACCTGGTCGATCTACGGCGGGCGGCTGCTGCGCGGCCGGTTGCCGACCATCGATACCGAGTTGGTGATCCTGCGGGTCGCGCATCTGCGCTCTTGCGAATACGAACTGCAGCACCACCGCCGGATGGCCCGCAAGGCCGGGCTGGATACCAACATGCAGGCCGCGATTTTCGCCTGGCCCAGCGCGACAAACGGTTCCGGGCCGCAGCTCAGCGACCGGCAACGGACGCTGCTGAAGGCGACGGACGAGTTCGTCAACGACCGCACGATCACCGACGGGACCTGGCGGCGGCTGGCGACTCACCTGGACCGGCGCCAGCTGATCGAATTCTGCTTGCTCACAAGCCAATACGACGGGCTGGCCGCGACGATGTCGGCACTCGACATCCCGTTGGACAGCCCACGCTAGCTCAGAAGTAGACGTCGGCCAGCACGGCCAACGTCAGCGCCACGGGCAGCACCGGCAGGCAGAACCCAAAAGCCGACCACAGATATTTGCGGCGCCGGCGCTGCAACAACGCCCACAGCAAAGCGCAGACCGCCAGCACCGCCGACAGGAGCAACACCGTCGGGGCCCAGTGGCCCACCGCCGCGTTGTCGTCGGCGATCGAAAAGGCGACCAGCCACAGGACATAGCCCGTGGCAACCCCGCCGATCGCCCCCAAGACGGTGTCGCCGCGCATCATCAACAAGCTCAGAAGTTGATCATGTGGCCGATCAGGCCGTGGAAGCATTCCTGCAGCGCCTCCGACATGGTCGGATGGGTGTGCACGTTGCGGGCCAGCTCGTTGGCGGTCAGATCCCATTTCTGCGCCAGCGTCAGCTCGGGCAGCAGCTCGGACACGTCATGGCCGATCAGGTGCCCGCCCAACAGCTCGAGATGCTTGGCGTCGGCGACCAGCTTGACGAAACCGCTGGGGTCGCCCACGCCGTGCGCTTTGGCGTTGGCGGTGAACGGGAACTTGGCCACCACGACGTCGTAGCCTTCGTCCCGGGCCTGCTCCTCGGTGAGACCGAAGCTCGCGACCTGGGGCTGGCAGAACGTCGCGCGCGGCAGCATGCGGTAGTCACCGAGGGCCAAAGTCTCTGCGCCGGCGATGGTTTCGGCTGCCACCACGCCCTGGGCCTCGGCAACGTGGGCCAGCTGCAGCAGCCCGGTGACGTCGCCGATGGCGTAGATGTGGCCGACGTTGGTGCGCATGTAATCGGTGATGCCGATCGCCTTTTGGTCGGTCAGCGCGACGCCGGCCGTGTCCAGCCCGTAGCCCTCGACGTTGGGTGCAAACCCGATGGCCTGCAACACCTTTTCGGCCTTGAGCTCCTCGGACTTGCCGTCGCTGCTGACGCTCACCGTGACCACGGAACCGTCGTCATTGATGGCCTCGACCTTGGTGCCGGTGAGAACCTTGACGCCCAGCTTCTTGAACTGCTTCTCGATCTCCTTGGACACCTCGGCGTCCTCGTTGGGCAGCGCCCGCGGCAGGAACTCGACGATGGTGACGTCGACGCCGTAGTTCTTCAGCACGTAGCCGAACTCCATGCCGATGGCCCCGGCCCCGGCGATGATGATGGACTCCGGCAGCTCCCGCGAAAGAATCAGTTCTTCGTAGGTGACCACGTTGGCCGACAGCGACGTTCCGGGAACCAGCCGGGTGCTGCTGCCGGTCGCGATGATGACGTTGTCGAACGTGACGCTAACTGGATTTTCAGCGCCGCCTTCATTCAATTCGACCGACAGGGTGTGGGGGTCGGTGAACCTGCCGTATCCGTGGATCTCGGTGATCTTGTTCTTCTTCATCAGGAAGTGCACGCCGGCGACGCGGCCCTCGGCCACCTTGCGGCTGCGGTCGAAGGCGATCCCGTAATCGAAGGTCGCCTCGCCGTTGATGCCAAATGTCTTGGCCTCCCTGGTGAAGATGTGCGCCAGTTCGGCGTTGCGCAGCAGCGCCTTGGACGGGATGCAGCCGACGTTGAGGCAGACTCCGCCCCAATACTTGGGCTCGACGACCGCGGTGTTCAGGCCCAGCTGCGCGGCACGAATGGCTGCGACATATCCGCCGGGACCGGCCCCGACGACGACAACGTCATAGTGAGTCACGGCCACTACCCTAATGGCCCCGGCCGGCGATGAAACCGTTAGTAGGGAATGACGCCGATCAGGCAGTGTCCCGTCCGCGCGCAGTGGTAATAGCCGTACAGGGGCGCCGCGGCGGCGACCGAGGCAAACGGCCCCGACATCACCGCGACCGACAGCGCCGAGAGCAGCGGCCTGCCCTGCACCATCGCCAGCATCACGCCACCCACGGCGCATGCCACGACGTAGACCAAGACCATGAACACCGTCGGCGTCTTGTCGATCGCGTGGTACCACCAATAGAACAGCCCCAACCCGACCGGGGACACCGCGATCCACACGCCGAGCAGCACCAGCACCAACTTCCACCACCTCAGGTGGAGGTAAATACCGGGAACGGTGACCGACTGCACCGGCGCGCCGGCGGCTTCCGTCCCCACATCGCGCTCGGCATCCTGCTCCGCAGCGCCCGTCGCCGCGGGCGTCTCCGCCGAAGGAATCCGCTGCGGGCCGGTGTCGTCGGAGAAGTCCGGTACGAATGTCTGGGTGCCGGTGTCCTCAGGATCGCCGAAATCCGGCACGAACGGCTCGGTTCCCGGGTTCGACGCGCGATCGTCGTCAGCCACCCGACGCCGCCCGCAGAACGCAGAGCACCCCGAACCAACCCGGCGCGAGCGACAAGATGAAAGCGCCCAGCATGGTGACCCATCGACGCCCGGAAAACAGGATCGTCAGCAGCCCCGTCAGGCTGGGAATCCCGACCACGAGCGCAATCGCGATCTCCGGGCGTAGCCGCGCATGGACCAGCGCGGAAAGCGCGACCCCGGCCAACAACCCGACCGCGCAACCGATCAGCATGGCGCCGGCCAGCAGCCACGGACGGGGAAGCGGGATCACACCAGCACCCGACCGCGCACGGGCGGGCGCTCGCCGCGCTCGTAGGCGGCGCCGGTGATGACGGGCGTGGCCCGCAGCAGGGCCTGCTCTTCGTCGGTGAAAACTCGGCCGCGACTAAGGAATCGCATTCCCTCCGGTGCTTCCAGGCTGAACCCGCCGCCGCGGCCGGGCACTACATCGATGATCAGCTGGGTGTGCTGCTCTCCCCGATAGTGAGCCTCGAACTGCGGCCCGGAAATCCACACCGGCACCCCGTCGCCAACGTCGAGCACACCGAGTAAGACGTCGCGGTCACCGACCAGGAACTCGCCGCGTGGGTAGCACATCGGCGACGACCCATCGCAGCAGCCGCCGGACTGATGGAACATCACCGGCCCGTGACGCTCCTGCAGCCGCGCCAACAGTTCGGCCGCCGCGGCGGTGATGACGGCACCCGTTGGAGGACCCGGGATCATCAGAACAAACCGAGCGCCTTGTCGGAGTAGGACACCATCAGGTTCTTGGTCTGCTGGTAGTGGTCGAGCATCATCTTGTGGTTCTCCCGGCCGATGCCGGACTGTTTGTAGCCGCCGAACGCCGCGTGCGCAGGATAGACGTGGTAGCAGTTCACCCACACCCGGCCGGCCTGGATGTCGCGGCCGGCACGGTAGGCGGTATTGCCATCGCGGCTCCACACGCCCGCGCCCAGACCGTAGAGGGTGTCGTTGGCGATCGAGATCGCGTCGTCGTAATCGGAGAACGACGTCACCGCCACCACCGGACCGAATATCTCCTCCTGGAAGATCCGCATCTTGTTGTTGCCGCTGAAGATGGTCGGCTGCATGTAATAGCCGCCGGCGAGGTCACCCCCAAGCTCGGCGCGCTCCCCGCCGGTGATGATCTTGGCGCCCTCGTCCTTGCCAATCTCGATGTAGGACAACACCTTTTCCAGCTGGTCATTGGAGGCGTGCGAGCCGAGCATCGTCTCGGTGTCCAGCGGGTCGCCCTGCCGGACCGCCTTGGCGCGAATCGCGGCCAGCTCCAGAAACTCGTCGTAGATGTCGTCCTGAATCAAGCCGCGCGACGGACACGTGCAGCATTCGCCCTGGTTAAGGGCGAACCCGGTGAACCCCTCCAGCGCCTTGTCCAGGAAGTCGTCGTGGGCGCTCAGCACGTCGGAGAAGAAGATGTTGGGGCTCTTGCCGCCCAGTTCCAGCGTGACCGGGATCAGGTTCTGCGATGCGTATTGCATGATCAATCGCCCGGTGGTCGTCTCCCCGGTGAACGCGATCTTGGCGATCCGGTTGCTCGAAGCCAGCGGCTTGCCCGCCTCGGCGCCGAACCCGTTGACGATGTTGACCACACCGTGCGGCAGCAGATCGGCGATCAGCGACATGAAGTACAGCACCGATGCCGGGGTTTGTTCGGCCGGCTTGAGTACCACCGCGTTGCCTGCGGCCAGCGCCGGCGCGAGTTTCCAGGTCGCCATCAGGATCGGGAAGTTCCACGGAATGATCTGCCCGACGACGCCGAGTGGCTCGTGGAAGTGGTAGGCAACCGTGTTCTCGTCGATCTGTGACAGCGAACCCTCCTGGGCGCGGATCGCTCCGGCGAAATAGCGGAAATGATCGGCCGCTAGCGGGATGTCGGCGGCCAGCGCCTCGCGGATCGGTTTGCCGTTGTCCCAGACTTCGGCCACCGCCAGCGCCGGCTGGTTCTCCTCGATGCGGTCGGCGATCTTGTTCAGGATCACCGCCCGCTCGGCGGGCGCGGACTTGCCCCAGCCCGGCGCCGCCGCGTGCGCGGCGTCGAGCGCCTTTTCGATATCGGCCTCGTCGGAACGGGCCACCTCGCAGAACGTCTGGCCGGTCACCGGCGTCGGGTTCTCGAAATACCGGCCGCCCACCGGCGCCGCCCACTGGCCCCCGATGAAGTTCTCGTACCGGGATTCATACGACATCAACGCGCCGGCGGCACCTGGACGTGCGAAAACAGTCATCTGATCGGCTCCTTGTACTGTTGCGTGACAAGGCTCACAGTACGCCGCGGTCACCCCTGGGTGCCGGGTCGCAGGCCGCGTTACGGGCGCCGGATGAAGGCCTGACTCGGCGCTGCGGTCAGAATTGCGGTCATGACCGACGACCCCTACCTGTGGCTCGAGGAAGTCTCGGGTAGCGAAGCGCTGGATTGGGTGCGCGCGCGCAACGAACCGACACTGGCGGAGCTTTGCGATGCGCAGTTCGAGCGGATGCGCATCGAGGCCCTCGAGGTGCTCGACACCGATGCCCGGATCCCCTATGTGCGCCGGCGCGGCGAGTATTTGTACGACTTCTGGCGCGACGCCACCAGCCCGCGCGGGCTATGGCGACGCACCACGCTGGACAGTTACCGCACCGACTCGCCCGACTGGGAGGTGCTGATCGATGTGGATGAGTTGGGTCGAGGTGACGGTCAAAAATGGGTGTGGGCCGGCGC
>Ga0318506_10000271_pt1 | contig 10137 bp, 10 predicted proteins | sample GRESIP084b2f19_FD_203660 | JGI IMG/M metagenome (GOLD analysis project Ga0318506, IMG submission 203660) | Tropical soil microbial communities from Luquillo Experimental Forest, Puerto Rico - GRE.SIPMG.084b2f19 | ecosystem: Environmental > Terrestrial > Soil > Tropical forest > Bulk soil... | reverse complement strand
GCGCTGCATGGAGCGGCGGCTCGCTTGCGTCAGAACTGGAGGAAGTTGGTAGCCGAGTCCGGGGGCGATGGCTTTGCGACTCTGCTAACGCGCTACCACCGCGACGATCCAGGCCAGGGGTGCGCCCTCCGGCGCTCAGCGGTGACGCAGCACGCTGTTCGTCGGCGATGGAGAGTACACCCGGCGGAATTGTCAGACCGAGCGCCTTGGCGGTCTTCATGTTGATGATCAGCTCGAATTTGGTCGACTGCTCCACCGGGAGATCGCGAGGGTTTTCCCCCTTCAGAATCCGGCCGACATACACGCCGGTCTGACGAAAGGCTTCGACGGCGGTGGCCGCATAGCTTATCAGGCCGCCGGCTTCGGCGAACTCACGTCGAAAATATGATGTGGGAATCCGATAGCGGGCGGCCAGTGCAACAAGCTCATCGCGTCGGCCAACAAAGAATGTGTCCGCGCCTACGAGGAGCGCAACGGCCTGTTGCTCAACGAGGGTTGCGAAGGCGCCCTCGATGTCACTCGGGCTGCTCGCATTCAGTATTAGCAGGCGGACGCCGAGACGATTTGCGGCTTCGGCCTGTTCTTTTAGCCATGCCTCGGAAAAGGCCGTGTTGGCAGGGTTCACCAAGTAGGCGATTACCGCAGTGGTCGGAACCAATTCGTGCAGCAACGCGAGGCGCTTTTGCGTCACTTCGCCAGAAAGAACAGTAATTCCGGTGACATTTCCGCCCGGCCGCGCAAGGCTAGCAACAAGGCCAATCTCAACCGGGTCTCCACCCATCATGAAGACGATTGGAACGGCTTGTGTGGCAGCTTTCGCGGCAAGTGCTGGCGGCACATTGGCTGCGGTAACAATCACGCCCACGCGGTGGCGGACCAGATCATCCGCTAACGCTGGCAGGCGCTCGAAATGATCTTCGGCCAATCGGTATTCAAATGCGACGTTGCGCCCCTCGACGTATCCAGTTTCGGCTAGGCCAGTGTTGAATGCGGTCATGAACTCACGGAAGCTGTCCGTGGTAGAGCTATACAGAAAACCAACCACAGGTGTCGCCACTTGCTGTGGGTGCGCCACAAGTGGCCACGCCGCAGCCGTGCCACCGATCAACGTGATGAACTCGCGCCGCCTCATTCGATCACCTTGTCAGCGCGCTGCAGAAAAGACTCGGGGACCTTCAGACCGAGCGTCTTGGCTGCTTTGAGGTTGACCACTACTTTGAAGCGTGTGGGTTGCTCGACAGGAATCTCGCCGGGCTTGGTGCCACGCAAGATGTCGGCGGCTTGGCGAGCGAAAATATCCCGATAAACTTGCACGATCCGTGGGCCGTAGCCCAGCAATCCACCTTGTTCGGCGATTTCGGGCGATTGGTATATCGCGGGAAGTCGATACGTCGCGAAGAAGATTTTGGCCTTCGATAAAGCCGGCTTCCGTCAACTTCGCGAAGAACGCAAACATGATGCGGTGCATCGCGAGGCGCCTGCTGCAAGCTGCTAATGCGATAGATACGTCCGGGTTGCTGCGCACGCGCCGCGAGCGTCCATCCAGCCGCCGCGCCGCCGACAAGCGTAATGAATTCGCGTCGTCTCACCGGCCGGCCCCTCAAACAGGGGGGTCTTACCCTACCATGCTGTGGGCTGCATTGTGCATCACGGCATATTCTGGCTGCCGATGTCCGCTTTGGGTCAGAAGCGGACATTACAGCACATCCAAGCAATGTCTGCTTTGCCTCCAAGAGCGAACGTCAGAATTGCCCGGGTTCGTTCGACGTAGTAGCTCTGGCAGCTTGGCGCCTGCCGCGATCCCGCGCGCTGCATTGCATGGTTTCAAACCGCACCTTCAAATCATACGGGGGCGCGAGCTTTGGCGTGGTGCCACGTGCTAGCTGGCACGCACCATGCGTGATGGCCAGTCTTACAGGCCTTCTTCACCGTGACAGTGGTGGCGATACTGAGAGCTATCACGATAAGGACAGTCAGTAAGGGGGTCTTCATTACAACCTCCCTGCCATTGATATTAGTCAAAGCCGATTTTCTGTCGTTCACATAGCTTTCCAATGCAAACTAGTTTGCCGCGATAATCGCGAATGCGCGCCCGTTTAATCGTCAACTCGCCGCATGTTGATGCTAGTAGACTGTCGCTATCCTAGCGGCTGTTCGATCATTCTGTGGGCCTCTTCGGCTTCGTGAGCCACTAGCTGAGTGGTTTGCTCCGCCAATTCAAGCCAAGCCTCGGCGATGCAGACCGACTTTATGGGTTCGATCTTTGGCACCTTCAGTCGAATTGAGGGAGGCCACCGCAAAGTTTTTATATGTTTCGGAAGTCATGTCGTTTATCTCCCTTTGATATCGCGCCGCGATGCGCCGGCCCTCGCCGATCCAATGAATTCCTTTAGGTCATGGCCAACGATCCGGATACCTGCAAGGAAGTCGCCCGTATGCTGCGCACTGTGGTCGAGCAATCGAGCAGCTAGTGCGCACTTGACCCGACGTTCGACCAGCCATTCGAAAAGAGTCGTGTGCTAGCGGCGATGAACTTTTGACTGCTGGTCATGAACTGACGTGCGTCTTCGGAGCGCGCACTCATCTCCTGACCCAGCCATTCCTGATACGCCGACACGACATCAGGAAGCGAATGCGCTTCGCTCAGCCTTTGGGTAAGTCTGACGCCAAATTCGATCTCGGCTGTCGCACGCGACATGACCGCTCGGCTCATTTCCTCAAATGTCTTGCTGAACTCGTTTTGAGCTTGAAGCGTTGTATCGCCGATTTTCTTCTCTGTTTCAGCGATTTTCTTCTGAATAATTTTAGAAGCTTCCGTAAGCTCGTCCTGGTAGTTTTGCATAATGTGGCTCCTCTAGTTGCAAGGAACCCATCCGCTGCCCTGCGTTCTTCGCATTAGCAGGCTCACCCAAAATGAGCCTTACCAAAACCTTTGAAAGACGCATAGAGGCCCACTGGTCGCTGTGGATACCTCGTCACTGTGACAGCTTGGCCCAGTTGCCGTTAGCAGCGAGACCGAGACGATGTCCGGTTTGGGTCAAAAGCGGACATTGCTCAAGCGCGAATCACCTTTGCGGGAAATCGCAGGGGGTACTGGCAAAAGGGTCCAAGAAAGACCGACGAATGCACGAGCCTAGTCGGTTGGGTGGCTTGCGACTTTTACCTGCTCGAGGACCTGCGAGAGATTGAACGTCCGTTCAGATCACATTGTCGGTTACGTGAGAGCGGTAGAGCCGCTGGAAGGCATTCTCGTCGAATCTAGCTGCCGGCAGCTCAAATACGACACGACCGCTGGATAGACCGACGATCCGGTCGGCGTAAGCGCGAGCGAGATGCACCTGATGTAAGCTGCAAACGACTGCCACCCCCTCTGAACGGGCAATGCCATGCAGCAGATCGAGCACGCCCGTGCTGGTACTGGGATCGAGGCTGGCTACTGGCTCATCGGCTACAATGAGCGTTGGACATTGCGCCAGCGCGCGGGCGATCGCGACCCGCTGCTGCTGTCCGCCCGATAGTGTATCGGCACGGCGCATCGCCAAGTCCATCAGGCCTACGCGATCGAGGCACTCAAGTGCCAGCAGGCGATCGGAGCGATCGAAGCGTCGCAGCCATCCACGCCAGGCCGGCACGTAGCCCAGGCGCCCAGCAAGAACATTTTCAAGCGCCGTCAGCCGGTTCACCAGGTTGAATTGCTGAAAAATGACTGCCACCTCTCGCAGGCGCCTCGTCATCACGGAGGTCACCTCGCTCATTCCGATCCGAACGGTACCCTGATCGGCGGCGAGCAGGCCGGTTATGCAACGGAACAAAGTCGTCTTGCCGGCGCCGCTCGGCCCAAGTACGGCGACAAATTCATGCCGGGAGGCGGTGAAGTCGATGTCTTCAATTGCCTGCCGCCCGTGAAACGCTTTGCTGAGCCCGCGCACGGAGAGCTGCACCTCGCGCGAAGAACTCGCCAGGTCGGGATTCTCGCACGAAGCCGCCGCGGCTATGTTGGGCTGACCGCTCATTCGTCATACGAGCCGTTTGCGCAACCACCCTGAAAGTTGGTCAAGCGCAGTCACGACGATAAGGATCACCGCGATGATGGTGAACAGACGAGCGAAGTCGAGCAGGTCCATGCTGTTCTTTAGCTCTTGCCCGATACCGCCGGCGCCGACTACGCCCAGAACGGTCGAAGCGCGGACATTGAACTCCCACCAAAACAGCGTCGTCGAAAGCAGCACGGGAAGGACATCCGGCACCAGCGCATAGGTGATACTCGTGAAACGACCGGCGCCGGTAGTCCGTACTGCCTCGAACGGGCCGAGATTGGTATTCTCCATGTGATCGGCGAAGAACTTGGCGGCGCTGCCCCAGGTGTGCAGCGCGATTCCCAGCACGCCCGCGAACGGTCCGAGTCCCACGGCGGCCACGAACAGGAGGGCGAAGACGAAAGAATCAATTCCTCGCAACGCATTCAGGAACAAACGCGCCGGATAGTACAAGCTCGGCAGCGGCGTAATATTGCGACTCGCGAAAATCGCCATCGGGACCGCCAGCAGCGTAGCGAGCGTGGTCCCAATGGCCGCCATGGCGACCGTTTCGGCGGTCCGTAGCGCAAACAGAGGAAGCTCGGCGATTTTCGGGGGCCAGGCTTGAGCGATCCAGTGGGCGAGCTTCGGCAGGCCGGTGCCGAGCTTTTGCAGATCGATGCCAGCGAGATTCCACGACACGGCATAGAAGATTAGGATCGCCGCCGAAACTAGCCAAAGCCGCAGACGCTTCGCAGACAAACCGCTTTGAATCGAATCGAGCTCATTAAGGACGCGCTCCGCGGGAGTCATGGCAAAGCTCCTCCGCTGATACTGGAGAGATCCGGCACTCTGATCGGCGTTATGTTCTTGCTTTTATCTTGCCCACCGCTATGCCCGCCTTCTCGATTGTCGTATAGGCAGAATGGTTAGCAGGCACGAATCCCGTATAACGTGGGGGCAGAATCGACTTCGCCTGCTCGCCAGTAATCGACGTGAGTATCTTCTGAACCTGCATGGAACGCTCAGGCGGCGCATCAGCCGGAAGCGCGATCGCGTCATTGGGGAGCGGATCGGAGGTCCAGATGATCTTGTTGGAGTCAGCCTTCACGTTGCCCCCGGCGATCATGGCGTTGCGATTGCGATCGAAGTCGGTCGCCATGTCGACCTGGCCAGCGCTCACTGCTACCTCGTTGGCAGCATGCGTCGCCCCTTCGCTGTACTTCCAGAATGTTTTCGGATCGATTTTCCACACTTCCTTCGCGTAGTAGGTCGGAATCAGCCAGCCCGAGGTCGAACCCAAGTCAGCAAACGAAATTGATTTGCCTTTGGTGTCACCGGGAAACGTGGAAACTTGCAGGTCAGGCCGCGCAATGATGATGGCATGATAGATCGGCTTATCGTCATACTTCACGGTGGCAACGGCCTGGCAATTGGTCGCGGAATTGGCGATCACGTACCCCCAAGGACCCATCCAGGCGACATCGAGCTGGCCCGAGCCCATCGCTACCGCCATGCCAGCCCAATCGGTCGTGCTCACAAGATCGAAATCCGCGCCCAGCTCTTTGGCAAGGTGAGCGAAAACCGGCGCATAGGCCTTCTTGGTATCGTCCGGACTCGGTAACAGCGGCCCGACACCGAAATGCAGCTTCTTGGTTTGGGCAATGGTGGGGCGACAAAAAGTTGATACGGCCGCAAATCCCGATGCCGCAATGAATCTTCGTCTGTGTACAATCATAACGACGTCTCCATCGATCTGCCCATTACCTCATAGTCCTTCTCTGGCGAGCGGCCTAGCTACTTGACCAGCTCGTCCGGGTTCGTCAGGTTTCGGACATTCATGATCTCGCGCCCCCGCACGCGGTTAGCGCGTGCTTGCCAAACGCCATCTACGATAGATTCCGCACAGGGAACTTGAATTGAGTTAGGTCAAAAACCTAAATCGACTGTAACGCTGCCATGTCCGCTTTGGGTCATAAGCGGACATTGAAGCGTTTCCACCCGATGTCCGCTTTACCCCCAATAGCGGACATCGGCTAAGCGGATCGGGATGTCCGCTTTGTGCCAAAAGCAGAGTGGCCCAATCCGGCGAAATTGACATAAGCTTCAGCGTCGCTGCTCAACCACCGTGGCACTTGTGCGCAGCGGTTCAATTTTCGGACTATACTCGGCTTTAATCACATGAGGCGGCGCGAGTTCATTACACTTCTTATAGGAGCAGCCACAGCTTGGCCGTTAAGCGCATTTGCGCAGCACCGCGTTATGATGGCTCAGATCAGATCCATTGCATTGACCCCTGAAGAATTTCATACCGCTTACCCGAAGGTGCAAGCCTGGATTCAGAAAACATTGGCCGCTCATGAAAAGGACGCGCAGCCGATCGCTTCAATGCGCTTTGCGCGCCTGCCACTGTATTTCGACCCTACTTCACTGGACACCGCTAAGTTCATACCCATCGATCGGGTGCCGATGCCACCCCTATCAGCGATGGGGTTGGACCGGTTTGCGGTCTTTGAGCAAGGCGATTTCAATGGGGTCACTTATGTGGACAGGTATTTTATAAAGCGCACGGTTATGACTGAGGAGGCCCTTCACTTTCACGAATTGATACACGTAATCCAATGGCGCTCGCTCGGCCCGGAAGGCTTTCTTGCAGCCTATGCAAATGGGCTGGACGAATTCGGATACGAGAACAGCCCGCTTGAAAAGATGGCCCACGATGCTGAGGCCTCATTTAAGCGATCCTCTGTGATTTTTGATGCAGAAAAGTTTGTCGCTGAGCAGTTAGCGCGTCTTCGATAGTCGCGCGCCCGAGTCTATGACCGTCGGCAGATTGATCGCGTTGATCGTTCAACAGGCGGGACTACTTCAGGCAAGTCCTGTCAGTTTGCAGACTGATGAGCGGTGGCTGCCGGCTTGATCGCCGCCCGTGGTGCTCGGTCCCCCGGCACTGCCCGGCAAGCCGCATTTTGAAAAAACAAAAGCAAATTTCGGCTTGGGGCCCCCGGTCGAAAAAAGCATATCACCCCGTATGCCACCCCTGCGCCAGTTTTGAAAACGCAAAAAAGTGACACCTCCTGTGCGTACAATTTTTTTATCAGCACCGGCAACAGGCTGAGGGCACCTTCTGCAAAGCTAACAGCGATACATGACGTTATTGAAGGTGCTGACGAGACGTAGTCTTCGCCGGGTGACCACGACGCTGGCGGCGGCTGGGGGCGAAGCGCTTTGCATCAAATCTAATGAGATTCCACAGCGTTATAGCCGGCCAGCACCGTTGAGCAGTCTAATGTGTGTTGTCGTCAGACATTCGCTCGTTCGATGGGGATGGGTGTTTTGTGCGCAAGCGGTGGTTCGATCAATTCGTCAGCGCGCTCCGGAAAAAATCCTCAGCGGCTGGCGTAATTCGCGGGGTCAGCGTCAGCGGGAGCTTGGCGATGTTGGCCGCGATCCGCCGCGCTTCGTCTATGGTGAGCAACTTGGTCGCGATCCGCCGCGCTTTGGCCGGATGTACGCCAGGGGCGCGGGTTCAATCTGCACCTAGCATTCGATTTCCTTGATCAAAATCAAAGATGATCGGCACGGGGATCATGCTAATTTTAGCTTTGGGTGAGTGGCCGCGTAAGAGGTCTGGAATGTCAGACTTGCACGAGGCGCACGACCAGGAGCAAAACGACACTGCGGGTTGGCTATTGTGGGTCATCGGTGTCGCTATCATAGCCGTCGCTACGATGGCCGCTTACAAGGCCCACGACACGACGGTTGCATATGCCCCTGTGTCACAAGAAGTAGTAGCGCGTTAGGTTTAGGTAATGTGCTGCCTCCGGTAGCTCCGGCAGCTTGGCGATATTCGCCGCAATCCGCCGCGCCTGATCTTTGATTTTGCGCCTAGCAGGGCGATGATGTTTTATACATTACGTAGACATCCGTAATTGACAGCCAAGACGCACGATTAAAATCGCAGCTTCATCATGGCTGCCTTTATCTACCGATGCCCGGTGACCGGATACAACGTCCAAGCGTTTATCGCGGACGATCCAATCAGACGCAGCGAAGATGCTTTTCAATCAGTGACCTGCGCAGTCTGTGGGCAGGTTCACTTGGTCAATCCAAAAACCGGGAAAGTTGTCGGAGATCGAGGGCTGACTTGAGGGAGGGTATCTATGGATACGCAAACCAGACCTCAGGGTGGTTTTACCAGTAACCTCTGGCTGCAATTCGCAGCATTGGTGATCGTGGTAGGCGTCTTAATCGTACTCGCGGCGCTGTATATCTGGTAACCGCACGATAATCTATTTAGCGGTCGCCTTTTGGTTGTCGCAATAGCTCCGTCAGCTTGGCGATATTGGCCGCGGTCCGCTGCGCCCGACGATTATTTCATCGACGCCTCCGTACACGCGGCTGCGGAGCTTCGTTATTCGAGGTTGGCGTACTGGAATCAGCTTCGCCGCGATCCGCCGCGCCTTGGCCGGATGTACGCCGGGGCGCGGCTTTCACTCTTAGCGTTCAGATTGCGACCGGATTTACACATTACTTACGCGTATTTCCGCAGACGCTTCTAAACTTTTTGAGTTCTATGCGGGACGTAACGTTGATGTGACGGTGTTCTTAGGATTGGCCCAATATTCACCCAAACGGAACCGGAGAATTGTGCCATGTCGAAGCGCGTTTTGAAGAAGAGCAAGCGTCGAAGTAAAGCCGTCCTGCCCGCGTTGGGAATCGCTGGCTTGTCCTTCTCAGTCCCAAGTGCAGCAACCGCGTCAACCGGTGACGCGATGGATATACCGTCGGCCTCACAGCCTCATCAGCTCTTTCTCGGCGAGGAGGAAATCTTCGACACCAGCTTGTCGACGTTTTACACGTTCGACAAGGAAAACGGCGAACAAACTTCGCTCGCCCAAGGCTTAAAATTGGCGCGCGGCGGCGGTGGTTGCGGCTGTGGCGGCCATGGGGGCTGCGGTGGACGTGGCGGCTGCGGCGGCGGCTGCGCTGTACATGCGGGCTGCGGTGGCTGCGCTCGTGCCGGTATCGGCTGCGCTCGTGCCGGTATCGGCTGCGCTCGTGCCGGTTTTGTCCGTGGCTTTGGCAGATGCGCGTTTCAGGTACACTGCCGATGCGCGTTTTTTAGACGCTGCTTCGGCTGCGGTTGCAGTGGCTGCGGAGGCTGCGGCGGTTGGGGCTGCGGAACTTGCTGGATATGGACACCCACCTGGGGTTGGATCAACACCTGCTGGTCCGAATCTACACCGGCTGGTGAAGAAACTCGCGTCGCGTCGGAGCAGATCACTCAAACAGGGATGGCCGAGGGAAAGAAGTAACGAGAGTCACTGCCAATCCTCCTCGACGTGACTGCGGGCGCGCCCATCACTTCTTACCCAGTACCTCCGGCAGCTTGGCGATATTCGCCGCGATCCGGCGCGCCTCATTGCACTCCGCAGCTTAGCCGGTGAGAACCGAGGAAAGACAAACAGCCAGACCGATGCCCGGCCGCTTGGCGACATCAAAATCGCGATGCTCTAAACGAGGCTCAGTAGCCCTTCGATTTCTTTTTCGGGCCCTTCTTCTTGGTCATGGCGCTACTCCTTGACGTTTGATGCGCCCTCACTCATCCCGCGTGGCCCTGGATTACGCCGGGTCGAGCGGTCCAGGGCCACTGACGCGGCCAGCTCTGAGGCAATAGGCACGCCGGCCGAGCCGTTAGGGCTTCTAAGCCGAGTGGCCACGGGGCTGTTGCACGGGGGGCGGGCCACTCAGCGTGGCCTAACGCGCACTACGTAATTAACACGGTTGGCAAATTCAATGCGCAGCGGCGTCACAGGATCGACCCGGTTAAGGATTGTGCGTCGCAGCAGCTCCAGCGCCCCATCAGCGATAACCACACGACTGCAGCGATCACCAGCACGATGATTACGATCAAAATTGGGGTTTCGAGCATGGTGCGCTCTCCTAGAGCGAACCTCATCGAAATGGACATATAGGCCGGCAGCTCTCGGGCGCTATCCTTCGTCCCTCGACAGACCACGGCGGCGGGAAGCGGCGGGGCATCACTGCGGCATACCGGCCTGTCTGGCCTGGACCGACGGACATGGGACCGAGCCGTAAGAACAGAATACGCAGCAAT
>Ga0318506_10000247_pt1 | contig 10416 bp, 9 predicted proteins | sample GRESIP084b2f19_FD_203660 | JGI IMG/M metagenome (GOLD analysis project Ga0318506, IMG submission 203660) | Tropical soil microbial communities from Luquillo Experimental Forest, Puerto Rico - GRE.SIPMG.084b2f19 | ecosystem: Environmental > Terrestrial > Soil > Tropical forest > Bulk soil... | reverse complement strand
GTTGGCCTGGGATATGCGCGGCCAAGTGGCGCGCCAGCAGCCGCGCATTGATGTCGTAGCCCGAGCCGACGCCGACGATGAGCCGGAGCGTCTTGCCGCGGAAGAAGGCGGCAACGTCGTCCTGCTGCGCAACCGCGGGAGCGGCGGCCGCGAGGAGAACGAGCAGCGCAAGCAGCGCTCTTTTCATTGCCGCGCAGCTCCTACCTACAGTTGATCCGCCAGCGCAGCAGCCGTCTCCTTGCCGGGCACGACCGGAACGATTTCGAAGTCGGTGAGATCGGACCACTCCGCGACCCAGCGCTGAAAGAGAGTGATGTCGCTGCATTCCATCAGTTGGAAACAGCGCCCAAGATCGGCCGCGACCCAGCTGTTCACGAATTTTAGGCCGTCGGGCATGAGCCGGCCCTTTTGGTGGAACCGCCGGTAAACGGATTTGGCGTCCTGGTTGCGGAATTCTTCGATCACCATGAACAGCATGACAAGTCTCGTCCGCTAGACGTGCATTACGCCGCCGCGCGCTCCTCGCCGGGCTCGAGCGGCAGCTTCACGGGCTGCTTGCGCTTGGCCGACAAATCGAGCGCCTTGGTCAGCATCAGGCGGTTGTGCGCCTCGGCGGCGGTGGCTGCCTGCGTCGGCAGGCCGAGCGCGATCCGGTTGAGCCAGGACTCGGTTTCGTCCCGCATCGGTCCCCGCAGCTCGCCGAGCGCCATGTCGCCGGGCGGATAGCTGCCCATGAAATCGACCAGCCGCCGCTCGTCCGGCGCGTAGCCTTCGTTCTGCGGGGCCGAGACCGCGAGCACCATGTCGCGATGGGTGTCGTCGATGGTGAGCACGCCCTCGGTACCGGTCATCCCGATCTCGAGGCTGTAGACGGCGCCCGGCCAGGTCACCGGCAAGGCCCAGGAAATGTTGAGGTGATAGACGCTGCCGTCGGAGAACATAATCATGCCGGCGGTCGCGTCGATGCCCTGGTAGGCGGGTCCCAAGACCTTGTCGATCGAGCGCGCGTAGCATTCGACCGGAGTCTTCGCCTCCATGCACCACATCACGATGTCGAGCGCATGGGTCCCCGAAATCACCATCGGCGAAATCGCCTTCGGATCGTCGGTGCGCTTGTAATTGTCGATGGCGACGAGTCTGTTCATGAAGGCGCGCGAGGTCACCAGCGTCACGTCGCCGAGCGCGCCGGTGCGCACCTTCTCCTTGGCCGCGAGCCACTTGCGGCGGAAACGCTGGGTATAGCCCACGACCGCGTCGAGCTTGGCGGCGGTGATCGCCTCGAGCACGCGCGCGGATTCACCGAGATCGGTCGCAAGCGGCTTCTCGATCAGCATCGGCACGCCGCGCTCGACCGCGGCCATGATCGGATCGACGTGGAGATGCTCGTCGGTGGCGATGATGGCGCAGGTGACCTCCGGGCGCTTGAGCAGCTCGCGCAGATCCTGGGTGACGAAGTCGGCGCCGATCTTTTCCGCGACATGCAAGCCGCGGTTATGATTTTTCTCGGCGATGCCGATCCATTGCACGGCTGGATGGCGCGCTGCGACTTCGCCGCGAAACAGTCCGACTCGGCCGGCGCCGATGATGGCGAGCCCGACGCCCTTCGCCTCCCGTCTCATCGCTTGCCTCCCACCATTTCGGCGACCGCCGAGAGCGCAGCGTTCGACAGCGGCAGGTCGACCGGTTCGTTGCGCTCGGCGGAGAGATCGGCGGCCGTATAGGTCTCCATCACCAAGCGTGCGCTCTCCGGCGTCACCATCACCGGTCGGTCCATGATGCAGGCCTCGAGGAAGTGGATGGTTTCAGGTCCCATCTGGCCCGCGAATACGTGGTCCACCTGCTCGCCCGGCATGGTCGACATCGGAAAGCGCGTGCCCTCCGCCACCGTATTGAGCCAAACGTCGCGGTGAGTGTCGTCGAGGATGAGCGCGCCCTCGGTGCCGGTGATCTCGACCCAGGTCGAGCAGAAATTGGGATAGCCCGGCGGCAGGTTCCAGCCGCCGCCGATGGTCACCATGGTGCCGTCGTCCATGGTGACGATCGACCACATGACGTCGTAGGAGCCGTTGATCGGCTGCATGTAACCGTAGGCGCCTTGCGAATAGACGCGCACGGGCTTGGCGGGCTCGAGCAGCCAGAACACGAAGTCGAGATCGTGGGTGGACTCCATCACGACCGGCGACAGCTTCACGCGTTTGGCGATCTTGGTGCCCAGCCCGCGGCTCAAATGGCGGCTCACCATCACCGAGACGACCTTGCCCAGCGTGCCGTCGGTGATCTTCTTCTTGGCGTGGGCGAACTTGGTGTTGAACCGCTGCGAGTAGCCGATGGTGAATTTGAGCCGGCCGCGCTTGGCGAGCGTGATCAGCTCGTCCGCCTCCCACAGCTCCATCGCGATCGGCTTTTCCAACAGCACGTGCTTGCCGGCTTTGAGGCAGTCGCGCGTGATCGGGTAGTGGTTCTGCTCCGGCGTGGTGCAGACATAGACCACCGAAATGTTCGGGTTCTTGACGATGTCCCGGTAGTCGAGCGTCGCGCTCGCGGGCGAGGTGAGCGCCTTGACCTCCGCCAGGCGGTCCGGGCGGATTTCGCAGATGTGCAGCTTGTCCACCAGCGCCGAGCGCGCGAGCGTCTCCGCGCGGATGCCGCCGCACCAGCCGGTGCCGATCACTGCGACTTCGACCTGGTTCACGCGATGTCCCCTGATCCCGGATCATGTTGTCCCGCGAAAGCGGGATCCATGCACCACTGACTATCCGATGTGGCACCGTGGCGCTACCCCGCCTCGACCGCAGGATGTCGTTGGTCGGTTGAGCGCACTCAGCCTAGGATCGCGCGGCGACGCTCCAAGCTCGCGGCGGGCCATACCCGACGCGCATCATAATAGGCTTCGAACGCGGGAACGGCACTCGGCAGCGTCACCCACGGCAGCTTCGAGCGGACATAGATATGCACGTCGGGCGACAGCGCCGCGGGATTGTCGAGCGTGCCGACGCGAACGAACCGCAGCGCGGCGAGCCCGCCGTATTCGCTCCAGACCGCCGTGCGACAATCAGGGCAGCGATAGATCAGGTGCGGGCGTCCGCTATCGGTGGGCACCGCCACGGGACCGGGATCGCCCGCGAGCAGCACGATGCGGTCGGTTTCGATCAGGGCGTTGATCACGAAGGCGCTGCCGGTCTGTCGCTGACAATCGCGGCAGTGACAGCAGTGCACGAACATCGGTGGCGAGGCGAGCCGATACCGCACCGCGGCGCAGGCGCAGCCACCCTCGAGGTTGTCTGTCATGCAATGTCTCCAACGATGCCGATCCGGGCAGTTTTTGGAAATGCGTTCAATCCTTTCGCGGCACCCCGAAGACCTCGGCGGCGAACCGCGGATAGACCTCGGTGAGTTGCGGCGCGACGACCGTCCGCAGGATGCGCAGCGCCTCGGCGGAGGGGGCTGGCGTGACCGGCACGTCCGCCGGCCGGTCGAACTTAAAGCCGGTGTTGTCGACGACCTCGGCGACGGTGTGGCCGGGATGCACGCTCGCAAGTTCGAAGCGCCGTCGCCGCGAGTCGAAGGTGAACAGGCAGCGCGCGGTCACCAGCGCGAACGGGCCGCCGGGGCGATGAACGTTGTCCGGGCTCGTTCCCGGCGCGCTGATGAAATCGACCTTTTCGACCAGCGTGCGGCGGCTGTGCTCGAGCCGGAACAGGATCACCTTGGGCACGACGTAATAGAGGTACGACGAGCCGAACGAGCCCGGAAAGCGCACCGTCGGGTGCGCGTAGTCGCCGATGCCGACGAGGTTGATGTTGCCTGCGCCGTCAATCTGTCCGCCCGAGAGGAAGAACACGTCGACGCGGCCCTGGCCGGCGCAGTCGAACAGCTCGCGCCCGCCGTCGGTGAAGAAGCTCTGCCGGCGGCTGCCCAGCAGCGAGACTTGAGGCCGGCCGCTGCCGCGCTCGCTCGCCAGCAACGCCGCCGCGGCTGGAATGGGCGAGGACGCGCCGATCGCCACGTGACGGGCATCGCCGATCAGGCCGGCAATGACGTCGGCAAGCAGCTCTTCGTCACGGAAAGAGCGCGAAGCGTCACGCGGCGCGCTGGGCATTGACGTGCCGGTCGAGATAGGCGGCAAATCCTTCGCTGCTTGCAGCCATGCGCGCATAGTCGGCGAGGTGCGCCGCGTCCGCGCCGTAGTGGTCGGCAAGCCCGAGCGGCCAAGCGCCTTTCGGCGCCACGGCGATCGCGTGCACGTAGAAGCCGCCGAGCGCGCCGGCTGCGAGCGCGGGATCGTCGAACAGGTTTCCCTCGTAAAGCTTCTCCACAGTCACCACCGTCTTCGCCGCGGCGTGCGCCATGGTCGCAAGCTCGCGATCGCGGCCGATCCAGACGTTGCCCTCGCGGTCGGCGAGCGGCGCGTGGAACAGCGCGACGTCGGGCTTGATCGCCGGCAGCAGCACGATCGGATCGTCGTGGCCGAACGGATTATCGACGATCTTCCAGTCGTTGCGATGCGCGAGCACGTCGGAGCCGATCAGCCCGCGCAGCGCCATGAAGGGCACGCCTTTCTCCGCCGCCTGGAACGCGGCGTGGAGCGCCGGGCAGGTCGCGTCCTTGACGCGGATCGCGCCCGAGGTCACCGCGGCGGTGAAGCGCGGCGCCGGTCCGAATTCGCCGAGGCTGACCGCGGAGGTCTCGATCGTCTCGACGCAGCCGGCGCCGATGAGCAAGTCGGCCTGCAGGCTCGAGGTCGGCAGCGCGATCAGATGCAGCCGTCGCACGCCGCGCCGAATGAGCGCGCGCGTCGCCGCCATGGCGACCCCCGATACCTCGCGCGGCACCGCCAGCACGCAGCCGTCGGTGATCACCGCCAAGGCCTCGTCGAGCGAGCGCGCGATCATTCAAGCCTCAAAATCGAACCGGCGCAGTGCGGCAGGCACGTCGGTTGCTTTCTCACGGCCTCATGCTGAGGAGCACGCGCCCGATCTCGGGTTTACCCGAGATCGGGCGCTTCGAAAGGCGCAAGTCGGGCAAACCCGACTTGCGTGCGTGCGTCTCGAAGCATGAGGCCGCCCCCATCCTTCGAGACGGCGCCAATAGCGCGTCGAAGACGCGCGTAAACGCGCTTTAGTCGCCTCCTCAGGATGAGGGCGGAACGTCACGACAGCGACTGCTTGACCCGGTCGGGCGAGAACGGCACGCGGCGGATGCGCACGCCGGTGGCGTCGAAGATCGCGTTCGCGATCGCAGCCGCCACCGGACGGATCGAGGGCTCGCCGGCGCCCGTGGGCGGCAGCTCGGGATGGTTGATCAGCACCACCTCGATCGTTTCCGGCGTCTCGGTGATGTCGAGGATCGGATAGGTCATCCAGTCGATGCTGGTCACGTTCTTTCCGTCGAACTTGACTTCCTCCCAGAGCGTGCGGCTCACGCCTTGCACGATGTTGCCCTCGATGGTGTGCTTGAGCCCATCGGGGTTGATGATCTGCCCGCAGTCATGGGCAACCGTGAACTTGCGCGCCCAGATCTTTCCGCTCGCGCGGTCGATATCGACCTCGGCCACGACGGCGCAGCGGGTGCCGTTGCGTTGGGCATAGGCGATGCCGCGACCGGAGACCTCCTTGCGCGGCGAGGGCCGCGACTGCCAAGCGGCTTTTTCGGCGGCGGCCTTGATCACCGCGACGTCGCGCGCGTCCTTGACGTGACGCAGGCGGAACTCGACGGGATCGAGGTTGAGCGCCGCCGCCACTTCGTCCATGAACGACTCGCTGGCGAAATGGATCTGCGGTCCGACTGGGTCGCGCAGATGCGCGCTGCGCAGCGGCGAGCTGCGCTCGAGCAGCGGCGCAATGGTCTCCCACGCCATGCGCTTGTTGGCGAACTCGTAGGATTCGGCCGGGACGCCGAAGCCGTCGGCGGATTTGAGCTCGGTGCCGCGCAGCTGGCCCGCCAGCGTGTCCTTGGGCGCGCCGCCGTTGGTGTTCACGTCGATGCGCGAGAAACCTTTGCTGGTGAACTCGTAGCCGACGACGTTGCCGGCCGCATCGATGGCGGCGCGGGCGTGATGGATGGAGGCGGGACCCTTCGGATCCCATCCCGTCGCCTGTTCGCGCGTGTACTGCACGCGCACCGGCTTGCCGACCGCATTGGCCAGCACCGCGGCATCCATCGCCGCGTCGTCGGCGTCGCTGCGGCCGTAGGAGCCGGGGCCGACCACCCAGATCGCGCGCACCTTCTCCGCCGGAACGCCGAGGGTGAGCGCGATGCCGTTGCGCACGAAATGCGGCTTCTGCGAGCCGGTCCAGCAGGTGACGTCGCCGTCTTTGATCTCGACCACGGCGCAGGCCGGTCCCATGCAGGCGTGCGACTGGAACGGCCATTCGTATTCCGCCTCGACTACGCGCGCTGCGGCCTTGAAGGCTTCGTCGATGTTGCCGGCTTCCTTGCCGCCGATCTCGCGCTTGCGCACGGCGGCGCTGCGAATGTGGCCGTAGAGCGCCGCTTGGTCGGGGAATGGGGGCTTGGCGTCCGACCATTCCACCTTGAGCGTCTGCGCCGCCTTGATCGCGTCCCATTCCTTGTCGGCGACGACGCCGAGGAAGCCCTTCTCCCACACCACCTTGGCGCCGGGGATGTCCTTGATCGAGGCTTCGTCGACCTTGACCGGCACTGCGCCAGCGACGGCGGGCCGGAGCATGCGGCCATGCACCATGCCAGGCCGCCTGACGTCGGTGCAGAAGTCTTCCTGCGCGTAGACCTTGGGGGCGATGTCCTCGCGTGCGATCGGCTTGCCGACGATCTTGTGGTCCTTGGCATCCTTCGGCTTCGCCTTGCCGGGCGCGTAGAGGGGGTTGCCATACTCCTTGTTCCAATCGAGCTGGACGTTGAAATAACGCCCGCCGATCAGCTCGGCGTAGGACGCTTTCTTGCTCGCATCGCCCTTGGCGTGCACCACGCCGTCGGTGACGGTGAGCGCGTCGGGTGGTAGGGCGAGCTTCGCCGCCGCCATTTCGACGAGCACGCGGCGCGCCTCGGCGGCCGCCATGCGCATCTGCTTGCCGCCCATCTGGATGCCGGTCGAGCCCGAGGCGCCGCCCTGGTTCACGCTGGTGGCGGTATCGCCCATGATCACGGTGACGGCCTTGAACGGCACGTCGAGCTCTTCCGCCACCATCTGGCCGATGGCGACGAACAGGCCTTGGCCCATGTCCATCTTGCCGAAGAAGGCGGAGACGGTGCCGTCGGCATTGATTGCGATGTAGGAGGAGAGCTGATCGGGTGTGAGCGGCGGCTTGGCGCCTTGCGCGAATGCTTCGCCGATGCCGAGCACGGTATCGAACGCGACCGGCGTGCCGATCGAGACCACCAGCGCGCCGCCCGCTTTGAGCAGCGAACGCCGGGAGACGAAATGGGTGGAATTTTCCATCTTGGTCATTGTCGCCTCCCTCAACCCATCATCGCGGCGGCGCGCTTGACCGCGCGCAGGATGCCCATGTGAGTGCCGCAGCGGCACTTGAGGCCGGTGAGCGCGTCGCGGATCTGCGCGTCGGTGGGCTTCTTGGTCTGATTGAGGAATGCGGCCGCCGTCATGATCCAGCCGTTGATGCAGTAGCCGCATTGCGGCACCTGCTCCTCCACGTAGGCCTTCTGGATCGGATGCGGCTTCTCGGGCGTGCCGAGGCCGGCCAGGGTGACGACCTTGCTGGAGCCCACCGCCGACACCGGCGTCACGCAGGAGCGCACCGCTTGGCCGTCGACGTGCACGGTGCAAGCGCCGCATTGCGCCAGGCCGCAGCCGAAATGCGGGTTGTTGAGCGAGAGCTCGTTGCGCAACGCGTAGAGCAACGGCATGTCGGGATCGGCGTTGATCGTCTGGACCTTGCCGTTCACGTCGAGGGTTATTCGGGCCATGGGTGCATGTCTCCCTGGGGATGCCGCGAGCTGCGGCCGCCGCGTCACCACGCGTCAGCCGATGTTTGCCGCGGGACTTGCGAATGGTTCTAGGGTGGCGAGGCTAGTCGAAGGCGCCGGCATTGGAAACAGCCTCACGCAGCTTTGTTGTGGTGGGGGTTCCCGCGCCAGCAGCACAGGAACTCGCCGACGGGCCTACCCCGAATCGACGGCCAACGCGCGCACCGAGGCCAACAGGTCGCGCACGTGGCGCTCCGAAATGCCACGGGTGATGAACACGAGCCGGCTGGCGCGGTCCTTGTCGGGCCAGGCCGCGAGCTCGACCGGCGGGTGGGCGAGGTGCTGGACCACGTGCACCACCACCGGCCCGCGGCAGCCGGCGACGTTGAGCAAGCCCTTCACGCGCAGGAGGTCGGGACCGCGCAGCGCAATCAGCGTCTCCATGCCGCGCGCGAAGGCGTCCCAAGGCAGCGGCGCATCGTCGGTGAGAACGAAGCTTGCGATGCCGTCGCTGTGCGCGGCCTCGGCGACGAAGCCCGCGCGCGAATCCGCTGCACTGGGCGGCGTCGCGTCGGCCTCGAGCAGGCAGCGCGGATCGAGATCGCCGTCGACCGCGGTGTGAACGGCAGCATGCGGGTTGAGCGCGGTCAGCCGCGCGGTGAGGCGCTTCACCGCTTGGGCCTTGGCGAGATCGGTCTTCGCGACGACCAGCCGGTCGGCGAGGATGATCTGCTTTCTCGCTTCCGCCGACCATTTAAGCGTATCGAGGCCGCCCACCGCGTCGACCACCGCGATGACCACCTCGACGTGGAATTCGCCGCCCAGCGCCCGATCGGTGGCGAAGGTCTGCAGGATCGGCCCCGGATCGGCGAGCCCGCTGGTTTCGATCAATATCCGCTTGAACTGCGGCACCGTGCCTTGCGCGCGCTCGGCGACGAGATTGCGCAGCGCGTTCTGCAGGTCGGAGCGCGTGTTGCAGCACAGGCAGCCGTTGCCGATGAGCGTGATATCGTCGCTCGAGGCGCGCAGGAGCGCATCGTCGATGCCGACGCTGCCGAATTCGTTGATGACGACCGCGGTGCCCGCGCCCTCGGGGGTGGCGAGAAAGCGCCGCACCAGCGTGGTCTTGCCGGCGCCGAGGAAGCCCGTGACCACGGTCACCGGCATGCGCGCGCCGCGCGCGCGTTTGAGCCGGCGCCCGAACCGGCCTGCCTCGCGGGAGGGAAAAAGATCGAGCAACGTGCCTCCGAAATTTCGTGCCGCGATGTCGGTGCGCTCCCTCTCCCCGCTTTAGCGGGGAGAGGGTAGGGGTGAGGGGCCCTTCATATAACGCGTCAGCCCCTCACCCCGCCCCTCTCCCCGTGAAGAACGGGGAGAGGGAGCACACCGAGCGTGCGGCTTGCCTTGCGTATCCAATGCGCGCAAGCCGCGCGGTCAAAAATCCATCTCCAGGATGTAGAGCCCGCCGACGTGGCGGTCGACGGTGTAGACGATCTCGCGCTCGTCGACGAACACGTCGTTGAGCTGAATGGTGCCGGTGGGCGCCATCGGCGGCGCCGGCGGCACGAACACCCCGACCTGCTGGGGCTGATAGGGGTTGGAGATGTCGTAGGAGCGCAAGCCCCCGTTGAAGAAGGTGCCGAGCACGATCTGATCGGAGTGCCAGACCGTCGGCAGCGGCACGTTCTCGTGGATGTTGTGGGCGCCGAAGCGGCCCTTGGCGGCGAACGCCTTGTGATCGGGCAGCGGGCAGGTCGCGATCGGAACGAGGTTCGTCTCCTCGCGCGCGTCGAGAACCCAGATCAGCTTCGGCCAATCCTTGGCGTTGTTCTCGGTGGATTCGTCGGTCACCAGCATGAGCCCGCGGTCGAACAGCGGCACCACGGTATGCATAAAGCCGGTATAGGGCGGGGAATTGGTCCACTGCGAAATCCGTTTCGGGTTCGCCTTGTCGGAAATGTCGAGGACGAACATGCCGCCGTCGATATAGGCGAGGTAGCAGCGGTCGCCGCGCTGGGGATAGACGTTGGTGTTGTGGGCGCGGTGGCCCTTGTCCAACGGATGCCGCGGCGGCGGCATCACGTTGTCGCCCGCTCGCGTGCCCGGCATCCACCAGCGGCCGATCTCGACCGGCTTTGAGGGATTGCGCACGTCGATGCAGCGATAGAACTGGTCGTCGTTGGGGTGCGTGGGCGTGAAGTCGGGCGCGCCCGACGCGCAATGGACGTATTCGCCGTCGCAGAACCATAGCTGGTGCACCCCGCGCGAGGTCGCGCCCGAGCAGTCGAAGAACGAGATCGACCTCGGTTTCTCCGGAACCGAGATGTCGAAGAGCTCCATGCCGGCCGGTTGCAGCCCCTTTCTCTGGGTCTGGTAGGCCACCGCCATGATGTTCCCGCAGGTCTCGAGCGAATTCGAGCGCATGTGGGCCTGCGGCAAAGCGGTCTGCACCACCACCTTGGGCTTGCGCGGATCGGACACGTCGACGGCGGTGAAATTCTTCGGCGCGCTTTC
>Ga0318506_10000242_pt1 | contig 10462 bp, 8 predicted proteins | sample GRESIP084b2f19_FD_203660 | JGI IMG/M metagenome (GOLD analysis project Ga0318506, IMG submission 203660) | Tropical soil microbial communities from Luquillo Experimental Forest, Puerto Rico - GRE.SIPMG.084b2f19 | ecosystem: Environmental > Terrestrial > Soil > Tropical forest > Bulk soil... | reverse complement strand
CGGCCGCGCGGATCGTCCCGATCCGCCATGCATTTCTTGAGGAAAGCATCACGCGCCTCGCCTTGCAGTCGTTGCTGGTCCGCACCGAACTGGCACGTCGCCATTTTCTGCTTCGCATCCACTGCAAAACACGGTCCCGCCGATAAGAGCACTATCAGAGCGGCAGCCATAAACGCGCAACGAGACATGCTGAACCCCCGGGGCCCTTAAAACTACAGATCCACATCAAAGCAAAGAATTGGCGCCAAAAATTGGCACCGAACCCTATAAAATCTCCGAGGACGCTTAGGCACGACCATTTTCGCGTTAACGCTTAAGGCTTCCGCAACAGCTCCGGCACTTCGCCCCACCCGATGTTCGCTTTGGGTCAAAAGCAGACAACGGGTTGCCGCCTATTGATGTCCGCTTTACCCCCAAAAGCGGACATGGTTCAGCCCGATCGCGATGTCCGCTTTGTGCCAAAATCAGACTCATACACTGCAGCAATCAATGCCCGGCTTATGCCGGATTTTCGCCAATAGTTGACGTGGGCAGGTATTCTCTCAGGCAATCGTTACGCTGAGCATTTGTGCAGATGTCTGCAAACAGGCAGTGAGGATCGGAACGATCTACCCTCATCTTTGTGCAGACGTCTTCACAGTGAGGCAGCCGGCGACGGAAAGTTGATGAAACCAGTTTGTGCAGTTGGCTGCAGAACGCTATGCACATGCCCGAACATGTAGCTGCGGGCTGAAAAGAGGTAGTAAGTGCGCTTTCATTGGGAGTACGTAACCCGCCTTGACGGGAGGATTCCGATTACCGTTACTTGGGACCGCGGTTTCAACTGCCTTCCAGATCGTGCGGGTCGATGGATCGCGAACCGGAGGTCGCCGACGAGAGCGCCCAGAGCCGCGCCCGCCTAGTGGCACTCGCACTTTTGGCACTGCTTGTCGGCGCGGGATCGGGGCTCATCGGCGCGGCCTTTCGCCTTTCGCTCGAGCACGCCGACCGCTTGCGCGACCTGTTGATTGTCTGGGCGCACGGCCAACGGCTCGTCGGCTTCCTGTTGGTGACCGTCGGATGCGCCGTCGCCGTCGCCGCTGCGGCCTGGTTGGTTCGCCGCTTTTCGCCGCACGCCTCAGGGAGCGGGATTCCCCATGTGGAGGCGGTCCTGCAGGCCGCGCTGCCGCCGGCTCCCTTCAGCCTGATGCCGGTGAAGTTCTTCGCCGGCGTCATCGCCATCGGCTCCGGACTTGCGCTCGGCCGCGAAGGTCCGAGCGTGCAGATGGGCGCTGGCGTCGGCTATCTGATCGGACGGATATGCCGGTGCAACTGGCCGGACTGTCGAGTCCTGTTGGCGGCCGGTGCCGGCGCCGGTCTCGCGACCGCCTTCAATGCGCCGATCGCCGGCTCGATCTTCGTGCTGGAGGAGTTAGTGCGGCGATTCGAGCACCGGATCGCCATCGCCGCTCTCGGGGCGTCGGCAACCGCCATCGCGGTGGCGCGGCTGCTGCTCGGCGACGCCCCGGACTTTCACGTGCAGGCGCTGGCTCTTCCTGGCGCCGAAACGGCGCCACTCTACTTCTTGCTGGGTGCGGTCGCCGGGCTATTGGCCGTCCTCTACAACCGCACGCTGCTGGCAACCATTGCGTTGGCCGACGAGCTCACCGCCTGGCCGGTGGAGTTGCGTGCCGGCTTGATCGGCGCAGCGGTCGGCATGTTGGCGTGGTTCGCGCCCGAGTGGGTCGGCGATGGCAACGCGATCACCCAGCGCACGCTGGCCGGCGGCGAGACACCCGCGCTCCTGCCGGCGATCTTCGTGCTCCGGCTCGGGCTCGGCGCGGTGTCGTACGCGGCCGGGACGCCAGGCGGGCTGTTTGCTCCCATGCTCGTGCTCGGCGCGCAACTCGGTCTTTTCTTCGGGCTCCTCTCGCGGCTTGCGATCCCCGACCTCACCATTCAACCCGAAGCACTTGCCGTCGTCGGCATGGCCGCCTTCTTCACAGGTGTGGTGCGGGCCCCGCTCACCGGGATCGTTCTGGTCACCGAGATGACGGCAAGCGTCACGATGCTGCTTCCCATGCTGGCCGCGTGCTTCGTCGCGATGCTGGTGCCGACCCTGCTGCGCGATCCGCCGATCTATGATTCCTTGCGCGAACTGACGCTCGCTGCGGCGGGCAAACAGTCTCGCGGCGCATCAGTCAGCTGATTTACTCGTCACGACGAGCAAAGCCGTTCCCGAAAATGGCAACCTACTAGGGACACGCGCCGATGAACTCTGCTGATGAAAAGGCTGCCCCGAGCGGACCGGCGAAGGTACGTTCTGACGACCCGAAACACGCATTGGGCCTGGCCCAATACCTGCGAACTATCGGTTACGACGCCTGGATTGAGGACACAAACGGCAATGCGATCGACGAAAAGGCCCTACAGATGGCGATTAGGTCTCGTCACGAGGATGCACCCTCCTCCTGATGCAGCTCGCCGCCCCGCATTAGCCGGCGGGCGATGTCGGCAGTTTGTAAGGCTGCGCGTTCGGTCGGTGAATGGGCCGCAAGATAGCGGGCGACCGCGATTAGGATATGTCGGCCAGCGTCAGTATTGGGCCAGGCAGTGAACTGCCGAACGCTCGCTTCCAGCATCTGATAGGCGTGGAAGCCTGCATCTTCGCGCAAAACACCGCCGGCGAGCGTGGTGATCAGCGCCTGCGGCGAATGGCCGAGTTTGAGGTGTCGTGCAACTAGTCGAGCTGCGAGATCAACCTGTCGCTGCCGGTCGAAAGCATCGAGTAAGGCGGCGCGTATTTTCCGGATGTCCGCGGGCAGGTCATCGAGGTGCTCGCCGGCGTCTCCCGGGATGCGAGCTGGGGGCACATTGAGATAGCGCGTAAGATAGAGCGCCATCGCACCGTGCAGAACGCCACGCACCAGCGTCGGGTCAGCGTCAACATTGGCGCTCCCTATGCGCTTGAGCATTTGGTCGACCGCATTGGAATAGGTGAAGACGTGGTGCGCCGTCTCCCAGTCGGAGTGCTCGTTGGCATTGCCGAAGCGGGCGACCCGGAGCGCTGCCCCGTAAGCGAGTGATCGACTAAGATCAGAAGGGGAGGCGCCTGCGCGGATAGCCCCCTTGAGTGCGTCGATGATCTTGACCGGATCGTCGCCGAGCAGCTCGCCGGTGAGCGCTAAATGATCGGACCAGCCGTGCATACGGTGACCAGCACGAAATAAGTTCGGCAATTCGCTTTCTGCGTTGTCGCACAGCGCGACAAGATCATCGGGTTGGCGCCAGGCAGTCGATTCCTCGGCGCCACGGGCCTCCACCATTTGACCGACAACGGTGGGCAGCACAGCCGCCGCATGCTCCCAGCCAATCAGGTCGAGGCACTCGAACCCCTTGTTGATGAAGTCGACCGAGTGTCCGGTGTCGGCGTATGCCCGTTCGGTGCCGGCCGCCAGCAGAGCGTCGGCGAGCACCGCTGGAGATAGACCGCCCTCAATCGCGGTGAGTACGGTGCGCTCAGCCCCTTCGCGATGGCGCACAGTAGTCCAACGCTGCAGCCATCGCTTGAGCGTGCCCGCATCAGGGTGACTTCCAAGGGGCGCACGTTCTCGTCTTGGTGCCTGCCCGTCGCAGTCCGCCGCCACGCGTCGCGCCCCATGAAATAGGGCGAGATAGGTTTCGTCTTCCGGCAGCCTAGGCAGCAGATTGGCGAACGCCGCTAAGATGGTGAGACCCACGCCCCAACCATCGCGGTTCTGCGCTCCGAACAGCGCCACCTGCCGAACAATATCGGCAGGCGGTACATCAGCCGCGAGCTGACCATGCACCGCCTTGGCGATGACGAGCCCCAGGTCGTGGGCGAGGCCGTCTGCGAGCCGCTGACGCCAGTGCACTGCGGGATCGGCATGACCGAGCGTGGTCTTCACCCAGACTTCGCCATCACGCAATTCGACCGGGAACTTCGGTACATCGTCTGCCCACAGATCAAAGGTGCAGCCGCTTTCGAGATCGAAGCGGGCGTGGTGCCAATGGCAAGTCAAGATTCCGTCCTCGACGCTGCCGCGCTCCAGCGGGAAGCCCATGTGCGGGCACCGATTGTCGAGGGCGAAGACGCGACCGCGGTCGTAGATGACAAGGATCGGTCGATGATCGCCGTGCAGAACAAGGCGTCCTTTCGCCTTTAGCTCGGCAAAGCTGCCGGCGAACACGAATTCCCTACTCGGCACGTCCATAAGCATTCCCGCGCTTTGGGTACTCAACATAGGTATTCTCTAGCGCAAGCGTCATCTGGTGGTCTTGTGCATCACAACAGAAACGCGCGCCCGATGTCCGCTTTGGGTCAAAAGCAGACATTTACGCCGCTCTTGGATATCATTGATCGTGAGTGGGGTGTGCTCAAGTTCGTGGAGCATCACCGTGAAACTTCCCCGCCGAAAATTGCTGCGTCTGGCAGCCGGTGCTGCGACGCTCCCAAGCCTATCTTTCGTCGCTTCGGCTGAAGACTACCCGACGCGCCCAATCAGGATCATCGCCGGCTTCGCCGCGGGCGGCGCTGTCGATATTGTCGCGCGACTCATCGCGCAATGGCTGTCGGAACGCATTGGCCAGCAATGTGTTGTCGAGAATCGTCCCGGCGCCGGCAACAACATCGCCACGGAATATGTGCTGAAATCGGATCCCGACGGTTACACGCTACTCCTTGCCAATCCGACCAACGCGATCAACGCGACCTTTTACGAAAATCTGCCCTACGATTTCATCCGCGACAGTGCGCCGGTTGCCGGCATCATGCGCGTGCCCAACGTCATGGAAGTCAGCCCCCTGCTGTCCGCCAAGAGCGTACCTGAGTTCATAACGCTGGCGAAAGCAAATCCAGGCAAGCTGGTCTATGCCACGGGGGGAAACGGCACGTCGGTGCACATGTCCGCCGAATTGTTCAAGTTGATGACCAAAACTGACATTCTCAACGTGACCTACCGAGGGCTTGCGCTTGCATACACAGATCTGATGATGAATCGGGTGCAGGTGACCTTTGATAACCTGCCAGGCTCGATTGGATTTATACGCCAAGGCAAGCTCCGTGCTTTGGCCGTTACCACAACGACACGTTCGCCGGCGCTCCCTGATATTCCGACGCTTGCCGAATTCATTCCTGGCTATGAGGCGAGCGCCTGGTACGGCGTCAGTGCGCCGCGAAACACCCCGAAAGCGGTGATCGACAAGCTCAACAAAGAGATCAATGCCGGCCTGGCCGATCCGGCGCTCCAAGCGCGACTTGTAGATCTAGGCGGTATGATAGTCCCCGGCTCACCTGCTGATTTCGGCAAACTCGTCAGCGATGAGACGGAGAAATGGGCGAAGGTGATTAAGTTCGCGGGCATTAAGCCGAGCCAGCGATGACGTGCTGATTGAGAGGCGGACGCGGTTACAAATCAGGTCAATCCATGACCATCGATTTGACCAGAGATGAGATTTGGCTCCTGAAGGCCTTGCGAGCTGCAGGGACGCGCGGTCGCATCGTTAGCGCGCAAGCCTCTCGTGCCGCTCTCACTCGCCTAGTGGAAGTGCAATTTGTAACGACACATCCGCAGAGTGAACGAAAGACGTTGTACGTTATCACTGATCGCGGCCGACACGCTCTTCAATTAATCCATAGGGTCATATCGAGGGCTTAACGGGCACAAGATGCCATGAAAGACGTGCTGTTACCGACCTCACTTGTTGGCTCCTATGCGCAGCCAGATTGGCTGATCGACCGCCAGAAGCTTGCCGGGCGCTTTCCACCGCGCGTGCGAGCGCGGGAACTCTGGCGCATAGCTCCGGAATTTCTCAAAGAGGCACATGACGACGCAACGCTTCTTGCTATCCGCGACCAGGAGCGCGCCGGCCTCGATATCATCACCGATGGCGAGCAGCGCCGCGAAAGCTACTCCAACCGCTTCGCTACCGCGCTCGAGGGTGTCGATATCGACAATCCAGGTACCGCCCTCGACCGGTCCGGCCATCCAAATCCAGTGCCGCGCATCATCGGCAAGATCCGCCGCAGGCAGCCCGTCGAGGTGCGCGACGTCGAGTTCCTGCGTGCCAACACCGACCGGGCCATCAAGATCACTGTGCCTGGCCCATTCACCATGTCGCAGCAGGCGCAGAACGATTTCTACAAAGACGAGCAAGAGATGGTGCTTGACTATGCGACGGCAGTGAACGCCGAGATCAAGGACCTGTTCACGGCGGGCGCCGATATCGTGCAGATCGACGAACCCTATATGCAGGCGCGACCTGAAAAGGCGCGGCAATACGGGTTGCGTGGATTGAATGCGGCTCTCGAAGGCGTCATAGGAACGACCGCGATCCACATCTGCTTCGGCTATGCCGCTATCATCCACGTGCGGCCGTCGGGTTATTCATTCCTGCCGGAGTTGGCTGCGTCGCCCGTAAAGCAGATTTCGATCGAGACCGCGCAATCTAAGCTCGACTGCTCGGTACTTCAAAAGCTGCCGGGTAAGACGATCATCCTTGGCACACTCGACCTGTCGGACGTGAGCATCGAGAGCCCGGAAACGGTCGCGGCGCGTATCCGTCGTGCCCTGCCTCATGTGCCGGCCGACCGCATTGTTATAGCGCCCGACTGCGGCCTAAAATACCTGCCCCGCGAGGTGGCCTACGGCAAGATGCGAGCAATGGTTGAGGGTGCCAAGATCGTGCGGCAAGAATTGAGCGCTAAATAGAGATCTAGCGTCCCGAAAGAGTTTCTGCACCGCTTGCCTCGGCTCACCCGTTCTCTGGTTCAATCGATGTCCGTTTTACCCCCGAAAGCGGACATTCCTCAGCGCTGTCTCGATGTCCGCTTTGTGCCAAAAGCGGACATCGCTGCGACGCCACTTCGCTCGGTGAACAAGGCAAAGCCAGCGACCACAAAGTGGCTGGCTTGCTATGCGTCAAATCGGCAGCATCTTGCCAACATTGTGAAGACGCTCTCAGCCTTACCCTTGCTCAGTAGGCCAACGAAAGCGCCACCGAACATCAATGGCAACGGACCGACTTTGCTAGGCTGTGTACTTGCGTCGATTTCACGCCGGCGCGCCGTTGGCGTAGGGCTTGAGCGCCGCGTACATCACGTCGAACGTCGGCGTCGGCACGCCGACCTCGCGTCCCAGGGCCACCACTTTGCCGGCAAGCCACGGCAGCTCCAGGCGGTTGCCGCGCAACAGATCGACCGCCATCGACGGCATCATTTCCGGCGGAAAATTGCGAATGGTTTGCAGCGTCCGGGCCTCGATATCCGCTGGCAAGCGGATGCCGCGGGCGCGACCCACCGCCGCCACCTCGGCGGTGGTCTTTTCGAACAAGGCAAACACGTCGGGATCGTCCCGCAACTTGCCGAACGGCAACCGCGTCAGCGTCGACACGGAGCTGTTGGTGGCGAGCAGGACGAATTTTTCCCACAGCGCGACGATGATTTCGCTGGTGTTCGTCGAATCGAATCCGGCGCCGCGGCATAGCGCATGGAATGCCGCGCCGCGCTGACTGGGGCGGCCGTCGAGTTCGCCGAACACGAGGCGCATAAACGTCCCGGTCTGGCGGATCACGCCCGGCTCGGCGACGGTGGCGCTGATCTGTGCAACGCCGCCCATCACCGCGTCCTTGCCGAGGATGGGGATCAGCCGCTCGCTGGCGTCGATTCCGTTCTGCAGCGGGATAACCGCGGTGATCGGTCCCACCAGCGGTCGCACGGCGGCCCCGGCGCTTTCCACGTCCCACAGCTTCACGCAGAACATGACGTAATCGACCGGGCCGATGCTGGCCGGATCGTCGGTAGCCTGAACCGGGTTGAGATGGATGTCGCCGCGGGGCCCGAGCACGGAGAGCCCGCGCGCGCGCATCGCCGCCAGATGGGCTCCGCGCGCGACGAACGTCACTTCGTTGCCGGCCTTCGCCAGGGCCGCTCCGAACGATCCGCCGACCGCGCCGGCGCCGATCACCGCGATCCGCACCGTGTCAGTCCCTGTTGTCATGTTGCTTTGCGCTCTCTAGACTTGTCAGCCTCGCCTCCATCTGGCCTCAGTTGCCCATAACAAGACCGCCGTCGATGTTGACGGCCTGGCCCGTCATGTAATCGGAGTCACGGCTGGCAAGAAAGCTCACGACGCCAGCCACGTCTTCAGGAGTTTCGGGTCGTCCGAGTGGGATCAGCGAGGTTCGCCGCTTCCAGGCTTCACGAATTTCCCAGCCCTCTATTGCGGTCCACTCGGCGTCGATCTTGCTCCACATCGGTGTGTCGACCGCACCAGGACAGACGCAATTCGAAGTGATCCTGTCGGTCGCCAGCACCTGCGCCGCAGTGCGCGTGATGCTGACAACGCCGGCTTTGCTAGCGGCGTAGTGGACCAGGTACGCCTGACCACCCCGGTAGGCGGCGATCGACGCGGTCTGGATCAACTTTCCGCGCAGCTCAGAAGCCGCAATCGGGCTCTGATGGCGCATGCGTTTGGCGGCGCCTTGCAACACGAAAAAGACAGCACGCAGGTTTACCGCCAGGGTGCGGTCCCACTCGTCCTCAGTGAGCTCGAGCAGTTGCCGGACTTCGGCGATCCCCGCGTTGTTGAACAGCACATCCAGGCGACCCCAGCGCTGGTAGGCCAGATCGAGCATACGCTGAATGTCGTCTGTACGGGTAACGTCCGCCTGGACGGACGCCTGCCTAAGCTCGTCAGCAAGGGTTTTTGCTCCGTCACCATTTAGGTCGGCCAACAACAATTGCGCGCCATCCCGTACCATGCGTCGAGCGCAGGCGGCGCCGATGCCACTCGCAGCGCCCGTGATGAGCGCATGAATACCCTCCAGCCGGTCAGTCATCTGACGAGTGCATCTTACAGGCGCCAAATTCGAAGGAAGAGAAACCGAAACCGGGCGTCAATGGACGCGGAATTATTGGCGAATGTCGCTGACGAAAGCAACCGCCCGCATCGCTGCGCGAGCATGCGACATTGCTGCCGTCGCGGCGCAGACTGCAAGCGTCGCGAATGACTCTGGACGGCATTAGACCTAGCGGCGGCAGGTTTCTTCATTCGAGGCGGGCATCGGTTTCAAATTCCCTCGGTTGCGCAGGTGCCGCCCATCACGCAAAGATGCACGGCCGATGCTAGGGAGGGAAAAATGCTAAACGCGGCGCGCAATAGCGTCGTGGTGGGCCGATACCGGCTCGATCCGGTTGCGGAATTCGAGGGGCCGCGGATGCCCCCGGCGGCCATGTTCACCAAGGCTGATCCGCAACTTTTGGCCCGTCTATTGGAGCGAGTTCCTCCGGAGAGCTACAGCAAGTCGACAAATCAGCTGCTCACAAGCGTGCATACCTGGCTCGTGCGCGACGACGCGGGAATGGTCTTGCTGGTCGACACGTGTTTTGGAAACCTAAAGAACCGGCTGCCGAGTCATCCTTTTTTCCACATGCAGAAGAACGACTGGCTGTCGAAGTTAGCGGCGCTAGGAGTTCAGCCGGAAGACGTGACCCTTGTCATCAACACGCATCTGCATCTCGATCATGTCGGCTGGAACACCAAGCTTGTGGATGGCGTCTGGACACCGACGTTTCCGCGCGCGCGCCATATCATGCCTCGGCTCGAGGTTGATCTCGCCAAGGCGGGCAAAATGACGGCCCACGTGGAGGCCAATCAGCGCTCGATTGTCGATAGCGTCCTTCCCATCATCGACGCTGGCTTGGCCGATTTCGTCGACCCATGGTTTCAGGTTGCTCCCGATATTAGGCTTGTACCGTGTTATGGCCACTCGCCCGGGATGCTGCTGGTCGAAATCTCCGGCGGATCAAGAGGTCTGATTGCCGGTGGCGATCCGCTGCATCACCCGTTGCAGGTGCTCGATCCCGACGTGAACACGGGATTCTGTGAAATTCCCGAGGAGGCCGCCGTGTCCCGGCGCGCGTTTCTCGTCCGTTGCGCTGATGAGGGCTGGGCGATGGCTCCCACGCATTTCTTCGTGCCCAGAGTTACGAACGTTCGTCGCGTTGGGGATGGGTTCGACCTGATAATGTGATCGAGTACCGCCGAGCAATCTTGCTGCGCTGCATGAGTCCGGTATTGGCACATCGCGTCATTTCGCGGCCACGCAGCAATTCGGTCGCTTTCAGAGCGAAGCGGACATCGGATTGCAATCCTCGCCCGGCGCTGGACGGCCTCGCGGCGGTCTCCTGGCAGTGGGGCGAGCTGTGGGGTTTCTGGAACACCCCCAGGAAATACCCATGAAAGTTGGGGTGCGGTAGTGGAGCCGTCCACAGCATCAATAGCGGACATCGCTGAGAGTGATCACCACGTCCGCTTTGTGCCAAAAGCAGACATTAGAACTCGGCCGCGCGATGTCCGCTTTGTGCCCACGGCACGCTCGCCACCGTCGATGTCAGTTCCGATCCGACTATCGACCACATCAATATCGACAAATCACCGCGACTGCATGAACGCGTTGTAGC
>Ga0318506_10000227_pt1 | contig 10632 bp, 10 predicted proteins | sample GRESIP084b2f19_FD_203660 | JGI IMG/M metagenome (GOLD analysis project Ga0318506, IMG submission 203660) | Tropical soil microbial communities from Luquillo Experimental Forest, Puerto Rico - GRE.SIPMG.084b2f19 | ecosystem: Environmental > Terrestrial > Soil > Tropical forest > Bulk soil... | reverse complement strand
CGGTCGAGAGTGGCACTTGCGGTAACAAGCGTACAGTGTCGCTCGATGCAATTGAAGCGACCGTGCTGCACGGTATTGACAGGCATCTTGGGGCGCCGGAGTTGCTTGCGGAATATGTCCAGGAGTTTCACCGCGCCTTGGCTGAACTTCGGGACACAGCCCATGACCGTCGCGTCGAGTTATCCAAACGGCTGGACGAGGTCAAGAAGTCCATCAATGCAATTGTGGACGTAATCGCCGACGGACAATCCAGTCGGGCATTGACAGAGCGGCTCGCCGATTTGGAAAGCGAGAGAGACGTGATTGAGGCCGCCATCGGCGAGGCCGTGTCGCCGCCAATTGCGCTTCACCCGGATGCCGCCAAGAGCTATCGCGAGAAGGTAAAGGACCTAAAGGCCGCGTTGAATGCAGCCGACGAGGAAAATCGCACGACGGCCTATGAGGCTATCCGCGAGCTGATCGACGAGGTGGTGGTCCGACCGCACGGCCCGAACAAGCCGGTCGAAATCGACATTTACGGTCGCATCCAATCATTGTTCCCCAAGAACGAAACAGGCCTGGAGTCTATGGGGGTGTTGGTTGCGGGGGTAGGATTTGAACCTACGACCTTCAGGTTATGAGCCTGACGAGCTACCGGGCTGCTCCACCCCGCGGCAAATGCCTGATTTTCCAGGGGGTGATGTAGCAAGTGCCCCCCGAGAATGGAAGTGCAGACCCGACCTTTTTCGCCGTATTATGCAGGAGCGAGCCTCGACCGCCATGCATGCCCTCATAGAAGCCGGAATAGACGAAAAACCTGCCTTACAGCCCAATGCGGCCATCGGGCCGGCATTGCGGGCTATTGCCGGCGATATCCTGGCCAAGGCGCGAATTGCGCTGACCGATCCGGAACGCTCGAGCGAGGACGCAGTGCATGATTTCCGCCGCGCCATGAAGCAGTGGCGCGCGCTGATGCGGCTTCTCGAACCGTTCATTCCGGATTCCGACCGCTGGCGCCGCGAGGCGCGTGATCACGCCCGGTCCCTCGCCCATGCCCGCGACGGCGCCGCCGCGCTCAATGCCTTCGACGGCTTGACCGAAAAGGGCATCCTGCTCCTGTCCACGCGTTCCGGGAAAAACGTGCGCGGGCGCATCGAAGCGTTGCGCGGCGACGAGGAGCAGGCCGTACTCACGCCGGAACTGCGCGGCACCATTTTGGCTTGGCTCGATGCCGCCACCGCGGCGATCGAGTCGTGGCCGCTTGACCCGTTCGACTTCTCCGCAATAGCGGCGCAGCTTGCCGACAGCTATCGCAGCGCGCGGCGGCGCATTCCGGCCGACTGGGACACGGCCGAGGCAGCCGATCTGCACACGTTGCGCCAGCGTGTGGTCGATCTGCGCTATCAGATGGAATTGGTCGAGCCGTTATGGCCGCGTTTTGGCCGGATGTGGACCGAGGAAGCCGAACGCCTGCGCGAACGGCTCGGACGCTACCAGGACCTCGAAGTGCTCAAGCGGCTCACCGCGCCGCATCAGCCGCTGGCGCGTTGGCGGTCGCGCCTAACGCCGCCTTGCGGCGAACGTTCCGCCGCCTTGGCACAGCGCGCCTCGCGCATTGCCAATCGCCTGTTTGCCGAAAAGCCCAAAGCGTTTCGGCAGCGGCTCGAAGCGCTATGGGAACGGGGGCGGTAGGCGCAGCTGGTAACGAGCAAACGCTAGTTTGCGCGCGCGGCGCGCGTGCTCACTCCAAGATAGATTTCCTGAACTTGCTCGTCGCGCCCGGCAGTTGGATGCCGGCCATGACTCACCGCGCCGCTTCTTCCATCGCCAGTTCAGCCTTCAGACTGTCGAGATCGCGATAGATCGAAGCGACGGCGAGCACGCGGCCGTTGCGCCGATAGCGCAACAGGCAGTCCTTGGCTTTGACGTCGCCTTCGACCGTGATCGTGTCCCAACGTTCGGCGTGGCCGACATAGTTGATCGGCACGTCATAGTGCTGGCTCCAGAAAAACGGCACCGCGTCGAAGCGCTCCTTCAAGCCGAGCATATTGGCGGCCGCGGTCTGGCCTTGGCGCTCGGCTACGACCCAATGCTCGACACGGATGCGCTCGCCGGAGTAGCGGTCGGGCCAGCGTGCGATATCGCCGGCGGCAAAAATTCCGGGCGCGCTCGTTTCCAGATATTCGTTCACGGTGACACCGCGGTCGATCGTCAGTCCAGCCGCTTCCGCCAGCATCAAGCGCGGCCGCACGCCAACGCCAATGACGACGAGATCGGCTTCTATCGCACCGCCGCTTTTGAGCGCGGCGCGCTTGCCATTGATGACCGTGACCGTGTCCTGCAGGTGGAAGATGACGCCGTGCTCCTCGTGCAGCGCGCGGATGAAATCGCCGAGCTGCGGCCCGAATACGCGCTCCATCGGCCGCGCCTCCAGCGCCGCAACATGAACTTCGACGCCGCGCGTCCGCAGCGACGCCGCCACTTCGAGGCCGATGAAACTCGCGCCAACGACAAGTGCGCGCTGCGCGTTCTTGGCGGCTTCGATGATCGCACGGCAATCGCCGAGCGAGCGCAAGGTGTGGACGTGCGGCTGATCAGCGCCGGGCACATTGAGCCGCACCGGCTCGGCGCCGGTCGCGAGCAAGAGCCGGTCATAGGCCAAGCGTTCACCGTCAGCGATGACAACTTCCCGATGCCTGGTATCGATGCCGGTAACTGCGGTCTTCAATCGAAGATCGATGCCGTTCTCGGCATAGAAATCGTCGGGGCGCAGCGGCAGCCAGTCCTCCGGCGCAGAGCCGGCAAGATAATCCTTCGATAGATTTGGCCGGTCGACCGGCGGCGCGGCATCATCGCTGAGCATGACAATGCTGCCGCGGTAATCGCGCCGGCGCAGCATTTCGGCGGCAGCAAAGCCCGCGGCGCCGCCGCCGACAATAACGATTCGCGCCGGCGCATCGGCTTTGGCCATCGGACCGCGCGGCTTCGGCTGTTCGCGTTTTTCCTTGACCACAATGCGGCCGTCGCGCCGCTCAACCTTCCAGCACGCGATCGGGCCTAACGCCGGCGCGCGCTCCGCCTCGCCGGTGCGCAGATCGAAACAGGCGTGATGCCACGGGCAACGCACGCTCTCGCCGGTGACGAGACCCTCGGCGAGAGGGCCATGATAATGCGCGCAATGCGCGGCAACGGCTAAGATGTCATCGCCGCTCTGTACCAGCAGCACTTCCTCGTCGCCGACATGGCCCAAGAGCTTGCCGTCGACGAAATCCGTTATTGCTATACCCTGGGTGAGATCCGGCCCCTGCGACGTGTTCTGTTCCTGCGCCATCGCTGTGCTCCTGCGCTCATTCGATCAGGCCAATAAATTGCCGGCGAAGCTCCGCGTCGTCGCGAAAGCATCCCAGCATGCGGCTCGTGACCAGACTACTGTCGGGCTTGTGGACGCCGCGCGTCGTCATGCAATGATGCACTGCCTTGATAACAACACCGACGCCCATCGGTTTTAGTACGGTATCGATCGTATTGGCGATCTGGGCAGTCAATTTTTCTTGAATCTGCAAGCGTCTGGCAAACGCTTGCACGACGCGCGCCAGCTTACTGATGCCGACCACACGCCCGCGGGGAACGTAAGCGACGGAGGCGCAGCCCACGATCGGCGCGATGTGGTGCTCGCAATGGCTCTCGAACCGGACGTCGCGCAAGACCACCATTTCGTCATAGCCGTCGACCTCTTCGAACGATTTTTGCAAAATGTCAGCGGGATCTTCGCGATAGCCGCAAAAGAATTCCTCGAGCGCCCGCACCAAGCGCGCCGGCGTCTCGACAAGCCCTTCGCGATCGGGATCGTCCCCCGTCCAACGGATGATCGTGCGCACCGCGGCCTCGACTTCGGCCCGCTCGGGTTTGCCGGAGCGATGCAGGCTCTGCAGCGGCTGCAAGGCGTGGACAGTGCCGTTCATGCAATTGTCTCCTCTCGCGGGATTTTCCTTGTAGGGGTCTTAGCCCCGCCGCTTCAGGTCATGCGTGAGCGAGATGGATCGCGTCAAAAATTCCGGACTTATTTGTACAGCCCGAGCCGCTTGAGTACGCTCGCGGCGAGCCGCTCGCAGCGACGCCCGGCAAAGGGGAAGGCATCCATCATTATCGGGCCGATCTGTCTGTTGAGTTGATCACGCAGGAGCTGCCGCGCGCGGTGCAACCGGGTTTTCACCGTCTCCGGTTTGATGCACAGCAGATCCGCCGTTTCCTCAACGCTCATGCCCTCGATCACGCGGGTTACGAAAACCACGCGATAAACATCGGGCAAGGCATCGGTCGCCTCTTCGACAAGCTGAAGTATTTGCCGCTGCGCCATGGTTCGTTCCGGATTCTCGTTCGCAGTCACTGAAGGAAACTGGATGATTTCCGCTTCAGGCACCGCTTCGAGCGGTGCGAAATCCGCCGCGGTGGGCTTGCGCCGCAATCGGCCAAGCGCCTCGTTCATGACAATGCGAGCGAGCCAAGCGCCCAGGCTCGATTCGCCGCGATAACTTGCGAGATGGGTGAAAGCCGCGACGTAGCCTTCCTGGACGACGTCTTCGGCTTCGGCGCTATTACGCAGCACGCTGCGCGCGATCCGATACAGCCGCCGATTGTGACGCTGCATGATCGCAGCGAAAGCGTCCGTGTCGCGGTCGAGCACGCGCCGCACCAGTTCGGCATCGTCCAAATCAGCGGGAACGGCTTTCCTGACTGCCCTTTGCACCATGACAGGTCCTTTTCGCATCTTAGATGCATTCAGACGCGAGAGGTTCCCAGGGGATCGGCAGAAAGAGCGAAGTAATCTTCCTCCCCTTTGGGGGGAGGGTTAGGAAGAGGTCTTGAACGCGTGTTCTTGCAGCGCGGCGGCGACGCGCGCGATCACCCCGGCCCAGTCGCCGAGAGAAGTTTGTCGGAACAGGCGCACGGTCGGATACCAAGAAGTGGCTTCGCCGTCGAGCATCCAGCGCCAATCCGGCGTAAACGGGACCAGCACCCAAACCGGCCGCCCCATGGCGCCAGCCAGATGCGCCGGCGCCGTGTCGACGGTGATGAGGAGATCGCATAACGCCAGCACCGCGGCGGTGTCGCTGAAATCGGAAAGCTCGCCGCCGATATGCGTCAACTGCGCCGTGGCGGCGAGTTGCGCCGCATCGGTGCTGCGCACATCGCGCTGGATGCTGATGAAGCTTGGTCCAATGCCCTCGACCATCGCCGGTGGCGAGCGAACCAGCGGCTGCAAACTCGCAAATGCAATCGAGCGATTGCGGTCGTTGTCGTGCGCCGGATTGCCCGACCAGGCGAGCGCGATGCGCGGGCGCGGCAGCTTTTCAATTCGTGGCGACCATTTTTGCAGATGCGCTTCGTCCGCCGACAGGTAGGGAACTTGCGCCGGCACCGCCGGCAAATCGGTTTTCAGCGCCAGGGGCAACGAGCCTAGCGGGCAATGCACATCGAAAGGCGGCGGCGCTTCGCCGCGCGTCACCACGGCCTTGGCGCCGTCAATACGCGACAGCAGCGATTTCAGCTCCGCCGGCACTTCGAGGACGACTTCGGCGCCTTGCGCGGCAAGGAGCGGTGCGTAGCGCGCGAATTGGATCGTGTCGCCGAACCCTTGTTCGGAGTGGAGTAGGATCGTCTTGCCGTGCAGCGAAAATTCGCCAAGCCACAAGCGACCGCCGCGATTCTTCTGTGCCGGGGCGGCGGTGCGGCGCCAGCGCCATTCATATTCTGCGAAGCCGCTGCGATAGTCGCCGATCGTCAGCAGCGCCAGCGCACGATTGAAATGCGCATCAGCGTGGTCCTTGCGCCGCGCCAGCACCTCGCTGTAGCTCGCGAGCGCAGCATCGAAGCGACGCAACTGCGCCAATGCCATGCCGCGATTAAGCCACGCCCCGACATGTTCAGGCACTGCGGCAACGACGCGCTCGTTGGTAGCGACAGCCTCGGCATAGCGGCCGAGCTTGATCAGGACCACGCCGCGATTGTAATACGCGATTGGATGCGCTGGCATGAGCGCCAGCGCGGCGTCGATATCGGCGAGCGCGCGCTCGGGGAATCCGAGTTTGTCCTGTGCCAGACCGCTATTGAGCCGCGCCTCGAAATGCTGCGGCTTGCGGGCGAGCACGATCTGCAATTCGGCGAGCGCCTCGCGCGGTCGATCGAGCGCAAGGAGCGCATTGGCATGCTGATAGAGAATGTCGACGTCATCGGGCGCGAGCGCGCGGGCCTTGTCGAATGATTGCAGCGCTTCGGCCGGGCGCTTGAGCGCGTATTGAGCCTGGCCGAGATTGTTCCAGGCCGCGGCGACCCGCGGATTGGCCTTGATCGCCGCGCTGAACAGGCGCTGCGCCTCGCCGAATTGGCCTTGCTGCACCTTGACGGCGCCGAGAAGATTGAGCGCATCGAAATGATCGGGCGCGACTTTAAGCACCCGCGCATAGAGCTTCTCCGCCTCGCGCAATTTGCCTTGGCGGTGCAGAGAAACCGCTTCGCCGAAGACCTGATTGAGATTGAATGACGCGGAGCTTACTTTCATCGGCTTGCTTTTAACGTTGGCGCTTATAGCCGATTGATGCGGGCGATACTGCGAGTGATCTCGACCGGCGTTTCCTGCTCGGATTTGGCCTTGAGCGCCAGCGCTTTGCGCGCCGCCGGCCGCTCCAGGCAACGCATGAGCCAGTTTTTCAGGTGCGGCGACGCCGACAAATCCATGTCGATGGCGCGGCTGACGACGGCGGCGACATTGAGATCGGCCACGGTGAAATCCGCGCCGAGCAAATAAGCGCTCTCCGCGAGCGCTTTGTCCAGCACCGCAAACGGCGCCGCGAGCACTTTGAGCGCTTCCTCGCGCAAACCCGCGTTACGCTCGTGCGGCGGCAGGCGCACGGCATGCAGGGACCAGATATTGACGCCGCGGTCGATCTCAGCCAATGCCCAAAAGCTCCATTGCCAAAGGCGCGCCTCGTCTTGCAGCTTCGCGGGATAGAGCGTGCCGAGCGAATATTTCTTGGCGAGATAAAGCGTGATCGCCAACGATTCCGGCAGAACGAAATCGCCATCGACAATGACCGGCAGCCGCCCGTTGGGATTGAGCGCCAGGAATTCCGGGGTGCGTGCGCCGGCTTCGCCGATCTCGATCGGGCGATGCTCATAGGCGAGACCCAGCTCTTCGGCGATCCACAAGGCGCGGAATGCGCGCGTGCGGGCGACGCCGTAGATTTGCAAGCCGGCCATCCAGTTTTCCTCGCATCTCCCTCGATCCGATCCACCATACTCGACAATCGGCGTGTTCGGCCAATATGCTTCGCTTTATTTGAGCATGATCTTTTTCGACCTGCCTTCGCCCGCCGGAGCATAGACCGAATGGGCGAGTGCTTGACCGGGCTTCGCGCAGGCGGGAAACCGGTGACCACTTTTCGTCATCATGCTCTAGGGTGGAGACAAATCATGGCATTGGCGGGCGGCCGCGTCGTTTTTCTCACCGGAGCAGCGGGCGGCATCGGTGTTTCGATGACGGATGCGCTGTTGGCGGCGGGCCATTGCGTCGCCGCGGTCGATCGCGATGTCAAGGCGCTTGAGCGGCTCTGCGCCCGGCATGCGCGCGCCAAGGATCGCCTTCATCCTATTCTCGCCGATCTTGCCGATGCGGAAGGCTGCGAGCGCGCCATCGCCGCCGCTCGCGCGCGCTTTGGCGCGATCGAAGCGGTCATCAATAATGCCGGCATCGGCATGAGCAGCGTCCGGCCCGACGCCGAGGCGCGTGCTCCGGGCATTGAAGAACTCACGCCCGAAATTTGGAACGGTTTCATGGCGATCTTCGTGCGCGCGCCGCTCATGCTGGTGCGCGCCGCCTTGCCGGACATGAAGAAGCGCGGCGTCGGTCGCATCGTCAATAACACCACGAGCTATGTCACGATGCTGCGCGTGCTGCCCTATGGCGCGGCCAAGGCGGCGCTCGAATCGATGTCGGCGGTTTGGGCCAAAGAGCTCGACGGCTCCGGCATCACGGTGAATGTGCTGATACCGGGCGGCCCAACCGATACGCCGCTGATTGCCGACGAATCCGGCTGGCCGCGCGACAAGATGCTCCGCCCGGAGATCATGGGCCCGCCCACGGCGTGGCTTGTCTCGGACGAGGCCAAAGATTTTTCCGGCCGCCGCATCACCGCGGCACGCTGGGACAACAACCTTCCGCCTGCGGAAGCGGCCGCGCGCGTAAGCCGCGCCATTGGCTGGCCCGAGCTTTCCGCCGATGCGGTGTGGCTGACCGGCAGCAAGAGCTAGATGCCAGCTCGCTGATCATCCCAGTGCCGCGGCGACCGCCTTGCCACAAGCCACCGTATTCGCCGCGCCGCCAAGATCGCCGGTGCGCAATTTCGGTTCGGCCAGCACGTGTTCGATGGCTTTGACGATCGACGCGGCGGCTGCAGGCTCACCGAGGTGATCGAGCATCATCGCGCCGGACCAGATCTGGCCGATCGGATTGGCGATGCCTTGCCCGGCGATATCCGGCGCCGAGCCGTGCACCGGCTCGAACACCGACGGAAATTTGCGCTCTGGATTTATGTTGCCGGATGGCGCGATGCCGATCGTGCCTGTGCAGGCCGGACCGAGGTCAGAGAGGATGTCGCCGAACAGGTTCGAAGCGACGACGACATTGAAGCGATCCGGCTTGAGCACGAACAGCGCCGAGAGAATATCGATGTGGTACTTGTCCCATTTGATGTCGGGAAAATTTTTCGCCATCGCTTCGACGCGCTCGTCCCAATACGGCATGGTAATCGCGATGCCATTCGATTTGGTCGCCGAGGTGAGATGTTTCTTCGGTGTCTTGCGCGCGAGCTCAAAGGCGAATTTGAGCACGCGATCGACGCCGATGCGCGACAGCACAGTCTCTTGCACCACGACTTCGCGCTCAGTGCCGGTGAACATGCGTCCGCCGATCGCGGAATATTCGCCCTCGGTATTCTCGCGCACCACCCAGAAATCGATGTCGCCCGGTTTCCTGCCAGCGAGCGGCGACGGCACCCCCGGCATCAGCCGAACCGGCCGTAAGTTGACATACTGATCGAATTCGCGGCGGAACAGAATCAGCGAACCCCACAGTGAAATGTGGTCCGGCACCTTGGCCGGCCAGCCGACCGCGCCGAAATAGATCGCGTCGTGCCGGCCGATTTTTTCCTTCCAATCCTCCGGCATCATCCGCCCGTGGTTCTCGTAATAGTCGCATGAGGCGAAATCGAAATGATCCTGCCGCAGTTCGAAGCCGAACTTCTTGGCGGCGGCCTCGAGCACGCGCACGCCCTCGGGCACCACCTCCTTGCCGATGCCGTCGCCCGGGATGACGGCGACGCGATAAACGCGATTGGTGGCTATGGGCATGGGCGGTTCCCTTTTTTGGCGTTTGGTTTCTTCGAACGGGGCGACAGGTTAGCCGTGAAAACGCGCAAGCGCCATCGGCCTCCAATTCGGCAAACGCAAGGTCTATCAACAGTGGTTGCGGACGCATCGATCGTCGTAACCGCGTTACGCGCGACGAAGAACCTGCGTCTTGCCGTTCTCGATCAATCGAACACCGAACATCTCGGCCAGTCCGCGCCGCCCTTCGGGAGTGAGCCGCACCGCACGCGTGTCGCGCACACGCGTAAGCCAGCCGCGCTCGAGGCAGCAACGGCAGATCTCCGCACCGACGAAGCCCGCGATGTGATAGCGCCGCTCGCTCCAGTCGAGGCAAGGCCGGCAATAAATCCGGCGACTGCTGATCTTGGGCGTCAGCGTCGCGCCAAAGCGGGTCAACAAACGCGCGCCGCTGTCGGTGAGCTCGCCGCCGTCGTCGCTCAGAACGATATAGCCGCCGGCAGTCAGCGCGCCGGCGATGGCGACGCCTACCGTGCCCGCAATATGATCGTAGCAGGTGCGGGCGAAGCGCAGCGCCTCGTCGGCGGCGGACCGCGGCTGATGCCGCGGCGGGACCTCGATCGCGGCCACCGCTTGGATGCCTTCCAGCATCTGCGCGACCAGCGGCGAGGCGATCCGATACTAAGCGAAGCGGCGCTTGCGCGTGACGGACAAAAGCCGTGCCTCGACAAGCTTCGCCAGATGCTCGCTCGCGGTCGGCCGCGACACCCGGGCGAGGAAAGCGAGCTCGGTGCCAGTGAGCGACTCGCCGCCCATCAGCGCCGCGAGCATCGTGGCGCGCGCGGTGTCGCCTACGAGCGCAGCGACTTCGACCAGATTGGCGGCGGCAACCATGGCTGGTTGTACCGCCGCCGTGGCGAGACCCGCAAGCAACGACGGTTCGGCGCGCGCCGAACCGTTTACGAGCGACAGGCCTGGCGACAACGCGTATCGCTTAAGCCCGCAACGCCAACGCGCTGGAGATATCCATGAAACGCACACCGCTCCGCATCGAGCCGATCTCGACTTATCTCGAACGTTACCGGAGGGGCCCAAACCTTAAGAGCGTCCATCCCGTGGTGGTCGCCGGTGAGCTTGTCTATGTGACCGGCCTGCCGCCGTTCGACCCGGCGACCGGCGAGATCGCACGCGTGCCGTTTCCGCGCCAGGCCGAGCTGGTGCTGGAGCAGCTCAAGCTGTGCCTCGAGACCGCGGGCTCGTCGCTGACGAAGG
>Ga0318506_10000224_pt1 | contig 10719 bp, 9 predicted proteins | sample GRESIP084b2f19_FD_203660 | JGI IMG/M metagenome (GOLD analysis project Ga0318506, IMG submission 203660) | Tropical soil microbial communities from Luquillo Experimental Forest, Puerto Rico - GRE.SIPMG.084b2f19 | ecosystem: Environmental > Terrestrial > Soil > Tropical forest > Bulk soil... | reverse complement strand
CGTCGGAATCGTCGAAGAACGGGCGTATTTCTAATCCACAGGTTGTATGAAGTCGTCGGCGCGACAGCGAAAATCGTCGCCAGATAGGCAATGCTGCGCGCGACCGCCGTGCCGTGAGGACGTGACCTCCAAAGGAGCAATGCGTGGATATTGCCTTGATATCGGCGACGATCATCGTCGGCTTGTTCGCGGCCTATAACTTGTTTCATTACATGCTCTTTCTGCTCGTCACCCATCCGCGGGACGCCGGCAATATCGGTCATGCGTTGAATGAATTCGAAGAGCGGCAACTCGTCGAGTGGGCGCCGAAGGCCGACGACTTTCTCAAGCACGACGACGAGAATCGCACCTACGACGACGTGTTCGGTCGCTATCGCAGCGAGCATGACAATTACAGCACATGCGTTTTTCCGCGCGCGGTCTTCACGCGTCCTTACGACGCCGAATGTATCCTGCTCAAGCCCGCGGATGGCATGCGTCTCCTGGATCTGGGATGCGGATCGGGAGCGGCAGCCGACTACCTTGCCAGTCGCTGCGGCGTCGAAATCGTGTGCGTGACCAATTCCCCCGTGCAAGGAGAGATTTGCCGACGGAAGTTCGAGAAGTTCGACGGTCGCGTTCGCGTTATCGTCGCCGATTTCGACGGCCTCGACCTCCCGGGCGAAAGTTTCGATGCGATCTACGCGCTCGAATCGATCGGCTACACCAAGGACCTGGAGGCTTGGCTGGCACGCTGCTGGCAATCGCTCAAGCCGGGGGGACGCCTGCTGATCCGTTCGCCCGGATCGCTCGATCATTGTCGTCGGGAGCAGGACTACCGCAACGTCACGGCCTTCTTCGAGAATTGGCGCTACAATTTTCTCGGCGCCAATCTTCTCGTTTTCAAGCTGCGCCGTCTCGGCTTCAGCCCGATCCGCTACCGGCGGCTCCCGTTCTGGGCCTGGGGCATCACGTGGAACTTCATTCAACACCTGCTGTTGTGGAAGTTTCGGCTGCGGATGCGAACGATGGTGGAGCTGGAATGGATCATCTGGCGCACGTCGAAGGTGTTCGTGTTCGGCAATGCCTATAATGTCGTCCTGGCCCGCAAGCCGGTCACACCGTCTCCGTCGGTGTCCGTCGCTGAGGCTGCCCGCGCGCCCTGATGCCGGGGCGGCGCCGACGATCCTGCCTCGTCATGATGCAAATCCCGGATAGGATGCGCACCGAGATCGCAGCGCGCGCGGCGGACCATGCGCGGTTCGCGGCTGCGGTCATAGTTGCGCTGAGATAGGCCCCGCAGCGATGGCGGTCACACTGACCCCAGTTCTCGACATTCCCATGGTCCGGCCGGGCGACGACCTTGCCGGCCTGCTGATCGCCGCCTGCGAGCGCAACGCCCTTGCGCCGGCGGATGGCGACGTTCTCGTGGTAGCGCAGAAAATCGTGTCCAAGGCGGAAGGGCGCTACGTCGATCTCGCCAAGATTCAACCCTCGCCGCGCGCCGCCCGTCTCGCCGCCGAGGTGAACAAAGACCCGCGGCTGATCGAAGTCATTCTCGCGGAATCGCGGCGCGTGGTGCGGCAGCGGCCAGGCGTGCTGATCGTCGAGCACCGGCTCGGCTTCATCATGGCGAATGCCGGCGTCGATCGATCCAACATCGACCCCGCCGTCGCAGCCGAGCCCGTGCTGCTGCTGCCGAGCGATCCGGATGCCTCCGCGGCGCGGTTGCGTGAGCGGCTCGCCGCCTACTTTCGCACGCGGTTCGGCGTCATTGTCACCGACAGCTGGGGGCGCGCGTGGCGGCGCGGCACGGTTGGCGTCGCGCTCGGCGTCGCCGGACTGCCGGCGCTGATGGACATGCGCGGGCGCCCCGATCTGTTCGGACACGCGCTGCGCGTCACCCAAACCGGATTCGCCGACGAGATCGCCAGCGCCGCGTCGCTGATCATGGGGCAGGCGGACGAGGCGCGCCCGATGGTGCTGGTGCGCGGGCTCACCTGGTCGGAAGCGCCGTCGCCGGCCGCCGCGCTGATCCGCGCGGCCGAAGAGGACTTGTTTCGGTGAGCGCCGCCGGAAATCCGCGAAAGAGCCTCGTAGTCGCGCTGTGCGGCGGCATCGGCGGCGCCAAGCTCGCGCTGGGGCTCAGCCGCGTCGTGCCGGGCGGCGATCTCATGGTGGTCGCCAATACCGGCGATGACTTCGAGCATCTCGGCCTCGCCATCTCGCCCGATCTCGACACCATCATGTACACGCTCGCCGGCCTCGCCCATCCGCGCCGCGGCTGGGGCCGGCGCGACGAGACTTGGACCTTCATGGCCGCGCTCGCGGCGCTCGGCGGCGAAACCTGGTTTGCGCTCGGCGACGGCGACCTCGCCACCCATGTGGAGCGAACGCGACGGCGCGCGGCGGGCGAAGCCTTGTCCGCCATCACCGCCGATTTCTGCCGGCGGCTCGCAATTGCGACGCGCCTCGTGCCGATGACCGACGATATCGTGCGCACGCGCCTGCGCACCGATACGGGCTGGCTCGACTTCCAGGATTATTTCGTGCGGCGGCGCTGCGCGCCCGTGGTGCTGGAGGTCGCCTATGATGGTGCCGCGACCGCGCACGCGCATCCCCACGTGCTCGCGGCGCTGCGCGATCCCCGCCTGCGCGCGGTCGTGATCTGCCCGTCCAATCCGTTCCTGAGCATCGAGCCGATCCTCGCCGTTCCCTCCCTTCGCGAGGCGATCGCCACATGCGCGGCCCCGGTGGTGGCGGTGTCACCCATCATCGCGGGGCGCGCGGTCAAGGGGCCGACCGCCAAGATGATGTCCGAGCTCGGCCTTCAGGCGACCGCAGCGGCGGTGGCGCGCCGCTACCAAGACCTGCTCGACGCCTATGTGCTTGACCACGCCGATGCCGCCGATGCTGCCGAGCTTGGCATTCCGGTCACGCTGGCGCATACCCTGATGGCGACGCTTGCGGATCGCGAGGACCTGGCGCGTCGCGTGCTCGCCAGCGCCGACACATTGGCAAAGGCTCCCGCATGAATGCTCGCCGAAATATCTACGCCGTGGTCCCGGTCAAAGACACGAGCGACGCCAAGCGGCGTCTCGCCGGCGTGCTCGGCGGCGCGCGGCGGCAGGAATTGGCGCTCGTCATGTGCGAGGACGTGCTGGCAACACTGGCCGGGGTTCGCGAACTCGCCGGCATTATCATGGTGACGGTCGATCCCGCGGCCGCGGCCATTGCGCCGCGCTACGGCGCGCGCGTGTTAAGCGCCGGCGCACGCGACGGGCACACCGGCGCGGTCGCGGCGGCGGCACGAGAGCTCGCGGCGGAGGGCATGCTCGCGCTGCCGGGCGACATTCCGCTGGTCGAAGGCGACGACATTCGCCAGCTTATCGACGTTCACCGCGATACCACCCGCGACGCGCGCGCCTTCACCATCGTGCCGGCGCGGGATGAGCGCGGCTCCAATGCCATTGCCTGCTCTCCGGCCGCCGCCGTGCCGCTGCGCTTCGGCGCCGACAGCTTCATCCCGCATCTCGCCGCGGCCAAGCGCTGCGCCATCGAGCCGGTGGTGGTGCACCTGCCCCGCATCGCGCTCGATATCGACACGCCCGACGACGTGGCGCTGTTCCTCGCCACCCCCTCGTCGACGCGCGCGCGTGCGCTGCTCGAGCAATGGTGCCTTCGTCTCGACGAGGGGGTGGCGCCGGCGGCAACGGCATAAGCGCCCGAAGCGCTGCGGCGCATCGCCGCGCGCTCGATGCGCACACCCTCTTCCCATTCCACGTGTAAGAGAAAAGCTCTGCCGCGCCCGCTCACCGCTCGCCCAATTTGAGCAGGAACGCGTCCCATCGTTTCATCAAATGATCGTGGCGGCCGTAACGCTCCAGCGCGCTCGTGCCCTTGGCCGCGGCCACGCCGTTGAGCAGCGCATTGGCGACGGCCAACGGCGCGACCAACGAGTTCTGCAGTCCGACGCCGCCCGAGGCCGCGAGCAGGACCACGTCGGCGATCTGACCGACTGCCGAGATCGGAGAGTCCGTCACGGCAACGACCTTGGCCTTGTTCTCCTTAGCCCACATGGCGATGCGATGCGTCGCACTCGCGTAGCGCGGAAAGGTGAACGCCACCAGGCAATCCTCGGGCTTCATTTCGACCAGTCGCGGCGTCGCGAACGCATCGTTGGACGCGAGCAGCGAAATTTCGCTGCGCAGTCGGTCGAGGATGATCGCGAAGTAATGGGCGATCGGGTAGGTCGAGAATCCGGCGACCACGTAGACCCGCCGTGCGCGCGCCAGGATATTCACCGCCCGAGCGACGGCGGCGGTGTCGAGACCTGCGATCGTGTGATGCAGGTTTTGCCAGTCGCGGCTCAGCGACGCGCCGAAACTCGTGCCATCCAAGTGGCTGGCGACCTGGCTTTCATTGATCGGGTCGCCGGTGCGGGCGAGCTGGCCGCGAAGGATTTCCCGCATTCGCTCCTGCAGATCGGGGAAGCCGTCGAGGCCGAGACGATAGGTGAAGCGCACGATGGTCGAGGGATTGACGTTAAGCCGCGCGGCCATCTGATCGACGGTGGAGAACGCCACCGCGTGCGAGTGCGCGATGATGTACTCGGCGATGCGCTTTTGCGACTGCGTGAGCCGGTCATAGCGGCGGCGCAGCTCCTCGATGACGTCGCTGGAGCCGAGGACGTCGGGGGAGGCCTTGGGCTCGGCTTTGGCGATCGCCATGGCACTCTTCGTTTTTTGCGGCCCAAACGTTCCGCCGCGCGCGCTCCGGGAGCAACCGGACGACGGGAATGCTTGCAACAAAATTCGTTGCAGTCAACGCAGGCGTGGGTCATGCGACCGCAGAAAAGGCCGCTGTGCAGCGGTTGCGATCAGGCCATGCGGGCAGTCAGCCGGCCATCGCGCTGTCCGCCACATTCGGATCGCGGAACGCCGCCTCCATCTCGCGGCGAACCTTCACGGCCAGATCGTTTTCGTCGTAGGCGACGTCGCTCCAGCGCAAGCATCGGCCCTCCGCGACCTCGCGTTTGAGCCTGACCGCGTGGGCGAGCCCGAGCGGCAGCAAGCCCTCGTCGAGTGAGCGCGCGGCCGGAACCTGCTTGCCCCAGACGCAAAACCCGCCTTCGCCATCGAGCATCTCGCCTTTCTTGAGCGTGCGTTTGGCCGTGGCGGCGACGTCGGAGCGGAAGCCGGTCGGCGCGCCGGTCGGCTCCTTGCGCAGCGCGACGCTGGCGACCGACACGCCGAGCTCGAGCCCGATCATGTGAATCGGACGGTAGAGCGCGGCGTAGCGCCCGCTCTTGTCCGGCAGCATCGCATATTCCTTGAAACAGCGCCGCGCGTAGTCGCTGTCGCCCTCGAACACCACATACGTGCCGAGCGCGAGATGATGCGGCACGTCGCGGCCGTCGCGGTAGACCGACGAGGTCACTTCGGTGACGCCGGCCTTCTCGAGCGTGCCGCCGGCCGCCTTCGGCTTGCACACGTCGGCCAGCTCGAAGCGGCTCGCCGCAGGAAAGCCCAATCCCTCGCTCTGCGGCACGAGCCCGGTGGCGTTGCAAACCGCGGTCATCTCGATACCCGACTTGGTCCCGTCGACGAAGCTGTTGAACATTTTCGGATTGATCGAGTTGCGGTCCGTAATCGACAGATATTTGTCGAGAATGTCCCACACGGTATCGGGCGTGGAGCGGTGATAATGCGGCTCGTAGCGCGTGCCCTTGCCGGCGGCGACCACGTTGAAGCCGCAGGCACGCGCCCAGTCGACGTGCTCGCAAATGAGCGCGGGCTGGTCGCCCCAGGCGAGGCTATAGACCACGCCGGCGGCCTTCGCCTTGCGCGCAAGCAGGGGACCGGCGAGCGCATCCGCCTCGACGTTGACCATCACGATGTGCTTGCCGCACCTGATGGCGCTCAAGGCGTGGCGTATGCCGGCGGCCGGGACGCCGGTCGCCTCGACGATCACTTCGATCTCGGGGCAAGCGATCAGCGCTTCCGCATCCTCCATCACGTGCGTCGTGCCGCGCGCGAGCGCGTTCCCAAGCGAGGACGCGGACATCGCCTCATCGTTCCACCCTGCAGTGCGAAGTTGGCGCCGCGCGCGGGCGACGTCGAGATCGGCCACCGCAACGAGATGCATGCCGTCCGTCAAGCGCACCTGGGAGACAAACATGGTGCCGAACTTGCCCGCCCCGATCAGGCCGACGGTGACCGGGCGAAACGCAGCCTGCCGTTCGAGCAGCATGGCGTGGAGGTTCACGGAACGCTCCGAGCAAACTCAATTCAGTGATTACTGCAGACGAAGCGTGAGCTGTCTAGCGAATTCGCCGCCGTCCGGCAGGCGTAGCTTGCGCCGAAATCGCTGATGCGCTTTTGCGGATGAGCGCTGCCGTGGTTATTGGCACACCGCGCGCGTCACGAAGATTTCAGTCGGACATTCCGCATCGCTCGGCGCACGGCCCTTGAGCAGGACCTGCGCCGGGCATTTGTGCTCCGACTGGGTGTCGAGACTTTTGCCGGTCTGGAATCCCTTGCCGCGGCAGGCGGCAGCGGCGGCCGCCTGGCAATCAGGGGCGCCGTTCTGCGCCACCGCGCAGCGCTCGCGCACCGTCACCATGCGCGCGTTCGGCAATCCCACGACCGCGTCGGTCGCATCCTTGGCGGCGTCGCGGGTTTCCTTGCCGAGTTGATCGAATGTCGCCTGCGCGCCCTGCAAATCCGACTTGAACTTGGTCGTGCCTTCGTTGAACCAATGCCCGATCGCATCGACGAAGCCTGGGCGAAGACCGGAATCCGGCGATGGATTGGCGGCGGGCTCGCCCGGGGACTGGCTTGGGATCTCCCCCGGGGGCCGGACCTCTTGTGCGGAAGCCAACGTGACCAGGCAAAGCGCGCACGCGGCCACCACCGCGCGCGCGATGGTCGCGAAAGAGCAAGCCTCAAGTATTTCCGGATGGCTGGTCATCCCAGTCCCGTCGACGTCACAGCCGCGCACAGGCTGGGCGGGACACGTGGCAAAAATGAGGAGCGGCGGAACTTCAGAACAGATAGAGGGCGGCGATGATGCCGGCGACCAGCGCCACGGCGGCGACCGCTGTCCAGAAGCCCAGCCGTTTTTCGATGATCGCGCGCGCCTGCGGGCCGTAGCGGTTGAGCAGGAACGCCTCGACATAAAATCGCATGCCGCGCGCGACGATCGACAGCACCACGAACAAGAACAGATTGTAGCCGGCGAAGCCCGACGCAATGGTCACGATCTTGTAGGGGATCGGGGTGAGCCCCTTGAGCAGGATGATCCAGCCGCCCCACTGCGCGTAAGCCGAACGGAACGCGTCGACCTTGTCACCGTAGCCGTAGAGTTGGATCAACCAGAGCCCGATCGAATCGTAAAGCACAGCGCCGATGAAATAGCCGAGCACGCCGCCGGCGACCGACGTCAAGGTGCACACGGTCGCGTAGAACCAGGCCCGGTCCGGGCGCGCGAGCGCCATCGGAATCAGCATCGTGTCGGGCGGGATCGGAAAGAACGAGCTTTCCACGAACGACACGGTGCCCATCAGCCAGGTGGCGTATGGCTTGTCGGCGGCGGCGATGCACCAATCGTAGAGGCGGCGAAGCATGGCGGGCTTGCTTAGCGGCGAGGAGAGCAATTGTCCATGCGCAGGCGATAGACGACGGATGTCACTGGTTTGGATAGGAAAGCGTGCGCCGGTTTGCTCGTCCGTCGTGCGATCCGCGGCGCGTCAGCGCCGCTTGCGCACCCGGCTGCGGTCGAGCGCGATCACCTTGCGGCGCGGAGGAGCGTCGGGGCGCTCCTTGGGAAGTTTCTCGGCAATTCCCAACAGCCGCTCGCGGCGTTCCATCTCCATCCACACGTCCTTGGGATGGATGCTGGCGGCAACCCACAGCACCACGAGATTGTAGAGAAGGTCGGCGCTTTCGCGCACCATGGCATCGCAATCGCCGTGCATGGTGTCGATCGCCACCTCGACCGCTTCCTCCGCCAGCTTCTTGGCCATCTTGCTGCGACCCGCGCGCAACAGCCGCGCCGTCCGCGAGGACGCGGGATCGGCGGCTTGGGCGGCCAGAACGGCCTGGTAAAGACGATCGAGCGAATCACTCATACCGGGCACAATAACGCCAATTCCGCCCTGAATGTGTTAACGAATATGGGTAAAGCAAGGCAGCCGTGCCGACCACCTGACACAGCGCCGCGGAGACATCCCGCGTTGCGCGTGCGGCGCAACAACGACCTTAGCACTGTTCGGCAGCCGATTCTTCGCTGGCGAGCAGCGAAGCATTGCCGCCGGCCGCCGCGGTGTTGATGGTCATCGCCTGCTCGGTGGCAAAGCGCCTGAGGTAATTCGGACCGCCCGCCTTCGGCCCGGTGCCGGAGAGCCCGACACCGCCGAACGGCTGCGTGCCGACGACCGCGCCGATCATGCTGCGATTGACGTAGACATTGCCGTGGGCGAGCCGCGCAACGAGATGGTCGACGGTGGCATCGATGCGGGAATGGACGCCGAGGGTGAGGCCGTAGCCGTTGGCGGCAATCTCGTTGAGCAGCGCCTCGAGCTCCCCGCTGCGCCAGCGCACGACGTGCAGGATCGGTCCGAACACCTCTTCGCGCAAATCCGCCGCGCGCTCGAGCAGGATGATCGCCGGCGGCACATAGGTCCCTCTCGCCGGCAATGAGTTGAACCAATCCCAGCGGAAGCGCACGCGGTTCTGCCGCTCACGGTCGGCGATCCAGCGGTCGAGCTTGTCCTTGGCCTCGGCATCGATCACCGGCCCCACATGGGTCGAAGGCTCGCGCGGGTCGCCGAGCTTGAGCTCGCGCGCGGCGCCCGCGATCATCTCGACGATCGGTTCGGCCACGTCCTCCTGCACGCAGAGCAGGCGCAGCGCCGAGCAGCGCTGGCCGGCGGAACGGAACGCCGACGTGACCACGTCGTCGGTGACTTGCTCCGGCAGCGCGGTGGCATCGACGATCATCGGATTGATGCCGCCGGTCTCCGCGATCAGAGGCACGATGGGCGCTTCCTTCGCCGCCAGCACGCGATTGATCGCGCGCGCGACTTCGGTCGAGCCGGTGAAGGCGACGCCCGCGACGCGCGGGTCGGCGACGAGCGCGGCCCCGACCTTGCCGTCGCCCGGCAGCAGATGAAGCGCGCTCGCCGGAACGCCCGCTTGATGCAACGCGCGCACCACCTCGGCGGCGATCAGCGGCGTCTGCTCGGCGGGCTTCGCCACCACCGCATTGCCGGCAACGAGCGCGGCGCTGATCTGACCGAGAAAGATCGAGAGCGGAAAATTCCAGGGGCTGATGCAGGCGAACACGCCGCGGCCGCGGTAGCGAAGCTCGTTGGCTTCACCGGTGGGGCCCGGCAGGACTTGCGGAGCAAGCGTGCGGCGCGCCTCGAGCGCGTAATAGCGGCAGAAATCGACCGCCTCGCGGACTTCCGCCACCGCGTCGTCGAGCGTCTTGCCGCCCTCGGCCTGCAACAGCGCGATCAGCCGGCCGCGCCGCGCTTCCAGGAGATCGCCGGCGCGTTCGAGGACGCCGGCTCGCACGTCGAGCGCCGCCGCGGCCCAGGGCAAAAAGCCCGCTTGGGCCGCTGCCATGGCCGCCGCCGCGAGGGCATCGTTGGCTTCGCCGACGCGGCCGATCGCCTTGGCGTCGATCGGCGAAAGCACCCGCCGCTCGGTGCCCGGGCGCTTCGTGCCGTCGATGAGCGGCCACGCCTCGGCCAACAGCTCACCCGCGCGGATTTCGGCGAGCAGCGCAGTGAGCGCGGCCCGGTCGCCGAATTCGACGCCGGAGGAATTGCGTCGGTCCGGACCATAAAGGTCGCGCGGCAGGGGAATCTTGGGGTTGCGCGCGTGACGCGCGTCGCCGATCCGCTCCTGCGGACGCTCGAGGATCGACCCGATCGGCACCGCGGGGTCGGCGGCAACCGACACGAAGGAGGAGTTCGCCCCGTTTTCCAACAGACGCCGCACGAGATAAGCGAGAAGATCGCGGTGGCCGCCGACCGGGGCGTAGATCCGGCAGGTCGCGCGCGGGTGGTCGGCGAGCAAGAGCTGGTAGAGCACCTCGCCCATGCCGTGCAGGCGCTGAAACTCGTAGCCTTCGACGCCGCCGGCGTCCTCGATCACGCTCGCCACGGTGAGCGCGTTGTGGGTGGCGAACTGCGGATAGAGCCGCGGCCGCGCCGCCAGCAGCCTGCGCGTGCAGGCGGCATAGCAGACGTCGGTCATGGCCTTCCGGGTGAACACGGCATAGTCGGAAAGACCGCGCTCCTGGGCGCGCTTGATTTCCGTATCCCAGTAGGCGCCCTTGACCAGTCGTACCGTCAGACGGCGGCGCAGCCGGCGCGCGGCTTCGTCGAGCCAGTCGATCACCGCCGGAGCGCGCTTCTGATAGGCTTGCACCGCCAGCCCGAAGCCGTCCCAGCCGCGCAGCGAGGCGTCGGCGAGCATTGCCGCGATCACGTCGAGCGTGAGCTCGAGCCGGTCGGCCTCCTCGGCATCCACGGTGAAATTGAGGTCGAGGTCGCGCGCCTTGCGCGCAAGCTCGAGCGCCCGCGGCACCAATTCGGCCAGGACACGATGGCGCGATACCGCCTCGAACCGCGGATGCAGGGCGGAGAGCTTGACCGAAATGCCGGGACGGTTCGCGCTATCGCCGGCGCTCGCGGCGATGGCATCGATGGCGTGGGCATAGGAGGCG
>Ga0318506_10000223_pt1 | contig 10737 bp, 4 predicted proteins | sample GRESIP084b2f19_FD_203660 | JGI IMG/M metagenome (GOLD analysis project Ga0318506, IMG submission 203660) | Tropical soil microbial communities from Luquillo Experimental Forest, Puerto Rico - GRE.SIPMG.084b2f19 | ecosystem: Environmental > Terrestrial > Soil > Tropical forest > Bulk soil... | reverse complement strand
CGGGGGAGATCGTCGGCAAGCTTGGCTCAACCGGACGTTCGACCGGCCCGCATTTGCATTACGAAGTTCGCGTCAAAGGCGAGGCTGTCGACCCGCAGAAATTTCTCGACACCGGCGAGCGGCTATTCGGCGGCTGATGCAATTCTCTGTCAGTGCGCAGTGACCGGATTCGAACGCCCACGCTGCGTTGCTATTCTACATCCTCGACGTGTTTCGGTCCGGTACCGAAGGCCTTTTGCGCCAGCGCGGCCTCCGTGAACTGATCGATATCACCGTCGAGCACCGCCGCGGTATTCGAGGTTGAAACGCCGGTGCGCAGATCCTTGACCATCTGATAGGGCTGCAGCACGTAAGAACGGATTTGATGGCCCCAGCCGATATCGGTCTTCGCAGCCTGCTCAGCGGCCGCCTGCTGTTCGCGTCGATCTAGTTCGCGCTCATACAATTTGGCGCGCAGCATCTGCCAAGCCTGGGCGCGGTTGCGGTGTTGCGAACGGTCATTTTGGCACACCACGACGATGTTGGTCGGAATGTGCGTGAGGCGGACAGCGGATTCGGTCTTGTTGACATGCTGCCCGCCGGCGCCTCCGGCGCGCATCGTATCCACCCGCACGTCCGACTCCTTGATTTCGATATTGATGCGGTCGTCGACCACCGGATAGACGGTGACGCTGGCGAAGGAGGTGTGCCGACGGGCATTGGAATCGAACGGGGAGATGCGGACCAGACGGTGCACGCCGTTCTCCGTCTTCAACCAGCCATAGGCGTTGCGGCCCTTGATTTCGACCGTTGCCGACTTGATGCCGGCCTCTTCGCCCTGCGTCTCCTCGATATATCCGACCTTGAAGCCGTGCTGCTCGGCCCAGCGCACATACATGCGCAACAGCATGTTGGCCCAATCCTGGCTCTCGGTGCCACCAGCCCCGGCATGCACTTCGAGATAGCAATCATTGCCGTCGGCCTCGCCCGACAGCAGCGCCTCGAGTTCGCGGCGCGAGACCTCGGCTTTGAGCTTGCGTAGCGCAGCTTCCGCTTCGGCGATTGTTTTCGGATCGTTCTCGCTCTCACCGAGCTCGATCAGCGTAATTTGGTCGTCGAGCTCCTGCTCCATCCGCCCCAGCGCGGCGAGCTGCTCGTCGAGCGCGGTGCGCTCCTGCATCAGCCGGCTCGCCCGCTGCGGATCGTTCCAGAGATTAGGATCCTCGGCTAGCCGATTCAGTTCAGCGAGCCGCGCGCGCGCCTTGTCGAGGTCAAAGATGCCTCCTCAGCAGCGCAAGTGACTGCTTGATTTCGGCGACGGTCGCTTCGGTTTCGGAACGCATGAGGATTCAGATACTAGAAATCAGATGTCGGATGTCAGATAAGGTCGAATAATTAATATCGCAAACATACTTCCACTTCTGAAATCTGTCCTCCGACAGTGAGCTCCAGCCTCAGTACAATCCCCCTGTGCCGGTGCGTACGACATTGCCGCCATCCGGGGAGCCGGCAGTCGGCACGCCATTGGCGGTTTCGGCGCCAATCACTGAATAGGAATCGGGCGGTGCGGTGCCGGGCTTGAACGCTTCCAGGATGACTTTGGTGTCGCCGGGGCCGGCGCGCATGCCGGTCTTGGCCTCGACGCGGATCAGCTTGATGCCGGGCGGGACACTGAACGGAATCGGCGGCTTGTCGGCGAGCGTCACTTTGAGAAAGTCCTTGACGACTGGCGCGGCGAGATGCCCGCCGGTGGCCAGCCGCGCGATATGGCGTGGCTTGTCGAAGCCCATATAGACGCCGCAAACGACGTCCGGCGAATAGCCGATAAACCACACGTCTTTCTCGTCGTTCGTCGTGCCGGTCTTGCCGGCAATCGGCTTGCCGACTTCGCGCACCACGGTCGCGGTGCCGCGCTGCACGACCCCTTCCATCAGCGACGTGATCTGATAGGCGGTCATCGCATCGATCACTTGCTCGCGGCGATCGATCAACGTCGGCTCTACCTGGTTGTCCCACTTGCTCGCATCGCAGCCAACGCACTCGCGTTGATCGTGCTTGTAGATGGTATGGCCGTAGCGATCCTGAATCCGGTCGATCAAGGTCGGAATGACACGCCGGCCGCCATTGTCGAACATCGAATAGGCCGTGACCATCCGCAACACGGTCGTCTCGCCGGCACCCAGCGCATAAGAAAGGTATGGCGGCAACTCGTCATAGACGCCGAACCGCTTGGCGTATTCGGCGATCAACGGCATGCCGAGGTCCTGCGCTAACCGCACCGTCATCACATTGCGCGATTGTTCGAGGCCGAAACGAAGCGTCGAGGGTCCGAAAAACTTGCCGCCGTAATTTTCCGGTCTCCAAATGCCGCCGCCCTGACCCATGTCGATTTCAATCGGCGCATCCATGACGATGGTGGAGGGCGTGTAGCCGTTATCCAGTGCCGCGGCGTAGACGATCGGCTTGAACGAGGAGCCCGGCTGCCGCAAAGCCTGGGTGGCGCGGTTGAACTGGCTCTGATCGAAGGAAAAACCGCCGACCATCGCTAGCACGCGGCCGGTATGCGGATCCATGACAACCATCGCCCCGGAAATTTCCGGCATCTGGCGCAGCCGATATTGTCCCTGTTGCTCCAGCGGCGAGACATAGACCACATCGCCAACTGACAGCACCTGACTAACCTTCTGGACCGGCTTCGACGGACCGCTCGCAGGCTTTGCCCATTTGACGCCGTCGAGCGTCACGATGCCAACTTCGCGATCCTTGACGACCGCGCCGCCGGGGTCGCGCGCCGGCTGCAGCCCGATGCGGGCGGATTGGTCGTCGACCTGTAGCACGACAGCCATGCGCCACGGTTCGATATCGTCCAGCGATTTGTTTTCGGCGAGTTTGACGCCCCAATCGCCGCTGGCATCGATCTTAGTGATGGCGCCGCGGTAACCTTGGCCTTCGTCGAAATTGACGAGCCCGTTGATCATGGCCTTGCGCGCCACAACCTGCAGCTTGGGATCGAGCGTGGTTCGCACCGACAGCCCGCCCTCATAAAGTTTTTTCTCGCCGTATTTCTCGTAGAGATACCGACGCACTTCTTCAGCGAAATATTCGGCCGCGAAGATGTGGGCGCCGGTCGGTCGGACCGTGACCTCCAGCGGATCTTTCTTGGCTTTTTCGGCTTGGGCGGCGGTGATGTAACCGTCCTCGGCCATGCGGTCGATCACGTAGTTGCGCCGACCAACGGCATCATCGTGCCGACGGAACGGATTGTAATTGTTCGGGCCTTTCGGCAGTGCGGCAAGGTACGCGGCTTCGGCGATCGTCAGCTCGTGCACTGATTTGTCGAAATACAACAGCGATGCCGCCGCCACACCGTATGCCCCAAAGCCGAGATAAATTTCATTCAAATAAAGTTCGAGAATCTTTTGTTTCGAATAAGTGCGCTCGATGCGTAGCGCCAACAGCGCTTCTTTGATCTTGCGTTGGAACGACACCTCATTGGTCAAAAGGAAATTCTTCGCAACCTGCTGGGTGATCGTGGATGCTCCCTGCGGCCGGCGGCCAGTGCCGTAATTTTCAACGTAGAGCATGCCGGCGCGGCCGATACCGTAAATGTCTACCCCGGGGTGCTGGTAGAAATTCTTGTCCTCGGCGGCGACGAAAGCATTGGTAACGAGCTTCGGGATCGCCTGGATTGGGAGATAAAGGCGCCGCTCTTTGGCATATTCCGCCAACAGCGAACCGTCCGCCGCGTGAACGCGGGTCATCACCGGCGGCTCATAGTCCTTAAGCTGTGAATAATCAGGTAGATCCTTGGAGAAATGCCACAATAGGCCGGCAACGGCGGCGACGCCGACAATGAAGAAAATGGTACCCACCGCAAACAGGAAGCCGAAAAAGCGCAGAAGCAGTTTCACGGTGGCACCAATTTCATTGAACCAATTTGGGTTGAGCCAGATTCATCGAGCGCCCCGCGGCGAAATTGGCCGCCTCGCCGCAAATAACGCTTTAAAGGCATTTCGCCCCCCGCGTAGCACGGTGGAGTGTGACAGCAACGGCCCGTGCCCGCTAGCTCGTTCCGTCCCATTCACCTCGTCGCTCCGTTTTTTGTTCAAACTGAGGCCATTGCGCCACATCCATTGCCGGAATTTGGCCCTTATTTGGCGCCTGTACGGGTGCCCGCCAGGCGGGTGGAAAAGTATCCATCAATGGCTGACGCCATCGCATCCGCGGTTCGATCGCGCCAGCTGTCGGAGGCGAGCGACTGCAAATCCTCCTTGTTGGAGACGTAACCAAGTTCGACCAAAACCGACGGCACATCCGGCGCGCGCAAAACACGAAAGCCGGCCGACTTGATCGGCTCTTTGTGCAGCCGCGTGGTTCGCTTGATCGTGCTGACCAGTTTGTGGGCGAATTGGCGCGAAAAGGTCTTGGTCTCGCGTTGCGCCAGGTCAATTAGAATGCCGGCGACATCATCCGGTTGATCCTTGAGGTCGACGCCGGCAATCACGTCGGCGCGGTTTTCCTGTTCGGCAAGCCGAGCAGCTGCGGGATCTGTCGCGGTTTCGGAAAGCGTATAGACCGTGGCGCCCTGCGTGTCCCCTTCCCTTTTCGGTAGCGAGTCAGCATGGATTGATATGAATAAGGCAGCGTCAGCCTCGCGGGCAAATCGAACCCGCTCGGCAAGCGGCACGAACGTGTCGTCGGATCGGGTCAGCAGCACGCGGTATTTGCCCAAAGTCTCGATTTTCTCCTGCAGGCGCTTAGCGAAATCGAGCACAATGTCTTTTTCTTCGATCTGCCCGTTCGGCCCTTTGGTGCCGGTGTCGATCCCGCCGTGTCCGGGATCCAAGACGATGACCGGCCGGGCATCGCCGTTCGAGGATTGCGGCTCGCGCGGCGGCGGCGGCGTTTGCGCGGATCGTTGATCGGAAGCAACTTTTCGCAGGAAGCTGTCGCGATCGGTTACCGCCAAGTCGAGCACCAATCGCGCCGGTGTGCCTTCGCCCGGATCCATAACGAATGCCTTGTCGACCCGTGCCGGTTTGACAAGATCGATCACAATCCGCGAGCCGCCCGGCATGACCAGGCCAAAGCGAAACGCCTTGATCAAGCCGCGACCGGTCTCGCCAGCCTTAGACGGTAGTCGAAACGCAACCTGCGAAATGTCGACGACGACCCGGTCAGGATCGGCAAGGGTAAAAACGTGCAGGTCGATTTTGCGCGTGAGGTCGAGGATGAACCGCGTTTGCGTCTCGTCACCGCCGAGTCTTGCGTCGGTCGCAACCGGGAACGAGTCGGCGGGAACCGTCGCCGGCGCAGCCGGCGCCCGCGCCGTCAAACCAATGGCGGCGAGCAAAACGCCGAAAAAGGCCAAGCGCGCGGCTTGGACGACCATCGGCTCCGACCTCATCCCGGGCCCCTCCTACCCCATTATGCGGGCATAGTTAACTGCGACCTAATTAGCCCGAGAAAAGCCTTGGCAATAAGGCAAAAAGTCAGTTGCCTGCGGGTAAATCCCACAGGCGACTTGCCAATTCGCTGCCGGCGGCCTTAAGAAGGGCGTGCCGACGGTGAAAGGTTCCGGCTGTGTCCGCGTGACGGCCTCCGGCGCGTCCGCCCCGATTGGCTCCCAAAACGATGCCGGGAGCCGGGCAAACGCCGCTTTCGATCCGCCGCACTGCCACGATGTTCGTGGAGACGATGTTCGGACTGATCATGTCTTCGACGAACACCGCAGTTGTGGCGATGCAAAGCTCTGCCAGGGCCACTGGGGATGAGGCCGGCCGGAACTGTGTGCGCCGCGTGTTCGCAGCAGCAAAGCTGCGAAACGGCGTGCCGCAACGTCGGCGTCTAGCGAAATCGCGGCTGCGTTCCGCGCGGCCGCCTCATTGCGGTTTGGAGTTCATGTTCGAGGCGCAAGTCAAGGTTCAATGCAACGGGCTCGGCGGCACTGATTTGTCGCTCGCCGGCGGCCGGACCTCTTATGCTTGCGGCGCTCGCGGCTTCCGAGCCGTTCCAGCCACCGAAAATCGGACCGGTCTCCTCGCGTCCCGCCCATGCGGCGCGGCGCGATTGGGCGTACCGGTCCCCATGAGATTTGCCAATGGCCAACAAAATGCTGATCGACGCGACCCACCCCGAGGAGACCCGGGTGGTGGTTTTGCGCGGCAATCGCGTCGAAGAATTCGACTTTGAATCTGCGCACCGCAAACAATTAAGAGGCAACATTTACCTGGCGAAAGTAACGCGCGTCGAGCCGTCGCTTCAGGCCGCTTTCGTCGATTACGGCGGCAACCGCCACGGATTTCTCGCCTTTAGCGAAATTCATCCCGACTACTACCAGATCCCCATCGCTGATCGGCAGGCCTTAATCGCCGAGGAGGAGCGCGCGCAACGCGCCGCCGCTGACGAAGTTGATCGAGCACCGCGGCGCGCCCGTGGGGCCGCGGCTTCGGCCCGGCGTGATGAGGATGCAATCCGCAGCGACGGTGCAGCTCCCGCCGAGCCCCTTGGCGGCGACGTTATTGAGGCGGAAACGTCTTCGACGGCAATTGAACCCGAAGTGACTGATATAGGATTCGAGCCGCCAACTGGCGCCCCCGACGAGGAGATAGTTGCGCCGGCATTCGAAATGCACGCACCGGAAGCACCAGCCGGCGGAGCTTCCGCCGACGAAGTGGAAGCCGGAATCGTGCATAAAGCGACGACGGGGCAAGCGCCAGATTACAACGCCGACATGGCGCAAGGCACGGCGCAAGATTCAGCGCAGGACTTGGCGCAACAGGACTTGGCGCAAGATGTGGCCCAATCGATGTCCACAGCAGACACCGACGACGAAGGCGCGGTTGCTAAGCAGGTGGGGCCGTTTGAGGACAATGGCGAGGAAGAGACGACAGACGACGTTGTCGAATCGGTAGGCGGCGCCGATGCACTCGAAGAAGTCCCGGATCGTGCCCCACGCTACCGCCGGCAATACAAAATCCAGGAAGTCATAAAGCGCCGACAGGTCATGCTTGTGCAGGTCGTCAAGGAAGAGCGCGGCACCAAAGGCGCGGCGCTGACGACATACCTCTCGCTCGCCGGACGTTATTCGGTGCTCATGCCAAATACGGCACGCGGGGGCGGCATCAGCCGGAAAATCACCAATCCCGAAGATCGTGCGCGGCTTCGAGAAGCGGCGTCCGATCTGGAAGTGCCGGAGGGCATGGGCGTGATCCTGCGCACCGCCGGCGCAAGCCGCACGAAGATCGAGATCAAGCGCGATTTCGAATATTTATTGCGGATGTGGGAAACGGTGCGCGACCTGACGCTTAAATCGACCGCACCCAAGCTCGTGTATGAAGAGGGCTCGCTGGTCAAACGTTCGCTCCGCGATCTTTACACCAAGGATATCGACGAGGTCCTCGTCGCTGGTGCCGAAGCCTACCACGAGGCCAAGGAATTCATGCGCATGCTCATGCCGAGCCATGCCAAGAACGTGAAACTGTACACCGATACCCAGCCGATATTGTCGCGATATGGAGTCGAGAACCAACTCGACGCCATGTTCTCGCCGGTCGTGCAGCTACGGTCCGGCGGTTATATCGTGCTCAACCAAGCCGAGGCGCTGGTCGCCATTGATGTCAATTCCGGCCGCGCTACGCGCGAGCACCATATCGAGGACACCGCGTTCAAAACCAACTTGGAGGCGGCGGACGAGATCGCGCGGCAGCTTCGGTTGCGCGACCTTGCCGGGCTCATCGTCATCGACTTCATCGATATGGATGAAAAACGCAACAATCGGGCGGTCGAACGCCGGCTCAAGGAATGCCTCAAACACGATCGCGCGCGCATCCAGGTCGGCCGCATCTCGCATTTCGGGCTTCTCGAAATGTCACGCCAGCGCCTCCGCACGAGCGTACTCGAAAGCTCAACCGAGAAGTGCCCGTATTGCGGTGGCAGCGGCCATGTTCGCTCGGTCTCGTCGCTGGCTTTGCAGGTGCTGCGCGCGCTTGAAGAGCAGCTGATAAGAGGCGCGACGCACAATCTCACCGCTCGCACGCGCCCCGACGTCGCTCTCTACGTTCTCAATCAAAAGCGTGCGCATTTGCGCAGCCTCGAGGAGCGGTTCGCCATCACCATCACGGTCACGGCTGACGAGACGGTGCGGGCGCCGCAGACCTTCGTGATCGATCGCGGCGAGCAGGTGCATACGATCGAAGCGGCGAAGGCGCTTGCTGAACGGGCGCAGGCGCAAGCCGCACCATTGGAAGAAGAAGACGATCTAGAAGACTTCAGCATTGTCGAAGAGGAAGACACCCAGGCAGAAGTGGCGGTGGCGTCGACGGCGGTGGAACACGGCGAAGGCGGCTCGCGGCGGCGCCGGCGTCGAGGCCGTCGCGGCGGCCGACGCAATCGGCAACGCAATGATGAGAGCGGCTATGCCGGTCGCGAGCAATCCGGCCCCTCCGCGTCGCAGGAATTCGCGCCGACGGAACAGCTGACCGCACCGCCTGCACCCGAACCCGAACTCAGGCATGCCATCGCCGACCTCGATTCACCGGTCGAGCGCGCAACGCCGCCCGATGCGTCGCCAGCTGCGGAGCCAAGCGAACCCGCTCGCCGGCGCTCGACTGTGCGCGAGCCCGCGCCCGGCGGCGAGGTGCCGGCGAACAATCCAGGGCAAACAGTCTCCGAGTCATCGGAGCCGGTTATTACGGAAACAGGCAACGGTGCTGAAAGCGAGCGGCCGCGCCGCACCGGATGGTGGTCCCGCCGGTTCGCCGGCAGCTAGGCGATGAAAAGCGGCTGGGTCGATCGTGACGCCGAAGCCATTGTGGCTGACGGCGTCAAAGCCGGAATCGATCCCGACCTATCGCTTCGCGTTTACAGCTCGCGTCTCTTGGGCTGTGATCCCAAACTTGTGTTGCACGGCGGCGGCAACACGTCGCTGAAGACCAAGATGCGCGACGCCCTTGGCGCGGAAGTCGAAGTCCTGCGCGTTAAAGCTTCCGGCGTCGACATGGCAAGTATCGCGCCCACCGGCTTTCCGGCGATCCGGCTCGAGCCGATGCGCAGGCTGCGCGCGTTCGCGACCATCGGGGACGAGGAATTGCTGGCCGTCGAACGCGCCAATTTGATCGATCCGCGCGCTCCGAACCCGTCGGTTGAGATGATGCTGCACGCTTTTTTGCCGCACAAATTCGTCGATCATACCCACGCGACCGCAGTGCTCAGCCTCATCGATCAAAAGCGCGGCGAAGAAATTTGCGGCGAGGTTTTTGCCGGGCGCATGGCGTTCGTTCCCTACCTGATGCCGGGATTTGGACTTGCCAAAAAAGCCATCGAGGTTTTCGAACATGCGCCCGGCTGCGAAGGACTGATCTTAAGCAAACACGGTCTGGTCACTTTCGGCAAATCGGCGCGAGAGGCGTACGAGCGCATGATCGCGGCTGTCTCGCGCGCGGAAGATTTCATCGCACGGAACCGGAAGTCGGCTGCGGTGAAAGAGACTCCTCATCAAGCCCCGCCGGTCGCCGCGGTGGCACCGATCGTGCGCGGGGCCTGCAGCGAGAAAGATCACAAAACCGAAGGCGCGTGGCGGCGACTAGTGCTGGAATTTCGCCAGAGCGGCGCAATTCTGGATTTCCTCAACGGCAAGGATTTACAGCTGTTGAGCGACGCTGGCGTGATTACACCTGACCACACCATCCGCACCAAGAATTGGCCGCTCCTTCTGAGCGCACCCGAGTCCACAAAGATGGGTGAATTCGCGCAGGCCACGGGGGCCAAGGCGCAAGCATTCACAATGCGTTACCGGGACTATTTCGCGCGTCATAATAAGCGTGCCGGCGACCAAAAACGGCCGCTCGATCCGCTGCCGCGGGTCGTGCTGGTCCCCGGACTCGGCTTGTTTGGCCTCGGGCAGCGCAAACAGGACGCTGTCATTGCCGCTGATATCGCCGAGGCATGGGTCGAATGCTTGGCCGATGCCGAAGCCATCGGCCGGTTTGAATCAATCTCCGAAGCCGACATGTTCGATTGCGAATATTGGCCGCTTGAACAGGCCAAGCTCGACGCACGCCAAGAGCTACCGCTTGCCGGACAGGTGGCCGCAATTACCGGCGCCGGCGGTGCGATTGGCGCCGCCATCGCGAAATGTTTTGCGGCGGCAGGCGCCGAGGTGGCGTTACTCGATGTCGATCGCGCTGCCGCGCGCGAGCGGGCGAACGCGGTCGGCGGTCACGCGCTGGCACTCGCCTGCGATGTGACCGACGGCGGTTCGGTGAGCGCCACATTTGATAAGATCGTCGAGCATTTTGGCGGAATCGATATTGTCGTTTCCAATGCCGGCGCCGCCTGGCAGGGACGAATCGGCGAGGTCGACGAGGAAATCCTGCACAAGAGTTTCGAGCTGAATTTCTTCGGTCACCAGCGCGTGGCGCAAGCCGCGGTGCGGATCATGCGTGCGCAAGGCACCGGAGGCTGCCTCCTATTCAACATCTCCAAACAAGCGGTCAATCCAGGCCCGAATTTCGGGCCATACGGAATTCCGAAAGCGGCGGCGCTCGCCTTGATGCGGCAATATGCGCTCGATTACGGCGCCGACGGCATTCGCGCCAATGCCGTCAATGCCGACCGCATCCGTTCTGGCCTGCTCACGCCAGAGATGATCGCCTCACGCGCCCAAGCGCGCGGCGTGAGCGAGAAGGATTATATGACGGGCAATCTCCTTAATCGCGAAGTGACCGCCGAGGATGTCGCTCAGGCTTTTCTGCAGCA
>Ga0318506_10000199_pt1 | contig 11077 bp, 22 predicted proteins | sample GRESIP084b2f19_FD_203660 | JGI IMG/M metagenome (GOLD analysis project Ga0318506, IMG submission 203660) | Tropical soil microbial communities from Luquillo Experimental Forest, Puerto Rico - GRE.SIPMG.084b2f19 | ecosystem: Environmental > Terrestrial > Soil > Tropical forest > Bulk soil... | reverse complement strand
CCCTTGTCCTTCTCGGTGAAGATGTCGGCCATCAGGGCCTCGAACTCGGCCTGGCCGGCCTTGGCGCGCACCAGCGCGGTCTCCTCGGCCGCGAAGTCGGCCGCGTACTTGACCGTCAGGCCCAGGGCGAGCCGGGTCTTCTCAATCCGGCCCGGCAGGCCGGTGGTGTGCCGCAGCACCGCCGAGGACACCGCATCGCGCAGCGCGAACCGGTTGGTGTTCTGGCACACCGGGCGCCACGGGGTGACCATCGCCCGGTAGGCGGCGGACCCGTCACGGGCGTCCTGCACGACCAGGAACAGGTCGCTGTAGTCGTTGACGCCCTCGGCGTCGACCACGATGCCGCCCGGCACGCGGGCGCTGATGAACACCCGGCGCCCGTTGCCCATCAGGCCGGCGGACTCCCAGATGACGCCCTCGGCCAGCAGGTTCTCCATGAACTCGAAGCTGGTCCGGACCGGGATGTTGCGGTGGACCTTGCCCACCATGCCCCAGAACTCGCCCGTGGCGCCGTTGGCCAGGATGAACTGGCCGGGCGCCTCGAACGTCTGGCGGCCCAGGCCCTTGACCCGGTAGCTGGGGACCGGGACGGACACGGCCGGCACGTCCAGCTGGCCCAGGCGGATGACCTCGTCGATGGAGGTGACGCCGCCGGGGATGACCTGGCCGAGGCCGTGCCACGCGGGGACCGCGCTGAACAGCCGCGCCCGCTTGGTCACCGGGTCGACGTCCAGGCCGTGCTCCGGAATGACCAGCGACTGGCCGTTGACCGCGCGGACCTGCCAGACCTCGCCGCGGTCCCAGCCCTGGGTGCTCTGGTAGCGGCCCTCGGACAGCCGGACCAGCTCGCCGGCCTTGACGCGCTCCTCGAAGCGCGCCGTCTGCTCAGCGATGTAGCGGGCCTGGCCCTCGTCGCTGAGCAGCTCCTGGATGCGGCCGACCTGCTCGGCGCGCTCGGCGTGGAATGCCGCGTTGACGTCGGTCCGCTCGATGGTGGCGGTGCTCATGTGGTGCCTCCCTGGCACTCGGGGCCGGCCCCTGGCGGGCCTGACCACTTGACTACAGTCTAGGGGATGGGTCTGTCATTGTCAACTAGGGCGCCCGCCCTGGCTGTGCAGGGCCAGCGGCCTGGCTACCGGCCTCCTCCCGGGCAGCCTTGATGCAGTAGGGATGCCGGCACTGCCCGCCCAGCGCCACCGGGTGGATGCCGGACCGCTCGCAGATGGCGTAGGCGCCGGGCGCGTACCACTCCGCGCCCCACCGGGCGCCGTCGACCGGCTCGCGGTCGATCCAGTCGACCTGGTTGCGCAGGTCCGCCAGGACCGCCGCCTCGTCACGGCTGATTGGCCAGCTGACGGGCGTCCCGTTCACGCTGCCGGTCAGCGTGCCCCACTCGCGGCCCCTGGCGACCTTGAGCTTGCGGCCCTTGTACGTCTCGGTGAGCACGGCTCAGCCCTCCCTGCTCGCGCGCAGCGCCTGGCGGGTGCTGCGGCGCTCGCGGCGCCGGGCGCCGCGCTTGATGCCGGCCCGCTCGCCCGGCCGCCAGGCCAGCGCGCGCTGCGAGCTGCGGCTGAACGCGTCGACCTCGGCCCCGCCGACGCACGGCCGGCGGTGCATGCCCTGGGTGGTGCTCATGTGGTGCCTCCCTGTGTGCTTGACTTGAGTCAAGTCTATGCGGCGCCCCGCCCGGTGTCAAACGTCCAGGCGGGGCGCCCTGGACGGCTACCAGCCGCCCTCCTGCGTGCAGCCGTCCAGCTCCAGCACGCCGACGCAGCCGCCGATGACGTTGTCCGGCCCGCCGATGCCGTAGCTGCGGAACGGCGGGGCCACCCAGGCCACCAGGGGCACCAGGTACGACAGCCCGGCGGGCAGGTAGTGCACGGCGTCCAGGTGCTGGCGCAGCGCGAACGAGAACTCCGGATCGCCCGGGCTGATCATGACGGCGGGTCCTCGCCGGTCATGAGGTCCCCGACGGAGGCGTCCAGCGCGGCGATGTCGCGGTCGGCCCGCCCCAGGATGTCCGGGGCCAGGTCGCCGGCCTCGACGAGGAACGGCGCGAACTCGTGCCCGTCCCGCCTGACGAACTCGCCCGGGCGGCCCACCGCGGCACGGTGGATCATGGCGCCGGGGACCTGGCGGCACGCCGCGCACGGCTGCACCGCGGCCTCGACGTGCTCGACGACGGACCGGGCGGTGCCGGTGCCGAACAGCTTGACGTAGGCCAGCGGGCGCTCGGCCATCAGCTTGCCGCGCAGCTCCACCGGGAGGTTGTGCGCGAACCAGCCGATCAGGTCCTGCGCCTCGTCGGTGTCCAGCCGGTCCGGCCTGCAGTAGCTCATGATGCCTGCCCTTCGCTCGGGGGTTGCTTGACTTAGGTCAAGCATAGCACGGGCTAGACCGGAGTCAACCTGGCGGGGCGCCCTGGCCGCCGGGCGGGCGCCCGCGGCGCGGCGGCCGGGCGGCCAGCTCGGCCAGGGCGGAGCGCACCAGGTCGTTGTTCCCCCTGATCTGGTCTTCCAGCGCGGTGATGCCCTGCTCCCGCAGCGCGGTGATGCCCAGGTCGATGGAGTGCGCCAGCCGGTTGCTGTCCCGGGAGAACCCCTCGATGGTGGCCGTCAGGCTGGCGTTGCTGGTGACCACGGCCTCGATCCGCTCCAGCATGGCGTCGTGGTACCGCTCCTGCGACTCGCGCGCGGCGGCGATGGCGTTGAACATCTCGCGGTTGCGGCCCAGCCCGGCGCTCACCTGCCCGGTCATCTCGGTGTTGGTGGCCAGCAGCTGGTGCACCAGCTCGGTCAGGTGCGCGGTCTGCTCGGTCAGCTCGGTGTTGCGCTCCAGCAGGTGCCCCTGCGCCAGGGCCTGGGCGTCCGCGGTCTTCTGGATCTTGTTGGACACGTAGACCATCAGCGGCAGCGCGAACAGCTGCACCCAGCCGCTGGCGTAGTAGAACACCTTGGCCTGGATGTTCACCGGGAAGAACTCGGCGACCAGCGGGATGACGAAGAACACCCAGATGGTCCACACGAACCCGAACGTCAGGGCCAGCTTGGTGGCGGCCAGGTCGCTGGCCCGGTACGCCGACCAGTACGCGCGCCCCAGCCAGCCCCGGGGCCGGGCGGCGGCCTGCTCCTCCACGCCTAGTACATCGGCCTACGGCCGCCTGGGGCACGCCGGCGGGCGGAACGCGGCCACGGCCACCTGGTAGGCCACCGGCCGCCAGCAGGCCCGCTGCGGCGCGCTCAGCGGCGCCAGCACCGCGGCCAGGGCCAGCGCGGCGGCCAGGGCCAGCGCGGCGGCCAGGGCGGCCAGCCTGGCCCGGTCAGCCCCCGGGCGCGGCGTCATCCGCGGCCTCCAGCACCTCGCGGGCGCGCCGCCAGGCGCGGGCGGCCAGCAGCACGGCGCCGAGGAACACCGCGGTGCACGCGATCAGGGCCAGCTGCTGCCTGCCCGGCTTGGTCATGACTGCCTCCCCAGCGTCCGGTTCAGCGCCCGCCAGACGGCGCCCGCCAGCCCGTGAGCGTACCGGCGCAGCGGCCTGCGGCGGCGGTGCTTGCCCACCCCTGTACCTTCGGCAGGAACGCGGGAGCCCGGGGCATGGCCCGCCCCGGGCTCGTCTCGCGCGGCTCAGCCGCCCTGCGCGTCCCGCAGGTGCCGGCCTACCGGGCTGTTCTCCAGGTCGACGCCGGCCACGGTGCCGTCCTCGTTCAGCGTGATGCCGAGCGCGGCCGGGTCGAAGATGATGGCGTCGTCCGTGCGCCACACGCCGGGCACCCGGGGATCGGGCACGCCGGGCGCCGGCGGGGTGGCCGCGCACTCGGCCAGCGCCTCGTCGATGTCCGCGATCAGCTTGTCCAGCCTGCCCATCACTCGCCTCCCCGCGCCGCGCGGACCAGGCCCAGCGCCACGGTCACCAGCGACCCGGCATCCCCGTCCAGCCCGTCGGGCAGGACCAGGGCAAGGCCGGCGTCCCCGGGCGCCAGGCACTCGAAGCGGGCGGGCCGCCAGCGCCCGCTGCCCGGGCCGAGCCGGAACTCCACCCGCTGGCCCGGCGCGTACCCGCCGGGGACGTCCAGCGCGGCCAGCCGGCCCAGGATGGCCCCGGCCGTCTCCTGGTAGGACTCGCCCTTCCGGTAGACGTCCAGCTCGGCCAGGACCTCGCCCAGGATGTCACGGTCCAGCTCGTAAATCTTGCTCACGCGGCGCCTCCCTTTGATCGCGGTCCGGGCGGGCCGTTGCCCGCCCCGGTGATCCCACGCTACCCGATGCCTTGACTCCGGTCAAGCAGAAGCCCCGGGCGGGGACAGAGTGCCCGGGGCTTCGGTGCCAATACGCTGCCCTCCTCTCTGGAAGGCCCTTTCGGCTAGAAGCCGGTCGCGTACGGGTCCGGGGCGCTCTGCCCGGCCCTGGCCAGCGCGGAGATGACCAGGATGGCGAGCAGCAGGCCCAGCGCGGTCCCGATCCAGCCGATGATCACCGCGGCCATGGCCAGGCCGGCCTTGGCCCGGCCGCTGCGCCTGGCGTCGGCGTTGTCGACGTGGCCCAGGATCGCGCCGAGCAGCGGCACGAACCACACGCTGATGAACGCGGCGATGGCCAGGCCGGTGTTGACCGGCGGCAGCAGGCGCTGCGACCAGGCCGGGTCGCCGGGCTCGGTGCCCTCGGGCAGGTTCGCGGGTATGTCAGTCACTCTAGGTGCCTCCCTTGGCTGGGGCCAGCGGCCTGGTGCCGCCTGGCTTGACCGGAGTCTAGGAGGCGCGCTTGACTTCTGTCAAATCGGCGTCCCGGCGCTGGTCGTTGCGGACCAGGCCGGGGCAGGGGCAGCCGGGGCGCTGGCAGCGCCTCGCGCCGTGCCGGTCGTGCCACAGGTAGCCGTGCCAGCAGGCCGCCGCCGAGGCGCAGGCGCCCGGGTGGCCGGGCACGGGCAGGCCGCGAGCCAGGATGTCCAGCTCGCGGCCCTCCCGCCCGGTCATGCTCATGCCCGGTGATACGCACCGGGCGCGGCATCACCGTTTTATCTCCCCAGCCTGGGGTTCTGGGCGCCCGACCGGGGGCGTGCGGCCCGCGGTGAGCACCGCGGCGGCCATGGACAGCGCCCGGTCGAAGCTGGCGGACTGCGGGTTCAGCTGGCTCCAGGCGGCCACGGCGCCCTCGAACAGCGCCTCGGGGTCCAGCTGGAGCTGGGCGGCCAGCCGGACCGCCTGCTCCCGGCGCGTCGTCTCGTTGCTCATAACGCCTCCCTGTGCTCGATCGGATGGGGGTGCGGTGCTCCCACTAAGCCGGGCCGCCGTTTACGCGGGACCAGGCCCGCGCATCGTGCTCGCCCTCCCGGCCGTCATCCTTATTACCCCGCCCCGTACCAGCAGGCGGGGACCCCGGCCCGGTCGTGGTGTCTGTAGCGCACCGCGCGCAGCTGCCGCCGCTTCGGGGGGCGGGCCATCCGCTCGGGGAACGCGATCCCCTCGCCTGGCGCGTGGCCCGCCCCTCCTCCGCCAGGCCGGCCAAGGCCCGGTTACCCCCGGGGCGTGTCTCCCCGGGGCCTAACCCCGGGAGCGATCCCGAAGCGGCGGCAGCTGCTATGGAGTTGTCCCGGCCGCCCGGCCCGCACCCTGGTCCGTAGCGGTGTTGCTCGCGCTCACGCGTTCGCCAGGGCCGGCCGGGCGGCTCGGTCTCCAGTGCCCTGCCCGCGAGTGCGGCTCTAGACGGCCCTGCCCGCAACAGCGGCGGCGCTACACGTCGAGGCCCCGCAGCTGCGGGGGCCAGCGGCCCTGGAAGTCTTCAGTTGTGCGACCGGCCGCGGAGTGTGATGCCGCGCTTGCGCCCTGCCCTCCCTGGGCAGGGGCCGGTCTTCAGTTGCCCAGCTCCGCATCCCCCAGCCCGGCGGGCTGCTTCGCTCCCCCTGGGGAGGGGAGGTGCCCCGCAGGCTCCTTGGTCCGTCGGCCCGGGCTGGTGGCCCGAGGCCTTCTCCGGGGGGAGTCCCGCCGGCGCTGGGGGATGTGGAGTTGTGACTTCAGTCTAAGGCATGGTTTGACTCAAGTCAAGTAGGCGGGGCGGCCTGGACGGATGTTCCCGCGGCCGGGCTCGGCGGCGCGCTGGGGCTCAGCGGGGCGCCCGTGCTCGGCGTCGGGCTCGGCGCCGGGCCCGGCGTCACGCTGGCGCTCGGCGCCGGGCTCGGCGTGCCGGTGGCGCTCGGGCTGGCGGTCGGGCAGGCCGGGACCACGGCCAGGGGCAGCGCCCTGGCCACCCGGTGCCAGGGCTGGTAGGTGCTGCGGGCCGCCGCGGGCGGGGGAGCGGCGGCCCGCAGCGCAGGCGCGGTAGCCTGCGGGGCGGCCCGGGCCGGGGGCGTCGGGAGGCTCCGGGCCGGTGACACGTACGGTAGCGCCGTCAGGGTGACCGCGGCCACCGTGGCGGAGGCCAGCGCGGCCGGGTGGTGCAGGCAGCGCAGCAGCCGCCGGGCGGCCAGCGCCAGCGCGGCCGGGGTGAGGATCACGCCCAGGCGGGCGTTCAGCGCGGCCAGCTCGGCGGCCAGCTCGCGGCACGGGGCGCAGCCGGCCAGGTGCGCGTCCAGGGTCACCCGGTCACGGCGCGGCAGCCGGCCCCGGGTGGCCCGGCCGAGCAGCGCGGCGTGCCGGCGGCAGCCGTCCGGCACCTGGCCGACGTGGGACTGCAGCCAGGTCCGCCGCAGCCCCTCGCGCGCCCGCGCCGCCAGCTGCGCCACCGCGCCCGGGGTCATGCCCCAGGCGGCGGCCAGCTCGGCGGGCTTGCGGTCCTCCACCGCGGTGGCCCAGAGCACCGCGCGCCACCGCCCGGGCAGCGCGCCCAGCGCGGCCATCACCCGCAGCGCCTCGTCGGCCCGTTCGGCCTCCTCGCCGGCGCCGGGGGCAGGCGGCGGCTCCGGGTCGGGGCAGGGGACCACCCGGTGCCGCCCGGCCGGCCGCCGGCGCGCGGTGTTGCGCACCGTGGCCATGAGGTAGGGCCGGAACCGCTCAGGGCGCCCGCCCCGGTTCACCGCCGCGATGACCCGGGTGAAGGACTCGGCCACCAGGTCGTCGACCTGGTCGGCGGGCGCCAGCGAGGCGGCCAGCCGGCGGGCGCCGGGCGCGTGCTCGGCGTACAGCTCGGCCAGGTCCTGCGGCGCCATGCCGCCAGTGTGCCCCGCCCGCGGCGCCGCCCGCAGGAAAACCAGGAGGCCCGGGGCCAGCCATGGCCCCGGGCCTCCCGCGCGAACGTGTGTGACGGGCTCGCGCTCAGGTGACCTCCTCCCGCATCCCGCGAAACGGTAAGGATTAATTCCGATGATGACCCCGGCCGGAGCCGGGGTCAACAGGGCCCTGCGCTAGGGCAGCGCGACGGTGAACAGCCCGCCGCTGCGCGAGTAGGTGATGACGGCCAGCGTGTCGTAGCCGTCGACCGGGACCGCGCTGCCGCCCTGGGCCCGGGCGTTCTGGATCACGACGGCGACCGCGTGCTTGTTGACGCCGTGCCGGCCGAGCAGCCCGGCCACCTCGTCGCTGGTCAGGCCCTCGGTCCTCTCCGGCAGGTGCCAGCCGCCCAGCTCGAACGCGCGGAGCAGGTGCTTGCAGAACGGGTTGCCGGGGGTGGTGCGCCGGTACCGGAAGTCCGGGCAGCTGCAGTAGGGCAGCCGGACCGTGTAGGTGACGCCGGCCTTGGTCTCGGACTCGACCTCGAACTCGGTGGGCCGGATCGCCATCCCGTTGCCGTTGCCGCTCATGTGGTGCCTCCCTGTGTGATTGACTTGAGTCAAGTCTATCGGGTGTCTTGTCTTGGGTCAAGCCTAGCAGGGGGCTCTGACATTCTCAGCGGACCGCCCCCCGGGCCTGCAGTGCCATCAGCTCCTCGACGTGCGGCCGGAGGACCGCGTCGAGCAGCTCGCGCTTCAGCCGGTCGCGCTCGGCGGCCTTGCCCGGGTCGGCCGGGTCAGCGTCGTGCGCGGCCACCGCGGCGTTCCAGGCCTGCCGCTGCTCCTCGGTGATCATGCCGTTCTCCTCTCGTCCTCGGCCGCGGTCCCCTCGCCGGGCAGGCCCCCGCGCCAGGGCTCCGCCACGACCTCGTCCATCGCCGCGAAGTCGACCCAGACGCCGGAACCCTGGCAGCCGGGCGGCCAGGTGAGCCGCCGCTGCGCCTTGCTCCGCCAGCGCCGGGCCACCGCCCAGCCGCGCGCCGGGTCGTACAGCCACCACGGGTCGGACCAGGCGCCCTTGAGAGGGCAGTCCTCGATGTAGCGGGTGCGCGACCCGGCGATGAACGACACGGGCGCCTGCGCCTGGACCTGGTAGCCGTCCACCCAGTCACCGGGCCGCGCCCAGCTCTCGCTCGTGCTCATTCCCTGCCTCCTCAGTGGGTCGCGTAGGCGATGGCGGTGCGGATCACGTCAGCACCCGGGGTGCTGGACCAGCCGGACAGCGGAACGGAGTAGCCGCCGTTCTCGTGCTCCGGGTCATCCACCCAGCGGAACCGCGGGCCGGCCACGAAGCTGAACGACGGCTGCACGGCGATGACCGCCTGCCACAGCGTCAGGCCCAGGCCGACGTCGCCGTTCAGGATGATCGTGTGGGCCGCGTCCCAGGTGGCCTCGCACGGGTCCGCCACCGCGGCGCGCAGCCGCGCCCGGGCGTCCTCGTCGAGCCGGCCGCCCAGCATCGTGGTGGCCGCGCCCAGGTCGCGCTCAAGGGTGTCGCTCATGTGGTGCCTCGTCCCTGTACTACGCCCCCGGGCGGGGGCTCCTGGGCACCAGTCTACCCGATGGCTTGACTCGGGTCAAATATCGTGCCGGCAGCCGGGCCCGTGCACCATGGCGCCGACCGCGGACCGGTAGCAGGCCGGGCCGGGGTCGGCGGGCACCATCAGCCGCAGCCGGGCCGCCTCGGCGCGCAGCTCGGCCACCTGGGCGTCCAGCTCCGCGATCAGGTTCTCGGCCGCGCACTTGACGCCCCAGCCGACGGCATCGCGGAGCAGGTCCGGCCGCAGCCGGGCCAGCTCGGACTCCCACCGGGCGCGCGCCTCGGACGTCTCCCCGCTCATACCGGGCTCCCTCCCCTTGACCCGGGTCCAGAGCCTAGCCCGGCTGTGTCGCGCTTACGTCGCAAACCGGGGAAATAAATCCTGGTCATCCGCCACGTCGGCGGGGCGGTCCGGGTCGTCCGGGTGCCGCTCGGCCCGGAGCATGTACTTCAGCACGGAGGCCTGCCAGCCGACCAGCCCCTGGAGCATCTCGATGTCGGTCAGCCGGCGCTCGCGCTGGAACCGGTCCAGCAGCACGCCCAGCTCGGCCTGGGCCACGTGCACGTCCTGCGCCCGGCGGCTGACCCGCAGGCCCGGCGCGCGCGCGGGCTCGGCGGGCGCCGCGAACCCCGGGCAGGGGGTGCCGTCCGGGCCGCCCCTGCAGCCCCGCGCGCGGCACGGGCCGGGCACCCCGCCCTTGCCGTGCACCGACTCGGGGTGCCGGCACGCGTGGGAGGTGCCCGGGTCCGTCCGGGCGCAGATGCGGCGCGTGCTCACGCTGCCCACCTCCCGCGGTGCGGGCACACGGTGCCCGGCCGGTGCTTCACCAGGTGCGGCCTGGTCTGCCAGTAGCTGGCCCGCAGGCAGCTCAGGCACTGGCCCGCCGCCTGCGCCTGGCCGGCGATGGCCTGCCAGGCGGCGGCCTCCTCGGCCTGCTTCTCGGCCCGGTAGTTCGTGGACCAGCGGGACACCTCGGCCCGGCGGGCCTGCTCGGCCTCGCGCACGGCCTGCTCCTCGCGGTGCGCGGCCAGCCGGGCCGCGGTCATGTTGACCAGGCAGGCCGGGTTGCCGCAGCCGCCCGCCTCGTAGGCCTCGCGCTCCCAGTCCGGGTAGGGCCTGGCGACGAACGTCTCGCCGGAGACCTCGGCGTACTCGCGGGCCAGCCGCTGCCGCTCCTCGTGCCCCTCCGGGCTCGGCACCACGTAGGAGCAGAACGGGCAGCAGTACTCGCGCCAGAGGTCCAGCGGCGCGGCCAGCGCGGTGCCGTCGGCCAGCGTCACGGTGACAGCGAGGGGGGCCGCCGAGGCGGCCCCCCTGCCCCCGCTCACTGCTCCCGCTCCCGGGCGGCGTCCAGGCGGGCGAACACCCGCTCGGCCGCGGTGCGCGACTCCGCGTCCGGCAGCCGGATGGCGTAGCCGGGGGTGTCGCTGTAGTCGGTCAGCTGGCGCGCGCTCACGGGCGCGGGCCCGGGCTTTGCCCCGGGGCTCCAGGGCTGCTCGCCGGCCAGCTCGGCCTCGGCGTTCTCGATCTCCTGGCCCATCCAGCGGGCGAAGTCTCCGGCCATCTCGGTCCTCCTCAAGTTGTTTAACTTGAGTCAAGTCTATCAGAGGACTAGACCCGGGTCAAGCGGAATCGCGGGCCTCGCGGGCCAGCCCGGCCGCCCAGGCCCGCTCGCAGCCGCCGCACTCGCGCCCGTCCTGGTACTCCAGGCCGGGCGGGTCCAGCTGGTGCTCGCGCCACTTGCCGCAGTAGGTCGCGCCGGTCGGCCGCATCCGGTGCCACCGCACCCGGCCGCCGGAATTGCTGGCCCGCCTGCCGTCCGGGCACCGCACGCTCACCGCTTCCTTATCGTCCCGCCGGGGGGATATTTTCCTGCCGATAGACAGGGCATGACCATGCTCCAGGCAGCCCCCGGCGACGTGCTCGCCGTGTGGACCTCGTCCTCCCTGTCCAGCGACCTGATCCGGGTGGGCGAGGCGCTGATGGGCCGGCCCGCGGTGGCCAACCACGTGGCGGTCATCACCCACCAGGACAAGCGCGGCCGGTGGATCGGGGTGCAGGGGCGGCCGGGCGGGGTCGGCCCGGTCGACGTCACCCCGTGGCTGACCGACCCCCGGACCCGGTCCAACCACGCCCAGCCCAAGCCGGACGACAAGCACCAGCTGGACTCCCTGCTGGCCGGCTGCGCCCGGTCGCTCGGCATCGCCTACGACTGGTGCGGCATCGCGGAGGACACGCTGACCGCGCTGCACGTGCCGGACCTGTGCGAGGCCATCGACCCGCTGTGGCGCTGGCCCAGCGATCACAACCTGCTGCCCGGGCACGTGGTGTGCTCCAG
>Ga0318506_10000198_pt1 | contig 11080 bp, 8 predicted proteins | sample GRESIP084b2f19_FD_203660 | JGI IMG/M metagenome (GOLD analysis project Ga0318506, IMG submission 203660) | Tropical soil microbial communities from Luquillo Experimental Forest, Puerto Rico - GRE.SIPMG.084b2f19 | ecosystem: Environmental > Terrestrial > Soil > Tropical forest > Bulk soil... | reverse complement strand
GATGGTCACCGACGTGGACCGCGGCGGGATCACCGTCAAGGACTCCGACGGCACCGAGCGGCGCATCGAGTCGGCCACCAAGGTCTGGTCCGCGGGGGTCCAGGCCAGCGGGCTGGGCAGGGACCTCGCCGAGCAGTCGCCGGTCGAACTCGACCGGGCCGGCCGGGTGAAAGTGCTGCCCGATCTGTCCATCCCCGGACATCCAAACGTGTTCGTTATCGGCGATATGGCGGCCGTCGAAGGTGTGCCCGGGGTGGCGCAGGGCGCTATCCAGGGTGCCAAGTACGTCGCCAACACGGTCAGGGCCGAACTGGGCGGGGCGGACCCCGCCGACCGCGAGCCGTTCCAATACTTCGACAAGGGCTCCATGGCCACCGTGTCGCGATTCTCCGCGGTGGCCAAGATCGGTCCACTGGAGTTCAGCGGCTTCATCGCCTGGCTGATCTGGCTGGTGTTGCACCTGGTGTATCTGATCGGGTTCAAAACCAAGATCACCACGCTGCTGTCTTGGACGGTGACGTTCTTGAGCACCCGGCGCGGGCAGCTGACAATCACGGACCAGCAAGCCTTCGCGCGAACGCGGCTCGAGCAGCTGGCCGAACTCGCCGCGGAGGCCCGCGGCTCGGCGGGAACCAGCCGGGTCGCCAGCTAACGCCGCGAAAGCCGTTGCTGGATAGCGTAATCCCGCAATTCTTTGATAGCGGCGCTCAGCCGTCGCGGCTACGCCTCGAGGTTCTGCAGCCGCACCTGGCCCCGCGCGACCACCCGGTCGTTGTCGTCGGTGATCGTGACCAACCACAGCTGCTGACGCCGGCCGCGGTGAATCGGTTCCGCTCTGCCGTGCACCGTCCCCGAGTCGATGGAGCGCAAGAAGTCGGTGTTGTTGTTGACGCCCACGACGTTCCCGCGGTTGCCGCTCGCGTTGAACCAGGTGTAGGCGGCCACGCTGGCCATGCTCTCGATCATCGAGCAGTAGACACCGCCGTGCACGAGGCCCATGGGCTGCAACAGCTTGGGCGTGACCTCGAGTTGGGCGCGGGCGCCATCGGGGCCGAGTTCGGTGAACCGCAGCCCCAACTGGTCGTCAAACGGTGCGATGAAATCCGGCGGGACGATCGCGTCCGGCGTCGATGGCACGTTCATGTGTCTACACCATCGGCGAAAGCGGGACCGTCAGGGCGCAATCGCCGACCGGAGAAACGGGTGGGCCCCGTGCACAAAGGCACGGGGCCCACCGATCGAGTAGACCGGGGGTCACTGCAGCCCTCAGGACTCCGCCGCGGTCATCGTCGCTCGACCGACACCAGCATAGGCAAGGCTGCCCTAATTTCGCAAGGCTCGATGGCTAACTGTGACTCGTGCGCTTGCTGGCTCGTATTAGGCACGGGCATTGGCTAGCTTGGGTTACGACAGTCGGTAGTAAGTCGGAGTAAGCTTGTCTAAACGTTGATGGAGATGAACGAACTATGGCGAAGCTGACCCGGCTAGGTGATCTGGAACGCGCCGTGATGGACCATTTGTGGTCCACGCCGGAACCCCAAACCGTTCGCCAGGTCCATGAGGCGTTGTCGGCGCGACGCGACCTCGCCTACACGACGATCATGACCGTGCTGCAGCGGCTGGCCAAGAAGAACCTGGTCTCCCAGATTCGCGACGACCGCGCGCACCGGTACGCACCCGTCCATGGCCGCGACGAGCTAGTCGCCGGGCTGATGGTCGATGCGCTGGCCCAGGCCGAGGATTCCGGCGGCAGGCAGGCCGCGCTGGTGCACTTCGTCGAGCGTGTCGGCGCCGACGAGGCGGAGGCACTTCGGCGCGCACTCGCCGAATTGGAAGCAAACCAACGCGATACGCCAGCCACTGGCGCTACTACGGAGGACTGAGGGAGACTAGCAGCGTGTCCGCGCTGGCCTTCACCATCCTTGCGGTGCTGCTGGCTGGTCCGGCACCGGCTCTGCTAGCGCGATCGACGTGGCCGTTGCGCGCTCCCCGCGCCGCTATGGTGTTGTGGCAGGCCATTGCGTTGGCCGCAGTTCTTTCGGCGTTCAGCGCGGGCATCGCGATCGCCACCCGCGTGCTGATGCCGGGGCCCGACGGGCGGCCGACGGCCAGCATCATCGGCGCCGCCGGCCGGCTTGGGTGGCCGCTGTGGACCGCATACATCGCAGTCTTCGCGCTGACCATGCTGGTCGGTGTGCGGTTGATGGTCTCGGTGGTGCGGGTGGCCATCGCCAATCGGCGGCGGCGGGCCCACCACCGCATGGTGGTCGATCTGGTCGGGGTGGGACACGATGCCGCCCTTGCTGAGCCGTGCGCCCGGACGCGCGACCTTCGCGTCCTGCACGTTCCGCAACCGCTTGCCTACTGTCTGCCGGGTGTGCGCAGCAGGGTTGTGGTCAGCGAAGGGGCGTTGAACACGCTCGACGATTCCGAAGTCGCGGCCATCCTCACTCACGAGCGAGCCCATCTGCGGGCCCGGCACGACCTTGTGCTGGAAGCCTTCACCGCGGTGCACGCCGCCTTCCCGCGGCTGGTCCGCAGCGCCAACGCGCTGCGCGCGGTGCAATTGCTCGTTGAGTTGCTGGCCGATGACGCCGCGGTGCGCGCCACCGGGCGCGCTCCCCTTGCCCGCGCGCTGGTCACCTGCGCATCCGGCCGGGCGCCGTCTGGCGCGCTGGCCGCGGGGGGCCCCAGCACGGTGCTGCGGGTGCGCCGACTGTCCGGCCGCGGCAACAGCCTGATGTTGTCGGCGGCCGCATACCTGGCCGCGGCGGCCGTATTTGTGGTGCCCACCGTCGCGCTCGCCGTACCGTGGCTTACGGAGCTGCAGCGGCTGTTCAACCTCTAGCGCAACTCGAAGCGAAACCCGTTGGAGGGCCACTAGTCCGGTGTGCCACAGTGTGGTCGAAAGGCTTTAGCCAATAGTTCTCCGACTGAGAGGCGAAAACATGAGTTCGTCGGATTCGAAGACTGCTACCGCGCAGATCGGTGTGACGGGCCTGGCGGTGATGGGTTCGAACATCGCGCGGAATTTCGCCCATCACGGCTACACGGTGGCACTGCACAACCGGTCGATCGCCAAAACCGATGCGCTGCTCAAGGAGCACGGCAACGAGGGCAAGTTTGTGCGGTCGGAGTCCATAGCGGAATTCCTGGACGCGCTGGAGAAGCCGCGGCGGGTGCTGATCATGGTCAAGGCCGGCGACCCCACCGACGCGGTCATCAACGAGCTTGCCGACGCCATGGAGGAAGGCGACATCATCATCGATGGCGGCAACGCCCTCTACACCGACACCATCCGCCGCGAGAGGGCGATGCGCGAACGCGGCCTGCACTTCGTCGGCGCCGGCATTTCCGGCGGCGAGGAGGGCGCGCTCAACGGCCCCTCGATCATGCCGGGCGGTCCGGCCGAGTCGTACAAGTCGCTGGGCCCGCTGCTCGAGGAGATCTCCGCGCACGTCGACGGGGTGCCGTGCTGCACCCACATCGGCCCCGACGGCGCCGGCCACTTCGTCAAGATGGTGCACAACGGCATCGAGTACTCCGACATGCAGTTGATCGGCGAGGCCTACCAATTACTGCGCGACGGGCTCGGTAAGACCGCGGATGAGATCGCGGACGTGTTCGACGAATGGAACAAGGGCGACCTGGACAGCTTCCTCGTCGAGATCACCGCCCAGGTGTTGCGCCAGACCGATGCCAAGACCGGAAAGCCGCTCGTCGACGTGATCCTCGATGAGGCCGAGCAGAAGGGCACGGGCCGCTGGACCGTGAAGTCCGCCCTGGACCTCGGCGTGCCGGTCACCGGCATCGCCGAGGCGGTGTTCGCCCGTGCGCTGTCCGGTTCGGTTACGCAGCGCCGGGCCACCACCGGCCTGGCGTCGGGACATCTGGGTGAAAAGCCGAGCGATGCAAAGCAATTCGTCGAGGACGTTCGGCAGGCCCTGTACGCGTCGAAGATCATCGCGTACGCCCAGGGGTTCAACCAGATACAGGCCGGCAGCGCCGAATACGACTGGGGCATCACGCCGGGCGACCTGGCCACCATCTGGCGCGGTGGCTGCATCATCCGCGCGAAGTTCCTCAACCGCATCAAGGAGGCGTTCGACGAAGACGCGGACCTGCCGACGCTGATCGTCGCGCCCTACTTCCGCAGCGCGATCGAGGCCGCGATCGACGGCTGGCGGCGCGTCGTGGTGACCGCGACGCAGCTGGGCATCCCGATCCCGGGCTTCTCGTCGGCGCTGTCCTATTACGACGCGCTGCGCACCGAGCGACTGCCCGCCGCGCTCACCCAGGGGCTGCGCGACTTTTTCGGCGCGCACACCTACGGCCGCATCGACGCCGACCCGGACAAGCGCTTCCACACCCTGTGGAGCGGCGACCGCAGCGAAGTGCCCGCCTAGCGATGTGTAACTGGGAGGAAACGGGGCAAGCCGACTGAGATGAGGTTTTTGGACGGGCATCGGCCCGCGTACGACCTGACCTACAACGACGTGTTCATCCTGCCGAACAGGTCCGAGGTCGCGTCGCGCTTTGACGTCGACCTGTCCACCACCGACGGCTCCGGGACCACGATTCCGGTCGTGGTCGCCAACATGACCGCGGTGGCCGGACGGCGGATGGCCGAGACGGTGGCGAGGCGCGGCGGCCTGGTGATCCTGCCCCAAGACCTCCCGATCACGGCGGTGCAGCAGACGGTCGGGTTCGTCAAGAGCCGCGACCTCGTTCTCGACACCCCGGTGGTGCTGGAGCCCGACGACTCGGTGTCCGACGCGACCGCGCTGATCCACAAGCGCGCGCACGGCGTCGCCGTCGTGCTGTTTGAGGGCCGCCCCATCGGGCTGGTGAGCGAATCGTCCTGCCTGGGCGTCGACCGCTTCACCAGGGTGCGCGACGTCGCCGCGACCGACTTCGTCACCGCCCCCGTGGGCAGCGAACCGCGCAAGATCTTCGACCTGCTCGAGCACGCCCCGATCGGCGTCGCGGTGGTGACCAATGCGGACGGCACGCTGGCGGGAGTGCTCACCCGCACCGGGTCCATCCGGGCGGGTCTGTACACCCCTGCCACCGACGCGCACGGGCGGTTGCGCGTCGGCGCCGCCGTCGGGATCAACGGCGACGTCGGAGCAAAGGCCCGCTCCCTGGCCGAGGCCGGCGTCGACCTGCTCGTGATCGACACCGCACACGGGCATCAGGTCAAGACGCTGGAAGCTATCCAGTTGGTGGCATCGCTGGACCTGGGTTTGCCGCTGGCCGCGGGCAACGTCGTGTCGGCGGAGGGCACTCGGGACCTGCTCGGCGCCGGGGCGACGATCGTCAAGGTCGGCGTCGGGCCGGGAGCGATGTGCACCACCCGGATGATGACCGGCGTCGGCCGCCCGCAGTTTTCGGCTGTAGTCGAATGCTCTTCTGCTGCAAGGGAACTCGGAGGCCATGTGTGGGCCGACGGCGGGGTCCGGCATCCGCGGGACGTCGCGCTGGCGCTGGCCGCCGGGGCGTCGAACGTCATGATCGGGTCCTGGTTCGCGGGCACCTACGAGTCGCCCGGAGACCTGATGCGCGACCGCGACGATCAGCCCTACAAGGAGAGCTACGGCATGGCGTCCAAGCGCGCTGTGGTGGCCCGCACGGGCGCCGACACCGCGTTCGATCGCGCCCGCAAGGCGTTGTTCGAGGAAGGCATCTCGACGGCGCGGATGGGGCTGGACCCCGACCGCGGCGGCGTCGAGGACCTGATCGACCACATCACCTCCGGCCTGCGCAGCACATGTACCTACGTGGGCGCGTCGACGCTGGCCGAGCTGCACGAGCGGGCCGTGGTCGGTGTGCAGTCGGCCGCCGGCTTCGCCGAGGGCCATCCGCTGCCGTTGGGTTGGTGACTTGAGGATCTTGGCAGCTGAGACATCGCTACCATGTGAATTCACGCGAATTTGAGCACCGCAGCAACGCGCTGCGCGGCATCGAGGGAAAGGGATGACGTGCCGCAGGCACGCGCCGAGGCCCCCACACCGACCCGGGCCTTCGAGACGGAGCGGCGACCAGCAACGTCCCCGGCGCCTCGGGCAGCGTCAACACCGAGCCCGTCATGAACGTCACCGTCACCGTCATCAGCGTGCTGGCCATCGCGCTGCTCACCTTCGGCAACGCGGTCTTCGTCGCGGCCGAATTCTCGCTGACCGCCCTGGACAGCACCGTCGTGGAAGCCAACGCCCGCCGCGGTGGCCGTCGTGACCGCTTGATCCAGCGCGCCCAGCACAGGCTGTCGTTTCAGCTGTCGGGTGCTCAACTGGGCATCTCGATCACCACGCTGGCGACCGGATACCTGACCGAGCCGATGGTGGCCGACCTACCGCATCCGGCGTTGAGCGCGATCGGAATACCGGCCCGGCTGGCCGACGCGATCATCGCGTTCCTGGTGCTGGTGATCGTGACGTCGGTGTCGATGGTCTTTGGGGAGCTGGTCCCGAAATATCTCGCCGTGGCGCGCCCGCTGTCGACCGCTCGCGCCGTCGTGGGCTTTCAATCGCTGTTTTCGGCGCTCCTCACCCCGGCCATCCGCCTGACGAATGGCGCGGCCAACTGGATCGTTCGTGAGCTGGGCATCGAGCCGGCCGAGGAGCTGCGATCGGCCCGGTCACCGCAGGAACTGGTGTCGCTGGTGCGCACCTCGGCGCGCAGCGGCACCCTGGACGCCGCCACGGCCGCCCTGGTGCGGCGATCGCTGCAGTTCGGCACGCTCACCGCCGAGGAACTGATGACGCCGAGGTCCAAGATCGAAGCGTTGCAGACCGACGACACCGTTGCCGACCTGGTTGCGGCGGCCGCCAAATCAGGCTTCTCGCGCTTCCCCATCGTCGACGGTGACCTCGACGAGACCGTCGGCATCGTGCACGTCAAGCAGGTGTTTGCGGTTCCCGCGGCCGATCGCGCGCACACCCTGCTGACCACGCTCGCGCAACACGTCCCGGTGGTGCCGTCAACGCTGGACGGGGACGCGGTGATGGCCGAGATCCGTGCCAACAACCTGCAAACCGCGATGGTCGTCGACGAATACGGCGGCACGGCCGGCATCGTCACCGTCGAGGACCTGATCGAAGAGATCGTGGGTGACGTCCGCGACGAACACGACGACGCCACGCCCGACGTGGTCGCGGCCGGCGGCGGCTGGCGGGTGTCGGGCCTGCTGCGCATTGACGAGGTGGCCACCGCCACCGGATATCGAGCTCCCGAGGGGCCATACGAGACGATCGGCGGCCTGGTGCTCCGCGAGCTCGGCCACATCCCGGCGGCCGGGGAAACGGTGGAGCTGACCGCGTTGGACGCGGACGGCCTGCTCGATGCCTCGACGCTTTGGCAGGCGACGGTGGTCCGGATGGACGGTCGCCGGATCGACCTGGTCGAGTTGACCGAACAGGGCAGTCGTACCGACACCGCCGCAGGACGGGGCCACTGATGAACGACGCCCTGGGAGTGCTGCTGGCGATCCTGCTGATCGGGATGAACGCATTCTTCGTCGGCGCTGAATTCTCGCTGATCTCGGCGCGACGCGACCGCCTCGAAGCGTTAGCCGAGCAGGGCAAAGCCAGGGCAGTCACCGTTATCCGTGCCGGTGAGCAGCTCCCGGCCATGCTGGCCGGCGCGCAATTGGGCGTCACGGTCGCCTCACTGCTGCTCGGCCGGATCGGCGAGTCCGCGGTCGCCAGCCTGCTGCGCACGACGCTCGGGCTGACCGGTATGCCCCCGGCGCTGCTGCACACGTTGTCGTTGATGATCGCGCTGGCGATCGTGGTGACGCTGCATGTGCTGCTGGGCGAGATGGTGCCGAAGAACATCGCGCTGGCCGGCCCGGAGCGCACCGCGATGTTGCTGGTACCGCCGTACCTGGTCTATGTGCGCGCCGCGCGGCCGTTCATCGCGTTCTACAACAAGTGCGCCACCCTGGTGGTGCGCGCGCTGGGCGTCGAACCCAAGGGCGAACTCGACGTCACAGTCTCCACCGCCGAGCTGAGCGCGATGATCGCCGAATCGGTGTCCGAAGGGCTGTTGGATCCCGAGGAGCACACCAGGCTCACTCGGGCACTGCAGATTCGTAACCGGGTGGTCGGCGATGTGGCCGTTCCGCTAACCGATGTCCGGGCGATACCGGTGGCCGCGGCCGGCTCCGGGCCGGTGGTCGGCGCGGTCGAACAAGCCTTGGCCCAAAGTGGTTACTCCCGGTTTCCCGTGGTGGATCTCGACGGACAGTTCATCGGCTACCTGCACATCAAGGACGTGTTGATGATCGATGACGACCCCAAGACGGTGATCGATCTGGCTTTGGTGCGACCGCTGCCACGGGTTCCCAAGTCGCTGCCGCTGGCCGATGCCCTGTCGCGGATGCGCCGCAGCAACAGCCACCTGGCCTTGGTGACCGACGACGCCGGTGGTGTCGTTGCGATGGTGGCGATGGAAGATCTGGTGGAGGACCTGGTCGGCACCATGCGCGACGCGTAGTGCGACTTGCCCGGGTAGGGCCGCATGGAGCCCGTATGATCTCCAACGGCCGCCGGTCAAAAGCGGGCTGGACCTGCTGTTTGGGGGTCGGCCGGGTAACGCTTGTCAGGCTACAGGTCGGTAGGCTGGCGACAACGCCTGTTGAGGGCCAGGAAGTTGCAACTTGGCCCGTTATGGAGGAGAAACATGACTGATCGCGTGTCGGTGGGGAACTTGCGCGTCGCCCGAGTGCTCTACGACTTCGTGAACAACGAGGCTCTGCCTGGCACCGATATCGACTCGGACAGCTTCTGGGCGGGTGTCGACAAGGTCGTCGCCGACCTCACTCCGCAAAATCAGGATTTGCTGAACCGGCGCGACGTGCTGCAGGCCCAGATCGACAAGTGGCACCGGCAGCGAGTGATCGAGCCGATCGATGCCGAGGCGTACCGCGAGTTCCTCGCTGAAATCGCATATCTGCAGCCCGAACCCGGTGATTTCACCATCACCACCTCCGGTGTTGACGACGAGATCACGAAGACGGCCGGCCCGCAGCTGGTGGTTCCGGTGCTCAACGCGCGGTTTGCGCTGAACGCGGCCAACGCCCGCTGGGGTTCTCTCTACGACGCGCTGTACGGCACCGACGTCATTCCGGAGAGCGACGGCGCCGAAAAGGGATCGAGCTACAACAAGGTTCGCGGCGACAAGGTGATTGCCTACGCCCGCGGGTTCCTCGACCAGGCGGTCCCCCTCGAGTCGGGTTCGTGGGCGGATGCGACGGGCCTGAGCATCGTCGACGGCCAGCTGCGGATCGCTAGCGGTGCGGATGCCACCGGGTTGGCGAGCGCGGAGAAGTTCGTCGGGTACAGGGGAGAGCTTGGCTCGCCCAACTGGTCGGTGTTGTTGGTCAACCACGGATTGCACATCGAGATCCTCATCGACCCCGAGTCACCGATCGGCAAGACCGACGGGGCCGGCATCAAAGACGTGATCCTCGAGTCGGCGGTCACCACGATCATGGACTTCGAAGACTCCGTGACCGCCGTCGACGCCGACGATAAGGTCCTCGGCTACCGCAACTGGCTCGGGCTGAACAAGGGCGACCTGGCCGAGGAGGTCACCAAGGACGGTAAGGCCTTCACCCGGGTGCTCAACCCGGACCGCACCTACACCACGCCCGACGGGGGTGAGCTCACCCTGCCCGGCCGCAGTCTGTTGTTCGTCCGAAACGTCGGCCATTTGATGACCAACGACGCGATCGTGGACGCGGACGGCAACGAGGTGTTCGAGGGCATCATGGACGGGCTGTTCACCGGCTTGACGGCGATCCACGGGCTCAAAACCGGCGAAGCCAATGGGCCGTTGACGAACAGTCGCACCGGTTCCATCTACATCGTCAAACCCAAGATGCACGGACCCGACGAGGTCGCGTTCACCTGCGAGCTGTTCAGCCGCGTCGAAGACGTCCTAGGCCTCCCGCAGGCCACGCTGAAGGTCGGCATCATGGACGAGGAACGCCGTACCACGGTCAACCTCAAGGCCTGCATCAAGGCCGCCGCCGACCGGGTCGTGTTCATCAACACCGGCTTCCTGGACCGCACCGGTGACGAGATCCACACTTCGATGGAGGCCGGCCCGATGATCCGCAAAGGTGCGATGAAGAGCACGACGTGGATCAAGGCCTATGAGGACGCCAACGTCGACACCGGCCTCGCCGCCGGCTTCAAGGGCAAGGCTCAGATCGGTAAAGGCATGTGGGCGATGACCGAGCTGATGGCCGACATGGTCGAGCAGAAGATCGGCCAGCCGAAGGCGGGCGCCACCACTGCGTGGGTCCCTTCGCCGACGGCGGCGACCCTGCACGCGATGCATTACCACTACGTCGATGTCGGCGCCGTGCAGGAAGAGCTAGCGGGCAAGAAGCGGACCACCATTGACGAGCTGCTGACCATTCCGCTCGCCAAGGAATTGGCCTGGGCCTCAGAGGAGATCCGCGAGGAGGTGGACAACAACTGCCAGTCCATCCTCGGCTATGTGGTGCGCTGGGTCGAGCAGGGTGTCGGCTGCTCGAAGGTGCCCGATATCCACAACACGGCGCTCATGGAGGACCGCGCCACCCTGCGGATCTCCAGCCAGCTGCTGGCCAACTGGCTGCGGCACGGCGTGATCACCGAAGAGGATGTCCGGGCCAGCCTGGAGCGCATGGCCCCGATGGTGGATCAGCAGAACGCCGGCGACGCGGCCTACCGGCCGATGGCGCCGAACTTCGACGACAGCATTGCCTTCCTGGCCGCCCAGGATCTGATCTTGTGCGGCGGGCAGCAGCCCAACGGCTACACCGAGCCGATCCTGCATCGGCGCCGGGGCGAGTTCAAAGCCCGCGCCGCCGGTGCGTGAACCCCGCGCTGGAGTTGCGGTGAGTGATACGGCCGATGACTAGAATCTGCGCCGAGTCCACAACGCATCATGTGATGGGACGACGGAAAGGCGGCGGGCACCGGTATGGGTAGGCACAGCATGCCCGACCCGAAGGATTCCGTCGACCAGCCATCTGACGAAAACATTGCCGACGATTCATACCCTGCCGGCGACACGGGTCACCACC
>Ga0318506_10000193_pt1 | contig 11197 bp, 10 predicted proteins | sample GRESIP084b2f19_FD_203660 | JGI IMG/M metagenome (GOLD analysis project Ga0318506, IMG submission 203660) | Tropical soil microbial communities from Luquillo Experimental Forest, Puerto Rico - GRE.SIPMG.084b2f19 | ecosystem: Environmental > Terrestrial > Soil > Tropical forest > Bulk soil... | reverse complement strand
GCTCGACACGCCTTCGGTGTCCGGGATCTTCAACGTCGGGACCGGCAAGGCGCGTAGCTTCCGTGACCTGATCACCGCCATGTTCCATGCGCTCGGCCGGGAGCCGGATATCGAATATGTCGACATGCCCCCGGCGATCCGCCACCAGTATCAATATTTCACGCAAGCCAAGGTCGAAAATTTGCGCCGGGCAGGCTACAACGCCGGCTTCACCCCGCTCGAGGAGGGGGTGAATCGCTACGTCACGTCGTTCCTCAACCAGTCCGACCGCTATCGGTAACCGAGGCAGGCAGCGGCAAATTATCTAGCGATCAGCGCCATGTTCAATTTCGAAGACGCGCTCAAGCTCATTCCCGAGCAGACCATCGTCTGCGTTGGAGATTTGATGCTCGATGACTTCGTCTACGGCGAGGTCTCGCGCATCTCGCCTGAGGCGCCAGCTCCGATCCTTGCAGTGACCCGCAACGATCTCACCGTCGGTGGCGCCGGCAACGTGGCTCGCAACATTGCGGCACTCGGTGCGCGCTGCATTTTCCTCGGTGTCGTCGGGGAGGATGACGCCAGCCGCACGCTGATGCGCGCGCTTGCCGCCTAGCCTTTGATCGAACCACATCTCGTCATCGATCCGGCGCGTCCGACCACGCGCAAGGTTCGCTTCGTCTCCGAGCATCATTCGACCCATTTGCTGCGCGCCGACTGGGAATTGGCGCAAGCGCTCAACGCCAAGACCGAGAAGGCGCTCATCGATCGCACCCTGGCGGCGTTGCCGCGTGCGGCGAGCGTCGTCCTGTCCGACTATGCCAAGGGCACGCTGACGTCGCGGGTCATCCGGGACGTCATCGATGCGGCGAAAAAGGCAAAAATACCGATCATCGTTGACCCCAAAGCGGCCGACTATTCCATTTATCGCGGCGCAACGGTAATCAAGCCGAACCGTAAGGAACTCGCGGAAGCAACGCGCCGGCGCGCGGATTCCGACGACGACGTGATCGCGGCAGCGTCGGAATTGAATCGCCTGTTGGGGACGGAGGCCGTTGTCGTTTCGCTCAGCGATGCCGGCTTGATCCTGGTGCCGGCAAACGGGGCGCCGCTCCACGTGCCGGCCTACCCGGTCAAGCTCAGAGATACGTCGGGCGCGGGCGATACCGTGGTTGCCGCGCTCGCGGTGATGCTTGCGACCAAGGTGGACTATGAGCCCGCGGTGCGCGCGGCCAACGCGGCTGCCGCGGTGGTGGTCGGCAAGCGCGGCACTGCGACGGTCGCGGCGGCGGAGCTGCGCTCGCGCATTCTTCCCGCCGCTTCGCTCGCACCTGAGGAGAAGATCGTCTTCGACTGGTCGGTGCTCGACGAGCGGCTCGCCGAATGGCGGGGCCTGCGCATCGGCTTCACCAATGGCTGTTTCGATCTCCTGCACCCTGGCCACATCAAGCTCCTGTCCGAGGCGCACGCCGCCTGCGACCGGCTCATCGTCGGCCTCAACGACGATGCTTCGGTGAGGCGTTTGAAGGGCGAAGGGAGGCCGCTGCAGGAGGTGCACGCGCGCGCTGAAGTGCTGGCCGCGCTCGAGGCCGTCGACCTCGTCGTCATCTTCGGCCAGGATACGCCGCTCGAGTTGATCCGCCGCGTCCATCCCAAGGTCTTGGTCAAGGGTGGCGACTACCGGCGCGAGGAGGTGGTGGGGCGCGAGTTCGTCGAAGGCGAAGGCGGCGAGGTGATCCTCATCGATCTCGTGCCTGGCTTCAGCACGACCGAGATCGTCCGCCAATCGCGCACGCCTGCTCGAGTCAGGCGCTCTTGAGGCCGCACGGAGAAAGCTGTGCGCACGACCTTGCCCGATGGACGCGAGCAGAAGCTCGTGCGGGAGTTTTTTGGCGGCGCGCGGTCGGGCTTCTTCGTCGAGGTCGGCGCCAACCGCCCGCAGCAGGAATCGCAGACCTGGCACCTGGAGCAGCTCGGTTGGACCGGCGTCCTCATCGAGCCGCAGCCCAATCTCGCCGATGATCTGTGGCGGGGGCGCTCCGCCAAGGTGTTTGCCGTGGCCTGCTCCTCGCCGCAGAACGCCGGACGGCGCATGGGTCTTCACCTCGCCGGCGCCTTGTCGTCGCTCGATCGCGACCGGATGGCGCCAGGTGTGGAACCCGAGCGGGTCATTGAAGTGCCGGTGAGGACGCTCGACGACATCCTGATCGAAGCTCGCGCGCCGATGCGCTTCGATTTGCTGTCGGTCGATGTCGAAGGCCACGAGCTCGAAGTCTTAAGCGGCTTCGATTTCGCGCGCTGGCAGCCACGGCTGGTCCTGCTCGAAGATCACGTCGGCAATCTCAAGAAGCATCGCTTTCTGCGGGCCGCCGGCTACCGCCTGATCCGCCGTTTCGAAAACAACGGCTGGTATGTTCCACACAACGCGATGATCGGCGTGGCGCCGCGCGAACGCTGGGACATCGTCCGCAAATACTATCTTGGTCTGCCGTTCCGCATTGCGCGCAACGCGTCGCGAGCCTTGCGCCGGCGGCTGCGGAAGCGGTTCCTCCCGTAGCCTCCGGTCTATTGGGTACTATCGCGTTTTCGAAGATGTCGAGCTGTCGCGCTCCGCCGCAGCAGCGGCAGCGTCCGCGGACGTCGGGGGCGAAATGGAGGGTCGCCGCAGCGGCGCGCTCGGCGGGAATGACCAGGCCTTCATTTCCTCGTAGCGCTTGGCATAGCGGTAAAACGTGCCTTCGAAATTCCCCAACGCGATGACGAAACCGGCCCAGCCGTCACGGTAGCCGTGCTTGAACAGATAGTGCTTGATAAAGGCCCATATGCCATGACCGAGCGCGTCCCCCATCGAGGCTCGCTTTCCTGAAAGCTTTCGCACGCCGAGCGAGGAGTAGCGGTTCATCTTGTTGATAAGCTCTTCGAGATTGCGAAACGGAAGCTGCCAGATCGCGGCTTGCAATCGTCCGAGCGGCCGTTGCGTCAAGAGTTCGTAGCCCTCATGCACGGGACCGTCGTCGTAGCGCATCGCGCCATTGCGGAAGAGCTGCGGCTGGCGAAAATTCGGGTACCAACCCGAACCCTTGATCCAGCGTCCCATCATGTAGTTGCGGCGCGGCACGAGATAGGCGTCATGGGCAGGCGTGGTCGACAGGACGGCAAGAATCTCGTCGCGAACTTCGGCCGTGCAGCGCTCGTCCGAATCGAGGCTGAAGATCCATTCGTGCCGGCATTCCGCGATGGCGCGATTGCGCAGGTCGCCGAATCCGTAAAATGGGAGCTGAACGACCCGCGCGCCGAGGCTTTGCGCGATCTCGGCCGTGCGGTCGGTGCTGCCGGAATCGGCCACCACGATCTCGTCGGCCCACAACACGCTCGATACCGCGTCCGCGATTTTTTCGGCTTCGTTGAAGGCGAGGATATACGCCGATATTCTTTGCATGTTTCCTCGTTATTGAGCCCGAATGCGGTGCACGCTATCACAGCGGGGCAGGGCATGCAGGATGAAAGACCGGAGCAGTGCCGACGTGTCTGATCTGATCTCCGTCATTGTCACGACCTATAATCGCGAGGACGCCCTCGAGGCGGTCTTGTCCGCATTGTCGCGCCAGAGCGATCGTGGCTTCGAGGTCGTGATCGCGGATGACGGCTCGGGTCCCACGACCGCGGCCCTGTTGGAACGCTGGCGGCCGCGGCTGGGTGTTCCGCTCGGTCACGTGTGGCAGGCGAATTGCGGCTTTCGCGCTGCAGAAATCCGCAATCGCGCCATCCTCGTCTGCCGCGGCGACTACTGCATCTTCCTCGACGGCGATTGCATCGCTCCGGCCGACTTCGTCGCGACGCATCGCAAGCTCGCCGAACGCGGATGGTTCGTCACCGGAAACCGCGTGCTGCTTTCGCCGACCCTCACCGCGGCCGTGCTGCGCGAAGCCCTGCGGCCTGAAGGCTGGAGCGCATCTGGCTGGATCCGGCAGCGCTTGCGCGGCGGCGTCAATCGGCTGGCCGCCGTGCTGCGGCTGCCGCTCGGGCCGCTTCGCAAATTACGACCGCACCAGTGGCGGGGCGCGCGCTCCTGCAATCTTGCGGTTTGGCGCTCCGATCTCGAGCGCGTCGACGGGTTCGATGCTTGCTTCAGCGGTTGGGGCCGCGAGGATTCCGACCTGCTGATCCGATTGCTGCGTTGTGGCCTGCGTCGCAAGGACGGCCGCTTCGCGACCGGCGTCATCCACCTCTGGCACCCGCAAGTCGATCGCGCGCAACTGGCTGCGAATGACGCGCGGCTCGATGCGGTGCTGCAAAGCGACCGCGTACGCGCGCAGCGCGGATTGTCGGCGCTGGGCGAAACCGCCGAGGTCGGCGAAAATGACCGCCAAAATGAGCACCATGTCCCAGCGCAATCCTGAATCAATCGTCATGAAGGCAAGCATTCGCGCTGCGCGGCTCGGGCAAATCGCCGATGGGCTGGCCACGGCCGTTGCGGTTTCGCTGCCGTGGTCGACCTCCGCGAGTTCCATCCTGATCGTGCTCTGGCTCATTGCGCTGGTCCCGACCCTCGATGCCGCCTCGGTGCGGCGCGAACTGCTGTCACCGGCCGGCGGCCTGCCGGTGCTCCTCTGGGCGTTCGGCGCCATCGGCATGTTGTGGGCCGACGTGAGTTGGAGCGACCGCATTGCGGGACTGAGCGGATTTCACAAACTACTTTTCGTTCCGTTGCTGCTCGCGCAATTCCGCCGCTCAGGCCAGGCGAAGTGGGCGATCCTCGGCTTTCTCGCGTCCTCGATCGTGTTGCTCGTCGTCTCCTGGGCGCTCGTGCTTACACCCGGTATCCCCTGGCAGTGGCGCGGCCACAAAAGCCTCGGTGTGCCGGTCAAGGACTACATCATGCAGAGCGTGATCTTCGCGATTTGCGCCTTCGGACTGCTCGGGCAGGCCGCCGAGCTGTGGCGCGCGCGGGCGCGACTCTCGTTCGTGCTCGTTCTTGTCGCAGCGGTGTTTGTCGCCAACATCGCCTATGTAGCCACGGCGCGCACCACCCTCGTCGTCATGGCGGTCATGTTCGTGCTGTTCGCAGTGCGGCAATTCGGATGGAAGGGCGCGCTCGGCGCGGCATTGATCGGGGCCGTGCTGACCGGCGCGGTGTGGGTATCCTCGCCATATCTGCGCCAGCGCGTGTCGGCTGCCGTGGAGGAGCTGCAGATTTACGGCGCCGGCGATGTCAACACGCCGACCGGACTGCGGATCGAGTACTGGAAGAAATCGCTCGCTTTCATCGCCGAGGCGCCTCTCATCGGCCATGGCACGGGCACGATCCCAGCGCTGTTCCGGCGCGATGTGACAGCCGAGACCAATCCCGCGCTGATCACCACGAACCCGCATAGCCAGATCCTGGCGGTGATGATCGAGCTCGGCCTCGTCGGCGCCGTTGCGCTCGTCGCGATGTGGATCGCCCACCTCGCTTTGTTTCGCGACGGCACGCTGGTTGCGTGGTTCGGGCTCCTGGTCGTGACCTATAACGTCGTGTCCTCCTTGTTCAACTCGCACTTATTCGACTTCGGTGAGGGCTGGCTTTATGTCTTCGGCGTTGGCCTCACCGGCGGTATGATGTTGCACGCGGCGGACGCGGCGGCAAAGGCCGAGGGGAAGACATGAGCGCCCAGGCACCCTGCCGCGAGATACCTTGGTGCCGATCGCGCTCGCCGCGCCGAGGGATCATATACTCGGGTGGCGCCTTTCTTGAGGAGAAGTCCCGTCGTTCCACTGTCACGACTGCGAGCAAAACCATGAGCGAATCTTTCCGCGCCGCGGGATGTTACGATGACGAGCCTTGAGCTGCCCGAGCGCCCGCGCATCCTCGTGATCACGCTGCGCCGCCTCGGCGATGTGCTGCTCACCACGCCACTCATTCGCACCATGCGGCGGGGATTTCCGCGGGCGACGCTCGACATGTTGGTGTTCCGCGACACCGAGGACATCCTCAAGGGCAACCCGGACATCGACCATGTGGTGTCCATGCCGACGCGGCCCTCCGCCGGGGACACGCTCGCCTTGGTTCGCAGCCTATGGCGCCGATACGATCTCGCTGTTTCGACGCAGGCTGGTGACCGCCCGACCTTTTTCGCCCTGGCGGCGGCGCGTCGCCGAATCGGGCTGGTGCCGCATGCGGGCAAGACGGGGGCGTGGTGGAAGCGGCACGCGCATCATATCGCGGTGACGGCCGAGCCCGATGGCCATCGGGTCACACAGCTCTTGCGCCTTGCCACCGCGCTCGGTCTCGACCACGTGCCGGATATCGTCTGTCCGCAGAATGGCACCGCTGGCGAGTTCGCCCCACGCGCGCCCTACGCCGTCCTGCATCCCAATCCGTTCTATCGCTACAAGCGTTGGACCGACGCCGGCTGGCGCGGCCTCGCCCGCGGACTCGCGGCGCGCGGGCTCGCCGTGGTCGCGACCGAAGGGCGCGAGCCCGCCGAGCAAGCGTACATCGATAGCCTTTGGGGGCCCGCCGACCCGGCGATAATCCGCGTGCGCGGGCGTCTCGACTGGGCGGGCCTGACAGCCCTGCTCGAGGGTGCCGCCGTCTATATCGGCCCCGATACCTCCATGACCCATCTCGCCGCCGGGAGCGGCTGCCCGACCATCGCGCTTTACGGTCCGACCAGCCCCCGCCTGATCGGACCGTGGCCCGTCGGTGGCCTCGCTGAACCTTGGGATCCTGCCGGCACGATCCAGCGCCGCGGCAATGTCTGGGTGGTGCAGAATCCGCTGCCGTGCTTGCCGTGCGAGAAGCTCGGTTGCGAAGGCCATCTCGAAAGTTATAGCCGCTGCCTCGATGAGCTGCCGCTGCGCTCGGTTCTCAACGTGGTCGATGAGGCACTGGGACGCTCGGCGCCCTCAGTCGCCAGCTAACGCATGCGCGAAGCTCGAGATTCGTTGCCGCTACCGAGTGAGATGGCGAAGCTGTGAGCGGCCGCTCTGAAACTTCAGCCAGGACAATAGACGCAATGCCAAAATCGAGGGCTCGGAGGCCGGAGGAGAGAGTTCTCGCAAACTACGCAGCGATGAAGAGCAACCGTGACAATCTCGATCGCGCCACCGTCGACGATTTCGGCCGCGAATGGCAGCGCTTCGACCAGAGCGGCGTTTCCAGTGCGGAAGTGCGGCGCAGGTTCGGCGAGTATTTCGCGCTCTTTCCCTGGGACAGTCTGCCGCGCAATGCCGTCGGCTTCGACGCGGGCTGCGGCAGCGGGCGTTGGGCCGCGCTGGTCGCGCCGCGCGTCGGCCGCCTCCACTGCATCGATGCCAGCGATGGCGCGTTGAGCGTCGCGCAAAAGAGCCTTGCGGGCCTGAGCAACGTGGACTTCCACGCGGCGCCGCTCGATGCCATGCCTTTGCCCGACAACAGCATGGATTTCGGTTACAGCCTCGGCGTGCTCCACCATTTGCCCGACCCCGCGGCCGGCCTCGCCGCGTGCGTGAACAAGCTCAAGCGTGGAGCGCCGATGCTCGTGTATATCTATTACGCCTTCGAGAATCGGCCGGCGTGGTTTCGCCTGTTGTGGCGAACAAGCGACCTCTTGCGTCACGCGCTTTCGAAGGCGCCCTTTCGCTTAAAGTCGGCGATTGCCGAACTTCTTGCCGCCTGCGTCTACTGGCCACTGGCGCGTGGGGCTTGGCTGTTCGAGCGCCTGGGCGGCAATGTTGCGAATTGGCCGCTCAGCGCCTATCGCGGGCGCAGCTACTATGCCATGCGCACCGACGCGCTCGACCGCTTCGGCACACGGCTCGAGCATCGCATGACGCAAGCCGAGATCAGGGCGTTGATGGAGAAGGCCGGGCTGCACGACATACGCTTTCGCGATGGCGTGCCATTCTGGTGCGCGATCGGGCGCAAGATCTAGATCGATGAAAGCTCATCGAATAGATCAACATCACGGACCAACCTTTTTCGGGGCGGCAGGCGGCGACAAGTCGAAAGGCTCAAACGTCTGTTTGTAGCATTGATCGAGGACGATACCGATGCGCGAGTCGATAATCTTGTCACCCTGAATGAACAAGGCATAGTTCTGGGGCTTTCCGTGCGCGTCGACCTTGAGACAGGTGAGCCAGGCCGGACCCTTGAGGTGATCGACCAGCCGCACTCCGGAAATTTCGAGGTCGCCGACAGACGCCACATTGGGGATGATCGCCCTGACGTTGTCGGCGACAACGCGGCGGTAGTTCGGCTGCGGCAGGTCGAGCGCGGGAGCGGGCGGCAAATTCTGGACCACCTCGCTCGCCGAGCAGCCGCCCAAGGTCACTGCAAGCGCCAGCAGGTACGCACGTACAACAAGTCGAGCCGGTTGCCTTTCGTGCGAGGCCATTGGGTCAAATTTTCTTCCGATCGCCCCCGACCGCAAGTTGCCATCCGCCCGAAACGCGCGAAAGGCATTCATTTAGAGGTATGCCGGTCACAAGCTATCCGGCGAAGCCTGTCGTCCGGCATTAACCATATGGTTCCAGAATGCGGCGATTGATTGGTGCCGCCCTGCCGAGGCCATGGCTGCGCAAGGTAGCGCGGGCGCCCAAAGGCCGGTATTGATGGGCGCTGCGCGCTCCATCTGGGCGGCAATATATCGGGACGATGATCCGCTTTTCGAGCTTCACGCCACGGATGTGGCTCATTTTGGCGCACGACCTGCTGGCCACGGCGGCGGCGGTGGTCGCGAGTTTCTTCATTCGTTTCGAAGAGGCCGGCCTTACCGAGCGTTGGCGGCTCCTGGTGATTTTGCTGCCCGCCTTTGTCGTCTATTCCGGTTTCATTTACGGCGTCTCTGGCCTCTACAAGGCGAAGTGGCGCTTCACCTCGCTGCCCGATCTCTTCAACATCGTGCGCGCCGCGACGATACTGGCGGTAACGCTGCTCGCGCTCGATTACGTGCTGCTGGCGCCGAACGTCTACGGCACGTTCTTCTTCGGCAAGATCACGATCGTGCTCTATTGGCTGCTGCAGATCGCATTTCTGTCGGGCCCGCGCATCGCCTATCGCTATTTTCGCTACACCCGCACGCTCCAGCATGCCAAGGCGGGCGGTTCGACGCCGATCCTCGTCGTTGGCCGCACTGCCGATGCAGATGTCCTGCTGCGTGCGATCGAAAGCGGAGCGGTGACGAAGATCCGTCCCGTGGGCATCCTGTCGCCGTCGATGGCGGATCGGGGGCAAGCCATCCGCGGCATTTCCGTGTTCGGCGGTCCAGACGATATCGAGGGCGTCATCACCGAGCTCAGCAAGCGCGACATCAACGTGACACGACTGGTGCTCACGCCAAGCGCCCTCGCGCCCGAAGCAAAACCCGAAACGATCCTGATGCGGGCCAGGCGCCTGGGGCTCGCCACGAGTCGCCTTCCTTCGCTCGATGACGGCGGCGAGGCGCTACGGCTCGCGCCCGTCAATGTCGAGGATTTACTGCTGCGGCCGAGGGTGAAGATCGATTATCATCGACTCGAAGATTTCGTGCGGAACAAATCGATCATCGTGACCGGCGGCGGCGGGTCCATCGGCGCCGAAATCTGCGACCGCATCGTCACCTTCGGCGCGGGTCGGGTGCTGGTGATCGAGAACTCCGAGCCGGCTCTGCACGCCGTGTTGGAAATGCTGGCGGCCAAGCAGTCGAGGGCGAAGATCGAGGGCCGCCTCGCCGACGTGCGCGATCGCACCCGCATCTTCCGCCTGATGAATGTCTTTCGGCCCGATATCGTGTTCCACGCCGCCGCGCTCAAGCACGTTCCGTTGCTGGAACAGGATTGGGCGGAGGGCGTCAAGACCAATGTGTTCGGCTCGGTCAACGTCGCCGACGCCGCGGTCGCCGCGGGCGCGGCCGCCATGGTGGTGATCTCAACCGACAAAGCGATCGAGCCGGTGTCCGTGCTCGGCGCCTCAAAGCGCCTTGCCGAGATGTATTGCCAGGCGCTCGATAATGACTTCGCGCGGCGCGGCGGCGCACACGAGCGCCCCATGCGGTTGATCGCGGTGCGTTTCGGCAACGTGCTTGCCTCGAACGGTTCGGTGGTGCCGAAATTCAAGGCGCAGATTGAGGCCGGCGGTCCGCTCACGGTGACGCATCCGGAGATGGTGCGCTACTTCATGACCATCCGAGAGGCCTGCGACCTCGTGGTCACGGCGGCAAGCCATGCCCTTGAGGCCGGACAGGCGGGCGTGGCGGTTTACGTGCTCAATATGGGCCAACCGGTGAAGATCGTCGATCTCGCCGAGCGGATGATTCGGCTCTCAGGTCTCGAACCCGGGCGCGATATCGACATTACCTTCACCGGCATCAGACCCGGCGAGCGTCTGCAAGAGATCCTATTCGCGCGCGAGGAGCCGACCGCCCCGATTGGCATCGAGGGTATCGTTGCCGCCAAGCCGGTCAGTCCATCGCTTGAAGCGATGCGCGGCTGGCTTGCGGCGCTCGAACAAGGCCTCAAGCGTGAAGACCGCTCCGTGATCTTCGGCGTGCTGCACGACGCCGTTCCGGATTTCGGCGGGGAAGCGGCCTGAATTCTGCGCGGCCACCGACGACCTCGGCTGGAGGCCCGGTCCGCCCAGCGGTGCTCCCGCCAATCCGTGTTGGGAAGGACAGCGGCAGCAAAATCTCTGCTAGCGCCGGTTCTTGACGCCGGCAAAGACGGCAAGCAGCCATAGGACGATTACGGCGCCGGTGCTCAGCATCGCCAGCGATACGACGATGTTATGCGCCGCGACGGTGACGAGCGCGAGCGCGGCCAGCGCCAGATTGGTCAGAAAGACGCGAGTGACGATCTCGCGCACCGTCAAGCCGCAATCGGTGGCGCGCTGATAGAAATGCGTGCGATGAGCTTGCCAGAACGCTTCGCCTCGCACGAGGCGGGAGGCGAGGGTAATGGTCGCGTCGGCGAGATAATAAAGGGGTAGGATGAACGCCGCCGCCAGATGACCCATTGCGGCAAGCTGCACCAAGAGCCAGCCGAGCAGAAGCCCGATCGGCAGGCTGCCCACATCGCCGAGAAAGAGCTGCGCCACCGGCCGGTTGAAGGGCGCGAAGCCGATCATCGCGCCAACGAGGGCGGCTGCGACCAGAGCGGGCAGCGGTTCCACCGCGCCGGCAAGGCCGAGCAGGACGATGGCGCCTGTCACCGGCACGAATTCGGCCACGGTCATCCAGTCGATGCCGTCCATGAAATTGACGAGGTTGACGAACCATACCCC
>Ga0318506_10000177_pt1 | contig 11482 bp, 12 predicted proteins | sample GRESIP084b2f19_FD_203660 | JGI IMG/M metagenome (GOLD analysis project Ga0318506, IMG submission 203660) | Tropical soil microbial communities from Luquillo Experimental Forest, Puerto Rico - GRE.SIPMG.084b2f19 | ecosystem: Environmental > Terrestrial > Soil > Tropical forest > Bulk soil... | reverse complement strand
AACATGCAGGACCTTGCCGATCCCGGTGTGATCCTGCTACGGGCGGGCCGGCCCGTGCTGGTAGTGCCCGACACCGTCGCTCCGCTGCAGCTCCGCCGGGTGGTCGTGGCGTGGAAAGACACGCGTGAGTGCCGCCGCGCCGTACGTGATGCACTTCCGTTTCTGCAGCGGGCCAAAGAGGTTCTGCTCGTCGGAATCGGCGAAGGCGAAGCGGAATCCAATGCCAAAAGGACTCTTTCCGACGCCGCAGGCTACCTTCTCCGCCATCGAGTCGCCGCGGTGCACGACGTCTGGCGGCAAGCACGGGGACCGGTCGCCGCCGAACTCCTGCGTCTCGTTCAGGATGAGGGCGCCGATTTGATCGTGGCCGGCGGCTATGGGCACAGTCGATTGGGCGAATGGATCTTCGGGGGCATCACGCACGAGCTTCTTGTATCGAGCCCGGTCTGTTGCATGTTGTCGCACTGACCATTCGGTCGTTTTGGTTGCATGTGGGAGAACGCTGATGCCGAGCGGAGAGGTGGCAAGGTCGATCGGAGTCGTCATCGATCAAGGCAAGCAGGAAGATCCGATGTCCTTGGCGGCGCTGATGGTGCACGTCGACGTCGAGCACGATTCGGAACAAAGAGTTGAACTCGCAATCGGCCTGGCCGACCGCTTCCAGACCGCGCTTATCGGGGTCGCGGGCTGCGCGCTGTGGCCGGCCTTTATGGCTGGAGATGTCGGGCTGACCAAATCCAGCCAATACGACTTTCAAAAGGTGATGGTACGTTTCGAGCAGCGGGGCAAGAAGTTCCACGCCCAGGGCCGCTCGCTGCGGCAGATCGAATGGCGCAGCGCCCTTGAAACTCCTCGCGAGCTTCTCTTGCGGGAAGTACGAGCGGCGGATCTCCTCATCATCGGTCGCAAGCGCAGCGAGAATGACGCCGACCCCGGGGTTATCGTGCTGCGGGCGGGCCGGCCTGTTCTGCTGGTGCCCGACACCGTCGCTGCGCTGCCGCTTCGCCGCGTGGTCGTGGCTTGGAAGGATACGCGTGAATGCCGCCGCGCGGTGCGGGACGCGCTCCCATTCTTGCAGCAGGCCAAAGAGGTTCTGCTGGTCGAAATCGGCGAGGACGAATCGCAGTCGCAGGCCAAGACGAATCTCGCCGATGTTGGGGCATATCTTGTCCGCCACCGCGTGATCGTGGCGGCCGAAGTCTGGCGCCGACCGCGCCGCCCGGTCGCCACCGAGCTCCTCGATGTCGTGGAGGAGGAGAAAGCAGACTTAATCGTCGCTGGTGGGTATGGGCACAGCCGATTGGGGGAATGGATTTTCGGCGGCGTCACGCGCGAGCTTCTGTCGGCAAGCCCGGTTTGTTGCCTGTTGTCTCATTGACCTTCGCGTCATGACCAACTGTGGCTACCCGCCTATCTCTGGATCGTCTCCGCTTCTTCGAGCTCTTCGACCACCAGATCGCCTTTGCGCGTGACCACGTCGCCGCCCAGCCGAGTGCGAGCCACTTCGCGGATACGCTCCGCGATGCGCGGTTCCCGCTCCATGAGCACGTGCAGATCGTGGGCATCGAGCACGAGCAGGCTTGTTCGCGTGAGCGCGGTAACGGTCGCGGATCTGCGCGCCCGCCGCAGCGCCGCGACCTCGCCGAAGAAATGACCGGCGCCGAGCCGAACGCGCTCGTGCTTGAGCTCGATCTCCACTTCTCCGGCGGCGACGAAATACATGGAATGAGCGGGCTCGCCGCGCTTGGCGATGACGTCTCCAGCCTCGACCCGCTGCGCGCGCAGCAGCCGCACGATGTCGGCGATATCGGTGGCTTGCAGCTCGGCGAACAAGGGCACGCGCGCAACCATGTCCCAGGTCACGACAAAGTCGCGACGGTGGATCTCGTCGGCGAAGGCTGTGGCGACGATGCCGATCGGCAGCGCGACCATGATCAATCCAACGAAGATCGTGACCGATGCGACGATGCGTCCCAGCACGGTCACCGGAACGACATCGCCATAACCAATCGTGCCAAGCGTGACGATGGCCCACCACATCGCCTCGGGAATTGTGCCGAATTTATCGGGCTGCGCATGACCCTCGACCACGTGCATGATGCTTGCAGCGAGCAGCGTCGCACCCAGCAAAATGACGAAGCAGCCGAACAAAGCCCGGCGCTCGCTGTAGAGAGCATCCAACAGCGAGCGCATGGCGGGTGAGTAGCGCGCCAACTTGAGAAAGCGCACGATTCGAAACACCAGCACGACGCGCAGGTCGGCCGGCAAGACCAATGCGAACCAAAATGGCAGGACTGCGAGAAGATCGATCACGCCGAGCGGGCTCGAAACAAACTCCCATCGTGCCTTGCGTTCGCTCGAATGCCGGTGCGGCGCGTGCTCGGCCGCCACCCAAACCCGCAATGCGTACTCGATGGTGAAGACAACGAGCGACAACACTTCGACCGCGATGAATAGCGGCCCGTATTGCGCTTGCAACGCGGGCACGGAGTCGAGCGTCATCGTGACGAGGTTCGTGATGATCAGAGCGACGATGAGCCGACCGACGATGAGACCCGTCCGGTCCCCGATCGCGCCGTGCTCCAGGATCTCGTACAGGCGACACCGGAGATCTACGACACTGCGCCAGATGTGTCGCGGCATAGCTGAGTTCTATCCGAGCGATATGACATATTCTCACTTGATTAGATTAGGTGGCCGGTTCAACGGACACGACCTTGAAGGTATGGGACCCACCCTCATGACTACCGATTGAAACATACTCGCCGGGTGCGAAGGCGTGCACGCCGAAACGGTATCCGGCCTCGTCGTCGTCGGTTGTGTCCGGGTCGTAGTCGAACACCCATCGCGCGTGCTCCGCTCCGCCCGGCTTGTGCGTGAGTCGCCCGATTTCTTCGTCGGCGCCGTTCCAAAACCTGCGCACGTCGCAGTGCTCCCGGTACTTCTGCCAGAGATGGGGGTCGATATGCCCCTTGCTATCGAGCGGCGCTACGAATTCGTAGCCATGATTTGCGGAGCCCATCGGAAACTCCTTTGACCGAGCCAGCTCGAGCCGAATGCGTTTCAACACCTGGGGCAACGACATGGGAGAACTCCTTTGCGAAATGGAGGCAAACCTCGTCAGAAAGCGGTGCTCTAAGATTGTCAGGTTTACCGAACGCGACTTTGATATTTATCAAATGCCAGCCTCAAGTCGGAATCGCCGCATCATTGAATGGATCCCTTGCATCGAGCCCATCACGGCGAACGAGGCCGGTCACCGTCCCATGCGGCGGACCTATTCGCACTAGGTCAGCTCGCGGCCGAGCCTTTGTGCCAGCGGCTGCAGTCGAGCCCTGTGGGCCTGACCCACGAAGGAGCCGCACGCCGGCTCCAGGATTTCGGGCTCAACCTGGTCGCGCGCGAGCGAAAACCAACGATCCTCCAAGAGGTTTGGGGCCGCGCGAGAAATCCCCTCAATGCGCTCCTGCTGGCACTGGCGGCGGTTTCCTATTTCATCGGCGACATGCGCGCGGCGATCGTCATCGTGCTGATGGTGCTGCTCGCAGTCGGCATTGCTTTCGTTCAGGAGCATCGATCCAACGAGGCGGCCGCCCGCTTGCGCGCAATGGTAAAGACCACCGCGAGCGTGAAACGGCGGCCGGCCGCCGGAGACGGCGAATTCGCGGAGGTCCCGATCGAATCGCTGGTCCCAGGCGACATCGTCAAACTGTCGGCCGGCGACATGATCCCGGCCGATCTGCGCTTGCTCGAGGCCAAGGACTTGTTCATCAACCAATCCGTCCTGACCGGCGAAGCCATGCCGGCTGAAAAATTTTGCCATCCACACCAACAAGAGATCAAGGATCCGTTCGACTTGCCGAACATGTGCTTCATGGGCGCCAATGTCGTCAGCGGCTTTGCAACCGGCATTGTCGTGCGCACCGGAGCGCATACCTTTTTGGACAGCTTGCCGATGAAATCGCGGGACGGCGGGTACCCACGGCCTTCGATCAGGGCATCAATCGTTTCACCTGGTTGATGATCCGGGTCATCATCGTCATGGTGCCCATCGTCTTTCTCATCAACGGCTTGACCAAGCACGACTGGCTGGAGGCGCTGCTGTTTGCCGTCGCCGTCGCGGTCGGTCTCACGCCCGAGATGCTGCCCATGATCGTAACCGTAAACCTCGCGAAGGGCGCGATCGACATGTCGCGCGCTAGGGTCATCGTCAAACGGCTCAATGCGATTCAGAACTTCGGGGCGATGAACATCTTGTGCACCGACAAGACCGGCACGTTGACCCAGGACCGGATCATTCTCAAGCGGTACCTCGACATTCGCGGTGAGGAGTCGGAACGGGTTCTGCAATACGCCTATCTCAACAGCCATTTTCAGTCTGGGCTGAAGAACCTTCTCGACATCGCCGTTCTCCAGCACGTGGAAATGCACGGCATTCTCGGAATCGACAAGGGCTTCGCGAAGATCGACGAGATCCCCTTTGATTTCTCGCGACGCCGCCTATCGGTGGTGGTGGCCCACGGGCCGGACAAGCACATCCTCATATGCAAGGGGGCGGTCGAGGAAATTTTCGCAGTCTGCTCGCGCTACGAGATCGACGGAACGACGGGCCGGCTCGATGAAAGCCACTTTGCAACCGCAAAGGAAGAGACGATCGCACTCAATTCGGACGGTTTCCGCGTCGTGGCCGTGGCCTACAAGGAGCTCGACGCCTCGCAAACCGTATATTCGGCCGCCGACGAGCGCGACCTGATTTTGCTCGGGTACATCGCCTTTCTCGACCCGCCCAAGGAAAGCGCCGCGGCTGCGATTGCCGCGCTTGCCGGCAAGGGCGTGCGCGTGAAGATCCTCACCGGCGACAACGAAGTCATCACGCGAAAGGTCTGCCATGAAGTGAAACTCGATCCCGGCGAAATTCTCCTCGGCGCGTGGATCGACGCCATGACGGAGGACGAGCTCGCCGACGCGGCCGAACGCACAACCGTGTTCGCCAAGCTGACACCGTCGCAGAAAGAGCGCATCGTTCAGGCCTTGCACCGCAAGGGGTACGTGATCGGTTTTCTCGGCGACGGCATCAACGACAGTCCCGCGCTCAAGGCCGCCGATGTCGGCATTTCCGTCGATACCGCCGTCGACATCGCCAAGGAATCGGCGGACATCATTCTCCTTGAGAAGAGCTTGATGGTTCTGCAGGAGGGCGTCACCGAAGGGCGCAAGATCTTCGCCAATATCACCAAATAAATCAAAATGGGGGCCAGCTCGAATTTCGGGAACATGTTCAGCGTGCTGGGGGCAAGCATTTTCCTGCCGTTCCTGCCGATGGCGCCGATTCAAGTGCTCACGAACAATCTGCTCTACGATTTCTGCCAGACCGCGATCCCGACCGACAACGTCGACGAGGAGTACATCGCTTCGCCCCGGCGCTGGGACATCGACAACATTTTCAAGTTCATGATCTTCATCGGCCCGATCAGCTCGATCTTCGACTATGCGACTTACGGAATGATGCTGTTCGTCTTCGATTCCCGGACCAATCCTTCGCTGTTTCAAACGGGTTGGTTCGTGGAATCGCTGCTGACGCAAACGCTCATCATCCACATTATTCGCACGACCAAGATCCCATTTGTCGAAAGCCGGGCGAGTCCGGCGCTCATCACCACGACGATCATCATTGCGCTTGTTGGAATCGCCCTTCCCTTCACCGTTGCGGGCACCGCGCTCGGCTTTACGCCGCTTCCCGCGCTTTATTGGCCCCTGGTCGCGACTATGCTTCTTAGCTATTCGGTGCTCACCCACTTGGTGAAGGTGTGGTTCGTCCGCCGGTGGGGGATGTGACCGCGCCGGCAAAACGCCGCCGCAACGGGCCGCAAAAACTCGGGTCAGTGCGACAGCCAGCGTGCGATATCCGTGCCGTGATTAGACTCGCCCACATCATCGCCTTGCGGTGGCGCGGAAATGCCACATACGCGGCGAGCCACGGGACGAGGAACGCGCTTGACCACACCAGCCAGACATATTGGTCCGGCATGACGCCAGGCCTATATCATTCGAGGCAGATCGAGGTGGCTTGAATTGTCGCCCATCGCATCCAAAACCATCCCCTGAGATAGACTCCATCAAGGCAAAGTGGTCACCTCTACGCCTTTGACACCCGGCACGTTCTCGGCCGCAACGCGCAATGCCTGCACTACTCGCTCGTCAGACACGGGACCCCAGAGTTGCACGATTCCGTTCCGCACAAGGACGTCGATCGGGGCACGACGGCCCCACGCCTGAGCGTCGAATTCGGCCAGGATTTGCTCACGAATGGCCAGGTCATTGGCGGTGGCAGCGGGCGCCTCGTCGGCTAAGCGAGCAAGTCCACGCAGCAGGTTGGCCTGGCTGACGATCCCGACAACCCTATCGTCGCGAATCACCGGCACACGCTTGATGCGATGTCGTTCCATCAGCCGCGCAATCTCACCGACAGGCGTTTCTTCCGCGACCGTCACCACCTCTCGCGTCATCACCTCCTCGACCTTGCGACTATGGGAATGGACATACTCGTCGGCGAGCCGTCCCGGCCCGAGCAGAAACTCAATCCAGCGCGGACGGTGCCGCCGCTCAGTGCCGGTTTCTGTGCGACGCAGGAAGTCCCCTTCCGTGATGATGCCGACGAGGTGGCCCGCAGCATCCATCACTGGTAGGCCACTGATTGCGTATTGGAGCATCAGCCGCGCTGCCTCTGGTACTGAGGCGTCGGAACGTATCGTAGCTGCGCCGACCGTCATGACGTCAGCTGCGTTCATGTTACACCTCCTACGGAGCATCGCCCTGGAGGATGCCCGCGTCGCTCTCAAGCATTTACGCCGTACGTTTCCCAATTTTGGCGGCCGGATAGAACTAACCGTTGGCGGCACGATTATTTGATCCACGTCAATATCCGGCGAGGCGATCGGGATTAGTCGATAAGGATAAAGCCCGGAGAACGACTATGAAAGCATCGATGATCGCCGCTTTGATGCTCGCCGCAACAACGGCTGTGACGTCAGCTCAAGCACCCACCGCCGGCGACCCGCATCATCCGCCACAAAGCGCAACGCCGGCTCCTGCACCTACACAACCGCCAACGAGCCAGCCGGGGACGGGGATGATGGGCGATATGCCCATGATGAACATGATGGGCCGAATGCAGAACATGATGGGCGACATGCCCATGATGAACATGATGGGCATGATGCGAATGATGGAGATGATGGGGCCGGGCACGGCCGCCATCGACCACATCGAAGGTCGAATCGCTTTTCTACGCTTCGAACTCAACATCACCGAGGCTCAAGCGAGTGCGTGGAACGCTTTCGCCGACGCAATGCGCACAAACGCGAAAAAGCTTGCGGAGGTGCGCGCTTCGATGATGCCGCAGCCGGATGCTGGGCAACAGCAAGCTCCGACGGTGGCCGAACGCCTCGACCAGCAGGAGCGGCGGCTGCTCGCGCGGCTTGAGGGCACCCGAGCACTAAAATCCGCTGTCACGAACCTCTACGGCACATTGTCAGAGGATCAAAAGAAGACCGCTAACGAACTCCTCGCGCCCCAGATGGGGATGGGAATGATGGCGATGATGCCCGGGCAGACATCTGGGCAGATGCAGCCGAGGCAGATGCAGCCAGACGCGAAGTAGGGAGGCGACTCATGCTGAACGTTACATCGACCCTTTCCCGGAGGGAGATCGCCATGTCCACATCTAGCCGCAGTGCAGCTTATGTTCCAGTGGTCGCGCTCGGATTGAGTCTGAGCCTTTTCTTCGTGATTTTCTATGTGATTTGCATCATCGGCTACCTGGTGTTTCCGGGCCTCCCAATAAAGCACGAGGCGCTTGCCATTTTCCTGCCAGGCTTCGGCCTCTTGAGCTGGTCGACATTCTTTCTCGGCCTCGTCGAGAGTTTCATTTGGGGCTGGTACTTCGCCCTAATTTTTGCGCCCCTCTTCAATTTCTTCGCCCGGCGTTTCGGGTAAGAGCGGGAGACCGCAACAGGAAGGCCTCCCGGTGCGACCGGGAACGGGGCTCGATTCTTGCGGCGCAACGCCTTCAAGCAAGACGCGTCGGTCGGGCGCGACCGGGCGAGTCGGCCCTGTTCGCGGCGATTATTTGATCCAACGCGCCCATGTCCTGGGTGCACTCATCTGGCTGCCGCTTCTCCTGTGCCCGCTGATGCACATATTCATGCACGGCGGACATGGCGGTCACGGAGGTCATGGACAGGACGATCGTGAAGGGAGAGCGCCATGAGCTCGGACACGCCCGCCTACGGCCTATGGGGCCTCGTCATCGTCAACTCCGTTGTCTTCAGCCTGTTCGCCTACAGCTTCTTCAAGCCGCGCACAGGCCGCGACTGGCGCTCGTTCGGCGCGTTCAGCGCATTCCTGGTCGCGCTGTTCGCGGAGATGTACGGCTTTCCGCTGAGCATCTATTTCCTCTCGGGTTGGCTGCAGTCGCGGTATCCCGGCGTCGACTGGTTCTCGCACGACGCCGGACATCTGCTCGAGATGATATTCGGCTGGAAGAGGAACCCGCACTTTGGGCCGTTTCATATTTTGAGTTTCGTGCTGATCGGCGGAGGTTTCGGGTTGATCGCCGCGGCCTGGCGCGTGCTCTTCGATGCCCAGCAACGCCATACCCTCGCAATCACTGGGCCATACAACCACATCCGTCACCCGCAATACGTGGGCTTCATCCTGGTGATGCTCGGCTTCCTCGTGCAGTGGCCGACGCTGCTGACGCTGGCGATGTTTCCCGTGCTGGTGTGGATGTACGTGCGGCTGGCGCACCAGGAAGAACGGGACGTTCGAGCGGAGTTCGGCGAGGCCTACGATCGCTACGCCGCGAGCACGCCGGCGGGTTTCCCGCGGCTCGGTGGCGCCGGCACCGCGCGCTCGTCGCGAGCGTAGGCGCCTGCCGCGACGGACGACAACATAGGAGGAGCGCTGGTGAATGAATGACGTTGATTCACGATCTTCGGCAGCTGTTTCTTGGCTAGCAAATGGAGGGTACGATGAACACACGGGCATCGGCGACGAGCCCGCTCGACATCGTGGCCCTGGATGGGGCTCTCGGCAGCGCTCGTCGTCCTATTCGTGATCTGCCTGGCGGTCGCTGGTTTTGCCGGAGTGGCAGGCCTCGCACGGATGGATTGGGCTGTTTTCTGTCGCACCAATGACATCGGTTCGGGTTTGGATCGACGGTATTGTCTTTAGCATCGTGTTCGGCTGGGTCACTGGAGTCGTCCTCGGCCTGGTCTACAACGGCTTCATCCGCGGTTGAGTTAAGGCCACATAGTCGCCAAAGAAAAAGCGGCGGCACGTCGGCGGGCCTGCCGGCGGGCTCACCGGCGCGGAAGCGGATCGCTATCGAGACGTGGAGTGCCGCTCCCATGAAGGAAGCTTTACCCGCTCGAGGCCGCTCGCCTGGAGGCGGACGTACCAGTCAGCCGGGTAATCTCCGCCGCGAGATCGGAAGTCGGCGCGATCAGATCGACCGGCCCATCATATGTGATCGCGTTGCGAGGCATGTCCGGATATGCGGCTTCGTCCGGGCTCTGGACCATGGCAATTCCGCCGGCTTTCTTGATAACCGCGAGCCCGCGCGTCCCGTCATCGAGCTGCCCTGAAAGCACCACGCCGATGGTCCTTGCACCGTAATGCTGCGCCAGCGAGATAAACAGCTGATCGATATTGCGCGTGGTGTAGCGATGGTCGGGCAACAGGTCGGCACGCAGACCAGGTCCAACCATTAGATGCTGCGAAGGTTTGCGCGACGTAGCAGACGCCGTGGTGCAGCAGCTCTCCGTGTCTTGCTATCACAACCGGCATCCGCAACTCTCGCATCAGGATCTCGCGCAAAAAGCTGGTGCGGTTGGCCGGCCGGTGCAACACGACCAACACGATGGCATCAAGATCGGAAATCGCTGCGAGAAGGCTTTGCAATGCCTCAATCTCGCCGCTCGAGGCGCCGATGGCGACAATGTCGGGATGAGCGTTCATCGACCAAGACCATGCATGCGTTGCGGGAAACGGTCAGGACACTTTCATCTGCGCCGGCTCGTCGCTCGATGGGGACAGCACCATGCCGGATATGGCATCGACCCAGGCCAAATGATCGTTGACGGCCTTCACGCCCGGCGCGTTCTCCGCCGCGACCACAATCGCCTTGCGCTCTCGTTCGTCGGTGATCATGCCCCAGAGCTCGACGACGCCATCCTTCACGATCACATCGACGAGGGCAATCGGCGCCCAGGACTGGCTTGCGAGTTCCGCCAGAATGCGGTCGCGAATTGCTTGATCACCGGGCGAAGTCGGCCTGATGTCGCGCGCGACGCTGGCAAGCGCATGGACCAGGTTGGCGCGACTGACGATCCCGACCACCTGCTGGTCACGCACCACGGGCAGGCGCTTGATTTGACGCTTTTCCATCAGCCGGACGATCTCATCGAGCGGCGTATCTTCGCTGATCGTCAGAGGATCCGCCGTCATGATCTCGCTGACCTTGCGGCCATGGGCGCGGGTATATTCGTCGGCTAGCCGGCCTGGCCCAATGAGGTACTCGAGCCAGCGCGGCCGCCGGCGCTGCGTTCCGGTCTCCGCCCGTCGCAGGAAATCGCCTTCGGTCACGATTCCGACGAGAGCGCCTTTCTGGTCGATCACGGGCAAGCCGCTGATGTGCCGTTGCAGCATGATGCGGACGGCCTGCCATATGGAGGCATCCGGCTCGATCGATACGACGGGAGACGTCATTACGTCCTTGGCTTTCATGGCGGGCCTCCATTTCGGTTCTTTGAAAGTTAAGCCGCCTTTCCCGTCGCCATTTGATCTACATCAAGCCTGTCGTAGCGGAAGAAGCCGTTGCCGGTTCTGTCTTCGCAGTCGCAACGCATGCGGGATGGGTGCGCGGCAATCGCCCCGCCCGTGTGCGGACGCACGCACCGCGTCATCATGCCGATCCAGCTGCGTCCACCGATTCCTTGCCGCAGCCCGCCATGTCGGAAGCCTCAGCGCGCTTCCCGCGTGGCGTCTCTGAGGGCCCGCATCACATCCTCGCGCGAGATGATGCCCATCAATTGCTGCTCGGCGCCGACAACTGGAAAGCTGCGGGCCTTCAGGCTCACCATCAACTGGAGAACTCGAGTCAACGGCGCCGTCGGTTCGACGTGCACGACGGCTTCGGTCATCACTTCCGCCACCGGGCGTTTCATCAGCTCATCGTAGTGCGGCACCATCTGACCGGTGGTGAAGGCGAATGCTCTGAGAAAATCGAATTTGGTCACGATACCCAGCATCTTTCCTTCCTCCACGACGGGGAAGGAATTGAAATCATGTTTCTCGAACAATGCTTCCAGGTCTCGTAGCGTAGCGTCGCGCGTCACGGTCGTGACGTCGCGCGTCATGTATTGGCCTGCCGTGCATTGGAGAAATCGGTACATCAGTCCACCCGGCTCGTTGTCCGCTT
>Ga0318506_10000176_pt1 | contig 11483 bp, 8 predicted proteins | sample GRESIP084b2f19_FD_203660 | JGI IMG/M metagenome (GOLD analysis project Ga0318506, IMG submission 203660) | Tropical soil microbial communities from Luquillo Experimental Forest, Puerto Rico - GRE.SIPMG.084b2f19 | ecosystem: Environmental > Terrestrial > Soil > Tropical forest > Bulk soil... | reverse complement strand
GATCTCAACAACTTCACATCCGACTTCCGCGCCATAGAGGGAAGTAATCTTCTGTCGTCGGAGTCGTCCCAGATCGCTGCAACCGAGAAGGAAATGGAGGAATTGGACCGTTCGATTGCGCAGGCTGAGCGCAGCTACGAGCAGATTCGCCACGACGCGGCAGAGAACGAACTCTACGCACAATTCAAGGAGCGGTGGAACGATTACAGGAAAACTGTCAACGAGATGCTGGAGCTGTCGCGCACTAATCGCAAGGCCGAGGCGATTACCATCTACATGACCAGTTCACGATCCGCCTACACTGCGGCGAGCGATACATTGGGACTGCTCACCGATCACGCAGTCACGAACGCGAAGGTGGCGAGCGCTCGTCTTGCTGTGGCTTATCGGCACGCGCTTTGGCTAATCGCTCTGGCGATGGGAATCGCGGGAGTGATGGCGGTTGCCGCACTATTCTATATCAGCCGCTCGATTTCGACCCCGCTCCTGCAGCTCGCCGTGCGGATGCACCGTCTTGCCGTCAACGACACAGATATCGATATTCCCGGCACTGAGCGGCGAGACGAGATCGGTGAGATGACCCGCGCCGCCGTTGTGTTCCGCAACAACGCGATCGAGCTGATGCGAAGTCAACGTGTGCTCGCACAGCAGGCATCAATGCTCGAGGAGAAGTTGGCGCAGGAACAGCGCCTGGCTTTGCTCCAGCGCAATTTCGTGTCGATGGCGTCACACGAGTTCCGCACGCCATTGACCATTATCGATGGCCACGCCCAACGCTTAATCAAGTTGAAAGACCGCATGCCGACTGATGAAATCAACGAGCGCGCCCGCAAGGTTCGTGGCGCGGTATTGCGTATAACCCACTTGATAGAGAATCTCCTGAATACCTCGCGCCTATTCGATGGCGGCGCTGGGCTCTACTTCCATTTAGAGGAAATCGACGTGGCGGCAATGTTGCACGAGGTCAGTCAATTGCACCGGGAGATAGCGCCCGGGTCACAGATCTTAGAGCGGTTCGGCACAGTGCCCTTGCAAATCATGGGCGACCCAAAGCTGCTCTTTCAGGTCTTCAGCAATGTGCTGTCGAACGCGATCAAATATTCGCCTGGTGGTGGACCTATCGAGATCAACGCTGGAATCGACGCGGAACAAGTTGTGGTCACCATCGAGGACCACGGAATTGGCATTCCGGTAAAAGACCTCGATCGACTATTCGAGCGTTATCACCGTGGCAGTAATGTTTCCGGCATCATAGGAACTGGAGTTGGACTTTACCTCGTCAAGATGGTGGTTGACCTGCATGGCGGGCATATCGCGGTCAAGAGCCAGGAAGGCGAGGGGACCCGGATTACGGTGCGGCTGCCGATCACGCCTCCGCCGCGAATCGAGGCGACGTCGCCGCCTGAGGCGACGTCCTCATCACCCGCCGAGACACAGCGCATCGAACATCATGCCGATCATTAGTGGGTTCGTGCTCAATGTAGCAGATTGTGATACATGAACCATGGCAAATAGCAGCGCCCTCGCTAGCCGTTGCTGCGTGCCCAGTCTCGGGCAATCCACACTTTATTTCCCCATGTTTCGGCCACCGCAGCTCCCCAGCTGACGCGCAAATCAGCTTATTTCAATGGCGCTTTTGTGCGCTCCGCAGAGGCACACCGTGAACGGGTGCCTGGCCGTTTCTATCTCGTCCGCAGACTGCTATGGTCGATTCGCTCGCCGAGCATGATTTCGAGAGATACGCGCGTGAAGATTCCTCCCTTCGCGGTGCTGACGTGGATCGCCTGGGTATCCGCCTGCCACGCCGGCGAGAGAAGCTATTCACCCGCAAATGGTCTTTTGATCCAAGTCGACTGGCAAGAGCCCCGCTTCCTGCCACGACGGTTTCGCAACCATTGCAGCTTCGATGTCACACAGGCACGCTATTACTGTTCCAATCATTGCGGGTCCGACTACGAGTTCTACTATTGCTCGAAAAAGTCGTTCGGCTGTTGCCACATCGGAGTTGGCTACTGCGAGCGGGACGGATTGCTGCGATGTCACCGGTAAAGGCCGCTGTAGCAGATTCATGGACCGCTGCCGCGGCAAACTTGATACAACTGAAGCTTTGCCGCCGATGAGACATTCACGAAGGGCTCTTGCGCAGACAGCCCATCCAGCGAGTTGATTCTCAAGCATCCTCAAGCGCGCTTCGAATAGCCGCCCTCAGGTCCCGTCGTATCCAGCGGCGGATCGGGGCGCTTACGCGGTCCGCGCCTTGCCTGATTTATGCTTTGGGATAAGATCGGAACGTCTAGGGCACCGTGATCCCTGGATTTCCTTTCATGGTCAACTCTAGGAAGCCCCGGCTGTCCCGGGGCGTTCTTTTGCCCTTTGTGCATCGGCAGGCACCGAACCAGGGCGGCAAGTGCGGCGTTGGTCGGTTGGTCTGTTCATCGGCGCCCAATACCTTGCCGGTCTTCGGATTGACCATGTGGACCTGCAAGCTAAGCAGGTGACGCCCTTATACGTTTCGTCGCCATCCACGGACCCATTGCCCACGAACCAAGCTTGCACCCAAAGGCCGGTACTCGGGCAGAGAAACAGACGTGTCGCCATGTTCTAAAAGATCCGCCTTGGCGACCTTGTATTTGACATAGCGCAACTGTGCACCCCAACCCTGCGTAGGTGGCTGCGTTCGTCGGTTGGTCCAAGTCTCTGATCAAAAAAGATGCCCCGGCGGCGTGGGCCGTGCCGGGGCAGTCGCCTGTAGGTTGGTAGTCGGTTTAGACCGACGCTCGCAAACCTACCCATGCGGGCTTACACGAACCTTACACGAACCTTACACGGTTGAAATCCAAAAGCTCGTGAACCTTCTGGCTAGGAGCCTTAGCCACAGACCGCGCGATGGAAGCGTGGTATCATCCCTCCATTGCATGAATGACCCCCAGCCGGAGGGTCACATGGCAAGCTACATCCGACGACGAAAATTTTTTGGCCACGCTGGGTCCTGTCCCAGCTAGTGGTGTAACTCGGCGGAGCAAGCCGCGAGCAAGCGCCCCCTAGGGTAGCGACGCTGGAGCGAGCGAGCGGCTTGCGGTGGTCATCGTGGATTCGTGGGCCGACGTGCTTGCAGACCCTCGCTTTTTCAAAAGGTCGCGAAGCAGCTTCGGGGTATTGGGGCGGAATAAGTGAACAATACCAGTGGTCAGATTTTTTCTGGGCATGACTTTCCGGTTTAAACGCGAATCAGGAGGACCCATGCCGAAACCGAAAATCATCGACACCGCCGACACAATGACTTCTTCGAAGTTGTCGGCTCTTAAGAAGGCGGGTGTAGAAACTATCATCCGCTACGATGACCGCCGACCGCGCGGTGGTTGGAAGCAGATACACCCAGCCGAGGCCAAGCTAATTCGCGATGCCGGGCTGCGACTTGGGATCGTGTATGAGGACGCCGCTACCGCCTCGTACTTCACCCGGCTAGAGGGTATCCTTTCAGCTACCTATGCGCGACAGCAGGCGGCAAAGCGCGGGCAACCGGAGGGAAGCGCCGAGTATTTCGCGGTCGACTTCGATCCGACTTCAGCAGATACACGTAATAGGATCATCCCGTACTTCGACGGCGTGTATCAGGCGTTTGACGAGCAGAACGGTCTTCCGAGATTGTATGTCGGCGCTTATTGCAGCGGCTTGTGCGCGACGATGCTCAAGGCGAAGTATCCGAATATCCTGATCTGGATCACCTGTTCGCTCGGGTTCAACGGCAGCCGTGCCTATGTTAGGGCCGGGAAGCACGACCTGTTCCAGGGCACCACAAGTCCGCTCAAGGGCGCTTGCGACAAGAAATTCCTTGGTGTCGATTGTGACTTCGACGAGGCCAACAATCCTAACTGGGGATGGTTCGTGCCGTGGGGCAACGCCACTCCTGAGCCTACACCCCCACCGCCGTTACCTGTCTCGCACGACATCAAGTGGCTGCAAGGCATTTTGCAAAATCCGCTATACGGTTACCATGGCGACATCGACGGCATCGTCGGCCCGCTGACCGAGGCGGCCATGATCAAGTATGCCGAAACGCGCGAGATTTCGTGATGATACCGCGACAACGTATTGGCTGGGCGCCGCTCCTGATAGACCGCCAACGCACTCGGCCTTGAGGTGCCGGCGACCCTGCTCGCCCGCGCGAGGTGCGTAAAGGGAACGATACCACGCCACGAGCGTGCAGTCTTGACGTTTAAAGGAGGCAGGATGCTGGTTGCTTGCTGATCGAGCGTCGGGCTTGCCGCCGCCCGGAGTACCGCCGAAGAAAAATCTCTTTCAGCGGGCAGATGACGAGCGCGTACTGCGGGCCCTCTTGCGGCCGCCAGGACCAGCGATCGGGCTGCCGCACATCACCCCTCCTTGACGAACTGCTTCTTCCACTCCTCGGGGGCCGTTGGTGCGGTTCGCGGAATGACGCTCGCCCCCTAATCCGAGAGCTTGATGCCCGCTTCGCGAATGACCTTGGCATATTTTTCCGCGTCCGCCGCATAAAGCTCTGCAATCTCGTAGGCACTCATGGGCTCCATCGGCTGCAGGGCTTGCTTTTGCAGCGCCCCCCGGACGCTCGGAACCTTCATTACTTCGTTGAAACCGGCCACGATCGTGTCGATGACCGGCTGCGGTGTGCCGCGTGGGGCGCCGTACCCATACCAAGGCACGACATTGACCTCGGGATAACCCGCCTCGCTCATCGTCGGCACGTTCGGCACAAGCGGCGAGCGAATGGTGCCGAGCACGGCCAAAGCCTTCATTGCACCCGAGTTGATGTGCTGCACGACGAGGCCGAGCGGAAGCATCGTGAGCTGCACCCGGTTAGCCATTAGGTCCAGGATCGTCGCCGGCGCGCCGTTGTAAGGCACGGCCACCACGTTGAGCTTCGTCGCGTTGAGAAAGATGGCGATGTTAAGATGTGGGCTGCTTCCTATGGGGGGATGGCCCAAGTTGAGAACGCCCGGATTTTTCCGGACATGGTCTACGAACTCCGTGACCGTATTGACCGGAAGGCTCGGGTGAACAACGAGGGCCGACGGCCCCCAGACCGTGGCGCCGATTGGAACGAAGCTCTTCTCGCTCCAGCGAAGTTTCGCGTATATGCGCGGGTTGGCCATGGTCGCGGGGCCCAGGAAAGTCCAAGTATATCCGTCAGGCTTGGCACGCGAGACCTGATCCCAGGCGAGGTTGCCGCTTGCACCCGGCTTCGCTTCGACCACGATCGGCTGCTGCCAGATCTCGGAAAGCTTGTCGGTAACGATGCGCGTGGCGACGTCGACGATCCCGCCCGCCGGATAGGGCACGACCATATGGATCTGCCGGTTCGGAAAGTCGGTTTGCGCATCCGCCCCGCCTGTCACCAACACCCAAGCGATCGTCGTGCCGCCGAGCAGCGTGATGAAGTCGCGGCGACCGATGTGGATTGCCATCTGACCCTCCCGTGGAAGGTCATGCCATGCAACGAAGCACGTTACCAGGCTTTGATGGCGCGGTCTGCGGCCACTTCGCGCCCGCAGGCTAGGTCTGCTTTTCCTCAGTCACCCGACGTTAGTAATGCGCGCCGGCGCATCGCGTTCGTGCCAATTCCGGACGTATTGCTCTGGACACCGGGCGTGTTCTTCCGCCAAACCCGTCGGCTCAAATCTTCTTCAGGTGCGTCACGCCAAAAGCGGTTCGGTAAGCTCGCGGATATCGGTGAGCTGTTCGAGGTGATCAACGAGATCGATCAGCGTATCACTAGTGCCAGGACGAAGCGATTCCTTCGCAAAATCGAGGCAGCGTCGAAATTTCGTGAGATGCTGCTCGCGCGTGAGGCGACGCGCTGGACTAGCCAGCATGACAGCGCAGTGCCAGCGCAGTACCGTTCCGTCCTTCAGCGTGATGACGACCTCCTGCGGCACCAACGCGTTCGGATCGGGATTGCCGTCCGACGCCACGACAATACATTTCGCAAGCTCATGCGTTACCGGATCGGTCAGTTCGGCGCCCCGATAGTGGGCAAGGTCGATCTCGCCGTGCAGCAGCACCTTGGCGCCGATAAAGGGCATGCAAAGGAACGCATAGTTTGCGTTCGGCGACGGAATGTCGAGGCGTCCGCAGAGGCGCTTCATCAGGGGCGGACCGATGACATTCACGGCGCTGACTTCATCCGCCCCGAACGGCCGCTGCCGACGCAGCGCCATGATTCCCTCAATGCCGCCGTGGGTCGCGCGGCCAGCCGGATAGGGCTTGTGGCTAAGTTCGCTGACCAGCCAAGTTCTACCGAGACTGGCCCACGTAGGCTGCAAGTCCCACGAACCTTCGTACAGCCGCATGTATCCGAACTGTCCCTCGAACACGTCGCGCGGACCCGACAGTCGGCTAGCCGCCATATCGCAGGACTGTATCGCCGCGCGGCTGTTGAAGCTGATTTGCATCGGCAACACAATGCTGCCTTCCGCATGCGCCTGCATGGTGCCGCTGGTCTGGCCGTATTGGATGCCAAACGCATTGCAGAGCGTATCAAGATCGAAACGCCCGAGCCGCGCGATCGCCGCCGTCGCGCCGAAGCCGCCCGATGTCGCCGGCCGAAAAAACTTCAAGCCCTCGCGCGCAGCAACACCGAGATTCACCGCGACATCGATCCCGACCACAACCGCAGCGATTAATTCACGGCCCGAAACACCGCCCATGCGCTCCGCATATGCGATCGTCGCAGGCAGCAACGTAGCCATTGCATGCAACACCGCCTTCTCATGCAAGCAGTCATATTCCTGGCAGTGCACCTGGAAGCCGTTGAGGAATGCTGCGGTCGGAGCAGGAACGCGCTTGCGGCGCCCCCACACGCAGGCTTCTGCACCCTCGCCCCAGCCAGCGCTGACCTGCGAGAGTTCGTCTGCCCCGGCGGCCGATGACCCGGCTATGCCAACGCCGATCGTGTCGAGGATAAATGTTTTCGCCTGGAGAACCGCGTCGTCGGACAGGTCGTCGTACCGTGTTCCAAGGGCGTGGCGCGCAAAGCGCTCGGACGCGACTGGATGGTTCATGCGGCGCTCCGCGAGACGGCGGACCATACCAGATACCTTGGAGCGAAAACCGATACGCCGTTCGTAAGATTACGCCCTGTCGGCAAGCCCCCTGGTCATGCACTACTGAGGAGTCCGAGTATCGGCATCGTCACTTGCTGCGTGCCCACCGCGAGCCGCCATGCTGTCGCCGCGCGGCTGTGGGCGGCCATGAACATGGACTGAAGGATTCGCCTGCGTGCAACAGCGCATCCGCAGCTCATTCAGGTGCGGACGTAACCACGAGGCTTTGGCACCGCCCGCCGTTGAGTGCCACAACCGGACTCCTGCACCGCAGCCAATATCAAGTCTGTCGGCGAAGGTTAGTCAGCAAGGTCACGAAGCAGCGCGAACACCGTTAGTTCACAAAACCGAGCGCCCGCGCGATGATGGCCTCCGCCTCGAGACGATCATCACACGCCGCGCCACGCCAGGCTATGTGCTGGTCCGGTCGCACCAGCATCAGCCGGCGTCCGTAGACCGCGATGAGATCCGGCTCATCGAGCCGTAACACCTCGAGCGGAACGCTGCGCCGCGCCGCGGCCTCGACAAGCGCTGCGCTCGGAGGCGTGCCGACGCAGACCAACGTGAACCAGAGACCCAGCCAATCATAGATCGGCGTATCACCTTTAAGCACCACACTCGGCATCCGCACGCCAGGAAATGTCGTGGGTATGTAGCGCAACGGATCGCTCGGAATGTCCGCCCCCCGCTCTGCACAGATAACCGGAGATTCTTCGTAGGCATAGCCGTATTCGATGCCGTAACTTTCGTTTTCAGCGTTGCCGAATGAGGCGATCCGACGGCCGGCTACAGCTCGCGCCATTTCACCGTCCAGGCCGAGCGCGGTCAGTCCATCGTGATATACCGAAGCGATGTCGCGGCGCGTTTCGCTGTGGCGCTTCGACGCCTCGCGATTGCGCAGCCCGACCGGCCGCCGCTCGGCGTCGTAAGACGATAGCAGCCTCGGCCCAGCAAAGCCATGCAGCACGGCCGCAAGCTTCCAGCCAAGGTCACACGCATCGGCAATCCCGGTGTTCATGCCGTAGCCGCCCGTCGGGATGTACTGGTGCGCGGCATCGCCAGCGAGAAACACCCGGCCAAGGTCATAGCGCTCGGCGACCAGCAGATGCGGCGTCCAGGCACTTGTGAGCAAGATTTTGTAATCGAAGTCGCGACCGGCGAAGTCACGGAGCATTGCGCTCGCATCGATCGCCTTCGGCGCGATGTCCTGCGGAAACCGCGCCTGGAACGTCCAGATATCGCGGTCGTTCTGCGCGATCAACGTGCCCTTGTGCGATTGGTAGTGCCACGCCACGCCAAAATGCTGGAGCACGTCATGGGACGTGGAGCGAAAGTGGACCAGGAACCTGTCCATCACTCGCGCCTGACCATGCAATCGGATGCCGAGACAATGCCGGACCCGGCTGCTGCCGCCATCGCAGCCGACGAGATAGTGGCAGCGAATCTGCTCCGCCGCCCCATCGGCCGCGCACAGGGTCGCCGTCACGCCCTCCGCATCCTGCGTCAGCTCCTCGAATGCCACGTCCCACCGCGCCTCGACCCCGGGGAGCGCTTTCACCGCGCCCTGCAGCACTGGCTCGATCTCCACCTGCGAGACGCGCATTGGCGCCTCTCCCGGCATGCTTCCGTCATTGTTTTTGCAGATGAGGCGCCGCCATTCGTTGACGCTCGGATAACGGAAGCGGTGAAGCTCATGCCCGGTCAACGACGTCACCCAGGAGACATCGAAATTATTGTCTTCGGGCACCGCGACAGAACGCAGCGCATTGACCAGCGCCAGCCGCCGGAACAGCTCCATGCTCCGCGCGTTGGTGATGTCCATCTTTGGGTAGCGCGTGGTGGTAGCGTTGCGCTCCACCAGCATGCACTCGATGCCGCGTCGTGATAGTTCGCAAGCGAGTGTCATGCCGACGGGACCGCCGCCGGCGATCAACACTGGCACCAACTTCATCGGCTATCGCACAGCCGGAATCGCGATCAATCGATCCGGATGTTGGCTTGGCGGACCACCTTCAACCACTTGTCGGTTTCCGCTTTCATGTGGTCGGTCAGTCCTTCCGAGGTACTCACGGTCGGATCGAATCCGATCGTCGCCATTCGCTCCTTGACGTCCGGTAGCGCCATAATCCGCGCTACCTGCTTGTTCAGGATGTCGACCAAATCCTTTGGTGTCCCCGCCGGCACAAACACGCCCATCCAGAATCCGACCTCGTGCCCAGGATAGCCCGCTTCGGCGATGGTCGGCACATCGGGGAAGTACGCCGTGCGATTGCTCGCCGCGACCGCGAGTGGACGCATTGTGCCGGCGCGGATATGCGGCGCCACCGCCGGCAGCACGTTGTGGAACACCGGCGTCTGCCCGGTTAGCACCGACTGCACCGCAGGTGCCGCGCCCTGGAACGGGACATGCGTGATCTCAATTCCGTTATCGAGGTTGAACAGCCAGACGCAGGCGAGATGCGGCGTAGTACCGTAGCCGGGACTGGCGTAGCTGTACTTGCCGGGATTGGCCTTGAGCAGCGCGATCAGCTCCTTGAGGTCCTTCACCGGGAGCGATGGATGCACGACGATCATTTCGGGCGCCGAAACAACGAGTGACACAGGCACGAAGCTCCTGAACGGGTCATAGGGCACTTTCGCCTTGATGATCGGCTGCACGATCAAGTCCTGGTTCGCGACCAGGACCGCGGTGCCGTCGGTTGCCGCATTCGCCACTTGTCCTGTCGCAATGGTACCGCCGGCACCGGCCGTGTTCTCGACGAAGAAAGTGCCGCCAAGCCCCTCGGCGAGCTTCTGCGCCAGGATGCGCGCGATGACGTCGTTTGGACCGCCTGGCGGATAGGGCACGACCAGCTTGACCGGCTTGGAGGGATAAGCCTGCGCAACGGCGGCGCGATCCTCCGTGGCGATGCCAAACAGGGCCAGCATTATTGCTGCAATCCGAATGATGGTCATTGCGGCCTCCCTGTTCCGGCTCTTTGGCGATTGACGCGCACGGCCACGCGGCCACGCGGCCGCCGCGCCGCCGAGCAGTGTAATGAACTCGCGGCGCGTCACTCGATTACCTCGTCGGCGCGCAGCAGAATCGATGTCGGGAACGCAATTCCCAACCTCTTTGCGGTCTTGAGGTTGATGATAAGGTCGAATTTCGTCGGCAGTTCAGCTGGCACCTCAGCCGGCTTTGAGCCGCGCAACACCTTTGCAACGATAGTTGCACCCTGACGAAAGATGTTTACTGGATCCACGCCATAGGCCATCAGGCCGCCTGCGCGTGCAAAATCTGGAAATAGCGTCACGGCGGGAAGTCGAAGCCCCACGGTAAGTCCTGCGAGGCGCTCGGGATTCGTGCCAAATACCGGCGAGGACAGCATGAGAATTGCATCCACGCCCTTGCCGCTTGCTGCGAGAATTGCATCGTCAAGAGTCGGGAGGCCCGGGACCTCAACAATTTCAAGTTTGATGTTCAACTCCTTGCCTGCGATCTCGACGCCCTTCATTTGCATCGGGCCGGTCGCGGGATCCCACAAAACGGCGACGCTGCTGAGCTGCGGCATCGCTTCCTTCAGCAATTCCAACCACTTCTTGCTGAATTCCGGAAAGTCGAAGAATACGCCCGTCAACTGGCCGCCAGGTCGCGAAAAACTGTGGATGAGACCGCTACCTATGGGATCGGATTCCAAATCCAAGGCAACGATAGGGGTCGTGGTGGTCGCCGATCTGGCAGCCTTAACGGCGGGCGGACTGACTGCGACGATCACATCTACTTTGCGTTCCACCAACTCTATCGCAGATGGGGTAATCTGCGTGGGATCGCCGCCCGTCGACCGAAGGACCAGTTCGACAGTGTCCGGCTCTCGGATTCCGGCCGCTCGAAGCCCATCCCGGAACGCAGAGAGGCGCGAAGGTCGCGACGAGGACTGAGCCGCCGTCAAGGTGGATGCGAGGCCGGGATAAAGGACGCCAATTTTGGCAGGCTGGGCCGCCTGCTGCGCGCGCGCCGCGAGCGGCCACGCTGCAGCCACGCCGAGCAGCGCGATGAACTCGCCTCGTCTCAGGGCTGGCATGGTCTCTCCCCACCCAGTGCAGCCGGTTTCCTCAGCCTAGCACGGCGGGACCGGCCGGTCCTTGGGGCAACCCTGAATCGTTCTGAATTGGGAGGACGCCGGCAGGCGGTCGGCCGCAGCGGTCGGTCGCAGGTTCATTCTTTTTTGTCGCGCTTCTTATCTGCGATCTTCACGGCAGCTCGGAGATGAGCTTATGCCATTCTGGCTCTAACCAGGCTCTCGCAGTGCTGGTGCGAACATTTCCCAATGCGCCGGTCGCGAGCGCGAACTTGGCGACGTTATCTCCGCTTGCAGATTCGACTACAAGGAGCAGATCGTGTTCGCCGGACGTTAGATA
>Ga0318506_10000174_pt1 | contig 11504 bp, 9 predicted proteins | sample GRESIP084b2f19_FD_203660 | JGI IMG/M metagenome (GOLD analysis project Ga0318506, IMG submission 203660) | Tropical soil microbial communities from Luquillo Experimental Forest, Puerto Rico - GRE.SIPMG.084b2f19 | ecosystem: Environmental > Terrestrial > Soil > Tropical forest > Bulk soil... | reverse complement strand
TATTTCGGCTTCGCCACCACGCTCGGCATCAATATCGGTTCCGGCTGGCTCGAGAGCGCGATCGAACAGGTGATCGGCGTGGAGGGCAGCTGACATGGATGCGTTCTCGCAACTTCTCAACGGCTTTGCGGTCGCGCTCACCCCGATGAATCTTCTGTGGTGCCTGGTGGGTACCACGCTGGGCACCGCGATCGGCGTCCTTCCCGGCCTGGGCCCGGCGCTGACCATCGCGCTGCTCTTGCCGATCACCTTCAAGGTCGAGCCGACCGCGGCATTCATTCTTTTCGCCGGCATCTATTACGGCGCGATGTATGGCGGCTCGACCACGTCGATTCTGCTCAACACGCCGGGCGAGAGCGCCACCATCGTCACGGCGCTCGAGGGTCACAAGATGGCGCGCAACGGCCGCGCCGGCGCGGCGCTCGCGACCGCGGCCATCGGCTCGTTCGTTGCCGGCACGATCGGCACCCTCGGCATCACCTTCCTCGCGCCCGTGGTGGTGGATTGGGCGCTCAAGTTCGGACCGGCCGATTATTTCTCGCTCATGGTGTTCGCGTTCGTGACGGTGTCGGCGGTGCTGGGTTCCTCGGCCGTGAGGGGACTGGCGACGCTGTTCTTCGGCATCTGGCTGGGTCTGATCGGCGTTGATCTGCAGACCGGCCAGGCGCGCTTTACCTTCGGTCTTCCGGAATTGCTTGACGGCATCAATGTCGTCGTGGTGGCGGTGGGTCTGTTCGCGGTCGGGGAAACGCTCTACGTCGCCTCGCGCTACCGCTTCGGCAAGGACGAGATCATCCCGCTCTCGGGCTCGCTGTGGATGACGCTCGAGGAATGGAAGCGGTCGTGGAAACCCTGGCTGCGCGGCGCCGCCATCGGTTTTCCCATCGGTGCCATGCCCGCGGGCGGCGCCGAGATCCCGACCTTTCTGAGCTACTATGTCGAGAAGAAGCTCTCCTCGAAACCGCAGGAGTTCGGCAAAGGCGCGATCGAAGGCGTCGCCGGCCCGGAGGCCGCCAACAACGCCTCGGCCGCGGGCGTCCTGGTGCCGATGCTCACGCTCGGTCTGCCGACGTCGGCGACTGCCGCGATCATGCTTTCGGCGTTCCAGAGCTACGGCATCAATCCGGGACCGCTGCTGCTGCAATCGCAGCCGCAGCTGGTCTGGGGCCTGATTGCGTCCTTGTTCATCGGCAACGTCATGCTGCTCGTGCTCAACCTGCCGCTGATCGCGATCTGGGTGAAGCTCCTGCAAATCCCAGCGCCGCTGCTCTATGCCGGCATTCTCGTGTTCGCCACCATCGGCACCTACGGGATCACCCAGTCTCCGGTCGACCTGATCCTGCTCTATCTCATCGGCGGCATCGGCTACCTCATGCGCCGGTACGACTTCCCGGCCGCGCCTGTCATCATCGGGATGATTCTGGGGCCGCTGGCGGAGCAGAACTTCCGGCAGGCCATGACGATCTCGGCCGGCGATTGGACGGTGTTCTTCACGCGCCCGCTGTCGGCGACGATCCTGGCGCTGGCGGCGCTCGCTTTGTTCGGGCCCAAGCTCTATCAGCTCGCCATGCGGCCCAAGCCCGATCACGTGCCGGGCGACGCGTAACTAACAAAACGGTTGTTTCGAACCGGTCGTGATCACGGTACGCGTGCGACCCGTTCAATTGCGACTCGACGCCAGCAATTTTGGACCGCCCTTTCTCGCCATGGTCTCGGGCATCAGCAGCGCAGCCAGTACCAGGCCTGCGCCGCCAATGCAGGCAAGGCCCAGGAAGGCGACGCTGCTGCCGAGCCGGTCGCTCATCCATCCGGCCAGCGTCGTACTCAGCGAAGCTCCGATCCCAATTCCGCTGCCCACGATCCCCTGCGCCAGATTGAAACGGCCGGTGCCGCGCGTGATGTCGGCAATGGTGAGCGGAACCAGCACGCCGAACACGGCGGCGCAGATGCCGTCGAGCAGCTGCACCGCCACCAGCAGGCGCGGGTCGACCACGACCATGAACAACAGGCCGCGAATGGGTAACGCGGCGAGGCCGATGAGCAGGATCGGCCGGCGTCCCCATCGCTGCGCCCAACGCCCGACCGAGGGCGAGAAGGCCGCGACGACGAGCTGCGGCACCACGATAGCGGCCGCGACCAATGTCGTCGCCCACGCGCTCGAACGCATGGTGACGATGCTCGCCATCAGCGGAAGCATGGCTGCGTTGGCGAGCTGGAAGACGGTCACGCACGCCGCGAAGGTCAAGAGTGGCCGATTGGTCATGAGGGTCGCAAAGGCCGCCGTTTCGCTCCGCCCTTGCGCCGATCCGCCGTGGGCGCGAACGGGATCGATCTCGTCCGACCGGATCTGAGCGAGCGCGATCAGCGTGGGAAAGATCAAGGCGGCGGTGACCAGGAACACCGCCTGGTTCGACCAGAAATACCCGACCGCGCCCATGCCCGCCGCCGCGAGACCGTTGCCGATGGCGGCGAAGCGGGCGTTGCGGCCGAAGCGTTCCCCGCTTGCGGCGTGACCGACGAGTCCGAGGCTGATCGCGGCGATCGCCGGGCTCACCACGGAGCTGCCGGCGGCGTGCAGGATTTGCGCGCCGAGAACGGACGGAAAGATCGGCCATAGCGCGATCACCAGGGCGCTCGCGCTGATCGCGATCATCGCCAGCGCGGCGACGCCGCGTTCCGACCGCGTGGCATCGACGATGGCCCCGCCGGGCATTTGCAACGCCAGTCCGGCAAGACTGCGGGCGGTGAGAACGAGGCCGATGTCGACCTGCGTCCATCCTTGCGCCGTGAGATAGACGGAGATGAACGGCCCAAATCCCGTCTGCACGTCGGCGACGCAGAACGCGAGCCAATCGAGGCCGCGCCGGCTGCGGCGCGAGGCGGCGATCGGTGGCTCAGGGGGCGGCGTCCGCTTCGGGGCGGGTTTGTCGTCTTCGACCCGGCGTCGATTGGAGTGACCGGTATCGCGGGGTGCCGGTGCGCTGGACAGGATTACCTCTCCGGTGCTGCAACCTCGCTCGAGGGCATGGCTCGCTCGGCGCCCGCAGCGCCGACCACCACCACCGGCTCGCCGCGCTTATATTCCGGCGCCAGTCGCACCTGGTTGCGGGTGAGGTCCAAGGTGATCGACCCGGGTGGCTTCCCTGCCGGGGCGAAATTCAGCGCGCGCCAATCGACGGCGATCTTGCGCGTACCGATGCCGAGAAACCCGCCGAAGTCGATGATCGCCGCGTGGACCTGGCCGTCGCGGCTCACGATGATGTCCACGATCCGTCCCATGTCCTCATCGGCGCTGCTGCGAACGCTCTTGCCGAGGATGGTGGAGACCTCCTGGTCGTCGAGTACCGTCGCCGGCGTGCCGGCGGGGGGATTGGGGGAAGGGGCGGCGGCCGGCGGCGCCGGCGCCGTCGGATTCTCCGGCCCGACTTGCCCTGTCGTCGGCGGCGATCGCTCCGGCGTTTGCGCCAGCTGCCTCGGTTGAGCTGGCCGCGCGGTCCCCTCCGCCAGGCCGTCGTTGTGGACACCGCCCGCCGCGATCAGGGCGATCGCAACGACAGCAGGAAATACCGGACCGATACGCATCAGTGCTCTCCCCCGTGCACGCCAACCCGTAACGTCAACGCGACTGCGGCGCGTTAGTTCCTAAGCACGGACGGCATCCCAGGGAGGGACAAGCGCCTTGTACCGGGAAAGCCGGTTCACGTCGCTCTTTATGAGATTCTTATAACGTTGCCGCCGATTCCCTCTCGAAAACATACGGATGTCAGGCGCATCTCATCGCCGCGCCGCCAAAGGCGTTTGCCGTGCGCGGTACGCAAGCGCCGCTAGGAGCAAGCAAATGCTGGACATCATCATGCTCGCCATCGCGCTCGTCTTCTTCGCGCTGTCGGTCGGCTACACCGTCGCCTGCGATCGGCTCTGAGGAGGCTTGCCATGATCTTCGACTATTCGCTCGCCGGCCTCGTGACCGTGGCGCTGATGATCTACCTCGTCTACGCGCTGCTCAAGCCCGAGCGGCTCTGAAAGGGTCGCGACCATGACCGTCATCGGTTGGATTCAAATCCTGCTCTATTGCGCCATCATCGCCGCGCTGGTGGTGCCGCTCGGCGCCTACATGACGCGCGTGTTCAACGGCGAGCGCACGTTCCTTTCGCCGGTCCTGCGGCCGGTCGAAGCGGCGCTTTATAGGATCGGCGGCGTGGAGGAGAGCCGCGAGCAGCACTGGGTCACCTACACGGTGTCCATGCTGTTCTTCCACGTCGGCGGCTTTTTGATTCTCTACGCACTGATGCGCTTGCAGGCGTTCCTGCCGTTCAATCCGGCCGAGCAGTCGGCGGTGGCGCAGGACCTCTCGTTCAACACCGCCGTGAGCTTCATCACCAACACCAACTGGCAGAACTACGGCGGCGAAAGCACGCTGTCCTACCTCGTGCAGATGCTGGGCCTGACGCACCAGAACTTCCTTTCGGCGGCGACCGGCATCGTGCTGGCGGTGGCATTGATCCGCGGCTTCGCGCGCGCCTCCATGCGCACCATCGGCAATTTCTGGGTCGATATCACGCGCTGCACGCTCTACATCCTCATCCCGATCTGCATCGTCTACGCGCTGTTCCTCGTCTGGCAGGGCATTCCGCAGACGCTCGGCCCCTATGTCGAGGCGGCCACGCTCGAAGGCGCCAAGCAGACCATCGCCGTGGGGCCGGTGGCCTCGCAGATCGCGATCAAGATGCTCGGCACCAATGGCGGCGGCTTCTTCAACGCCAACGCCGCGCATCCGTTCGAGAACCCGACCGCGCTGTCGAATTTCGTGCAGATGATCTCGATTTTCGCGATCGGCGCCGCGCTCACCAACGTGTTCGGCCGCATGGTCGGCAACCAGCGCCAGGGCTGGGCCATCCTCGCGGTGATGGGCGTGCTGTTCATCGCCGGCGTCATCGTCTGCTACTGGGCCGAAGCCCATGGCAACGACGCGTTCACCGCCATGGGCCTCACCGGCGGCAACATGGAGGGCAAGGAGGTCCGCTTCGGCGTCGTCGCGTCCGCGCTGTTTGCGGTCATCACGACCGCCGCGTCCTGCGGCGCCGTCAACGCCATGCACGACTCGTTCACCGCGCTCGGCGGCATGATCCCGCTGATCAACATCCAGCTCGGCGAGATCATCGTCGGCGGCGTCGGCGCCGGCATGTACGGCATGCTGCTGTTCGTCATCATTTCGATCTTCGTCGCCGGCCTGATGGTCGGCCGCACGCCCGAATATGTCGGCAAAAAGATCGAGGCCAAGGAGGTGAAGATGGCGATGCTCGCCATCCTGATCCTGCCGCTGATGTATCTCGGCTGGACCGCGGTCGCCACCGTCGTTCCTGCCGCAGTTGCCGCAACCAACAATCCGGGGCCACACGGCTTCACCGAGATCCTGTACGCCTACACCTCGCAGACCGGCAACAACGGATCGGCGTTCGCGGGCCTGAGCGGAAACATCCTCTTCTACAACCTGACCGGCGCCTGCGCGATGCTGGTCGGCCGGTTCTGGATGATCATCCCCGCGATGGCGATCGCCGGCTCGCTCGCGGAAAAGAAATCGATCCCGCCCTCGGCCGGTACCTTCCCGACCACCGGCGGCCTGTTCGTCGGGCTGGTGGTGGGGGTGATCGTGATCATCGGCGGCCTGACCTTCTTTCCCGCGCTGGCGCTCGGTCCCATCGTCGAACAACTCGCGATGGCCGCCGGCACGCTGTTCGCATCGAATTGACCCGGAGCTGACTCCATGGAAACCTCACAGATCCGCAAGCGCATGCCGGTCTCGGCGCTGTTCGATCCCAAGATCGTGGTTCCGGCGATCGGCTCGGCCTTCGCCAAGCTCAATCCGCGCTCACTGATCAAAAATCCGGTGATGTTCGTGCTCGAGATCGTCACTGCGCTCACCACCGTGATCCTGATCCGCGACCTCGTCACCGGCGGCGAGCATATAGGCTTCGAATTCCAAATCGTGCTGTGGCTGTGGTTCACGGTGCTGTTCGCCAATTTCGCCGAGGCGGTCGCGGAGGGCCGCGGGAAGGCGCAGGCGGCAGCGTTGCGACGCCAGCGCACCGAGACGCAGGCGAAGCTGCTGACCGGGCCCGGCGGGAGCGGCCATAAATTGATTCCCAGTACCAGCCTCAGGGTTGGTGACGTGGTGCTAGTCGAGGCCGGCGACACCATTCCCTCGGATGGCGAGGTGATCGAAGGCATCGCTTCGGTGAACGAGGCGGCCATCACCGGCGAGTCGGCCCCGGTCATCCGCGAGTCCGGCGGCGACCGCTCGGCCGTCACCGGCGGCACCCAGGTGCTGTCCGACTGGATCAAGGTGCGCATCACGGCGGCGCTCGGCTCGACGTTCCTCGACCGCATGATCAAGCTGGTGGAAGGGGCGGAGCGGCAAAAGACGCCGAACGAGATCGCTCTCGATATTCTCCTAGTCGGCCTCACCATCATCTTCGTGTTCGCGACGGTCACGATCCCGAGCTATGCGACCTATGCCGGCGGCGCCATCTCGGTCGTGATCCTGGTGGCGTTGTTGGTGACTTTGATCCCGACCACCATCGGCGCGCTGTTGTCTGCGATCGGCATTGCCGGCATGGATCGTCTGGTGCGCTTCAACGTGCTGGCGATGTCGGGCCGCGCGGTCGAGGCGGCGGGCGACGTGGATACGCTTCTGCTCGACAAAACCGGCACCATCACCCTCGGCAACCGCCAAGCCACCGAGTTCAAGCCCTTGCGTGGCGTCAGCGAACAGGAACTGGCCGATGCCGCGCAGCTCGCATCGCTCGCCGACGAGACCCCGGAGGGGCGATCCATCGTCGTGCTCGCCAAGGAGAAATACGGCATCCGCGGCCGCGACCTCGCCGAATTGCGCGCCAACTTCATTCCGTTCACGGCGCAGAGCCGCATGAGCGGGGTGGAGGTGGGCGGCTCCTGGGTGCGCAAGGGCGCGGTCGACGCGATCCTGAACTATCTCAACGCGCCAACGGCTGCGGCTACCCGGGACGGCACGGTCCGATCGCTGCAACCAGTGATCAGCGCCGATGCCGTGCGCGAAGTGCAAACGATCGCCGACGCGATCGCCAAGTCCGGCGGCACCCCGCTTGCCGTTGCAAAGGATGGCCGGCTTCTGGGTGTCGTCCACCTCAAGGACATCGTCAAAGGCGGCATTCGCGAGCGCTTCGCCGAGCTGCGCCGCATGGGCATCCGCACCATCATGATCACCGGCGACAATCCGATGACCGCGGCAGCGATCGCGGCCGAGGCCGGCGTCGACGATTTCCTCGCCCAGGCCACGCCCGAGGACAAGCTCAAGCTCATCCGCGCCGAACAGGCCAAGGGCAAGCTCGTCGCCATGTGCGGCGACGGCACCAACGATGCCCCCGCGCTCGCGCAAGCGGACGTCGGGGTCGCCATGAATACCGGCACGCAGGCCGCGCGCGAGGCCGGCAACATGGTCGATCTCGACTCCAATCCGACCAAGCTGATCGAGGTGGTCGAGATCGGCAAGCAGCTGCTGATGACGCGAGGATCCCTCACCACCTTCTCGATCGCTAACGACGTGGCGAAGTATTTCGCCATTATCCCCGCGATGTTCGTCGCGTTCTATCCGCAGCTGCAGGCGCTCAACATCATGAACCTGGCCACCCCGCAGAGCGCGATTCTCTCCGCGATCATCTTCAACGCACTGATCATCATCGCGCTGATTCCGCTGGCGCTCAAAGGCGTGCGTTATCGCCCGATCGGCGCCGGCCCGCTGCTACGGCGCAACCTGCTGATTTACGGCGTCGGCGGCGTCATCATTCCGTTCATCGGCATCAAGGCGATCGATCTCTTGGTCACCGCCTTGCACCTCGCGTGAGGAGGAGAGCCATGTTGAAGGAAATCCGTCCCGCAATCGTGTTGGTCGTCGCACTGACCATCATCACCGGTCTCGTCTACCCGCTCGTGATGACGGGTATTGCGGGCGTTGTTTTCCCCTATCAGGCGCAAGGGAGCATGATCGAGCAGGATGGCAAGGTGGTCGGATCGGCGCTGATCGGGCAGGAATTCACCAGCGACAAGTATTTCCATGGCCGGCCGTCGGCGACCGTTGCTCCCGACCCGACAGACTCGACCAAGACCGTGCCTGCGCCCTACAACGCGGCCAATTCCGGCGGCTCGAACCTTGGTCCGACCAACAAGGCCCTGGTCGAACGCGTGCAAGGCGACGTCGACAAGCTCAAGCAAGAGAACTCTTCGGCCGCGGTCCCCATCGACCTGGTCACGACCTCGGGCGGCGGACTCGACCCGCATATTTCTCCCGAAGCGGCCTTTTTCCAGGTGCCTCGGGTTGCGAAAGCGCGCAATCTGCCCGAAGATCGCGTGCGGCAGCTGGTCGAGCAGCATATCGAGGGGCGTACCCTCGGCTTCCTGGGCGAGCCGCGGGTGAATGTGCTGGCGCTCAACTTGGCGCTCGATGGCGCTTTGGTGCGCTAGGCTCAAAGCATCTGCGCAGAGGTGCAAGCGCATCGTTCGCAAGTCGTCTGGAGCCGAATGCGGTCACCGATCGCCCGATCGTGAGTAGACTTGAGATCGGAACGCCACGGCCCGAGGCCATGCATTCTCCGCGTGCCCGGCTACCCGCGATCGGCGGGGCTGGGCCCTCCAGCATGGCGGTTACTGACCGCGGCATCTGGGATAAAATGGACGGGCCCGGTGACGAAGAATTCGATTCGTGATGGCGGACCAGCGGAGCCACTCTGACCAGCGACCCTCGCCGGAGGCCCTACTCGAGGCCGCCCGGCGGGAAGAACGCCGATCCGGCCGGCTCAAGATCTTCGTGGGTGCTGCTCCCGGCGTCGGCAAGACCTATGAGATGCTGCAGCAGGCCCGCGCCAGAAAGCAGGATGGCTATGACGTCGTCGTCGGTGTCGTCGAGACCCATGGGCGCGCGGAGACGCAGGCCCTGCTCGACGGGCTCGAGATCGTTCCCCGCAAGCGGCTCGAATACAGGGGACAATCGCTCGAGGAGATGGACCTCGATGCGTTGATCGCTCGCCATCCCCAGATCGTATTGGTCGACGAGCTCGCCCACACCAACGCGCCAGGAAGCCGCCATCCCAAGCGCTACCTCGACGTCGAAGAGCTGCTCGGCCGCGGAATCGACGTTTACACCACCGTCAACATCCAGCACATCGAGAGCCTCAACGACGTGGTCGCGCAGATCACGCATGTGCGCGTGCGCGAGACCGTGCCGGATTCGGTGTTCGATCGCGCCGACGCCATCGAGCTCGTCGATCTCACCCCCGACGATCTGATCGAGCGCCTGAAAGAGGGCAAGGTCTACGTGCCCAAGCAGGCCGAGCGCGCGCTCGAGCACTATTTCTCTCCCGGCAACCTCACGGCGCTGCGCGAGCTCGCGCTACGCCGAACGGCGGAGCGCGTGGACGAGCAGCTGCTCACGCATATGCAGGCGCATGCGATTCCCGGGCCTTGGGCCGCGGGCGAGCGCATCCTGGTCTGCGTCAGCGAGGACCCGCGGGCCGCTGGCCTCGTGCGCTATGCCAAACGCCTGGCGGACCGGCTGCACGCCCCCTTCACCGCGCTGTGCGTGGAGACGCGGCGCAGCCTGCAGTGGAGCGAGGTCGAGCGCGACCGCGTCGCCGACACGTTGCGGCTGGCCGAGGCGCTGGGCGGCGAGGCGATCACCGTTCCGGGCGGCGACCGTGGCATCGCCGATGACGTGATCAGCTTCGCCCACGCCAACAACGTCACCCAGATCATCGTCGGCAAGTCGACGCGGTCGCGCTGGTTCGAGATCCTGCACGGCTCCGTGGTGCATGACCTGGTGCGGCGTTCCGGCAATATCAGCGTCCACGTCATCGCGGGGGAACAGCTCGCGCGCGACCCGATCCCCAAGAAAACCGTACGCCCGGCCGAGGACGCCACCCCTTTCGATCCGTGGCCCTATGGGGTCGCGCTGGCGGCGGTGGCCGTCGCGCTGGGCGTCGGCGAGTTGATTCAACCTTTCCTCGGAATCGAAAACGTCGATCTCGTCTTTTTGACCGCGGTGGTGGCGGTAGCCGTGCGCTACGGGCTTTGGCCCTCGCTGCTCGCGACCGTCGCTTCCTCGCTCTGCTACAATTTCTTCTTTCTGCCCCCGATCTATACCTTCACGATCACCGATCCGACCAACGTCGGTGCCTTCGTTTTCTTCACCATCGTCGCGGTCGTGGTGTCGCATTTTGCCGCGCGCGGTCGAACCCGAACCGTGGCCGCGCATGAGCGCGTGCGCGCGGTGGAGCTGCTCTACGCGTTCAGCCGCAAGCTCGCCGGCGTCGGCGCGCTCGACGATGTTTTGTGGGCGACGGCTTATCAGACCGCGCTCATGCTCAAGGTCAGGGTCGTGCTGCTGCTGCCCGAGAACGGCTCGATCGCGGTCAAGGCCGGCTACCCGCCGGAGGATACGCTGGACGACGCCGATATCGCGGCCGCCAAGTGGGCGTGGGAGAACGATCGCTCGGCCGGGCGCGGCTCCGACACGCTTCCCGGCGCCAAGCGCTTGTTTCTGCCCATGCGGACGGGGCGCGGCGCCATCGGCGTCATCGGCATCGACAGCGACAAGCCCGGTCCGCTGCTCACCCCCGATCAGCGCCGTCTGCTCGACGCCTTGATCGATCAGGCCGCGCTCGCGATCGAACGCGTCTATCTGGTCGAGGATGTGGATCGTGCCAAGCGCACGATCGAAACGGATCGGTTGCGGTCCGCGCTGCTTACGTCGATCTCGCACGATCTCAAGACCCCGCTGGCGGCGGTGCTGGCGGCGGCCGGAACGTTGCGCGACCTCGCGACGGCGCTGACCGACGCCGAAAAAGCCGATCTGCTTGCGACCGTCATCGATGAATCGGAGCGGCTCAATCGCTTCATTGCCAACCTGCTCGACATGACCAAGCTGGAAGCGGGTGCCATCGTGCCGAATGCCGCGCCGCATGATCTCGACGAAATCGTCGGCAGCGCGCTGCGCCGCGCCGGCAAGATTCTCGCCCGCCATCGCGTCGAATTGGACCTTGCGCCGGCGCTGCCGATGGTGGCGGTCGATCCTGTGTTGTTCGAGCAAGTGCTGTTCAATTTGCTGGACAATGCTGCCAAGTATTCCGCCGCGGGCACCACCATCCGCGTCCGCAGCTGGCGCGAGCAGGACTCGGTCTGCTTGCAGGTGCTGGATGAAGGCGAGGGCATTCCGTCCGCGGACCTGGAGCACATCTTCGACAAGTTCTATCGGGTGGAGAAGGGGGATCAGGTGCGCGCCGGCACCGGGCTCGGGCTCGCGATCTCCCGCGGCTTCATCGAAGCCATGCATGGCACGATCAACGCGGCAAACCGCAGCGATCGCAGCGGCGCCGTGTTCGCGATCAGGCTCCCGATTCCGCCCGCGGCCGAGCAATTGGACACCGCGGCATGAGCGCCGCCCCGCTCAAGATCCTGGTGGTCGACGACGAGCCGCC
>Ga0318506_10000170_pt1 | contig 11566 bp, 8 predicted proteins | sample GRESIP084b2f19_FD_203660 | JGI IMG/M metagenome (GOLD analysis project Ga0318506, IMG submission 203660) | Tropical soil microbial communities from Luquillo Experimental Forest, Puerto Rico - GRE.SIPMG.084b2f19 | ecosystem: Environmental > Terrestrial > Soil > Tropical forest > Bulk soil... | reverse complement strand
GAACCAGATCGCCCCGTAGGCGTCGTACCCGGTGAACTCGAAAGCGTCCCGGGTGAGCACGTCCAGCCCGGTCTCGCGGGCCGCCTGCGCCATCGCCTCGTTGATCTCGATGCCGCAGGCGTCCCAGCCCATGGCCCGGGCGAGCATCAGGTTCGGGCCTGGTCCGCAGCCGATCTCCAGCAGCCGCTTGTTCGGCGCCCAGGTGTAGCACTCCAGCAGCAGCCCGCCGAAGTCGAACAGGTTGAACGGCATCCAGCCGGTGCCCTTGCCCTGCCACTTCAGGCTGACGCGCTCGGCCTCCCCGATGGTGGCGGCCATCTCATCGAACAGGTGCATAAGTCGCCGCCGCAGCCGGCCAGGCCGCACCAGGCGTACAGCGGCGCGGCGTCCATCTCCTCCCGGCCGCAGTCATCGTCGTCGGGCGGCGTGGCCTGCAGGGCGCGTTCGCGCTCGCGGGTCAGTGGCGTGACGCGACCCGGCCGGCGGCCCGGCCCGCAGTGCGGGTCGAACCAGCCGTACTCGTTCGTCTCCTCCGGTTCCGGGTCGTCGGCGAACCGCGGGTCCTCCGGCGGATCCCAGAGCTCCGGGTCAGGCTTGGACGGCAGCTCCTCACCGGGATGAGCCTGGTCCCAGTCCGGGTGCTCGCCGCCGCGCTGCTCCTCGGCCGGCTGGATCATCCAGGTGCCTGTCACCGGGTCGTGCCGTTCCCCGGTTACCCGCTCGATCCCGCGGATGACGTCCGGGTCAGTGTCATAGGTGATCATGGCTTCTCCTAGTCCGGTACAGGCACCGGAACCCTAGCCACATAGTACGGCCGGCCATCGTTGTGCGCCTGATCCCAGCGCCGGGCCACGACCATGTAGACGACGCTGTCGGCGTAGTCCCGGTCCAGGACCGGCTGCGGCGGGCGGTTGCCCGGGACCTTGCCGAACCGCAGCAGCTGGCCGATCCACGGGCCGCCGCCGTTGCCCGCGAGCACGAACCGGACCAGGGGCGGGTGCATGCCGCCGTAGTTGTCCAGGGCCACGGCGTCGATCCAGATCTCCGGGTCGCCGATACCGCCCGGTGACTCAGCCGGGATCCACCACGCGCCCCGCCACCCCTCGCTCACCAGGTGACGGTATCAGTCCGGCATCCCGCCGGTCAGCGTCCGGCGCAGTTTCACGAAATGCTCCGCGAACGCCGCCGGGTCATCGGCCGCCCCGAGCGCGGCGATCAGGTCCTGCGCAAGCTGCGGGTTCACGCCGCCCCCGGTCAGGATCTCCAGGATCTTCGCGGTCGCGGCGTCCGGGGAGTCCTGGCCGACGATGACCACGATGACCTCGACCCCGGGCAGCGCGCCCGTCAGCCTGCGCGTGATGCTGCCGGCCTGCTCCGCGGTCAGCGGCCCGTCGTACCGGATGGCCAGGGAGTCACCGGGCCGCACCGTCACCTCGTTCATGTCACCGCCATCCGCCTGCTGCCGCCTGGCGCGGGGGCCGTGCTCAGGACATAAGGCTAGGCGTACCGTGGCCTTATGGCCAGGCCCCGTTCCCTGCTGGCCGCAGCCGTCATCACGCTGCTCGCGGCCGTCTCCGTGCTCACCGCTCCCTCCGCTCACGCGGCCGGCCCGTGCGTCCTGCACTCGGACGGCAACTGCGGCCCGTACTACTACCCGGCGATCAGCGCGTCCAACGGGTACACCACCTACACGCTCACCCGGGCGGGCAACGGATCCGGGCCGCAGGTCCTGACCTCGTTCAGCCCCGGCCGGTGGCACATCGTCAGCCGGCAGCCCGGCGTCCCCGGCAGCGTCGAAGTCGCCTACGCCCAGGTATCGCAGGATTTCACGAACCGGTCCTGGACGCACTTCGCGTACATCCGGTCGGGGTTCGCCCAGTCGCTGCCCCGCGCCGGCACCTGGATCGCCGCCTACGACGTGCTGCTGGACGGGCCCGGCCCGGTCACCGACGTGACGACCATCACCGCCGAGCGCGGCCACGGGCAGTTCTACCTGGACCAGGTGATCGGCCACGCGGTGATAGGCGGGCGGGCGTACACCGTGTTCCGGGGCCAGGGCGGATCGGCTGCCTTCGACGCGGACCAGGGCATGACGGCCGGCACCGTGCACCTGCTGGCGGAGCTGCGCTGGCTCCGGGCCCGCGGCCTGGTCTCGCCCGCGGCCGGTGTCAGCCAGGTCGATTACGGGTTCGGGATCGCCTCCACCGGGCGCGGGGCGGCCACGTTCGCCGTCACCGGGTTCAGCCTGTCCACCTCCTGCCTGCCCGGCCACGCCGGCGACTGCGGGCCGTAAAACCGGTTGCGCCCGCCCGTACCATGGGTACATGACCGGGATCCGCGGAGCCGGAAAACCTGACTTGCATACTGTGTAAGACCTGTGCTAAGGTAGTGATATGACGTTCTGGGCAGAGCTAAGCAAGCGAGACGGGTACCACACCCCGTCAGCGCAGCCGTGCGCACCCATCAATGGGACGGTGGACCTGGAGTAGCCGACAAGGCAGCAGCAGGCCGGCCGCCCCAGGGGAAAGCCCCAGGGAGCGGCCTTTTTAATTACATACACACGGGAGCGTGGCACAGCGGCGACTGCAGCGGCCTCCAAAACCGCCACTTCACACGAGGGTTCGAGTCCTTCCGCTCCTGCGACTGCCAGCCAAGGCGAGAGCCGCGGCAGGTACGTGTCATAGCATCTTGAGAACTCCATAGCGTGAGCACCACGCGGCGGGCGCCATCCCGCCGCATACCCGGCGGCAGATCTTGCCGCCGATGCCAGCCTGCCTCCGAGCGGAGTGCCAGGCTGAGGACGTGCTGAACCTGCCCGAGCCGGTTGTTGCCAGACGGCTCGGTCAGGATCAGCACGGCAGACGTGCCCGGGGGTAGCCCAAGTGAGAGGCGGCCCGAAAGGGAGGAGATCCAGGCGGAAACCCTGGTCCCCGGGCTCCTGGGGCTGTAGTTCAGCTGGCAGAACAGTTGCTCGGCAGACAACAGGTCACGGGTTCGAGTCCCGTCAGCTCCACAATGGGGATGTAGCTCAGTCAGGTAGAGCGCCCGGTTCGCACCCGGGGTCTTCGCGTCGGTTCAAATCCGTCCTTCTCCACGTAACAGGATCGAGGAAGACGGTAATCTGCCTCATTCGGATTGAGGAGAAACCGGGTTCGACTCCCGGGGTCCTGACGAACGGGCTGTGGCTTAGCGGCTATAGCACCTGACTGGGGGTCAGGCGATCGCGAGTTCGAGTCTCGCCAGCCCGACGCAATACCACGGGAAGTCGCGTAAGGGTCAGCGCGCGTGCCCTGGGAGCACGTAGATGGGGTTCGAGTCCCTGTTTCCCGACTAGCCCGGGGCTGGTGAACCCCCCGGCACGGTCTACGCAGTGGGGGCTGCGCCCGTGCCGCACCAGTGTCGGCGATCATGGTGTCGTAGCTCAGCTGGCAGAGCGCCCGGTTGAAACCCGGTAGGTCGGAGTCTCGGAATCTCCCGGCACCACCATGCGGACGAATCCCAAATGGCCGGGTACCAGCCCTCCAAGCTGGTTGTTGCGGGTTCGACTCCCGTCGTCCGCTCCATGCGCCGCTAGCTCAGTCTGGTAGAGCAGTGGACTCTTAATCCAACGGCCCGGGGTTCAAATCCCTGGCGGCGCACGAGAAATCCGAGGTGAGGGTAAATCCGGCGACGGCCGGAGGGTTAGCCGGGGTCAGGGCGACATCAACCGGCAATGGAGCGCCACTCGGTACGCCCCCGTGGGTACAAGGCGCTGTGTAGGATCTCTCAACCTGGGCGAGTACGACCAACCGGCAGAGCGGGTCGGCTCAAACCCGATCAGATGAGGGTTCGACTCCCTCCTCGCCCACGATCCTCCCATCGGTGGGAGGTTCCTATCCGGGATCGTTCAATGGCAGGATGCCAGGCTCTGAACCTGGCGATGTTGGTTCGACCCCAGCTCCCGGAGCCAGGCCCCTTTAGCTCAATGGCGGAGCGCCGTCCTCGTAAGGCGGTGGGCGCAAGATCGGTACTTGCAAGGGGCTCCATGTCCGGGTGGTGAAATAGGTAGACGCGCCAGCTTGAGGAGCTGGTGCCCCATTCGGGGCGTGCGGGTTCAAGTCCCGCCTCGGACACTTTGCCTCGGTAGCTCAGCCGGCCAGAGCGTCCGCCTTGTAAGCGGAGGGCCGCCGGTTCGACTCCGGCCCGGGGCTCTTGATCGGGATTCGGCTAATGGCAGGCCCCGGAGTTTTGGCCTCCGTGACGTTGGTTCGACCCCAGCATCCCGAGCTCAGGCTGTCCCAGATACTCAGCGGCAGCCAGCAGCTCACGCCCTCATAGCTCAGTAGGTAAGAGCGTGCCCTTGGTAAGGGTGAGGTCCCGCGTTCGATTCGCGGTGAGGGCTCTGAGCCGGTCGGACGGCCGCGGCGCAAGCTGAGGAAAGTCCGGGCTCCGAAGGGCAAGGACGGTTGCTAACGGCAACCCGGGGTGACCCGCGGGATAGCGCCACAGAGAACAGACCGCCAGGTTGATGTGGAACTCCACACCAACCCGGTAAGGGTGGAACGGCGGTGTAAGAGACCACCAGCGTCCCGGGTGACCGGGGCGGCTAGGCAAGCCCCGTCCGGAGCAACGCCAGATCGAGACGATGGGCGGCCCGTCCGATGTCTCAGGTAGGCGGCACAGATGGATGGCCGTCCACGACAGAACCCGGCTTACAGGCCGGCTCACAACACGCGACCGTAGTGTCCAGCGGTAGCACGTCACCTTGCCAAGGTGATAGCGCGAGTTCAAATCTCGTCGGTCGCTCGATCCCAGCTGGATAGACAGCAGCTGGGCTCATGTCCGCCTAGACCAATTGGCAGGAGTCACACGGCTCAGACCCGTGGATGTGTGGGTTCGAGTCCCACGGTGGACACTTTAGGAGGATTGGCCCGGAGCGGCGTACTGGGAGCCGGTTGCTAACCGGCCGGCCCCGGAAGGGGTCCGCGAGTTCGAGTCTCGCATCCTCTGCTCTGGAGGATTCGCCTAGTCTGACCTATGGCGCTGACCTGGAAAGTCAGTTGGGCTTAGTCCCTCGTGCGTTCAAATCGCACATCCTCCGCTCTGGAGAGGTAAGCCAAGTGAGGACTAATGGCAGCCGTCCCGAAAACGGTAAGGGTACGTCCCGTGCGGGTTCGAGCCCCGCCCTCTCTGCGTAGTACATGGGTGCCGACCCAGCTGGTCGACGGGGCCTGGCTGATAACCAGGTATCGCGCGGTTCAATTCCGCGGGCACCTACCACGGCGGTGTAGCTCAGTGGCAGAGCGCCGGATTCATAACCCGGTCGTCGGTGGTTCAACCCCACCCTCCGCTACCATGGCCCGTAGCTCAGTCTGGAGACGAGCGGCCCTCTTATACGGGGTGCGGCACCGGTTCAAATCCGGTCGGGCCCACGGGTCGCTAATTCAACGGCAGAAGGCCGGACTTTTAATCCGGCGGCTCAGGGTTCGAGTCCCTGGCGACCCACTAACCGTGCGTCCTCGGTTCGATCCCGAGCCGGCCTGCTACCCGGCCGCGGTACGGTGCAGCCGCCAGGCAGCCAGCGCGGTGATCACGGCGGCGATCAGGATGATGAGCATCATGACGCCGGACAGCGGCAGGAAGCCGCCGTGGCCCAGGCCGAAGTAGTGGGTCTGCGACAGGCCGAAGTAGTGGGTCTGCGGAGCGGACATGAAGGATCTCCCTGGTGTAGCTGCTGGGTCCTGCGACGGTAACGCCTTACCCGCAGAAACGCAATTCTAACTCTGAGTAATCAGGGTGACGGGGGCCTGGTCCCCAGCCGGGCCGCTGGCGCTCTACGCCGGGTGATGATACGGTCGCCCTGGGCGCTGATAGCTCAACGGACAGAGCCCTGACCTCTAATCAGGATGACGGAGGTTCGAGTCCTCCTCAGCGCGCACGTGCACGGGAAACATACGTCAACCGTGCAGAATTAACGGTGTTAACACATGCTCCTGTCGTCTAGCCAGGTTCAGGATGCCGCCCTCTCAAGGCGGTGACGCGGGGTCGCAGCCCGCCGGGAGCACGCAGTACCACGGCCCTGTCGTCTATGGGTAGGATCGCTGCCCTTCAAGCAGCGGGACAGAGTTCGAGCCTCTGTAGGGCCACCGCGGAGTAGGGGAGCTAGGTCGTCCCCGGCGGTCTCATAAGCCGCAGACCGGTGGTTCAAATCCCGCCGAGACTGCCTATACTGACTGAAACGTACCGGGGTGCAGCAGTTCGGTAGCTGGCTGGGCTCATAACCCAGAAGTCGCGGGTTCAAATCCCGCCCCCGGCACCAGGAACGCGGTACACTAAGATGTGCCGCTACACGGAGCAGCAAAACAGGCTTACCAGCTTAGATGGATGAAAGACCGCCGCCAGGAGTGGTTGCTGGCTAACGGTCCGTGTGTAGAGTGCGGCTCCTGGAACGAGCTGGAAGTCGACCACATCGACCCGCGCGATAAGAAAATGAACCCGGCACTCCTATGGTCACTGTCGCCGGCCAACCCGAAACGGATCGCTGAGCTGGCCAAATGCCAGGTCATGTGCCGGATCCATCACCAGGAGAAAACGCGGGCCTACCTCGGTTCACGGTTCAGTGGCACTAAAGCCCCGACTGCTGCCCTAACTGACACGCAACTCACACTTGTCCGTTCACTGCTAGCAAACGGAATCCGCGGTTCGGATATCGCCAAGCAGGTAGGCGTTAGCAAATTCGTAGTATCCCGAGTCAAACTGGGCAAGGCATACAGCAATACCCAATCCAGCGTGGCGCAACCCGGTAACGCAGCCGCCCGTTAAGCGGACGAATCCCAGTTCGAGTCTGGGCGCTGGAGCGCAGTAACACGAGGTGGCGTAACTCAGGGGTCAGAGTGCCAGGTTGTCAGCCTGGAAGCCGCGCGTTCAAATCGCGTCGTCACCGCCATGGTCGCGTAGCTCAGCGGGAGAGCGGCTGCTCGACAGGCAGAAGGCCGCTGGTTCAATTCCAGCCGCGACTACCAGGTCCCTTTAGCTCAATGGACAGAGTGCCTGACTACGAATCAGGCGGGTGGGAGTTCGAGTCTCCCAGGGGACGCTCAGGTCCGACTAGCTCAGAGGTAGAGCGCCGCCTTCACACGGCGGGCCGTGCGGGGTTCGATTCCCTGGTTGGACACGCAGTAACGCATGGTGGCCGAAGCCGAAGTGGCCGAGGCGCTGGCCCGTGAAGTCAGTCGTAGGGGGTTCGAGTCCCCTCGGCCACCCCAAGGCGGAAGCAGACGACGGATCGTCTAGCGGTCTGTAAAACCGTGCCCTCCGGGAGCCCTGGTTCGACCCCAGGTTCCGCCACCGCGCGCCTGTACCTTAACAGGACAGAGGACTGCCCTCCGAAGGCAGGAAATGCGGGTCCGAGTCCCGCCGGGCGCACCATGGGGCACATCTCGCCGATGCGGGGTGCGGTCTGCAAAACCGCAGCAGGCCGGGTTTGACTCCCGGGTGTCCCTCCACGGCCCTTAGTCCAGAGGATTAGGGCAGCGGTTTCCTAAATCGCAAACGCGGGTTCGAGTCCCGCAGGGCCGGCGCTGGTGCTCACGCTATGATTGCTTCGCTGGGCGGGCCGGACGAGTGTCGGTTATCTGATGGTTCGACTCCACCAGGCGGTGTGACAGCTGCCTTCCCCACTTGGCTGGGGATCTGCCTCCTGATCGAGGGAGAGACCGGTGCTCACCATATGCCCGCCCAGCTCAGCGCTTGCTCGCGGGCCGGACGGAGTTCGGTTATCTGGGTAGAGGATTCCCTCGGGGATCTAGCGGCTTCGACACCGCACCGGAGTCCACTTATATGCCCGCGAGCGCAACACCCTGACGGGCCGGACGTGAATCGGTTATCGCCTAAGGAGCGCGAGGTTGCGGGTTCGAGTCCCGCCCGACCCCCCATGGGGCCGGTAGCTCAATCGGATAGAGCGCGTAAAACGGTCGGTTCCATACACATGCCCGTCAGCTAACCTGAAGACAGAACTTCGCGGGCCGGATGGGTGTCGGTTATCCCTTTCCTTTGACGAGAGAACAGCGCGCAAGCGCACCGGTACCCGTAACATGCCCGCGGGGCTCTGCCTTCACGATCACCTGGCTAGGAGGGGTCACCATGAACGACGCACTGACGCAGATCGTCACGCGGCCAGGCCGTGCTGCCACGTCGCAGCGCGAGCAGGCCGACCCGCGGCAGGTCCCGAACTGGGCCGGCGGCTGGACCTTTCAGGTTCCGGGCGAGGCCCGTATCCTGCGGTTCCTGACCATCGGCACCGAGGGCGGTACCTTCTACGCTTCTGAGCGGAAGCTGACCAAGGCCAACGCGAACGTCGTGCTGACCTGGGCGCGGGAGCGTCCGGAGCAGCTGGCTGAGCTGGCCGCGCAGGTCTCCGAGTCCGGTCGTGCGCCGCGGAACAACGCTGCCATCTTCGCGGTGGTCGCGGCCATGAGCCTCGGCAACACGACCGAGGGCCGTCAGGCTGCCGCCGCCCGGTTCAGCCGGGTCGTGCGGATCGGTACCCACCTGTTCATCGCGGCCGGCTACCTGGAGCAGTTCCGGGGCTGGGGCCGGGGCGCGCGGCGTGCCTTCGCGTCCTGGTACACCGAGCGTGACGCCGACGCGCTGGCCTACCAGCTGATCAAGTACCGGCACCGGTACGACTGGACGCACCGTGACGTGCTCCGGTCCGCGCACTCCACCAAGGCCCTGGACTCCACGGCCCAGGGTGCGGTGCTGGACTGGCTGTGCGGCCGTGCGCCGCGCGGCGCGGTCCCGGCGCTGATCGAGGGCTACGAGCTGGCCCGCGAGATGGGCCGCGACCAGCTGCCGCACGCGTCCGCCAAGGGCTACGCGCAGCTGGTCCGGGACTACCCGGGCCTGCCGTGGGAGGCGCTGCCGGACGAGGCGATCACCCAGGCTGAGGTCTGGCGTGCGCTGATCGAGAACGGCCTGCCGGTCGGGGCGCTGCTGCGGCAGCTGCCGCGGCTCACCAGGCTGGGCGTGCTGGCGCCGATGTCGGAGCACCTGGCGATGGTCACCGAGAGGCTGACCGACGCCGAGGTGCTGCGGCGCGGCCGGATTCACCCGGTCGCCATCTTGATCGCGCTCAAGACCTACGTCACGAGCCGGTCGGAGAAGGGCGACTCCACGTGGACCCCGGTCCCGCAGGTCGCCGCCGCGCTGAACGACGCGTTCTACCTGTCCTTCGGGACGGTGGAGCCGGCGGGCAAGCGGACGATGATCGCGCTGGACGTCTCCGGCTCCATGAACTCGGCCACCGCCGGGTACAACCTGCGGTGCTCCGAGGTCACCGCGGCCATGTCGCTGGTGGTCATGAAGACCGAGCCGTCCTGGGGCGTGTACGGCTTCAACCAGGGCATCAAGCCGCTGAACCTGTCGCCGCACATGGCGCTGGAGGACGTGGCCCGCCGCGTCGCTGGCCTGACGTACGGCGGCACCGACTGCGCGCTGCCGATGCTCTGGGCGGCCAAGAACCGCATGGAGGTGGACACATTCACCACGTACACTGATAACGAGACGTGGGCCGGCTCGGTGCACCCGCACGAGGCCCTGGCTGCCTACCGGCAGCAGACGGGCATCGCGGCGCGGCACCAGGTCATCGCGATTACGCCGACCGACTTCACGATCGCCGACCCGGACGACCCGGGCACGCTGGACGTTTCTGGTTTCGACGCCGCGGTCGCCAGGCTCCTGGCCGACCACGCGCGTGGCGACGTCTGAGCTGTCACCCCCTCCGCATATACTGAGAGGAGAATCCGGCCCCATTGGGCGCTACGAGCCCCGGTCACCGTCTGGTGGCCGGGGCTCGCTGCGTGATCTTCCCATCGGTGGGAGGTTGTCACCCCCTGGGCTACCCTTGGAGGTGTCACTGGTCCGCTGTCGCGGATGGGCCGGGCATGACGAAGCCCCCGGGCTACCAACCCCGGGGGCTTCGTCGTGCCGGGCTCGGCACACTCCTGCAAGGGGTGGCTCCAGTCTATGCCGGACGACGGCGCGGGCCGCGTCGGCCGGGATGACTGTAGCGCCGGGCGTGGCTGCTGGCCTGGCCCTGCATCAGGCCCTCCAGCAGGGCCATGATCTCGGGGTCGGGCGGCACGCAGATGTCGCACAGGCACGGGCTGACACCCAGGCCGTGGTAGATCTGCCGGGCGCGCTCGCGGGAGATCCCGTAGACGGTGCCGATCGCGATCCAGCTGCAGCCCTGCTCGCGCAGCTCGGTGATCACCTGCTCGCGGACGTGGTCCGGCTCGCCCTTGCCGTGCTCAGCCCTGGCCGCCGCGATCAGCTTCGCGTGCCGGCGGCGGTCCGCGGCGCGGCTAGCCCGGCCGGCTTCGGCCGCGAGGACCTGGTCCGGCCGCAGTCCGCTGGCCAGGTACCGCAGGCCGGCCGCAGTGATCCACCAGCGGTAGACCGGGGTGTTGCGGTAGTGCGGGCTACGCTCCTCCCGGTCAGCTTTGCGGGCTCGCCCGCTCCCGGCCAGGGTGCGCAGGATGTTGTTCACCTTGACGTTGCGCCGGCTCAGGTGGGCGATGTCGCCGGCCAGGATGCCAGCATCGCCCGCCGCAGCCAGGATCGCCAGGACCTTGCTGGTGACCGGCTTGTCGGGGTTTGCGATTCTCATACATCCAGTATACCCTACTTGTATACCGGGTCGGACTCAGGTCATGACCGCCCCGTGCGCGGTGCCCAGCCGCTCGTCATCGAACCCGTGGTGCGCCCAGGCAAAGCACTTCGGGCACAGCGGCAGCCGGGCCGCGACGTCGTACTCGTGCTGGCTGCCGGTGCCGAGCCAGTCATCCCGCAGGAACGGCGAGAACGGCGACTCCCCGCCGCAGCTGTTGACGGCCACCGCCTCCAGGTAGTGGGCGACGTGGCCGCCGCGCAGGTAAACCCGGGTGACCGGAGCCGGGCAGCAGGCGTGACCACCGGAGCTGTAGGCGTCCGGGCCGAGGGCGAGTTCGTCGTGGGTGAGTGACATGGTTTCTCCTGATCCTGAGAGTCCTGCCGAGCAGGTACCTGACAAATGCGCCGGAATAACCTCCGGAGAGAAAATGACCGGAACCGGCCGGACGGGGAAGCGCCTCCCGTTATCAGTTCCCGGACACGACGGGACCCCGGTCGCATCCCGCTGACCGGAGTCCCGGAGGCAGGTTCGCCTGCTCATCACCTGGCTACCCGAAAGGAGGCAGTGAGGCCAGTGTAACCGGAACATGATCTCGTAAGCGTCACGCCAGGCGGTCCAGCCGTCCTCGATCAGGTGCCGGCGGGCCATTTCGACCGCCGCGGCGCCCATCTTCTCGCGCAGCGCATCGTCGCTGGCCAGCACAGACAGGTATTTCAGCCACTCGTGGTCATGTTTGACGAGAAACCCGTCGACGCCGTGGGTGATGGTGTCCCGGTAGGCAGGACAGTCACTTGCGACACTCGGTATCCCCCTGGCTCCATATTCAACAATTTTCACATTCGACTTGGCCGCCGAGAACCGGGTCGGCCACAGCGGCGCCAGCCCGATGTCGAAATCGACCGAGGCGTAGTACTT